>Ga0210050_1000083_pt1 | contig 118783 bp, 94 predicted proteins | sample CryGey132114_all_FD_185463 | JGI IMG/M metagenome (GOLD analysis project Ga0210050, IMG submission 185463) | Groundwater microbial communities from aquifer - Crystal Geyser CG22_combo_CG10-13_8/21/14_all (SPAdes) (version 2) | ecosystem: Environmental > Aquatic > Deep subsurface > Groundwater ... | reverse complement strand
CTGATTTTCGTTTTCACGATCTAAGGCATGACTTCTGTTCAAAGTTGGTTCAATCGGGAGTCGATCTTTACACCGTGAAAGAATTAGTCGGACACAAGGATATTACGACCACTCAACGCTATGCTCACCTGAGCAAGAGGAAATTGATGGATGCAGTAGAGGTCTTGGAAAAATTATCATAGTTTTATCATAGTCGATAAAATCGGCGGGGAAAGAAGCTCGTAACTCCTTGAAAAAATGGAGCCAACGCGCGGAATTGAACCGCGGACCTACTGATTACGAATTTGTGAGTCCACTTCTTATTGACATCTTCCCTAACTTTCCCTATCCTTCCTTAACAATGGTTTAAGGCCATTTTACAAGGCCTAACGAAACTTCCCCAATTTCCTTAAATTTCTCATTATTACCCCTAGGGGTGGGACAGGAGTGGGACAAAATTCAAGACATGTGTTAAAGCCATCCAGGAGGTTTGTTATGGCAGTATGGAAAAAGACTAAACACGTTGGTGTACGTTTCCGCGAATCTGAGACTAGAAGGTATAGAGGTCGTCCTGAAAAGTATTACTCCATTCGATATAAGCGGGCGGGGAAAGCGGTGGAAGAATCTGTTGGCTGGGAGTCTGCCGGAATAACGCCTCAACACTGTTCCAACCTTCGTGGGGAAATTATTCAAAATATCAAGAATGGCCAAGGGTTTTTCTCTCTCCAGGAGAAAGGAGACATAGGAGCGGCCAAGAAAAAAGCGAAAGAGACGGAATCCATCACCCTGCAACAAGCTTTTGAAGCCTTCCTTGAGACTCGCTCTTTAAAAGATAATACGATTCGAGAATATAAGCGTTCAATGGACACGGCTTTTATCGATTGGAAAAATAAACGCATTGTTGATATTTCTCGCGACTCTGTTGCTCTACTCCACAAGAAGCTTCGCGATGATGCCTTAAAGAATTTCAAAGCAAAGTGCGACAAAAAGAAATACACCCCTAGCAAGGAAGAATTAGATAAAGCGGGATCGGCTCAAGCAAATTTACATATGCGGTTCCTGCGTTCACTCCTTAACTTTTGCGCTGGGTATTATGAGGATGCTGAAGGTGGCCCATTGTTGAAGCATAACCCTGTTCAGAGACTATCTCAGACAAGAGCTTGGTACCACGTCGGACGAAGGCAGACGATCATCAAAGGCCATGATCTCCCCGCATGGTATGAGGTGGTGAGCCAATGGGACAATGATGTTATCCGGGATTATCTCCTGTTCCTCCTTTTCACGGGATCCCGAAAAAGCGAAGGGTTGGGATTGGAGATCGAACAGGTTGATTTGAAGAGCCGAGCCTATACCATCCTAGACACCAAGAACCGGCATCCCTTGACCCTTCCCTTGCCCAATCACCTGTTTGGAATTCTTGAGAAGCGGATCAACCAACTGGAAGGGCATAAATATGTTTTCCCCGGTGCAGACAAAGCGGGAACCCTCACAAACCAGAAAACCCATTTAATAGAACCTAAACGTCATGTTGCCGACGTTATAGAGAAATCAAAAGTTCAATTTACCCTGCATGATCTCAGACGGCATTTTATAACCGTTGCCGAAGGTCTGGATTTGTCTGGTTTCTCGATCAAACTACTGGTCAACCATTCCACCGGGCAAGATGTCACTGGTGGCTACGTGATGCCGGATGTTGAGCGACTCCGATTACCAATGCAGAGGATTGAGGACAGGATTCTTTCTCTGGCGGGGGCTAAAGAACAAGGAAAGATAGTTGAGTTGAGAAGGGGGTGACGAAACAAAACTTTGATGTCGTTATTTATCATATACCCGGCTGAGTGCGGGGGCTGACCCTCAAAGATGAAGGTTCTTATCTAGTTTTTGTCGACGGTAATTGGGGCAAACCAAGCTTCTCAAGAAATTCATTGTGTCTGGTCGTAGCAGAGACAATACTTTTCTCCAACTCTACCAACTCCGTATTTACTACCTGCAAGTCTATTTCTTCTTCTGATTTGGAGGTACTGACATATCTCGAAATATTCAGGTTGTAGTCGTTTTTCTCAATCTCCTCCATCGACACCCGACGGGAATAACGTTTCTCTTCTTTGCGGTACTGATAAGTATCAATGATTTTATCAATATCATTCGGCTCACTATTTTTCCCCTCACGTAACCGATTTTGGCGTTTGCCTTTTTCAAAATGCTCACTAGCGTTGATAAACAATACGTCGTCCGGTTTCTTGCACTTTTTCAGCACCAGAATACAGACAGGGATACCCGTGGAGAAAAACAGGTTAGCGGGTAATCCAATGACAGTATCTATATTGTCATCTTTTAACAGCTTGGTACGAATACGCGCTTCGGCACCGCCACGGAACAATACCCCATGGGGCAAGATGATGGCCATGGTGCCTTCATCGCCCAGAAAATGAAAGCCGTGTAGTAAAAAAGCAAAGTCGGCGGCCGACTTGGGCGCAAGGCCGTAGCTTTTAAAACGGAAATCTTCGCCCAGCACTTCATTGGGTTCCCAGCGATAGCTGAATGGCGGATTGGCCACCACCGCATCACACTCCAGTTTTTTGGCGGGGTTCATTTCGTTCAGCAGGTCCCAGTCGTTGAGCAGGGAATCGCCGTGATGGATATCGAATTCGGAATCCTTGACCCCGTGCAAAAGCATGTTCATGCGGGCCAGGTTGTAGGTGGTGATGTTTTTTTCCTGCCCGTAAATTTTCCCAATACCGTGGTCGCCTAACGTCTTGCGTACGTTTAAGAGCAGTGAGCCTGAACCACAGGCAAAATCCAGTACCTTATTCAGTTTTTTCTTTTTGCCCGTCGCCGGTTCCTGACTGTCCAGCGTGACAATTCCGGAAAGTATCGTTGATATCTCTTGTGGCGTATAAAACTCGCCGGCCTTTTTACCCGAGCCGGCGGCAAATTGACCGATCAGGTATTCATAGGCATCGCCTAACAGGTCGCTATCAGTGGAAAAATCAGCAATGCCCTCAGCGATTTTAGTGATGATGGTGCAGAGTTTGGCGTTTCGGTCGGCGTATTTTTTCCCCAGCTTTTCAGAGTCCAGATTGATTTCAGAAAACAAACCCTGAAAATTATTTTCAAAGGATTTGTTCTCAATGTATTTAAAGCCCTGTTGCAAGGTCAGCAGTAGATCATCGTGTTGAGTTCTGGCTTGCTCCGCAATGCTGCTCCACAGGTGTGCTGGCTCAATCACATAATGCACCTTGCGGCGCATTTGTTTTTCAAACTCTGCGACGTCTTCAGCATTGGCTTCATACCACAGGGTTAAAGCAGCGCGTTTATCGCCCGCCTCAAGCTTGGGGTAATCTGCCCCCAATTCCTTTTTAGCCGCCTCTTCGTAGTTACCCGACAGATAACGCAAGAACAAAAACGACAGCATGTAATCGCGAAAGTCATCGGCGTTCATCGCACCGCGCAATTGGTTGGCAATGTCCCATAGGGTATCACCTAATTTTTTTTGATCGTTTTCAGTCATGGTTACTCTGTATGTAATACAAATTGATATTTTGCAATGAGTTTTCTGTATATATCGTTAAAACAATCCTGATCTGCGCTATTCATCATTTCCGTTTGAGGGTAATAAGCAGTTTTATGAGAATGAGTATTTATTACATTTATTACGTCATCAGCTTTATCGACACCTATTTGAGATAGTGTATGACCTATTCTTCCTGTTCCTAAAAATGATGCTAAGTTCTCTAGAAGCTGTCTTAATAACGCAAAGTGGTACGTGTATAGCTGCTCTTTACTCGCCTCATCCAAAACTTGTAACAAATGTAAATGATAAAGAAAAACATTTCGCTTTGGCTTCTCGAGTACTAAATCCTTACCTATTCTTTTTAAAATTCGCAAGCCAGTTAAGTTTTTATAACGACCGCTCTTTTCACCGTTAGTAAGGCGATTTGCTAAAATAGAAAATAAACCAATATGGTGTGTGGTGATGATAATACATTTTTTCTGGTAGTGAGCTTCGATGTGCTGAAATATAGTGTCAGCCGTAATAAATATATTATGTTCATCAAGACTAGATACTGGATCATCAATAAATATATGGTCATTTTGCTCATCAGCCCACCCCTCTACATCTAATAAAGCCAAGAAAAAGCACCAGACAAAAATCCTCTCTTCTCCCCGAGATATTTTTATCGCTGTATTTTCATCATTCTCTACAAAGAAAGTAACAGATTCGATCCCCTTTTCAATATTCCGGTAAGGGTTAAATCGAAAACGATATGCAGGCGCATACATAGCTAGTTTATCCATAACAGCATCGTAGTTTTCATATAGAAAACTGTGGAATTGGTTTAAACTGCTATGCAATATATTTAATCGTATATTTTCGCCGTCATTTTCTTCATCGTTATCCCAAACAAAAAGGTCTTCACTGAACGCGTTATAATAAACACCTTCGTGCTTGCCGGTCTGAGGGTCTTTGGTTGCATCTTTATATGCTACTGATAACCTTGTTTTGCCTATGGAATTAAAGGCATAAATAAGAACGATACTCTCATCTAATTCTTTAAGCTGTTTTGCGATATCTTCCAAATTCATATTATCCAGTTCCTTCTAATTGTTCTGTTCCGCGGCAGGGAAAAGCTGTTGCAGAAGGCCTTTTTTATGGGCTTTAAGTGACTCAATCTTTTGGGCTTGTGCGGCGGTCAACCCGTCGAGGGAAGACAGGCAATCCGCAATTTTTTTTTGTTCATCAGGCGATGGATAAGAAAAAGGGTATTTCTTAATTGAGGACAGATCACCTCTTGGCATTTTCAGGCCTTTAGCATCTTTCATAATGAAGTTAATAAAGTCATCGTTCTTCAATTTACACATTAGGAAGTTATCTATAATCTTATTTTTTGCTCGGACAACTATTACATCATTTGAAGCACCACCATTCATTTGAGCTTGCCAAACCTTTTTCAGATAAGGCCGAATATTTGAAATCAGAACGTCCTTTATTCTGAATTGTATAAACGATCCTGAAGGAGGTAACTTCGCTGCAGTTTTAACACCGGCATAATCGGGTAGCAAGTTTTCTGTACTTATATAATTACCAATATCAAGCTTATCTAATGGAATTCTATCTTTAACAAACTCGGAAATTTCTTTATCACCAAGTTTGGCTTCCTTCCACTCCCCCGCATCCTGAAACTCTGGAAAGCGCAGTTTGGGGACGGTTTTGCCTTCGGCGGGGAAAAGCTGTTGCAGAAGGCCTTTTTTATGGGCTTTCAGTGCTTCGTATTTTTGGGTGTGTGCGGTGATCAGCTCGTCAATAGAAGACAGGCAATCGGCGATTTTTTGTTGCTCTGGAGGTGAAGGCGTAGGCAATAAAATATCAGAAAACTGTTTGTAACTAACCATTTTCCCATCACGTATACCTTCAATATCCCTATTTAGGTCTTGGACAAAAATACCTGTTTTAAAGTAATGCTTAAAATAATGATTAACGACATCATTTTTTTTTCGAAGTATGATATAGGCTGGGCTACATATTCCTTTGTAATGGGAGTATTCAATACCACCTTGAAATGACCTTAGGCTTATTATGAAATCGCCAACTTCGACGATCTTATAACTTTTCACACTTTTCTCTGTTACAGAGACGCTGTAATCAATTTTGTCTCTTGGTATCGCACCGTGCTCTTGAGTAATAGCAAGAATTGGAAGGTCTGAATTGTGGTTTTTATTGCTGATCTTTTCGAATACCATATCTCCATTCATATATAACCATTCTCCCGCATCCTGAAACTCGGGAAAGCGCAACTTCGGCACCCCCTTTTTTTTATTTTTCTCACTCATAAGCCGCTAACCCCGAAATATCGCGCCCTTGGGCTAGTTTTTTGAGTAGCGGCAGGAGGTCTCCCATCAATGCCAGCTCTGCTTTGGTGCGGGCTTTCCAACCCAGTTCCAGCGGTGCAAATAAATCATTGAGTTGTTCGCCGTCGAAGATCATGCGATCCAAAATGCCATTGACAAAACTTTGCAGGGCTTCGCTGGTAAGCCCGTGCTTTTCGGCCATGGCGACCAGCTCTTTGGCGGATTTTTCAGCTTTGAATTTTTCGTAGCCCTCACGAATCTCTTTTTCCTTCAGGCTTTCTCCTGCTTGCAGGTTATTGATATAGGCCACAATGTCGTCGCGTTCGTCCATCAGGTTGGAGCTGGCACTGATCAGGTCGATCAGTTGCTGGCGCGTCATTTTCTGTTTGCCGGGTTTGTCGTCGGTGGAGCTGGCTATCAGTCCCATGATGTAGTCGTAATCAATCAGTGCCGAGGCGAACAATACCAATTCAAAATCCAGTTGCTGTACCGGGTCATCTGCGCCGTCGCCTTTGCCTTGCTGAGTTTTGAGGCGTTGCGCCGTTTCCAGATACATACCACGGAAGCCGCGCAGTTGGTCTTCTGGTAGCCGTTCCTTGATTCTGTTTGATTGCTCTTCGCTCAGGTCGGTGTATTGATCCAGCTGGGTTTTCAAACGCTGTACTTCTTTAAAGTGGTTGATAAACTCACTCCGTGCGGCGTCGCCTTTGAGATTGTTGACTTCTTCCGGCGTACAGGCCAAGCCTTGTGAGTCCATGAATTTTTCCAGTTTGCTGACGGCACTGTCCAATTGATCAATCACTTTGGGAGCGGGGTCGACCAGCCAGATTTCTTTGGCACGCTCTTTATTGACTCCAGAAAACATGCCAATGGCTTCGTTCACGGCGTCTTCCTGATAACGAAAATCGAGCACATTGCCGTAAGGCTTGGTGTCGTTCAGCACGCGGTTGGTGCGTGAGAAGGCTTGAATCAAGCCGTGGTGTTTGAGGTTTTTGTCCACGTACAGGGTATTCAGGTATTGAGCGTCAAAGCCCGTGAGTAGCATATCGACTACAATCACGATGTCGATTTTGTTTTTATGCGGGTAATCTTTGTTGCTGTATTTCTGGTCTTTGATGCGCTGTTGTATGTCCTGATAGTACAAATCGAATTCGTTGATACTGTGATTAGTGCTGTATTGGCTGTTGTAGTCGGCAATGATGGCCATCAAAGCCGCTTTTTTCCTTTCAGGGTCTGTTTTGTTATCTTCTTTCTCCTGAGGCAAATCATCTTGTAGCTGTTTGATGTCTGCAATGTTTTTATCGCTCTGATTTCCATTTTCCTTCGCAAGTTCCTGTGTCGGCGGCGAAAACACGCAGGCGATATTCAAGGGCTGATAACTGTCGTCATCAATAAGTTTTTGCGCCTGCACTTGTTTGAATAGCTCGTGGTATTCAATGGCATTGTTAATGGAGGCTGTGGCCAACACCGCATTGAAACGGCGCTGGTTGGTGGCGGCGTCGTGTTTATTGATGATCTCGTTAACGACGCCTTCGGGCGCAGGTGCTACCCTTTTTTTCCTAGAGGGCTTCGCATTGCTTTTATCGTCTTTCGGCTTCTCACCAAAGTAGTCGATATGAAAGCGCAGTACATTGCGGTCTTCAATGGCATGGGTAATGGTGTAGGCGTGCAATTCTTTTTTGAATAAGTCTTCGGTGGTTTTAAAGGAACCTACGGTGCCGTCGATTTTTTTATAGCTGGCATTTTCGGGGAAGATGGGCGTCCCGGTAAAGCCGAACAGTTGCGCATTGGGGAAGAAAGCTTTAATGGCCTGGTGATTATCGCCAAATTGAGAGCGGTGGCATTCATCAAAAATAAATACAATACGCTGGTTACGCAATGGTTCCAGTCGCTCTTTGTAGGTTTGCTTGCCATTTTTCTTGTGTTGCCCTGCTTTTTTGCTGTTTTCATCCAACGCGAGGCCGAGCTTCTGGATGGTGGTGACGATCACTTTATCCGCATAATCTTCCGAGAGCATACGCCGCACCAGCGTTTCTGTGTTGGTGTTTTCCTCTACGCAACCTTTCTGGAATTTATTGAATTCTTCGCGGGTTTGGCGGTCGAGGTCTTTGCGGTCGACGACGAACAGGCATTTATCAATGTCGGGATTGTCTTTAAGTAATGTGGAGGCCTTGAACGAAGTGAGCGTTTTACCACTGCCAGTGGTGTGCCAGATATAGCCATTGCCTCGGTTTTGATGAATACAATCGACAATGGCCTTGACCGCATAGATTTGGTAAGGACGCATTATCATCAGTTTTTGCTCGCTGGCCACCAGGACCATGTAGCGGCTGATCATTTGGCCTAGTGTGCATTTGGCGAGAAAATGGTCGGCAAAATCGTCCAGATGAGTGATTTTTTTATTGTCTTCACTTGCGAGCTGATAAACGGGTAAAAAACGTTCGTCGGCGTTAAAGCTAAAGTGCTTGTTGTTATTGTTAGAAAAATAACAGGTATTGGCACGATTACTGACAATAAACAGTTGCATAAAGCACAGCAAGGTATTGGTGTAACCGTTGCCGGGGTCGTTTTTGTAATCGACAATTTGTTCCATGGCGCGGCGCGGGGTAACTTCCAACGTTTTGAGTTCAATTTGCACTACGGGCACGCCATTGATGAGCAAAATCACATCGTAACGGTGATGGCTGTTGTCGGTGTTGATGCGTAGCTGGTTGATGACTTCAAACTCGTTTTTGCACCAATCCTTGATATTGACCAAAGTGTATTGCAGTGGTGTGCCATCTTCGCGCTGGAAGGTATTACGTTCGCGCAAAGTTTTGGCGGCGGTGAATACATCGGCATTGACGACTTCATCACGAAGGCGAGCAAATTCTGAATCGGTGAGATGGACACGATTAAGCGTTTCAAACTTATCGCGGAAGTTTTGCTCAAGTGCTAACCGATCACGGATATCTTCACGATAGGTGTATTTGAGATCTTTGAGCTTGGAAATTAAGTCTTCTTCGAGCTGTTGTTCTTTTGTCATATGCTTGCCCCAATAATACTTCTTGAATCAAAATAGTAAGCGCAACTCTTTTTGTCGGTAGAAGGGCAAACTTGGGTTTTCTCACCGACAAAAGTAAGGGGCCATCTATAAACGGTACGCACAGCTTGCCCAGAAACAACGATACCAGATTGACGCATTTTTTTAAATAGGACAAAACAAGTTGCATAGAAGGCTAAGCCTAGACTGAACGGTAAACCCAGCAAAAGGAGTATAAAAACCGCCCAGGAATCTCTCGTTGGATGTGATTAGATTTTTGTTCTCTATTCTGCAACTATGATTAAGGGCTGGTTTATCTGCCTTTCGATTTCAAACGCGTGATCTGTCATTTTTTGGATTTTGCTTGCGGATTGGATGGTAAATTTGCTATCGCTACAAAGACTAGTTAACCATCCCTGTCGAACCATTTTAAAAATATTTGAAATTTTAGAGCAATTAAACTTAAGCTACCTTTATAAACCAGACCTTCCCCGACGGGGGACAGATCGGGAAATCTTCACTCGGCTGGTCCAATATGAAAAATGAAGGTGTTGGAAGGAGCGCGAAGTGGAACTAAACTATTCTTTGTTGGCTAGAAAGCCATTTATTAGCTGGGATGAATTAGTTTTGTTATTGTTTGGTTGTGAGTTTGGTCTATTTGATCAATACGGATTGTATCATGCTAAAGATCTTAGAATAGTAGGTGTTCAGTATGACTTTAAAATATGGTTTGATGAAGCTATTGAAGCGCGTCAGTTACTAGGTGTGAATAGCGGGACATTAAGAACTGATTACTTCATAGGCAAAAAAGAAGATGTTTTTCTATGGGTCAGAGATAATCGCGTCATAGATTGGCTCCGAGAAAATGACATAGAGGTTCCCAATGAATCCCAGCGTTTGATGAACAATACTCTTTTACAGCATTCAACGACAAAAGTAGAACCTTCTCCGAGCTCTTCTGAACAAGGAGGCATGGACACAAAGGTGAAAGATGAAAGTGGAAACTTCTTCCCTGTCCCTAATGGAACGACTTGGGAGGATATTAAGATTACATTACTCGCCCGCGATACCGTCAATATAACGGTAAAGGATCAGTCTCAGAAATTCGCCTTTCATGAGCTTAGAATGTCTGACAAGCGTAACGGAGATAAACCAAAAATAGAATGGTGGGTATTGGTTTTATTTTTAAAGGAAAAAGGCTTTATCTCGAAAGACACAGAACATCGAATGAAAGACTTGCCTGACAAAATAAAACCTTTAAAAAAAACAATGAAGAAAGTCTTCGGAATAAATGCCCCCATGATTGGGCACTACAAAGCTGAAGGTGGATACCGCGTAAACTTCAAAACTGATGACAAGACTGAAATTTCTTACCGTCAATTGCTTGCCCTCCCCACGACCAGTGAATAGTTCTCCGAGTTAAGCCCCTCCAGAAGAAATCTCAAGCCTAAAAATCAACATAATTCACTTTGGGAAACTCCCCTCATTTGGAGAAAATGATCCATTTGGAGAACTCCAAATAACCTTCAAAAAAAATAATGATTTTTTTACCCAATAAAAACAAATAATTATCGGTTTTCATTTGGAGAAATCGGTGCTCATTGAGAGAACTCCATATTAAAGGGCGAGTAGCATCTCGAATAATCTTTAATCTGGAGATTTTTTTATGTGTAACGTCGATTTGAAATGCGCGATTATCCAAAGTGGACAAAAAGGATATGAAATTGCCAATCAGCTTGGCTGGAGTCCTTCTAAAATTTCCCAAATTGTGATCGGAGTTTATCGTCCCTCCTCCGAAGATAAGCGCAAGCTGTCAAAAATTCTGGGGCGTTCCATTGAGGAACTCTTCCCTGTTCCCACGTCATTGGAGGTCGCCTAATGCCTCCTTGCAAATCACTACCCAATACTACCGCTCCCCAAGTTATAAATTTCGCACCAGGAGAATTCCGACCTCTATTTGTAGCTTCAAAGGACATTGAGCGTGTTGTTTTGGGATACAGCGCAAAGTCGGCGGCGAATGACCGTTGTGCCAAGCGTGGACCAAAATTTTACATGGTCGGAGGACGTCCGTACTACAGGATTTCCGATTTGGAAAATTACTTTGGAGCTCGTCCTGTGGAAACTTTTGAGGGGGCTTCCTAGGCATGAATGATAAATCCAACACATGGTGGACAAAGATCAGAAAAGGTCTTTTCTTCGACCAAAGCGGGAAACACCACAAGCGCATGGGGAGTGCTGTTTGGTTGTACGGGTATTTGCATGTGTGCGCCGACAAAAACGGCGTCGTGACTCACAAACATAAAACCATTTCCAGGAATATGGGAATCCCTTTGCGAAGCATTCGGGAGATGATGAAGACTCTCAGATTAGAGGGATATGTTGAGGTGAAACGACGACCTCATCACTCAGAAATCAGTATTTTAAAATGGGGCGATAGCACAAAAAAAAGCAACAAAAAAGAACTGCAGGATTCTGCATATCACGAAGGGGAGAGAACTGCGGGATTGCGTAACACAGAACTGCTGGATTCTGCATATCACCCTCAAAAACTCGAATTTACAAGTCACTTTTTTTCAAGGCGTAAGGTGGTGTGTTATGCGAGATTCTGCAGTTCTAATAAGACCCCTTTATACAAGACCCCTCTAGCTTCGCCCAAAAACTTAACCCTCTTGCCAAGAAAAGAATCTGGCTTTGAGTACAAGAAACGAGTGTGCCGTGGATACTAATTTATTTTCCATGGCCGGAATTGGTCTGGCTGACGTCCCAAAAATCAGACTTCGAGATTATCAGCTTGTCTTGGTCAATCAAGCTGAGGATTCTCTTAAAAATCCAGAATCGGACCGAATACTTTTGCAATTACCGACTGGAGCGGGAAAAACAGTTATCGCTTGCGAATTGATTCGACGGGAAATTGATCGAGGCGGGCAAATTCTGTTTTTAGCTCACCGGCGCGAATTGGTAAGTCAATGCGCTTTAAAACTTGCGAGTTTTGGGATTGATGCTGGAATCATCATGGCTGGAAGAACTCCTTCGCTAATTGCGGACGTTCAAGTCGCGTCAATCCAAACTTTAGCGACGCGTATGAGTCGTGGACGCATTGGGCCACCACCGGCAACGCTAATAATCATCGACGAAGGGCACCACGCAACGGCGGCAACGTATTTAAAAATTGTAGAAAGCTACCCAAAGGCAAAGGTAGTTGGATTGACAGCCACGCCTTGTCGATCTGATGGGCGAGGATTGGGGGTAGCACTATGATCTTCAAAAAAATGATCACTGGCCCCTCTATCCCAAGCTTGATAACTGAAGGATATCTTGTGCCTGTAGAATATTACGTTCCAAGCAAACCCGATCTTGATGGTTTGAGGATACGGCGCGGTGATTACGAAGAGCGCGGGCTTTCCGAGAAAATGGATCAACCAAAGCTTATCGGCGACATTGTAGAAAACTGGTTGAGGATTTGTCCTGATAGGCAAACGGTTATTTTTGCAACTGGTGTCCGGCATTCAATCCACATTCGGGATCGGTTCGCAGAAACCGGCATCAGTGCAGAACATATTGATGGTGGAACCATTACTACGGAGCGCGACGCTATTCTAAGCGCATTCGGTGCAGGTGAAATTCAAGTTATTTCCAATTGTATGGTCTTGACTGAAGGTTGGGATTGTCCCGGCGCGTCGGCTTTAATTTTGGCGCGGCCTACAAAAAGTCTCGGGCTTTATTTGCAAATGGCAGGACGTGTTTTGCGTCCGAATGACGGGAAAGTCAATTCAATCGTTATTGACCACAGCGGCGCATATTTTGAACATGGCCCGGTTGATCAGGATTTCCAGTGGTCTTTGGAGCCCGGAAGCCGAGTTCAGGGTGCAACCTCAACGAAATCGAAAGATAAGGCTAAGCCGATCACCTGTAGAGAATGCACGCGCGTTTACGAAGGTCGCCCGGACTGTCCTGCCTGCGGTCATCGGGAGGTCAAAAAAGGAAAGTATCTCAACGTTGTTGACGGCACGCTTGAACGTGTTGATGAAAATGGAAACCTGCGAACAACAATAGTAACAGAACAGGAACGGAATATTTTTTATCGCCAACTGGATTTTATCAGGAAGAAGCGCGGGTATAAGCCCGGTTGGTCTGGCCGCAAGTTCGAGGAACGCTTTGGGGAATGGCCAAATTCACGAGACAAGTGCGGGCTACCATTGGAAGCAGAAGCAGAAGTTTTATCTTTTATTCGGAAAGGAGCCTTGCGTTATGCAAACCAGCAACGACATAGCAAAACAGGCTAAGGGCCGCTGGCGTGGGATTCTTCTTGCTCTTGGCATTGATTCCAAATTCCTTGAGAACCGCCATGGACCCTGCCCGATATGTGGAGGAAAGGATCGCTATCGCTTCGATGATCATTTTGAAAAAGGCGGGTATTTTTGCAGTGGATGTGGTTCTGGCGATGGTTTTCAATTATTGATGAAGTTAAACAGTTGGAACTTCCCAGAAACAGCGCGACGAGTTGAAGAGGTTTTAAATGGACCACAAATTGAGGAAAAGGTAACACCTCAACGAAAAGAGTCTGACCCGATGAAGCGAATTATTGAGGTGGGATCCGCTTCGAGTCCTGTTGCGGAAGGAGACCCCGTATCAACGTATTTAAGAGGGAGAGGGCTGACCGTTTTTCCTTCAATATTGCGGTTTCATCCTAATTTGTACGAATCAGAGACGAAACAAAAACTTGAAACGATGGTTGCGCCTATCACAAGCGCGGCGGGGAATGTCATAAGCCTGCATCGAACCTACTTGCAAGATGGAACAAAAGCCAAAGTTCAGTCACCCAAAAAAATTCTTCCTGCAACAGAGACCATAAACGGTGCCGCTGTGAGGTTATTTCAGCATGGTGAATGCCTAGGTATAGCTGAGGGAATTGAGACCGCTATAGCGGCGTATGAGCAGTTTGGGATTCCTGTTTGGTCGGTGATCAGCACAAATGGGATAAAGACTTTTCAACCGCCCAAGAACGTAAAGAAACTTTTCATATTTGCGGACAACGACAAAAATTATGCCGGTCAATCAGCGGCGTATTCAACTGCGAATAAATTATCAATATTGAAAAGAATCAGTGTGGATGTGGTGATTCCTGAATCAATTGGCGATTGGTTGGACATGCTCAATCATTGAGGATAAAAATATAACTTTCGGAAAAATAAAAATACGGAAAACCTGATAATTTTGAAAGAAAATAGGGCGAAAAGTGCAAAACTGAGATAACAGACAGGATAGATAAGATATTAAGAAAGTTGCATCAATAAAGCACGATGATTCGCGGCCTTCAGAAAGCATTATTTTCACGCTACTCGGCCATGGGCAAGAGAAAGCGGATATAGATTGTGTGAGCATGAGACTGCTGAAATAACTTGTTTAGAGTAAAATAAAATAGAATCACTCAAATTTTGGATACTTTAAAAAATAGGTGATAATAGGTTTGAGTGGTAACTTATTGGATAATAATTGCACGCCTAAAAATATCGGGATAACGGTATAAAATGCGCCTCTGATTTTCCAGATACCTTACAAGGTGTCAACCAAACGGTGTTCCTTCCAATCCGAATCCACCCAAACATAAATCATCCCTTGGGCCTCGAACAAATTAATAAATGAGGATTCAAGGGTATTCTTAAGTTCGCCTCTTGATTGGCATCGATTTATTTTTTCGACGCTGTCAAGAATTGCCAAATCATTTTTTTCGGCTAACAATCCAGGCTCACCGGTTTCCATTTAATCCCTCACCTATTCAAAGCGATGACAAGCTCGGCACGCGAATGTACACCAAATTTCCGATAAATATTTTTTATATGTGTGTTAACGGTGTGTGGACTGACGAACAATCGAGCAGCGATCTCCTTTTCGTCAAAACCATCCTTCACCAACCAGCAGATTTCCATCTCCCGATGGGTCAATCTGCATTGCTCCATTTCCAGAGCCGAACGTGAATGCTGTTCCATAACAGGCTTCAGTTTGATCAGCCAGCGAGGTTCATCCAGCGTGTCGGGACATGTCACCGGTATCAGCGTCATCCAAAAGGTTTCTTTGCCTGAATTGTAAAATGGCAGGTCGCCCGCTGAAGTCATGTCCGCAGGGTCGGGACGATATTGCGAGATTTTCTGCTTCACAAATGCGCTGAACGGTTCCTGCAAAAGTTGCCCGGCTTGTAGCGAAAACAGGTTCTGAAATGCCGCGTTCAAGAACAGGACATGCATGCACTCATTGACCAGAGCGAAAGCAGAAGTGGAGTTCGTTAGACTTTCGGTGATGGATTTATATTTATGAAACTCCTCTTTCAACACCACAAAACGAATGGCCTTGATGATGTGCGGACGCAGAAGTTCCATGATGCGGACTTCACGCAGAGTGAACGGCTCCATGCAAGGTTTCAGGCGGTGAATTCCGACTCCCAGATTCGGTTCTGGACGATCAATAGCAACAATCGCTCCAGAAATCCTGTTAATATAGTTCTCATTGTCAAGCAGGTCTGGATGTTCGACAAGCATGACTTCGATTTCGTCGTTCAATTCGTTCCTATCCCGGTCAACCCCATACGCCACTACCGGGCGATTGCTGGAAGAAGCCATGAGGCTGAGCTTATTATAAGGTAGAAAATGAGTGGTTAGATGGACATCTGTATCACTCATATTGATTCCCTGAATAATCTGGCAATCTGCGATATCACGTTCCAACCAAGCAAACAGTCCACTTTGCGCTTGAATTAGAGTTAAAATATCATTCTCAAAAATTTGTTTCACTTCCGTGACGCTCTCACAGGAGTATAGCTTGTCAATGATCTCCAAGATTGTCTGGTAGTCACTTTCCGGCAACGATACAATTTCGTTCATGACGATTGCTCCTTGTAGAGAGCCGCAATCAGTTCTGTTCGCGAATGCACACCGAATTTACGATAAATATTTTTTATATGTGTGTTAACGGTGTGTGGGCTGACGAACAATCGAGTTGCGATCTCCTTTTCGTCAAAACCATCCTTTACCAGCCAGCAGATTTCCATCTCGCGATGAGTCAATTTGGCGTACTCCATTTCCAGAGCCGACCGTGAGTGCTGTTCCATAACAGGCTTCAGTTTGATCAGCCAGCGAGGTTCATCCAGCGTGTCGGGACATGTCACCGGTATAAGAGTCATCCAAAAGGTTTCTTTGCCTGAATTGTAAAATGGCAGGTCGCCCGCTGAAGTCATGTCCGCAGGGTCGGGACGATATTGCGAGATTTTCTGCTTCACAAATGCGCTGAACGGTTCCTGCAAAAGTTGCCCGGCTTGTAGCGAAAACAGGTTCTGAAATGCCGCGTTCAAGAACAGGACATGCATGCACTCATTGACCAGAGCGAAAGCAGAAGTGGAGTTCGTTAGACTTTCGGTGATGGATTTATATTTATGAAACTCCTCCCTCAACACCACAAAGCGAATGGCCTTGATGATGTGCGGGCGCAGAAGTTCCATGATGCGGACTTCCCGCAGGGTGAACGGCTCCAAACAAGGTTGCAGACGGTGAATTCCTACCCCAAGGTTCGGTTCAGGGCGGTCGACCGCCGCTATCACACCAGTGATATTGTGCAAATATGATAAATCGTCCTGTTCGTATTCGGGATGTTCCCGGATCATTAAGGATATTTCCGATTCGAGTTCGTTAATATCATGGTCAACTCCATAAGCCACTACAGGCCTGTTGCTGTTAATCGCGGTAATGCTAAGTTGATTATAAGGAAGCAGGTTTTTAAAAGTTTTGACTGAGGAGTCTTTTATATTAAAACCCTCGATAATCTGGAAATCCAGAATGTCACGGTCCCACATAAGAAAAACTCCGCCTTGCGCGTCCACTAGCTTCAAAATGTTCTGCTCGAAAATTTGTTTCACTTCCGTGACGCACTCACAGGAGTATAGCTTGTCAATGATCGCTAAGATTGTTTGGTAATCACTTTCCGGCAACGATACATTTTCGTTCATGACGCTTGTCCCTTATATAGGGCGGCTATCAGCTCGGCGCGCGAATGTATGCCAAATTTACGATAAATATTTTTCATATGCGTGTTGACAGTGTGCGGACTGACAAACAATCGGGCCGCGATCTCCTTTTCAGAAAATCCTTCCTTAATTAAAAAGACCAACTCGGTCTCCCGGCTTGTCAGTCCGGCTTCCTGCATTGCCAGATTCAATTTGGAAAGAGGCTCCGTCGTCGGCTTTAGTTTCAAAAGGAGAGTCAGCGTGTCCTCTTGATTTTTCAGTTGGAGACGAACCAGCTCCAGACGAAAAGACCCTAGTGCCGTGGTGTAAAAAAACATCCCAGGTTCGACGTTGTCTATTTTATAAGGCGGGTCATATTGGGAAATGATCCGATTCAACAACGAATACAAATCGTCGGGAATTGATTGTCCCTGTTTGAGGCATATCTGATGCCGAAAGGATTCGGTACAAAAAATAATCTTTCCCTGAACTCCGATCATAGCGGTCGGCGTTAAGGATTTCCCAACGGTTTCTTTCAGCAGAGATTTGTATTGAGTCAATTCCTCAGTCAATAAAATGGTTTTGATAGTTTGCAGAAGGTGGGGCCGCAATAATTCCAGGATTCTCACCTCGCGGAGAGTGCATATTTGGTCATCATGAGGTGGATACCAGTGTACAGCAACTCCCAGGGTCGGGTTTGGCAGGTCGAGAGCGACCAGTCCGTGAACCACCCCGGCCGATAGAATGGATGGATCCTCTCTATGGTACTGGAGATTCTCTGAGAAGAACCGGTCAACAGCCTCGTTTCCCTCCTCCCTGGAAACATCTACATCGTAAGCAATGACCGGACGTCCGGTTTCAAGGATTTTGCGAGCCAGCGGGTCGTATGGGATAAAGTCCTGAAACATGCGAAGGTCCGACTCGCCAATCCCGAAACTGTCAATCACCTGGGGACACTGAATATCAGGATCGGTCCATCTATACAGTCCTCCCTGAGCTTTGAAAATGGAGCTGATGCAGGAATGAAAAGTTTCCTTTAATTCCTTGCGTGAAGTGCAACGGTAAAACTTTTCAATCACACTCAGGATGGAAAGGTAGTCTTTCTCCGGCAATAAGACTTCGTTATTCATATTGAATGAACCTCAGAAAAGATTTCTACCGGTCATCATGAAAATGAAGCAAGCATCCGAAGTGCAAGGCGAAAGTTTCGACTGAATTGTGACCTAAAATAATGTATGGCCTTCGCTATAACTTTGGCACCCCAATTTATTTAAATAACGATATTTTGTAAAGCAAAAACAGGAAAAACCCTACAGGTGATAGGAAAAATACCGTAATCACGGGATATTATTTTTTCTCCCAATAATTTATCTTTCGGGAAGGTAGAAATAATTTTATGTCTAACAATTTTTAATATGGGATTTCGCAATTAATTAAAGAAGGATCAGCCTTGCAGGTTGAAACTGAAATCGGCAAAAAATTTCAATGGCTCTAGCAAATCCCGGTGGGAGAAGGAAGGTTGAAATTGTGCAATGGGTAGAGCATTTACAAAAAAAAGGAGTTACCCCCCGGCAGATGGAGGTCATCCATGAAGCACTCAAAGGGCTCAGCGAAAAGGATATCGCGGCCCGGCTTTCGATCAGTCCAACAACGGTGAACACGCATTTGAAAAACATCTACCGGAAACTCGGGGTCAACTCACGTTTGCAACTATTTGCGAAAATGAATGATGGCAACCATCGGTTCTAATTGAAGTATGAACATTTCAAACAGGGCAAGCTTTTAGCAGGAGCAAGTGAATTTATGAGCGAGCAAAATGAAAAAATAAAATTTCTCGGCAATTTCTGCAAAGAACACTGCCAGCCCGTTTTGGGAAAGTCATTCCCGTTTTTTGCTGAAACTTTGGTTTGGAAAGGCACCGCCATCCGGTCTTTGATTCAGTCCGTGCCTCACTTGGCGGGCCGGTTCTTCAAGTCCGTCGATAAAACCCTGTCCAAACACCTGCGGGAGACCTCTTGCCAGATTTCCTCCCTGATCGAAGAGGTCCCGCAGGTGAAACGATTGCAGGCCTTCAACACCAGATTCATTCTGAATGGGAAATTTCCATTCTATAGTTCGAGAGGAAGAAGAGCCCAAAGGAGAATTGCATAAACCTTAGGTTGCTTTAAACAGAAATTTACAGGATCACTTTTTTAAAGGGGAAGGAAAGTCATGCGAATAAAAAAATTACTAAAAACAGGTTTGTGTTCATTATTTTTTTCATTGTTTCTTACAGGATCGGCATTCGCTACAACGATGATTGATGCAGGAGCCTATCAGGGTGTGTATTCCATCTCTGGAGTTGGGACCTGGTCAGCAATAACAACACCAACAAATACATTATCATTGCCTGCGAATACCTATGTTCTTACCATACAAAATAGCCGATTTTATTTTGATGTCGACGCGAGCGGGAATGTCAGCAACAACATTGCCAGCCCCAGTAACAACACCGATTCCCTCATCCTTTCCGGCAATACCATCACCTTCAAAAACACAGCTGTAAACATTGACGCAGGTGCTTACGAAGGCGTTTATTCCATCAATGGGTGTTGTACTGTTTCTGCTCCAGCGTCCCCGCTAAGAACCCTGACGCTGGTTCCGGGAGTCAACACCTATTCTCTTGGCATACAAAATAGCAGATTTTACTTTGATATCGATGCCGCCGGGAATGTAAACAACAACGTTGCCAGCCCCAGCACCAACACGGATACCCTCATTCTTTCCAGCAATACGATCACCTTTAAAAACACAGCTGTAAATATTAACGCAGGTGCCTATGAAGGCGTTTATTCCATCAATGGGTGCTGTACCGTTTCTGCTCCAGCGTCCCCGCTAAAGACCGTGACGCTGGTTCCGGGAGTCAACGCCTATAGTCTTGGCATACAAGAAAACAGGTTTTACTTTGATATCGACGCTGGTGGGAATGTTGGCAATAATGTTACCAGCCCAGGCCCCAACGAAGAGGCTTTTGGTCTTTCGACCAATACCATTACTTTTTTTAATTCCGATATCTTGATCGAGCCCAATAATACTTCAATTCCTTGGGGCTTAACTGGTATAGGTGGTACCAAAATCGGACCACAAACATTCACATTGGTGGACGGGGTCACTTATAAAATTGCTAACTTAAGTACATCCCCCTACATCAAAGAGCCTTTTAAAGTATTTCACCCCTGTGGAATATTTACGGGCAATCCAGATAACCCAAATGTCCTTGTTGTTGCCGACGATTCTTTCACCATTACATGTTTCGATTCGACCCCGCCGGACGCCGACGCAGATGGCATCCCGGATGCAAACGACAACTGCCCCAACATCGCCAATTCAGACCAGTTGGATCAGGACATTGATGGAATTGGCAATGCCTGCGACAATGATCTGGATGGTGATTTTGTCAATAACAACGTGGACAATTGTCCTTCTCTGGCGAATCCCGACCAGGCGGACGCGGATGGTGACGGCGTTGGAAATATTTGTGATGGCGATGATGACAATGACAGCGTCAACGATGCTACCGACAATTGTCCATTGACGCCAAACACAGACCAGGCGGATGGAGACGGCGACGGTCTGGGAAATGCTTGTGATCCCGACGATGATAATGATGGCGTTGCCGATGAGGTGGATAATTGCCCCAACACATCCAATGCCGATCAGGCAGATTTAGACATGGATGGAATTGGCAATGCCTGTGATGGTGATTCCGACGGCGATGGCATCATCAACGATGTCGATCAATGTCCGGCAACTCCTGCGGGTTCGTTGATCACTTCTGGAGGTTGCAGTGGATCGGAGTTCATCGAGCTTACCTGCAAACCAGAGAACTTCGTGAATCACGGATCGTTTGTGAGCTGTGTGGCTCATACCGCTAACGACTTGGCGGGTCAAGGCGTTATCACTCCAAAGGAGAAAGCCCGGTTTGTAAATCAAGCGGCTAAAAGCAAGTAAGTGACAGGGAGGGAAGCTCCTGTAATGGGAGCCTCCCTTCTTACCTTTTTAACGTTGCTAATAATGTGATCCACATGGGTAGATTATTCAGACACGCAATCGCAATATCTCTTCTTTCCTCGATTTTTTCAGGACAGGGTTTTGCCGAAACAGTGCCCGGTCACTCCCGGAATATTTCTCAGATTGGGGAAACTGGAGTATTTGAAAATCAGGAAGGAGTTCGAGTTTATTACATCAATCGCCTGCTCCAGGATGTATTACAAGAGATTCAGGGTAAAACCGGAATCCAATTTAAATTACAGGAAGAAGTGAAAAAAATTTCCATTACGGCTGACGTCAGGGCCTCCGATTGGGAGTTGGCTCTGGATCGTTTGTTCATGGACTACAACACAATAAAGTTTTGGGATGGTCAATCCAATTTGAGCCGGATTCATGTTTTAGGACAAGGACGTTCACAACCATCTTCCCACTTTAAACCGGAAGTGACCCTGGCTCCCAAAAGGGAGAAAGCAGTCTGGAAATGTTTTTCCCTTTCAGGCCAACGGAAATGCTGACTTGATTCTTGGTATCGATATTTTCTTAATTAAGGAAAATTTTTAGCGAAGTTTTGCGTGAAACAAATGCGCTACAGGAGAACTGGCGTGGACCTGAAGTTGATTAAAACAGAAGAGGATTTGCAGTCCACCCTCTACGCTATGCAGGTTACCGGCAAGCTTTACGCCGATATGATCCAAGGCGCGTTTGACCAAGTGGATAACCGAAAGGACCGGGGCGTCGTCTCCAGTGCGGAGAAATATTTAAAATTGGAATGAATAGTGAGTTAGAGGATGAAAAAATCATGATGGATTGGACTTGTTATTCTCATTCATACGACTTAATGGCGGAAAACAATCCTGCATATCAGGAAATCCTAGATTGTTATGCCAAAACGATATCACAATTAAATTTAAATACGAGTTCGGTCGTCGCAGACATTGGAGGAGGTACCGGAAATTTCTCGATAATGACGGCAAAGGTATATCCAGATTGCCGTGTATTGTATTACGACTTCAATTCGACAATGCTTCGGTTTGCAAAAGATAAGGCCGTAAAAGAAGGAATTCGAAATATTGAATTTGGTATTCATGATTTTGACCTATGCCCGTCAAATTCTCAAAAATTCTCTTTAATTGTATGCATTCATTCAATTTATACGATGAAGAACCCACTAGGCTTAATAAAATTGATTTATGAAATGCTGTCTCCAGGAGGACATGTTTTTGCCTGTGATCTTGGTCGTACGCTCAATATCATGGATTGGACAAAATATATTTTCAGTTCCTTGAGAGGAACCCATGGAATGGTTCACGCATTGAAAATATTACTTAAAGGGAGGGAAGTCGCTCGTGCCAATTATGATATTTCAAAACTTCAAAAATCTGGGCAATTTTGGCTACATGAATTGGATGATTTTATCTATGCCTTCACAAATTGTGGCTTTGAAATCGGGGAGGCAAAAAAAATGTATCGAGGATACAGCGATCTAGTATTTGCCCAGAAGCCTATGTTAAAGGGAAATTGATGCTGTGAAAAAATATATGCAAGCAACATGTAAATCATCTGAAGTTATTATTTCCAAGGCAGAAAACGAAGAAGAGAAGATGATGATTTATCATCAAAGATACCAAATAACCGTTGAGGAAATGTTGCAAAACCAAAAATGGGCCAACCATCAGGAAAAGTTCATTAAAGATGATTTGGATGATAGTTCCGACATTTATTATGCTCATGTAGATGGAGAAATTATAGCGAATATGAGAATAACTTGGGGTGCTTTGAAATTACCTGACAATGCCGAATATGTGTACGGAGTTTCAAAATTTTCCAGATATCTTTTAGAGGAAATATGTTTTACCAATAGGCTTATGGTCGTAAAGGAATGGCGGAACTCCATGGTATTGGGAATGCTATTAAAATATGCCTTCAAGAATGCCGTGGTTCGTGGTATTCGGTTGGATTTGACTTTTTGTACTCCAGGGTTGGTTGGGTTATATGAATCGCTTGGATATAGAAAATTTAAAGAAAATGTAATATTCCCAGATATTGGTTTTCGGGTGCCATTGGCGTTTTTGACTAGAGATATAAACTATCTAAATAAAATAAAATCCCCTTTTCTTCGTACCGCTAAAAGCTTGACGGTTGAAAATGATTCTGGGAACTGGTTTAAAGAAACATTTCATTATGTCGCCGAAATGGAATCGGATTTTATTTTATCGAACAGAATCCTTAAAGCAATTAATTTATTCGATGGATTCAATGATGGTGAGCTCCAAAAAATAGTGGATTCTTCCAGTTTCTTAAAAATTGAAAGTCGACAGACTATCATTCGAGAGGGTGATGCGAGCAATGATTTGTTTGTTGTTTTGGAAGGGCAGGCAGAACTCATATTGAAATCCGGAAATCAAAGGCCTGTGGTTGAGATGCTTTCCGTTGGAGATGTATTTGGTGAATTGTCGTTTCTGATTTCTGTCAGGAGCCCTTTGGAGGTTAGAACATTGACGCCAATAAAGGTTTTGGTGGTAGATAAAAGTATTTTACAAAAAGGAATAAAAAGATTTCCTTATATAGGGGTTAAGTTGATGCATAACTTATCAAAAATTATTTGTCAAAGACAATTTCAACAGATTGGTTCTTTATCGCTTTGTTTTGAACGTGGGATTTGATGCTGGTAGCGTTGTCATGACACGAATCCAGATTGTGCAATGCTTCAAGGCTTGGCAAAAATCTCTTAAATGCTTGCAGTCCTTAAAAAAGGATCGATGCAAAATTGCACCGAATAGATCATTTGAATTTTCAGCCCGTTAAATTGGCTTGGTGAGAATCTTGGGTAATCTTGGGTATAGGAAGTTGAATCTGATGGGCCTCTGATTTTCTATACACCTTGCGACTTCATTTTTTTATGTCCTTCTCATAGAGTCAAGAGTTTTTCAAAAAAGAAATTAAAATTCATAAAAAGTCGATCCTGAAAAACAGAAGTTTCTCAGGAACAGGGTTGGGAGATGATTGTGTTTTTTTATGCGGCGGTCGGCTGTGTCAAGGGCTGACTACCAAACCTGTCGTTGGCTACCGCGACTGGAATTACAGTCGTGCATGTATTAGGAACCTGTTTGACAGTTGATTAACTTTTATTTCAAATCCGAATGGAGAAAATAATGAAAACCTTTACGAAAAATCCATATGTAATTTTTTACATGAGTTTTATATTTTTATTCCTTCAATTTGCGAGTGCTGTTTTAGTTGATCACTCAGCTTGGACCAACATTGCTTTTGCAAAAGACAATGACAAAGATAAAGACAGTGACAAAGAATTAAAAGGCAACAAACTACTGATTCAAGCTGTACAAGACTTGCAAGGACAAACCGCCGATCTTCAAAATCAAATCAATAACATCGAGTTAACCCCCGGACCACAAGGCCCTGCGGGTCCACAAGGTCCCGTTGGTTTGACTGGAGCCACAGGACCGCAAGGTCTTCCCGGCAACAATGGGACCGATGGTGCAACCGGTCCTCAAGGTCCGCAAGGACCTGCCGGTCAAGACGTTGACCCTGCCGTGTTAGCGGCTTTGCAAGCCAATATTGTTACGTTACAGAATCAGGTTGCGGCACTCATCACACAGAATGCTACTCTGCAAACCCAGGTCAATGCCCTCTCCAATATCAACACGGTGGCATTGACCACCGATGTGAGCGACCTCAAAAACCGCCTCACGGGTGTCTCTCGTAATGGTAACACCCTGTTGTTCTCCGGCATGAACTTGCAGGTAGTCAGCGGGTCTGGGGCAACCGATGGAGTCGTCAATGGCCTGGGCAATGTGATCGTCGGTTACGATGAGAACATGGGGGCTACCGAGTCGGCGCAATTGTCATTTGCGCCAGGAAAAACGGGCTCACACAACCTTGTCGTCGGAATGGGTCACAGTTATCTGGGGTACGGTGGGTTGGTGGTCGGGCATTCCAATGCTATAGGTACGGTAGATGGTGCGGGCGTGGTGACTGGAAATTTTTCATCAGTGACAACGGGCTATATGAACCAGGCCACAGGGGAATATGCCTCTGTAAATGGTGGCGCATACAACAAGGCGTCTAATATGGCGGCTACCGCTACAGGCTATAACAATACCGCTTCGGGACCCTACTCCAATGTCAGTGGTGGACAATCTAATACTGCCCAAGGTAGTTATTCCTCAATCAGCGGAGGAGCCAATGGTTTTGCCAATGGAGATTACGCGTCTATAAGTGGTGGAAATTTGAACACTGCCGGTGGATATGCGACTTCCATTGCAGGGGGAATTTATAATCTAACGACAGGAACATATTCTGTCATCTCTGGAGGAGGATATAACTTATCTTCGGGATTTGCATCTACTGTAGGTGGGGGATATCAGCAAGCGGCATACCTCCAATGGCACGCTGTCAATTGAGAATGGCATCCGGTGGAGCCGGCATTGATGATTCCCGTTCAATCATCCTTTGATAACTAAAAAGTCGGAAGAGGAACACACCTCTTCCGACATTTGATTCCTGACGGAATGATTGCGAGTTTTAGAATTCCATAGAAACCGTGGGAATACTCGACAGCTTGCGAAGCTTGCATCATTCTATTGCTTAATCCTGTCACTGCTAAAGAGAAGATTTCTTCTCTAAATAAAATCCCACCTGTCAATCATCCGGCGGCAGGTGGGATTTTTTATGCTTCCTGTTGGACAAAGGAACCCAAGTGCAGATAATCAGGTCTGTCTTTCATCCCAATTGCACAAATCATCAATATTTCAGCAAAAAGTGGGACAGGAGTGGGACTATTAAATATTAATAGAAAAAGGGTTGCGAAGAAAACTTCACAACCCCTTATATTTTAAGAAGCCAACGCGCGGAATTGAACCGCGGACCTACTGATTACGAATCAGTTGCTCTACCCCTGAGCTACGCTGGCTTGTATCTTCTGATTTTGGACTCGGCATTAAAACCGTTTTCCAGAGAAAAATCAACTTTTATCTTTATTTATTTGCGGATGTTGCTCTTGCTTTTGTTTGCGGCTTTCTTCTGATGCTTTTAATCGGAAAGCATTGGGTTAAATTTGACAGGTCTATGTATTTCAGCTATTTTTATATGTTCTCATGGTAGCTTTTATGCTTGAGAAATTTTATAAATTTAATATTTGCTTGGTCTTGCCGGGTGTTTGCGCTTTCTTTAACAATACACGATTTTTGGGGTATGTGTATTGTAATGGTTCTCAAGCTTGGTGAGTCGCAAAATAAGATATATTCAATTGTCAGGGGTTTGCGAAAATTATGAATTCTCCAAAAAACGTTAAGTCAAAAAAGCCGGATTCCAAGAAGGCGAAGGCGGGTACAAAACAACCGATCATGAAGGGGCGCGACATCATTGTACGTGCTTTGGAAAATGAAGGGGTGGAAGTGATCTTTGGTTACCCTGGTGGCACGTCTATGGAGATTCATCAGGGTCTGACTTTGAGTAAGAAGATTCGTATGGTTTTGCCGCGTCACGAACAAGGGGGCTCTTTTGCGGCAGGGGGATATGCGCGCGCTACGGGTAAAATCGGGGTGTGTATGGCGACTTCTGGTCCGGGGGCAACTAATTTGTTGACGGGGATCATGGATGCGAAGATGGACAGCATTCCTCTTCTTGCGATTACGGGGCAGGTTCCTTCGACTGTTTTGGGAAGCGATGCGTTTCAGGAAACGGACATCATGGGTGCGACCTTCCCGTTGGTGAAGCACAGTTATATGATTGATGATATCAATGATATTCCGCGTGTGGTTCATGAGGCGTGCATCATTGCGACGACGGGGCGACCGGGGCCTGTTCTCATTGATATTCCTAAAAATATTCAGCAACAGGAAACGGTTCCTGATTTCAACGTTACTTTCGATTGTCCGGGTTACAAGCCAAATCTTACGCCTTCGATGTTTCAGATCAAAAAGGCAATTCACGCGATTAAGGAATCGAAACGTCCGATCATTTATTCAGGCGGGGGCATCGTTTCCAGTGAGGCTTCAAAGGAACTGCGCGCTTTTGTTAAAAAGACGGGGATTCCTATCACGACAACGGTTATGGGGCTTGGGACTTATCCTTCGGATGGTCCAAATTCGCTCCGAATGCTGGGAATGCATGGTGCGGTTTACGCCAATATCGCGATGAATCATGCCGATCTCATCATCGCTTTGGGGGTTCGCTTCGATGACCGGGTAACGGGCAAGCTGTCGGAATTCTGCAAGAATGCGAAAATCATCCATGTCGATCTGGACCCGGCGGAAATCAACAAAAATATCATCGCGGATATTCCCATTCAAGGGGATGTCCGGCAGGCTCTGAAAATGATGAATCAAGGTGTCGAGATGAAAACAGACATCAAGCCATGGGTCAAGCGGGTCAATGACTGGAAAGAGGAGTTCCCGCTTCGCTACGATTTGCATGAGAACGATATTGTTCCGCAGAACGTGATCTGTGAGTTGCGTAAACTTGCTGATCGGGATGCGGTGGTTTCTGTCGGCGTGGGTCAACATCAAATGTGGACGGCGCAATTCTGGGATTTCTATGAGCCGCGTCAATGGCTTTGTTCTTCTGGTTTGGGGGCGATGGGCTTTGGTTTGCCTGCGGCTATGGGGGCACAGGTTGCTTTGCCTGACCGACAGGTTATCAACATAGACGGTGACGGTTGTTTCTTGATGAACATTCAGGAATTGCAGACTTGCAAGATCGAAAACATCCCTGTCAAAAACGTGGTGTTGAATAACGCGCATCTGGGGATGGTCGCGCAATGGGAAGACCGGTTCTATAAATCGCTTCGTGGTCACACTTATTTGGGCGATGCGAACTTTGCTGAAATCGCACATGCTTTCGGTGTTAAGTCAGAGAGTATCAGCAAGCCAGAAGAAGTCATTCCCGCGCTCAAGAGAATGTTGAAGCACAAGGGACCTTACGTTCTGGATGTCAAATATCCTTACAATGATGAGAGCAGGGGACATGTTATGCCGATGATTCCTTCCAATCATACCTATCTCGATACCTGCCTCAATGAGTCGCAGTCTTTACGGGATTACTGGAAGGGCAAGGGCATTCTTGAGGATTGATCGGTATTTACGGACGGTCTCCTGTCATCAGTTTGTATCACTCTATGATATTCCCTGACGGTGAGGATTGATGACAGAAAATGTTCTCAAAGGGCATTGGCGATATTTGATTTACTTGCCCGTATTGACAGGATTTGTTTTGTTTTTCTGGGCTTCTCTGCATACGGATCTGTCCAAGCGTGAAGCACGGGAAGGCATTCCTGTCCTGCGCATGCAGGAAAATAAAAGCTGGTTGATTCCACGCATTGACGAAAACACCATACGTACCAAACCACCGCTCTGGCACTGGCTGGCCTGGGCAAGTACAGAAGTCGCTGGCACCCATGAAACCACGCTGAGGTTCCCTTCTGTTTTGGCGGGAACAGGAAGCGTCGCTCTGACGGTCTGGTTCGGCTTGCGCCTGTTCTCCCCTCTCACAGGATTTCTTTCCGGTTTGCTTTTGGCCTTGAGCTGGCGGACGATTTATCTCTCCTCCCATGCACGCATCGATATGTTGTTTGCATTTTTTACGACCGCGAGTCTGGCATTGTTGTGGAAACTTTGGGCCGAAGAGAATTCTCAAATGAGGCGGCGATACACCTGGTTTGCAGGTGCCGCTTTATCCGGTGCGGTGCTGACAAAGGGTCCGTTGGGTCTGCTTTTTCCTTTGATGACGATGGCGGGATTTTCGTGGCGTACGCGGGCGGGGTGGCGTGCATTGCCTTGGAAGCCACTCATCGGAATCCCACTGGCGGTTGCAGGAATGTGGGCCGGGGCGGCAATTTGGGAAGGGGGACCGGCTTTTCAACAAATGTTGTATCAGGAACTTGTGGGACGGTTGACGAGCAGTGAAGCGATTCAGGTTCATCATGAGCCCTTTTATTTTTATATTCCCAGAATTTTAGTGGACCTCGCACCTTGGGGTTTCTTTCTCCCACCGGCGTTATGGTACGGTTGGACGCATCGACAAAAAGAATTGCCGTGGCTGTTCCCGGCTTTGGCTTTTAGTCTTCTATTCATTTTTTTGTCCCTGTTGTCCGGCAAGCGCGGTGATTATTTATTGCCCTTGTATCCGTTTGCGGTCATCATTGTCGCTGTTTATTTTATTGAAGGAATGGGGAAAGTTTCTTCCTGGTTCTGGAAAATACCTGCAGGGGTATTGGCCTTTTGCATGGTAGTTTTTGCTGTTATTTTAGCGACTCCCTTGTATTTCCATGAACTGGACCCGGAAACCCAACTTCGATTTTTATCGGCCAGGGATCGTTGGAGTGTTGGGTTCCTGTTAAAAAATCACTTACCCGGCGCATGGTTTCTTGCCTCCAGTTCCCTTGTGATGTTGATTTGTGCCGGGCTGTCCATGGCGAGTATCCTGCGCAATAAAGGCCGACAACTCATCGGAATCACAAGCTTCTGGTTTCTTGCCACCGTGTCATTTGTGATGGGTCCGCTTGCTCAAGCCATCGACGACCAAACGACATTGAGACCTTTTGCTAAAGAAGTATTGAAGTTCGCAGGCGACCGCCCTTTGTACCATTATGGTGAACCGCGCGAAAATTTATTATATTATCTGGACAGATCATTACCCACTTTAGTGGATGACGAGATATTGACTGAATTGCAAAAACCGTCACATCCCTTGTTGCTTGGGAAAAACTCAGTTCGCCAGCATTTGTTGGATTTATCATCTGAATTGGAAGTGGTGCTGGATTCGAGGCAACCGTTCAAAGGCTATAGTTTATTATCTCTAAAATCTCAGAAAGAGAACCCATTTTGACCTCTATCGCGCCCTGGAAGAAAAATACAGGACTCATTCTCAAACTGCTGATCCTTGCAGATTTTGTGGGTTTGTTCTTTATTTATTTACGCACCGAGTTTCATCTCGATATTTTCCCGTTTCTTGGCAACCGGCTGAATACACTGCTGGCACTGGTTTTGATAAAAACTTTTATTCTGGGGCGGGTACTGCCGGACTGGGGAGATCGCTGGATGGCTCGGCTGGACAACTGGGTATCCACGGTGCCCAAGCGTTATTATTTGTTGGCAGGTTTGCTTGGGACGGAAGTTTTCCTAGAAATCATGTGGTTTCTTTATCCCGAAAATTTTATGTGGAACCTCAATGCCGAAAAAGGATATGGCACTCATTTTTCGACGATTCAATTGTATGTAGTGGGATTGACCGTTTTGTTGTGTGCACGACTGGAGGGCAAAGACGCAGAGTTTAAAGCAAAGGCCCCATGGTATCTCCTGGCATCGATGTATTTCTTCATCGGTATCGATGATTGTATCGGGATTCATGAAAACTTCATCAAATGGTCGCAGAGCATCGCCCCCAAGGCAAATGCCTTTCATTTCATCCATGAATGGTTGTGGTTTTACGGACCTTTCATAGCCGCTATGGTTGTATTCCTCGTATGGTTTTTTTTGAAGCGATTCAAGGAAACGCCAGGGGCATTGATTGTCAATTTTCTTGCACTCACCCTATGGATTGGTGTTTTGACATTGGAAGGATTGGCTAAAAATGTAGTGGACCCGACCGGTCTCGACGAAAGCAGGATTTTGATTGGTATGGAAGAAGGGTTCGAGATGGTTGGCGCAACGTTGTTTCTTTTCGGATACGGACAATACCTCATCCATGCCCGAAGAAAAAAACAATAGGCCATCGGAATTAACCCGATGGCCTGCAGTACGCAAATCTTTCCAATGTTCAGCTCAGAAATATTTGAATTGACCTAACCCGCGTCTGTTGTTCGTTCCCATCGCAGAATAGGGTTTCTCGCGGCCTGAGTTTCATCGGGACGGGAGACGAACGCACGTTCGGGAGAGTCATGGTAGCGGTGTGTATCCTGTTTTCCCTTTTGCGAAATTTCTATCATTGCTGAAATAAATTCATCGAGCGTTTCTTTTGATTCGGTTTCGGTCGGTTCGATCATCAAAGCATTTTTGACAATCAGAGGGAAGTAAACGGTCGGCGGGTGAAAGCCATAATCGATCAAAGCTTTCGCAATGTCCATCGTGCTGACGCCACCCTGATTCTTATCGTTGAAGATACACTCGTGCAGACTGGCATCGGGGTAGGGCAGGTGGTACTCTTTTCTTAACTTGGCCTTAATGTAGTTTGCGTTTAGAACGGCCATCTCTGCCGTTTCAGGAATGCCTTCCTTTCCGAGAGAGCGGATGTAGGCATAGGCGCGCAGAAGAATTCCAAAATTTCCATAAAAGTTTTTTAGCCGTCCGACACTTTTTTCGCCTTCTTTTTTCAGGCGGAATCCACGACTGGTTTTTTCCACCATGGGTAATGGCAGGTAAGGCTCCAGAGTTTTATTAACACCTACTGGGCCTGCGCCGGGTCCACCGCCGCCATGAGGGGTCGAAAAGGTTTTGTGCAGGTTGAAATGCATGACATCGACGCCCATTTCTGCGAATCTTGTTTTCCCCATCACCGCGTTGAGATTGGCTCCATCGCAGTACACCAGACCGCCTTTTTTGTGGACGATTTCGGTGATTGCCAAAATGTCTTTTTCGAACATTCCCAGCGTGTTGGGATTGGTCAGCATGATCCCTGCGGTGTCTTCATCCATCAATTGCTCGAGCTTAACCAGATCGATCAGACCATTGGGTCCGGAGCGCAGAGTAATAGAACGGTAACCGCACAGGGTTGCGCTTGCGGGATTGGTCCCATGTGCGGAGTCGGGCAACAGAATTTTAGAGCGTTGATCATTGCGTTCCTGATGATAGGCATGGATCATCAACATCCCCGCGAGTTCTCCCTGAGCACCTGCTGAGGGTTGCAGACAAACGGAAGACATGCCGCTGATTTCCTTCAGGTATTCTTGCAACTCAAACAGAATTTCCAAATTCCCTTGTGCCAGTTCTTCCGGCAGGTAGGGATGAGACCCGCTGAAGCTGGTGCGACCGGCAAGTTGATCGTTTATTTTCGGATTGTATTTCATGGTGCACGAACCCAAAGGATAAAAATTGGAGTCGATGCTGAAATTCCATTGCGAGAGACGAGTGAAGTGTCTCACCACTTCGAGTTCGGAAAGTTCAGGAAATCCATCAATGGGTTCTCTGATTTCGCTGGCAGGCAAGAGGTCACTCAAATCCGTTTCGGGGACGTCGCAGGCGGGCACTTTGCAGGCTCTTCTTCCTGCCGAACCGAGTTCAAAAACGAGACCTTCATTAAAAGCCAGACCCTTGCGAGCGGGACCTGTTTGAGAGTTTGTGGATGCTTCGTTCATTCTGAAATTCCTGCTGAGCTTGGGTTGGAAGTGGGATGAAGGAGTTGATCGATCGCGTCGAGAACGATCTCTGGCGCAAGTGTTTCAGTGCCTCTTTCCTCCAGAATAATATGACGATTGCCGAAGGGACCCCAGCGGCGAATTTCCCCATGTTTGAAGATGACTAACGTGGGGGTCTGCGTTGCTGAAGCCAAGTGCATGATGCCAGTATGATTGCAAAAAAGCAAACGGCTTTTTGCAATCAAGGCGGCTAATTTTTTAATGGAAAGGGCTGGCAGAATCCAGGGTTTTCGATGCATATTTTTTGTTGCGAATTGCACTTCATCGGCTTCACCGGGGCCGACGATGAAAGCGATTTGGGTTGCATCGTTTTCGAGTAATTTTTCGACGACGGCAATGAATTTCTCTGGTGCCCAACCCCATTCCCGCACGCGTGATCCCATCTTCATCAGAATGAGCGGTCGTTGCGAATCGTACCCGAATGATTTCAACAATTCGTCTGTCGAGTTTTTTTCATCCGTGCTGAAATAAATTTGAGGTTGTTCGACAATCTCAGGAACAGACAGAACTTTCAATAATTCCAGATTGTTCAGAATCTCGTGCCGGGGTTTGCTTTCGGGATTGGCATGGACATCCTGCAACCAGCTATTTTCTTCATGCAGGTATCCCGCTTTGTAGGTGGCACCCGAAAGCCAGGCCATTACCGAAGCACCCGCACTGAATTTTTTATTGAGCGTCAAAGCCAGATCAAAACTTCTTTTGTTCAGGCAGTCTGCCAGGAGCCAGGGGCGTCGGGGATCGTAGCCCAAAACTTCATCGACAAAAGGATTGTCATTGAAGATTTGAGCATAGGCCTTGTTGACCAATGCCACCGTTTGAATATGAGGGAAAGATCGCTTGATAGATTCGTAAACTGGTATGGAAAGCACCACATCGCCTAAACGATCGGGACGGATGACGAGTGCCGATCGAATGTTTTTCCAATCGATCGGGAAAGTGGGTTTTTTCCGTAGGCGACCGGCGACACGCCCGAATGTTTTCCAGCCCATCGATTTAGAGCAAGAACCCATTTTTTTCAAATACGATGCCATCAAATTTCCGATTATTTCAAAGGTTCCGCTTCATGGATCAGCATGATCGGGATATCGTCCTGAATGGGATATTGGAGTTCACATTCAGCGCATATCAAACCGTCTTCCTCTTCGCTGAGAGTCAAATCGCCCTTGCATTGCGGGCAAACCAGTATGTCCAACAGTTCTTTGTCAAAAGCCATGTGCTCACCTCATGAGGTTTGGGGTTGGGGAGATAAATTACTCGGTAGCATTTTTTCGGCACGGGCGAGAACATCCTCCACTGCGATAGAATTCATACATTCATTGGTTCCAAGAGGACACGTTCTTTTCCAGCAAAAACTGCATGTCAGGCGTTTGAATTCCGTTTGAGTATGCGCCCCGAACGGACCATTGCGTGCCGGATTGGTTGGTCCAAACAAAGCGAGACTGGGGATTCCAAGAGCCGCACTCAAATGCAGAGGACCGGAATCGTTGCCGACAAAAAATGCCATTCGCCGATACAGCGCAATGGATTCCACTATGGTGGTGGGTGGCGCGATCCAGCAGTTTTGTTTCATCGTCTCGGCAATCTGCTGAACCATTTTCTCTTCCCCCGGTCCCCAAGTCAATAGAACAGAAAGTCCCAGTTGAGTTGTGAGCCCATCGGCCAGGGCAGAAAATTTTTCCAGTGACCAGCGTTTCGATTCAAAACCGGCACCGGGGTTGACGGCCACGACAGGATTGTTGAGCAATTGAGTATGTGATTGAATGAAACGGTTGATTTTTTCATCGGCGGATGTTGATTGCGGAAGAATGAAGTCGTAGCGCAAATTTGCACAAGGAATGGCGGTTTGAAGCACCTGCAGGTTTGCCGATACCACATGACAGTCGGGATTGATCCTCGGGGCTTTATTATTGTTGAATAAACTGCTGATGGCTTCTTTACAGTTTGCGGTGGAAAATCCCACACGTCGCGAAGCACCGGATGCATAAGAAATGACCCCACTTTTGATGAGACCATGCAGATCGAGCACGATATCAAATTTGCGCTTGCGTATCTGCCGGAATATTTTAAAAATTTCGCGTATGGAGTTTGAGTCAATCTCTCGCCGCCAACGTTTGGTGTTAACGGGGATGATTTCATCCAGGGCAGGGTGACCTTCGATCAGACATTGAAAGCGTTCCTCGATCATCCATGCAATGTGAGCGTTGGGATGATTCGCGCGCAAGGTCTCGAGAGTGGGAAGCGTGTGCACCACATCCCCAAGGGCACTCATTTTCAACAGCAGTATTTTTGGAGAACCCATTATCATCGTGCACCAGTTTTCTGCAAAATGATCAAGTATAGTTTATAGCCCAAATACCCCATCACAGAACCCAGCACCGCACCGCCCAAAATATCCGAGGGATAATGCACACCGAGATAAACTCGGGAGTATCCAACCAGAAGCGCGAAAGTGTAAACTAGAAGAATCCAGTTGCGAAAGCATAACGTTCCCAACAAGGCAAAAGCGAAAGTATTGCTGGCATGGTTGGAGGGGAAAGAAAAACTGTTTGAGCAGTTGGTAATGTGATTTAGAGACTCAAGTACGTGGCAGGGTCGAGGGCGAGCGATCCATTCCTTGAAAATATGATGACTGACCCAGTCGTTCATGCCAACGGCAATTCCTCCGACAATTAAAAAGACCAGCCCACGCAGGCGATAGGTCCAGAGAATGAGGATGGCAAGCAACATTCCGGCGGCGACGAAATTTCCCTTAATGGAAATAAATTCCATAAATTTGCCAAACATTCGGTCCTGAAGATGGGTTTGGACCCAATGGATGATTGATAGATCCATTTCCATAAATGAAGAAGGCATGGCAATTGAGGTGAAATTATCCTGAAAATTCAGGCAGAGTTTGACTTTGACTGGCAAAGCGATTAAAAAGTGGCAGGGAGGGACATTTCCGGCCCATAATTATAAAATGCAATTATATATGATCTCTTATCAATGAATAAACCTAAAAGGCGAGCCATTATTTTATTTGCCAAAGATCCAGTGTGTGGCCGGGTTAAAACTCGCCTGGCATCCCTGCTGGATGAAGAGACCACATTGAAATTGTATTTGCATTTTTTGACAGCCGGATTGTCTTTGTTGGAATCGGTTCAGGGAGCCGACCGCTTCATTGCCGTTGCTCCCCCCCTGACTTCCGAGTATTTTCAGTCCAATCCCAGACTCGCAGCATTTGCAATCTTCACCCAGGAGGGCGACGATCTTGGACAGCGCATGCGTCAAGCATTTGCCCAGTGTTTTGAAGACGGTTATGAACGCGTGGTGATTGTGGGAGCAGACAGTCCGAGCCTTCCCGTCGAGTATGTCCAGCGCGCATTGGATTCAGACCAGGCCTTGACCCTCGGACCCGCCGTTGACGGGGGGTATTACCTCATAGGGATGGGTCCGCAAAGGGTAGAAATTTTCGAGAATGTCCATTGGGGAACCGGATCGGTCCTTTCCGATACCGGAGCCAATGCCCGGAGGGAAGGAGTTGAAGTTGAATTATTGCCAGTGTGGTACGATGTGGATCGACCCGAAGATTTGCGCTTTTTGAAAACACATATGGAATTGAGCAGGGACTCGAAAGAGTCTGCGCAGACTTTATTGAAATTTTTAGAGACATTAGAACTATAAAAACCGGACGAAATCATAAATCATGAAAATAGTAGCATTTGATCAGCCAGAATTTGCAAAAGAGATGAATGCAGTCGTGCACCGACTGGAAATGAACTTTTCGACTCAGGACGAGACCGTCCGAACCATATTGGATAAAGTTCAAAAAGAGGGGAATGCGGCACTGCTGGAATTCACCCGGCGTTTTGACCGTTACGAAGTAGCACTGGAAGATTTGCGCGTCAGTCCAGAAGAAATCAAGTCTGCCTATACAAAACTGAGTTCAGAAGAAGTCGAAGCCCTCAAACAGGCGGCAGAGAATATCCGAGTGTTTCACGAGCGGCAAAAGCCCGAATCCTGGACAATTCAATCCAATGGCATCAAATTAGGTCAAAAAGTGAGCCCGCTAGAGACGGCGGGTATCTATGTTCCCGGTGGGAAGGCCTCCTATCCCTCATCCGTCTTAATGAACGCGATTCCCGCCAAAGTCGCAGGCGTGAAGAAGATCGTCATGTGCTCCCCCTGTCCCGATGGGCAAATGAGTTCCCACGCCCTCGTGGCCGCCGATCTGGCTGGAGTCGATGAAATTTACAAAGTTGGCGGGGCTCAGGCCGTAGCCGCCATGGCATTTGGAAATACCATCATTCCTCGCGTAGATACCATTGTCGGACCCGGCAATATATATGTAGCACTTGCAAAAAGGATGGTATTTGGGATCGTTGGCATTGATATGGTAGCAGGTCCCAGCGAAATCCTGATCGTTGCCGATGCCGGTGCCAGAGCAGATTACATTGCCGCCGATCTGTTGTCACAAGCCGAGCATGATGAAGAAGCCGTGCCCATTCTGGTGACGCCATCCAAAGCATTGGCGGAAGCCGTGTTAGAAGAGCTGGAAGTCCAAAAAAAACAGTTGAAACGCCAGGACATCATCGAAGCCTCATTGAGCAATCGGTGCCTGCTGTTTGTTGTGGAAACCCTGGGACAAGCAGTCGAGTGGGCCAATAAAATCGCACCCGAGCATTTGGAATTGGCTATCGAGGACCCCGAAGCCTGGGTAGACAAGATCAACAATGCCGGAGCCATTTTCATGGGACGATATACACCCGAAGCTATCGGAGACTATATGGCAGGGCCAAATCATGTCTTGCCGACCAGTGGCACAGCCCGGTTTTCATCCCCATTGGGAGTGTATAACTTTATAAAAAGAACCAGTTTGATATCCTATACACAGGCGGCTCTGAAAGAATCATCAAAAACCGCACAATTATTAGCAAATATGGAACATTTGGACGGCCATGCCAACGCAGTGAGAATAAGGACAGAAGATTCAATCAGCAAGAAATAAGAAAAAAGTAGCAGAATAGCAATTTTGGCCTAATATTTTGATGAAGTTGGGAATGGTTTCATAAAGTAGCCTCTGGTTGCAGTAAATGCCCAAAGACAAAGTAATGACAATATTTTGAGCCTGAGTTGGTGATTAGGTGTAATCGTTGATTATGTATAGATTGAAGGCCAAATGAAAAGCTTCTGAAAACTGATTGGACTTGACATATAGGGTATTGTCGTGATAAAAACTCCGATCATTTTGTTCCGTGGTCGTGCGTCTTTTGTGTCTTTTTTAGTTATCAGGCCATAGTATATAAACCATTGAATTCAATGAATTTTATGTTGTTTTGTTGCTAGAAAATGGCTCTGATATGATGCAGACTCATGAAGTTAAGTGATTTTACGGTTGCTATTTTCTCTATTTTGGAGAAAAATGACCCCGCTTATTAAAAATAATTAAGAATTGTGCGTTTTCTGTTTATAGCGTTTGTATATCCATAATATTTTTAGTTACTAGAGTTGAGAATGAACAAAGTTCCCCAGTTTTTTAAAGATCCTAATACGGAGGTCAAGGACATGTTTGGGAAAACAATCAGCAAGAAGTACGGTGCAATAACCGTTGCGTTTCTGCTAGCGTTTGCAGTTTATCTGCTACCTGGTGCAGTAACCGATGCGTTTGCAAAAGAGGCGTTCGCTGAACAAGTGTTCGCTGAAGAAGCATTTGCAAAAGAAGTAATGGCGGAAGAAGCTGTCGAAGGTGAAGGCGAGCCCAAGATTGAATGGGGTCAAGACGTATTCTACAAGGACTGGGAAGGTAACCCGCTTAAGGGTCCCATCAGCGGAGCACCCGCCCCAGAGCTTGGAGAGAACGATTATAATCACTATGAGTTTGCTCCCAGCCGAATCATCATTTGGGTAGCGAACCAACAGCATCTCTACTTCGGTAGTTTTGTTCTGGCGGTTCCGATTTTCTGTATGCTCATTGAATTTGTGGGCATTCGATCTCGCGAGTCCGATCCAGTTATGGCAGACAAGTATGACAAGCTGGCTCATGACTTGATGAAAGTCAGTTTGACCGCTTACTCCTGGACCGCTATTCTTGGTGGTATCCTTCTTTTTACATTCATCACACTGTTCCCAGGGTTCTTTAAGTACATGGCGACGATCTTCCGTCCTGTTATGCACGTATACGCCCTGATGTTTCTTGCCGAGTCAGGCGTTCTTTACGTCTACTATTACGGTTGGGATAAGATGAACAACGACCCCTTCTTGAAGTGGGTTCATTGTAGTTTGTCTGTATTGCTCAACTTGATTGGTACAGTTCTTATGTATCTTGCCAACTCTTGGGCGACATTTATGCAAGCTCCCGGCGGTATTGACGAAAAAGGTCAATTTCTGGGAAATATCTGGCACGTCATTCATTCCACCTTGTGGAATCCGGTTGGCGTGCATCGTATCCTGGGTAACATCGTTTTCGGCGGTGGTATCGTAGGTGCGTATGCAGCTTATCATTACCTCACAGCAAGAAATGCAGAAGAACGAGCGCATTATGACTGGGTTTGTTATGTTGCTATGTTTATCTGTATTTTCGGCTTGATTCCTCTTCCTTTCGCAGGTTACTGGTTGATGAAGGAAGTGTATGCATTCCGTCAGCAAATGGGTATCACCCTGATGGGTGGCATCATGGCTTGGTTGTTCATTATCCAGGCCGTTATGATCGGACTGCTTTTCTTCGCGGCAAACTCATATCTGCACAATGGTATGGCGCGAGTAAAAGGTTCGCATCGTTACATGAAGTATTGTAAGTACATGATTCTCCTGTTGATCGTATGTTTTACAATGTGGATGACTCCTCATACGATCGTTATGACACCAGCAGAATTGAAAGTCATGGGTGGCGCGCAACATCCAGTTGTAGGTCACTTTGGAGTTATGTCCGCCAAGAACACGGCGGTTAACCTGATGATCACATGTACCGCGCTCTGCTTCGTGTTGTATCAACGAGCGAACAAGAAGATCAACGTTCCGTGGGCAACCATTGGCAACTGCTGGATTGCAGCTATCTTCGTTGGTGCGGCACTCAATATCATTTACTTGGGCGTTTATGGTTATTTCCTCCCCGCTAACCAGCGTGTAGGACTTTCCGTTCCTCAGGTTTCCAGTACTTTGACCGCATTGTTTGCGGGCGTTGCAATCAATATCTCTATGTTTAAAGACTCAGAGTCTTATGGTGATATTGAATGGGGAACGCAATCAAAAGTAGGAACGTATGCAATCTTCCTGCTGGCGATTTCCTTCACCTGGTTGATGGGCCTCATGGGTTACATTCGATCAGCGGTCCGCTTGTTCTGGCATGTTACCGAGGTTCTGCGAGACAACTCGGTAGACGCTTACACGCTGACAATTGGTGAAGCTGGAAAGATGTTGAGCTTCAATACCCTGTTTGTATGGACACAATTTGTAATCGTGTTCTGGGTAGCTAGTCTGACTGCGAAGAAGGCCACTGCGGAGAAAGCTCCCGATGGCGTTCCAGTGCCAGCCCAGCAACAGCAGTAATTTAAATTGAGTTGAATTCTTTCAGGTTGTTTGAGCCGTGGCCTGCCCTTTGAAATAAGGGCAGGCCATTTCGGACAAAGTCTGAAGGACGGTTTTACAGTTTGAAGGAATCTAAATAATTTGCGAAATTCGGTTTTATTATCAAGGTCTTTTAAGGAGAGGAGTTAGGAATGCTACCAGAACAGCATGATATCCTTTGGACTTACCTGACAATCATGTTTTCGTTATTCTCGTTTTATGTATTCATGAATGTTGTGATGCATTGTCGAGAACGCGGGAATTTGAACGGTAAGCTATGGGGGTCGATTTTTGGGGCGGGTGCTATTGTTAATATTATGTTGACGTCACACATAATGGATCTTGTGCAACAGGAACAAATGGCCGCCATTCCATTACAGGTGGTTGTAGTGTTGTCCACGATGTTTGTGTGGGGGGTTTTTCTTAAGGGTGAAGGTTTGCAGGATTCGTCACCTCCGATTGTACGTGGAGCCTTCTTTTGGACAACCGTATCCCTTCTTTTGGCAGGGTATACCAACTGGTTGCCCCAGCAAAGAAGTGATCCGCCGCCAAAGGCAGCAGCTATCAGTGGCGATATCACCATGGAGCAATATGTAGAGATGGGTCGAATCATTGTTTTCGGTGCAAAGGAAGTAGCAGGACAAAAGTCAATTGGTAAAGGCCAGTGTCCGCTTTGTCACACCTTTGATCCCGGTGATAATATCGGGCGATGTCCCAATCTGTTTGGTGTAGAAGAACGTGCCGCGCAGAAAAAGGATGAAGATCGATATAAAACTTCTCCTGTGGCCATTGGCGAAAAAGATCCGGCAACGGGTGTTGTAAAAGGTAAGCCAATGGAAATAGACGAGGCCTATCGACGTGGAGGAAGTGAAGACTTTATTGCAGAGGATTATCTGCGTGAATCTTTAATGTGTCCTTCCTGTTATGTAGTAACCGGCTATGGTAAAGATGGCGATACCAAAAGCCCGATGCCTGTGATCAATAAGCCTCCAATCAGTTTGACTCCGGTTGAACTCAACGCAGTTATTGCCTGGTTGCAGTCAAAGGATACGCCTGGCGATTTTGCTAAAGTAACCGTTCCTCTCCCAAGTGCAGAGTCTTCTGCACCAGCTAAAAATGAGAGTGCCGATGACGAGGAAAAACCAATATTTGTGACCGGAAATGAGTCGGTTCCAGATATGATCAATACCTTGGGTTGTCCGCTTTGTCACACCATTCCTGGTGTTGAGGGAGCCGTAGGAACCTTGGGTCCAGTCTTGCATGAGAAGACCAACGCACCCAATCGTATTAAAGATCCTAACTATAAAGGTAAGGCGACAAGTACGAAAGAGTACGTCAGGGAATCCATTCTCAATCCAAGTGCCTATGTTGTATTCAATGAAGAGGCCGGAGAACCATTTCCTGATGGTCTGATGCCAGGTGATTTTTCAAACAAACTGTCCGTTCAAGCCATTGATAAGCTTGTGGACTTTATTAGTGAAACGCAAGCTGAAGGTTAAGGAGCCGTCATGAATAAAACGTTGTTGAGTTTGATAGTATATGTGGCGACGCTGGGCGTTTTCCACAATGTGCTATTTCCCATCTTCACGCCTAAAGAAATAGGCATGGTGATGAATCGGTATGTGTATTACTTGATTATGGTTTTGACTGTAATCTTCTTGCATTTGATAATGAAATTGAAGCCTACAATGGCTTTTAGGGGACTGATGGTGTGGACCCTGGGATTTTATTTTTACAAATTTATCCTGTTTCCACCCGTACCATGGACCCTCTTTATTACTTACATGATGTTGTGGTCGATCGGAACTTTCCTGTATATCAGCCAGGATCCGATTACCTTTCGTGAGTTCAGAGAGCCCATCGTAAAGACAATTGTTGGCGAATATAAATTCGCTCAAATTCTTGTCTTCACCTTGATGCCCTTTTTGGTAGGTTTTGGTACCTATAAGGCGCTTTATCCGACCTTTGAGGAGCCCGTTGAGTTGAGAACAGTTCATCCTGCGCCCCCTGCAACGACCAAGGTTCATGGTAAAACCTATGCGTTGGAAGGTTTGCAGAATCCATTCCGTATTGCAGAGCAGGATGACTATCAAGATAGTTTTCCTTTTCTCGATGCAGACAAGTCTGAATATATGCGACATATAACAGACGGTGGATCACTGTTCTTTCAGAATTGTCATTACTGTCATGGTGATCAGTTGAATGGTTTGGGTATGTTCTCCCATGTGTTCAACCCGACTCCAGCTAACTTTGTTGACCCAGGTACGATTGCTATGTTGAGAGAATCTTTTCTCTTCTGGCGGGTTTCCAAAGGTGGCCCAGGACTTCCAAATGAATCTACTCCATGGTCATCGGCTATGCCCCCATGGGAAGAGCATTTGAAGACTGACGAGATCTGGAAGATCATCCTGTTTGAATACTGGTATACAGGATGGCATCCAAGAACATTCGATGGTGAGTCTTCAATCACCCTGAAAGAATAGTTCTAACTCAATTTTAAAAACGGTTATTAAAAACCTACTTAATAATGGTGAATCATGTTTCATAATTTCAATTACAAAAAGCCCCTTGCAGCGTTGTTGGCTTTTACTGTGAGTCTTGGAATGTCGGTAAGTGTTTATGCCGCCACTCCGGATATAGTAAAAAAAGACGTGCTTGAATTGGGCAAAAAGACCTACTTCAGACGTTGTGTCTGGTGTCACGGAGTCGAAGGCGGTGGAGATGGCCCCTCGGCGGATAGATTGTTCACACGACCAAGAAACTTCAACCAAGGTACCTTCAAGATCCGAACGACGGATTCTGGACACTTACCGATGGAAGAAGACTTGATTAAAACAGTTACGAACGGACTTCCTGGTTCAGCTATGCCCGCATGGGGTGAAGTTTTGAAGAAGGAAGAAATAGTTGCAGTCGTAAACTTTGTTAAAACATTGGTCCAGGATCGAAGTTTTGATGACGTTGAGGACGAAATAGTAGAGGTACAAGACTTCGGTAGCAACCCTTGGGGCACCAAGGGACCCTATCATTTAGGAATCCCACAAGAAGCGATTGATCAAGGTAAAGAAATCTTTATCAAGAACAAATGTTTCGAGTGCCATGGTGGTGAAGGTCGTGGCGATGGTAACCCAACGATGAAAGATGACTGGGGATTCCCGATTGTGGCTGCAGACTGGCAACAATGCTGGAACTTCCGCGGTAGTCGTCGGAATGCTTACGATCCATTCAACGTAGTAAGAACGATTAATACGGGATTGAATGGTACGCCGATGCCTAACTTTAAGGATCAGATCAATCAAGAAGACAGATGGAAGATTGCGGCTTTCGTAAACTCCCTTTGTCCTCGAAAAAATATCGATCCTTTGGCCAACAAACCGGTTAGTGACTTTTTGATCAGTTCAGAATTCACAGCAGGACCCGTTGCCAAAACGATTGATGATCCGATGTGGACTGTGCCAGATTCTGATACCAAGATCACTGGCTGGCAGGATGATGAAGCTTACAAGGAAGAATGGGGAGCTGTTAACCGCCCCAGGAAAAACTATGTAGCTATGGCTGGTCAGATCACTCGTGGTAAACGAAACTTTGACCCTAAAGTAGACAATCTTTGGGTCACTTCTCGCTGGAGTGAAGAAGAAAATGCAGTTTACTATCTGGTTGAATATCACCTCCGATTTCTCTCCAACGATCCTGAATGGAAAGAAATGGTTGGTATTCAATGGCCTGCAAAACTGCAAGACCTCTTCGGTGCAGAAAAACCCTATTTCATCTATGGCGACTCTAAAAAGCCGGTCCATGTTTGGAGAGCGGACTTTCTGCCTGTAAATTACAAACCAACCAATGCGCCTAACCCAGAAGGATATAAGTTAGACGTGAAGGTTACAGAATTGAACGCACACGGCTTTGAAGATGTTAAGGTCCGTGAGAACCCTGTTGTAGAAGTGGTAGACTCTATCTACAAACAAGGTCGCGTAAAAATTCTTTTCCGACGTGCATTGACCACTGAAAATGCGGATAAACTGGAAGTTCAAATTCCGGCTCAAAAATTTATCCCTATATCTTTCATGCAGTGGTCGGGTCGAGACCATGAGAAGGACGAACACATGGCTATTTCGACTTGGTTCTACACCATTCTTAAACCTCAGATTCCGAATTCAATTTATGTGAATGCGGTTATCATGGGTTGTGTGTTTGCGGGTTTCCAAGGCTGGTTGATGTGGATGACGCGCCGCACAAGAAAAATGTATGACGACGGAGTTGTTCTCAGGGATCGATTGCCTGATCAACCGTCCTAGTCGACATTAGTAAACAGGTACAGGAAAGCCCGCCGTGAGGCGGGCTTTTTTTTTGTTTTAATTTGTAAGATTTGACACAACGGAGTGAATGAAAAGTTGATGCGTCCAATGACAAATTCAAACGAAACAGTTGCACCACTGGAATAGAATTTTTAAGTTATAGGGGGCTCTGTATGCTATTGAGTATGAATGAGGTGGAGGCGTAGCAAGTTTAAAGCGGCTTGGGCAGATCTTTCTTTATTGATGCATCTGTCATCGTGAAAGAGAAATCGTTTGGCATAAGTGTTGTTTTCGCTCGATACACCTATATAGACCAAACCTACAGGTTTTTCAGCGGTTCCACCCCCGGGGCCGGCTATACCGGTGGTGGATAACCCCAAGTGGGTTCCCGCATTTTTTCTAACTCCTAATGCCAATGCCTTGGCGGTTTCTTCACTGACTGCACCGTGCTCGATGAGTGTTGATTCTGGAACATGCAGAAGTCTCATTTTTGCCGCATTTGAATAGACTGTAATGCCTTCCATAAAATAGGTTGAGCTACCAGGAACTTGAGTAAGGCGATGACCGATCAAGCCACCAGTGCAAGATTCGGCAACGGCAAGGGTGTGTTTCTTTTTTAATAATAATTTCCCAACACATTCTTCCAGTGTTTCTTCGTCGTGAGCATAGATGTTTTCTCCTAAAAATGGAGTCAACAAGTTTTCAGCAGTGAGAAGTTTCTTGTGGGCGTTTTCAAGCGATAGATCGACGCTGGACAGACGAATATTGACACCGTAATATGAGGGTAAGGACGCAATGGTTACGGCTTTCTCTAGCTCCTCAACGCTTCCGATACGATTCCATATTTCTGATTCGCTCATGCCTGTGGTTTTTATAAGTCTATGAACGATGCAGGTATTATTTTCCTTTGCAAGTTGTGGGTGTATGTATTTATCATACAGATGCTTCATTTCCAGAGGAACTCCAGGCAGTGCATACATACGTTTGCCATCACGATTATAAAGCAAGCCGGGTGCTGAACCCTTTTCATTGTAAAGCGGTTCACAAATTGAGGGTATTTCTGCCTGACGTTTGAACCGCTCGGTCATAGATTTTCCGCGTTTTTGCAAGATACGTTCTAAATTGGCAAGGGCCCCCGCATCAAGGGTCAAGCTGGTTTTAAAAAGATCGACCCATACATTTTTAGTGATATCATCATGGGTTGAGCCCAGTCCTCCCGTAGTGATTACGATATCCACTCGGTCCAATGCGGTTTTCAGGCAGTCTTTGATTGCCTCGTGGTCATCACCAACAGAAGTGATGCGACAGACATCGATGCCAGTTTCTTGCAGGCGGGTTGATAGAAAACGTGAATTACTGTCAACGATCAAGCCACTGACAACTTCGTTTCCTATGGAAACAATTTCCGCTCGTCTCATATTTTTAATTTTGTCGAACATGATTTTTAAAATTTAAAGTGATTAGAAAATTTCTATTAGATTATTCTTTAGAATAATACGCTAACTGAAGAAGGGTCTGAAATTATTAATATCCCCAACCTTGAATATTCTTTATGAGTTTTTTACAAGACAAGCTGAATGATTTGAAACATGAAGACCCCGAACGTCGAGCTCTGGCGACTCAGGCATTATGGAAGATGTGGTATCAGGAGGCCGGAGAATCTGGCGAAAAAGAAATACATATTGGTGTCGCTTTAATGGAGTCGGACAACTTATTACTCGCGGAAAAACATTTTCTTAAAATGATAGAAGACTATCCAGAGTTTTCAGAAGCGCAAAACAAATTAGCAACTGTTTTGTATATGTTGGGCAAGTACCATGAAGCGATAACAAGTTGCAAAAAGGTAACACTTAATAATCCAAACCATTTCGGTGCCTGGAATGGAATGGGTCTTTGTCAGTTTCAGTTAGGACACTTTGACGAAGCCATTGTAAGCTTCCAAAAAGCTTTGGAGATTCAACCCTACGCTGAGGGGAATGCACACTACATTGCCCGTTGTCGTGGAAACTTGAATTGATAGCAATCCGATGATTATATATTAAGACATGCTTCTCCAGAATCAAATGATCGAGATGGAGAAATTATTGAAATATTTGTTGAGGTAAAAGTATTTTAGACACAAGTCAATCTTTTGAAACCAAACCGGTAGATGAAGTTTATGCGAAGACCTACCGGTTTGATTTATGGCGCGGTGCCTGCGATGGAATTTTGGCTACGGGTGCGCAAACCTTTTGTCTGTTCATTGCGATCCGATATTATGATGCCAGTGAAGGTGTGAAATCTGCCATTGCCTCAGCACCCTTTTTAGGCATGTTTTGTTCCCTCCTTCTCGTTCACTACCTTTCTTCTGGTGGATGGAAAAAATCAACTTGTGGGGCAATTCCCTCCCTCATTACGGGAGCAGGATTGGTTGTTGCCGCATGCGCTGATTCTGTCGGAATTTTTGCTTTATGTGTGGTAGCGGCCTACTTGTCTCGAAGTGCCTTGATTCCTTTTGTAACGTCTATTTATAAGGACAATTACCCACACTCGAAGCGCGGTGTATCGATCTCTAAGCCATTGATGACAACGGTTGGAGTTTCAGCAGTTTTTGGATTTGGAGGATCTCTGATTCTGGAATCGGATATCGGTCATTTCCGATGGTTGCTTCTTATATTAGGGATCGCAGGATTTGTGAAGGCTTGGGCAGTTTATTCGATGCCGTCTCAGCCGATAGAAAAAACAGCTCATAAAAACCCTTTTGGGAATTTGAAATATTTATTCCTGGACCCTTCATTTGGTTATGTATTGCTGACCTGGTTCATCATGGGGTTTGCCAATTTGTGGACCCTTCCTCTGAAGGTGGATTATGTTGCCTCGGCTAAATATGGAATTGAAGCCTCAGCTTTTATTGTGGCACTCATTACTACTATTATTCCCGATACTTTTCGTTTTCTATTCATACCTTTTTGGGCAAAGTTGTTTGACCGGATGAATTTTATTGTGTTGCGGATTGTATTGAATTTGACGTTTGCTTTGGGAATCGGATTATTTTTTATCAGTAAAAATTTGATTGTCATAGGCATCGGTTCTGCACTCATTGGGTTTTCATTTTCAGGAGGGTATATAGCGTGGAGTCTATGGGTCACGCGATATGCGCCACCGGGCAAGACCGCGGCTTATATGTCCGTGCATGTCTTTCTGACGGGAGTGAGAGGAACCCTGGGACCGATTATCGGTTATTGGACAGCATCAAAAATAGGGACGGTCAACATTGGTATTTTATCTTCTGCGATGATGGTTTTTGCTTCAGTGATGTTGATTCCAGAAATTAAAAAAATTCGAATTTCAGAGAGTTGATTTTATTTAAACCCGTTTGTGAAAGACTGTAGAAGATCCATCGTGCGGCAGTGACGGTGCTGATAGAATCTACCGATAGTTGTTTTAAAACTTTAATTGTTATTGCTAAAATAGAAGGCGATAGAGTTAAAACCCACAGGAAGACTCGATGGCTGAATGACTCTGGCCCACGGGCCTCAGTTCTTGCCGGAAGATATAATGACTGATAAAAATAGAATTCTACATTCTATCGATGCATTGTTTTCCGAATTAGAAGGCAAGGTGTCACCTCTAGTTTTTCAATTCTTCAAAGTTCTGCGAGAATTTTATGAATCTGATGAAGACCTCTCTGCACTCTCAGAGATCCGCATTGATGAAATTCTGGAACGTTTAAAATCACTCGACCCCACCATCGAGTCAGCCAGTTTTAGTAATGAATCCTTGAGGATTTCACTCAACGATTCATTACTGGAATTGTCCAAGATTGGCAAAAATCCCTTTGCCATTGCCGTTGGGCCTAAAAATACCTTCATCGCTCAGATAAGAAATGTTCCCGCCAAAGAAGAGCCTGAAGCAAGAAGAGTTTTCAAAACTTCTGAAATAACTTTTAATCTGCCAGAAGAACTTCGACGCCAATTTGAGGAACAAGTCGAACTCCTGAAAAAAGAAGAGGAGAAAACCAATCAAAAGGTTCGCGAACTTTTGAAAAAGGAAGCTGAACTTGAGGCTGAAAAAAATCGTATCGAATCTGAAAGTCTGAATTTTCAAGCGGACTTTAAGGAAGAGAGCAAAAAATTATCTGAAAAATTTGAAGAAGAACGCAAACAAGCCAATGCTGAGATTTCTAAACTCAAAAAAAGTTTGGCAATTGCTCAGGATCTGGAACAGGAGCTTTTAGGGAAACATAAAAAAAGTCTGGATGAGTTTGTTGAGAGCCGTTCAAAAATGGAAGAAAGTTTCTCCACTCATGAGCGTGTGTTCCAAAATAAGTTTGCCGAAATGACACGATTGATGGAAGCACTATCCAAGAGTGAGAAGGAACTCTCTCAGAAAGTAACAAATGACCGACAAAGATTATCCGCTCGCGATCGAATTTCGAGCGAAACTTTAGAGGAAGCCCAAGCGAAATTAAAGTCTTTGAGTGCAGACTTGGAAGGATTGAGAAAAGATCGGAAAAATATCAGGGCTCGTTACAAAGAAGACGTTGAGGCAAAGAAAAAAGAATTGGATAAAGAGTTTACGCGTCGGTCGGAATATCATTTACGTCGGATTGATGAATGGGAAGAGGAAGAGAATCGCTTGAATCGAGAAAACGAACATCTGCGAGTCCGAGAGCAGTCTCTTTCGGTTGAAATCAAATCAAAAACCGATGAGCATTTCAAAGAACGCCAGGCCACTCTGGATCAATTGGAAGCAAAACTTAAAAAAAGTCAGAAAGAAATTCTTAAGCAGGAGCGCGAAGTGGAGCGTGACAAAGAAGGTCTTAAAATGCTGTTAAAGCAAGTTCGGGGAAAGACCATTGATCCTGAAATTTTAACGCCAATATTAAAGGATCAGGAAAAAATTACGCGCAGAAAAAAGAAAATTTTAAAAACTATTGAAGATACTGAGAAACTGGCTCGCGGTGATGTGGATGAGAAAATTCAAGCGATCGAAGCTGAGAAGCAAAAGGCTTTTTCTAAATTGGATCCTATTTACGAGGAATTGGAATCCGAACGCAAGCGCTTGATGAAGAAGGAATCTGTCTTGGTCAAACGGGAAAAGGAAGAGTTGGAACGATTGAATCAGGAATACGAAGAATTGAAGGGCACTTTTGAAGTTGATCAGATTGAAAAAGAAATGAAATTAGATGAAAGAGAGGATCAACTTTTTGAAGAAGAAGAAGAAATTTTTCAGACCCGGGATAAGCTTTTAAAGGAAGAAGCCCAAATTGTTAAAAAACGAATGGACAATGATGCGGCGATAGAGTCTGAGCTTGAGGAAATGCTGGGGATCAAATCGGCCACTTTGGCAAACCAATCAGAAATCAATTCATTTCTTGAGAATTTTCAGCAAACTTACTCGGACATCATTGATGTGCAACAGCAGGATTATGAGACGTTTAAATCCCGCATTTCAGAGATAGAAAACATTGCCTCGAAAGTTGCTGAAAGCTTGAAGGAACATGAAGCTCAATCCAGAGAAATTTTTACGGCAAGTGAAGAGGCTTTGAAAGAACGACTGGAAAAGAAAGAAGAGCTGGCGGCTCGATTGGAAAAAGATCTACGTGCGAAAATGAGTGAGTATAAGTCTCATATGGAAGATTTGACTCGTGTTAAAGAGGACATCGCCAGGGAAGGGGAGAGCCAGAAAAGAGAGCTTTTGGAAAGCGTGTCACATTACGAAGATAAACTGCAAGACTTGGGACAGGCTTTCGAAGAGCTGTCCACAGCATTCCATAAAGAAAAAGAGAAGGGGCGCATTGAAATCAAGGAAGAGACCGATGAACGGAAGCCTCTGGAGTTTGATGCGGCACTTGCTCAGGCAGAGTGGCCTTTGGCTGTTCGTCACAGGTTAGGAAATATTTCTCAGGGAGAGCATCCCCCTCATATTGAAGAATACATCTACAAATTGTCTGATACCTGGACTTTATGGGTTCCTGTGAAACCGGGGAAGTTTCAAATGGGATCTTCCCGTCCCAAAGACTATGCACCGCAGAGCATGGAGTCTATTGCGAAGCCATTCAGGATCATGAAGTATCCCGTCACGAATGTTGAATTTTTTCGTTTTATTGCTGAAACGAATTACAAAACGGATGTTGAGGGGGGAATTGGCGGGGTTGCTTTTGTACGTGGAAATTCTAAGAAAAATGAGAGCTTCAGTAATCCCGCTCTGCAAGCTGTGGAATCGGCATTTTGGTTACAGCCCGATGGATTTTCTGAATCTCTCTATGGCAAGTACAACCACCCTGTGACTCAGGTAACATGGAGGGATGCTCAGGCCTATTGCCAATGGAAAAGTGAACAGTTGGGGCAGAAGGTACGACTCCCCACTGAAGCCGAATGGGAATACGTGGCTCGTAATTTCGGCGAGGCCAGTACGGAGGACTTTTATTGGTCGAAAGAAGAAATTCCGCAACATTGTAATATCGAGGAGACGGGGATTGGAGATACAACGCCCGTTGATCATTTTCCCGAAAGCGAACTCATTGGCGGGAGCTGTGATCTTTTTGGAAATGTTTTTGAGTGGACGGCGGACACAAAGGTTACCTCCCGGATACATGTGTTAGAACAAAAGTCAGTACGTGGAGGCAGTTTCATCACCCCAGCCAGTTTGATCGCCCCTTGGCGTCGATATTCTTTTGCGATCAATTATGGAGCGGCATTTTTAGGGTTTCGTGCCGTCATGGAAGACTGAGGATACCTTGCATCCATTTGTAAAAACTGATATATACAAAAGGACTATAGTAGTAAATTTAAATTTTGGATGGAGAAATCATGCCAGCAGAGAATAAAAATGCTTTGGTAAGCATTGTGATGGGAAGCGATTCTGATTATGACATCATGGCAGAAGCGGCTTCCATATTAAAAGCCTTTGATGTTCCTTATGAAATTCTGGTTACGTCTGCACATCGATCCCCTGAACGTACTCGCAAGGAAGTCAAAAGAGCCACCCGTGAAGGGGTTCAGGTTTTTATAGCTGGAGCAGGTGGGGCGGCCCATCTTGCAGGTGTTATTGCCGCAGAGACAATCTTGCCTGTCATTGGTGTTCCCATTGCGGCCACTCCATTGAATGGTTTGGATTCTCTGTTATCCACCGCGCAAATGCCGGGTGGTGTGTCGGTCGCTTGCATGGCTATTGGAAAACAGGGCGCACGTAATGCGGGTGTCTTGGCTGTGCAGATTCTGGGTCTTTCCGATCCCAAAATATCTGCCAAATTGCTTCGTTATAAAAAGGATTTAGCTTTGGAAGTCCAACGTAAAAGCAAAAAACTTCACGTGGCCCATGCCCAAAAAGGTCAGAAGAATTAAGGTTGAAGGTCCTGCCCAGCTTTCCGCGCATTTCCCTCTCATTCAGTCCACTTTGAAGAGCGGGGGGCTCATTGCCTTTCCGACAGATACTTTTTATGGCCTGGGGGCCGATCCTTTTCAGGAAAAAGCCATTCAAAAAGTTTTTCAGCTTAAAAAAAGGTCGGCAGGAAAGCCCCTCATTGTATTGGCATCCAACCGGGAACAAATAGCAAAATTGGCGGAAGATATCTCGGAAAATGCAGAAATTTTGATGAAACGTTTCTGGCCGGGTCCTTTGACATTGGCACTCAAAGCGAAAGATACTTTATCTACTTTGTTGACCGCTGGAGGCAAGACTCTGGGTGTTCGCATTCCCGGGAATTCACTGACCTGCGCATTATTGGAAGGGGTGGGACCTTTGACTGCCCCCAGTGCCAATCCGAGTGATGAAAAAGCACCTGCCAGTGCAGACGAGGTCGCAAATTATTTTGGTGAGGAACTGGATTTGATCATTGACGGTGGTGAGACTCCAGGTGACAAGAGTTCTACTCTGCTGGATATGACGACTCATTCTCCGGTATTGCTTCGCGAAGGTGCCGTATCAATTGCGGATTTAGAGTTGGTTTTAGGTGTTCCCTTGCACAAAACTTTGGATATCAAACAATGATTTATGGGACAGGACTGGATATTATAGAAATTGCTCGTATCGAGCGATCGCTTGAAAAATATGGCGCAAAGTTCGAACAACGAATATTTACACCGACCGAAATTGCCTATTGTCGCTCTAAAGCGGGCATGGGCAAACACTTTTCTGCACGTTTCGCTGTTAAAGAAGCGGTATTAAAAAGTATGGGAATGGGAATGGATAAGGGCATTGCGTGGACTGATTTGGAAGTTGTCAATCAGGATTCCGGGCGACCGATTCTTAATCTTTACGGTAAGGGAAAGGAACTCTTTGAGGCATTGAATCTGAAAGCGATTCATATCAGCATTTCTCATACTAAGGACCATGCCATTGCTCAAGCAGTTGCTGAGAAATAAATGAATTCACCTTTTAAGAAGAAAAAAGGGCGGCCCTGGCTGAATAACCTGCGCTGGGGGGCAGAGTTTGCGCTGGTCGAAGGTTTGACATGTTTATTGAGCCCTCTTTCGGCACAAACCGTTTATCGAATGGGGTGTTGTCTGGGAGGTTGGCTGTATGCTCTGCCGGGTAAGCGTAAACGGATTGCGATGACGAATCTTGGCATTGCTTTTGGGAATTCTCTAACCCGTCGAGAAAAAAAACGTATTTATCGAGAGTCGGTGACTCAGGTTGTGATTTCTGTTCTGCAATGTTTTTGGATCTTGCGAGATACTGAAAATCGCGTTCATCAATTGATCCCTTCCAAGCCTGAAGGTCTGGATATTCTGGAAGGATGTTTGAGCAGGGGAAAGGGCGTCTTCTTTTTAACGGCGCATTATGGAAATTGGGAGGTCATGGGCTTGGATCATGGCTACCGGAATGTGGGTCGTCTCAATTCCATTGTCAGATGTCTGGACAATCCAAAGCTGGAAAAGACAACCTGTGATCTTCGTACCCGATCAGGTAATGGGATTTTTTACCGTGAAGAATCGCCCTTGAAAATTGTCCGTGCGATTAAAAATAATCAATGCGTTGCGGTGATGATGGATCAAAATTCTGCCAAGGGTGGGATGTTTGTCGATTTTTTCGGGCAAAAGGCCGCCACGGCTCGATCGATTGCGGCGTTGGCTTATAAAACAGGAGCCGCCATTATACCTCTTTTCTGCTATCCTCAAGGGGACGGAACTTACAAAGTCGAATATGGTCCAGAATTATTGCCTCCTATATCGGGGGATAAGAAAATGGACGTGATCGTTTGGACGCAAGCCTGTCAAAAATTCATTGAGTCTGTCATAACCAAACAACCGGAATATTGGATGTGGTTCCATCGTCGCTGGAAAACTCGCCCTCCTGAAGAAACCCACCGCATCTACTAGACGGGCCAAGCCCGCTATGCCCAGAGCCTTACAAAAGCTCATTTCTCTAATTTCACAAATTCCCTGTATTGCCCGCTCCGGCGGGAAGGGTTTGCGGGCCGAACCTCCCTATGCGCAGAACTTTCCAATATAATTATTCTGCCAGTGAGAGCGGCTGAAATTTGCTCTGGAAGATAAGAATTGTGGTTGTGGTAGCGAGAGCCATAAAAAAATCCCCCTTTCCCGTCGGTAGATTACCGAAGAAAAAGGGGGATTTTGAGAAAGATATTTTACAGAATTTCCTGATTGATTAAAATCTCAGTTCGTTCTTTTTTATCATCCATCCAGTCTTGAAATAAAGTCTGCCCCTTTTCACTTTTCAGTTGAAGGGCAATTTTATCGTACTCTTCTTTGCTGGGAGTGCCGGCAGGTTCGCGTTCGTTTATTTTGATGAAGAAAAATCTTCTCACTGCAGACACTGAAGTTGTATCTCCCTTCTGGAGATTTGCAATGGCATCCTTAACATTTTGCACGTTACCAATGCCGGGAATCGAGTCCACCATACTGAATAGAGGAGTAACTTTTGTTTCCGTTTTTAATTCCGTAGCGAGTTTTTCAAGGTCTTTATCTTTTGCGAATTGGGCACTCAGTTCTTTAAACTTCGCTTTGGCATGTTCCTTGTTTTTGACACGCAGGACGGCGGCTCTGACATCTTCTTTAATAGCATCCAGTGCGGGAATGGTTGGTGCGACCCTTTCTATGACTTTGAGGACGTAAGACCGTTCGGGAGTATTGATCGGCTCACTGATCTGATCGTCTTTGAGAATAAAAGCTTGCTCGTAGAATTGCGGAGCGTTGCCAATTTCAGGCAAAATATGGTCTCGCCGTGTGAAGTAATCGGTGGTCTTCACTTCTACACCTTGTGTTTTAGCGGCTTGGACCAGGTCTTTGTTCGCTTGAGCTTCGTTCTGAATCCTGCGGGCTATTCGGCGAATTTTCTGATTGGCCTTGATTGCCTTTAGAGACTGAACAACATCGTCTTTAACTTCGGAAAGTGGCTTGGTTCTGCCGGGAGTTTTCTCCAGTAATTGAGCAATGTGGTATCCAAAAGGAGTGCGGATGACCTTGCTGATTTTGTTGATTTCCAGCTTGTCGATTTCTCTTTCAAATTCAGGAACCATTACACCGGCTTCAAATTCTCCTAAATCGCCGCCTTTTTCGCCGGAAACTTTATCTTCGGAAAACTTTTTGGCGGCGTCTTCAAAATTGAATTCTCCGCTTTCAATTTTTTTCAGGACATCTTCAGCTCTTGCCTTCGCAGCTTTGTCAGCGGCTTCCTGCTTTTCTTTTATGGTTGCAGATTCGTCAGCGACTTTTGGATCGAGTCGGAAAAGAATGTGTCGTGCCTTATATTTCTTCTTGACGCTGTATGTTGCAATTTTGGCGTTGTAATAATTTTCGGTTTCTTTTTCGTCAGGAACGATTTCTGATTCGTAGGATTTCCCATCCAGGAGTACATATTGTGCCTTGAATTTCTCCTGAGTTTTAAAATCATTTTTATTCTTATCGTAATGAGCCTTAAGTTCATCCTCGCTAACTTCAAATTTGGTTTCAAATTTATCGTCGAAGACGGCAACATAGTCAAGTTTGAATTTTTCTGATTCGCGCTTGAAAATTTCCATGGTTTCAGCTTCTGAAACTTTCGCGGCACTTTGAATCAGTCTCTGTACTTTGTCAATAATCAGAGATTCCCGCTGTCCTTCTTCAAACTGGAGAGGTGTGAGGCGGTTGAATTTAAGGTAATTGTTGTAAACAGAAGTATTGAATTTGCCGTCGCGTTGAAAAGAGGGGAAAGTTTTTAGTGTTTCAGCAAGCTCTTCATTGGTGACGATAATGCCCTGTTTTTTTGCTTCCACAAGCAAGATTTTTTTCTGGATAAGTGCATCAATGGCCTGAGTTTTTAAATCCAGACGCTGGATCATTTCTTCCGTGAACTGGTCGCGGAACTGTTGACGGTAAAATCGAACCATATTCTCGAAGGTTTGATTGTACTCATTGAAATTGATCGGTTCGCCTGCGACTGTCGCGACCACCCCACCTCGCGCAGTCGATGCGCCACCCATGCCCCAAGAGTAAAATATGGTTGCGATAAAAGCGGTGACGATGAGCCACAGGATACTCTTGATTATCCAGGAATCTTTCTGTTCTCTAATAAAATTCAGCATTACCTTATTTCCAATAAATGGTTAAAATCACTCATTCTAGTTAATTCCCATGCCAAGCGCAACCGCAAATCGTTAAGGCTTTCAATGTCGGGACTCATGAGCTATTTGTTTAAAGGATTACAACGGAATAGTGTCCAATACACGGTATTATTCAATCATTTGTAACCTTGTTGTTTCTTTGTGGAATTCTACAAATTTTTCTTCAGTTGTCCTTCATACATAAATCTGGATTATTTAACAAATCTTAATTTTTTGTTAAGGGAATTTTAATAATAAGATCATATTATACATACAGAGCGTTATCAGGAATTTTTACTCGCAAATACCACAGGAATCAACCTGATTTGTAACAATAAAGAGGGAGGAATGAGTCATGAAAAAATATGCAGGAAAGTCTCTGGTCATTTTAGCGATTTGTTTATTGGTAGCTCCGATTATTCAGGGAGTGAGTTCTTCACCCCATTCCACTTCATTGGCTCATGCGAATTCTGGGGCAGGGAATGTATTGGTGGGGACAAACATTGTTGAAACCGTTGCCCGCGAGCAGAACCCTGCAGTGGTCGGTATTCAAACGAAGTTACTGCTTGGTCCAGACGCTCAAATGCCAAATCAATCACCCTTTGGAGCACCTCCATTCCCAGGCACTCCTTTTCCAGGGCAACCGGATGATTCGATGCCAGGCGGTTCGGGATCCGGTTTCCTCATTGATAGCGAAGGGCATATTTTGACAAATCATCATGTTGTCGATAATGCCAAGGAAATTCTGGTCAGCTTGATGGATGGGAAGGAATACGAGGCAAAGGTAATAGGCGCAGATTCTAAAACAGACATTGCTTTGATTAAGATTACGGCCAAGAACGGTGAAAAGTTTCCCTATATCAAACTGGGTGATTCGAGTGCGTTGAACGTTGGCGAATGGGTGGTTGCGATTGGCAATCCTTTCGGACTCAGTCATTCCGTGACCGTTGGGGTTGTGAGTGCCAAAGGAAGAAATATTGGAGCCGGACCTTATGATGAATTCATCCAGACAGATGCCTCAATCAATCCCGGTAACAGTGGCGGACCTTTGGTCAATCTGAAAGGCGAGGCGATAGGAATCAATACTGCGATATTGCCAGGGACTGGCGGCGGGAACGTGGGCATTGGCTTTGCTCTACCCATTGACATGGCAAAAGCCATCCTGAAGGATTTAAAAGAAGATGGCAAGGTAACGCGAGGCTGGTTAGGTATTATGATCCAGGAAATAACTCCCGAGTTGTCTGAAGCCTTGAATTTGACAGTTAAAACGGGTGCTTTGGTCAGTGACGTTGAACCCGGTGGGCCTGCTGATAAAGGTGGTCTGAAGCGGGGTGATGTGATCGTTAAATTTGCAGGGCAAGAAGTGAATGATCTGGAAACTCTTCCCAAGGCGGTTGCGAAAGTACTGCCAGGCAAACCGGTGCAAGTGGAAATCGTACGTGGCGATAAGCGACAAACGTTAACCCTCGTCACGGCACCCATGGGCTCCTGATAGTTAAAAAGCAAAAGGGTTGAAATAGTGATCCTAATTTTAATCCTACCAACGGAGGTCTGAGATTCCTTGCTACTCTCCGGCGAAGTTCTCAGGCTTCCTTAAAAAGGCCGTCCCATCCTCCCCCTCCTGGATGGACGGCCTAGTTGGTTTTTGAGTTTTAATAAAACTGAATTTTTCCTTCCTTGTCGAATTCTATACCTTTGGCAGAAAGATATTTTAAAAGATCCTGTATGCTTTTCAGTCCTTCCAGTGCGGTAGTGACTTGTGCAAATTCCTGAAGGCTTGCTATTGGGACGCGTTTCAGTTCTGGTGCTTTGATGATTCCACCCATCAGTTTATTTTTCAGCCAGACCTCAACGCTGAGGTTGCCATTTTTAATAGTTATCAAAGCGCGATGAGGCGACGCAAGCTTTAGTTTTGAGCGGATATCAACGATGGCAGGTTTGCTTTCTTCAGGATCAATGGACAGCAGGAGACGGTCTAGAGTTTCGGCTCCGATGCGAGTGATTTCAATTTCAGCTTCGATCTGGTCGAGTCCTACACTTTCGTCGTTTTTTCCAAGCACCAATTTGAGACTTTGCCTTCCGTCAATTTCCGATGTCAAGCCGGTGAGTTCCGCGTGATTTTTCAACAGGACACCGAGGTCGAGGCCCGTAAATTCTGATGAAAATTTAAGGACCGGACCATCGGGCGAGTTTTCCAATGCGAATGATCCGCCAACAGTGCCATGCAACAAGTCGAAGAGGAACTTATCGATCATCAATCGATTGTCTTTGTAAAATAAATCGATGTCTATATTGGAGATCTCTTTGTCCTGGAATTTTAGTGAATCGATTCGGATGATATTTTTATAGTTCGAGAAATCCCGTAATTGACTGAAAAAGCCTTTTTGAGATGCAAAAAATTTATGGTCATTTCCAGTAGAAAGGGATCGGTCCAGAAACAGCACTTTGTCGAAAATGAATTTTCCATTGATTGCACCTGCTTGCAGATCGGGTTTCAGTGCGATTGTGAATTTGTCGAATTCTGCTGTACCGTTCAGGTCGACTTTTTTTCCGGCGATGAGCTGAAGTTTGATGGTTGATCGGAGGGCACCTTCAGCTGATAAATTCCCTTTTTCAGTAAATTGTACGCCTGAATTCTGCAAGGCTTTTTCGATTTCCATTCGGTTGTCAACATCGAGAATCAGAGACAGTCGTTTGAGCAGTTCTTCAGGTTCGGGTTTGACTTCTTGTGTTGCGAAAGGAAGAAAACCTTCAACACGGCCACTGGCCGAATGTATGAACCCCAGACTGTTGATACTGAACTCATGCTTGCGTATTTCCACGGCATTCATTTCGTTCAATTGATATTCAAAATTAAACGAAGGATCTATGGAGGTTTCGCCCATCAGCTTTTGTAAATAGAGTTGGCCTACAGCCAGCATGCCCGAGAAATTGGCATTTTTACCATCGGTCCGAACGCTGGCATTGAGGTTCAGGCCGGTAGTTTTGATGGATTGTTCGGGCAGGTGCGCTGAAACATTTTGAAGTTTTACTTGTGCAATGCCTGAAATGGGCAATTGCGAATTTGCCATCGAAAAATTTTCAGGCAAGTTTCCATTGGCCTTAAATTCTGCCGAAAGAGTGCCTGACAGTGATGGTTTGCCCGCTGATTCGAGAATTTTTTTGGGTGCCAGTGCGAGCAATGGTGCGAGTTGGGCTTCCTCCAGCTTGCCTTCTGTTGAAAATGTTTTCCCCCATTCTTGCGCCTTGCCTTTCATGCTGAAGGTGAGGAGTTGTGGAGCCTGTACTTGCGCTGAGTCGATTTCAAAATTTCCGTCTTTGATATTTTGACGGCTCACAAGTTTGAACGTCAATGCGGCAAGTTCGGTTTTCAAATCTTCGAGAGTGATAGAGGGAGAGACCAGTTTTCCTTCAACGTTCAAAGAGGTTTTCCCCAAGTTGATATCGTCTGCATTGATCTGGAATTTTGTTTGCAGAGTCTTTACCTTGGCCATATCCATCCCGCCAGCATTTTTTAGAGATAGCTCACCGCCCACAGAAGCATTTTCAAAGTTATCCTTGCCAAAATTTCCCTTCATTCCTGCCGTCAGTGCGATGTCATCGGCCTGTGCCTTGAAATTTTTTCCTCGCAATGATCCAATATTGAGTTTGGTTTTGAGTTGAAGAGGAATCAACGTGGGCGCAGAAGGATTGAAATAGGTCCCCATACCAAATTCCAGATGGACTTTCCCTGCCCGGGTCTCCCAGGTGTCGAGCGCATCGGCCTTGTCCCATAGAGTGTTGACGTGAAGGGAGTTGACTTGTGCGCCGTAAAGCGGATCATAGTAGATGGAAATTTTGGTGTTCCCCGAAGAATTTTCTAATCGCGCTTTGGCAGGTTCCTGAATGTTTACCGTTGTGTTTGACCAACTTGTGTCTGCGGATAAATGCGTTTTTTGCGGCATAAATTTTGAGTCAAGCGAGCCTTCCGCTTGGGCTCGTATATCAACGTTGCCCGCCAAGGCCAATTGCTTGAAGCTCTCAAGAAATCGTGATGGAACCATTGCAAGAGTTTTTTGCAGGTCCATTTGCAGACTTTGGTTGATTCTGAAAGATTTTTTACCAAAATTCTGGACGCTTCCTTCTGTAGTGCCTTGGACCAGTGACCCCGCAGAGTAGGATACATTGACATTTTTGAAATCGCCGCTAGCCAGGCTCCCTTCAACCTCTCCATTGACATTCAGACTGGTTTCAATTTTCCCAGTGTCTGGATGATCTATCTCAATCTTACCTAAAGAAAAATCCCAATTCGCAGAGGCACGGGACAATTGGGTGTCGTCGGCTGAAAATTTCAATCGATGTTGGAGTTGACTGAAGGAAACATGAGGGCCACTTCCCTGGTCAATGTTAAGGTCGACTTTTGCGGATAAATTTTTGGGCAATCCATTCTGTATTTTCAGAGGAGATGTGTGAATGTCTGCATTGGCATTACCTATGCTGATCTGCATGGGTTTGTAGTCAACAGACAAATTCTTTACTGAAACCTCGATCGGAGATATTTTGAAATCTTGAGGTTTGAATTGCGGAGCCGAACCTTCGACCTCAAAACCTTTGATATATATTTTTCCTTGGGCGGATACAGAGGGATCAAAGGTGCGAACCCATTGCGCGATCTCATCGATATTTAAAGACATCGGGTTCATCTGCGCTTTTATTTTTGGAGAGTGCAGGAAATCGAGGATGTGGCCTTTCAGGCTGAACGTGTTACTGGTGCCAGCGCGTAGTACCATGCTGTTCACATTGATCAATTCCGGCTTGGTAAAGAATTGTATATTGGTTTGCGCAAAGAGGTCGGGAACAATTTGTTCCTGTTCCAAATACAGTTGCGTGTGCTTGACCCCAAACATTCCCGTTAACTTTCCTCCAGAAAGGCCAGTCAGAGAAAAATCAAGATTAACCGCAACCTGAGTTTTGAGTTTGATTTTAGAATTTTTTGAAGACTCATAAAAAACATTGAAAATAGAACCCGTGAATGCAGGGCTCATGAACACACCAAATTCGGCAGATAGATTCTTTGGCAGAGCTTTCACCTTGGCGTCAAGGTTGAGACCGTAGAGTCCGGCAACCGAACCATCTTCAAGTTTGGCGTTGATGCGAATATTTTGAATAGCCGCCCGACGGATTTCTATTCCTATAGGCAGTTGAGGAAGTTTGATCTCTGTGACGGGAATCGTTTCTTTTTCTACGGTGGGTTCGGGTGTGGTTTTGCCTTGCAAACGTTCGAGCATTTGCACAAGGTTCCATTGCCCGTTGATCTGATTCAGGAACAATTCGGGTTGGTCAATGATAGCCTGATGCACCAACAATTTCCCGCCCAGAAGTGCAAGTAAATCATAATCCAGGATGATGCTGTTAACTTTTAAGATGGGTTGTTGAACGCCAATATCAAGTTCTGAAATTTGTAATCCATCCAATAAACGAAAGTCGATGGACTTGATGTTGACGGGAACCTTGAGAGCATGAGTCAATTCTCTGGCAATGTAAGGAGTGAGAAATTTTCCAGGAAATGAATATTGTAAAATCGTACATATGAGAAGGAATGTCCCAATGCCAATCAATAACAGTTTGAAAAGTAAGTGACTCAGGGAAGAAAAAAAACCTTTGTTGCGATTGCTGGTTGGAGGCTCATTTTCATCCTCAGGAGACAGTGGTTTTTCTTTCCCAGGCTTTGTTTTCATATCTTTAATCAGGTTGATCTTCATCATTATATAGTCGCATTTTCTTCCCAAAGAATCCTGATATTTTGAAAAGACACAAAAAATACCTTATCCACTGCCAGGATAGAAGGACAAAAATCTGACTTTCCAGATGGCCGGCACTGCCCATTAACGATTCAATTAAGTATGTGAATTTATTGAAGATAGACATTATATGTTATGGGTAATTACAGAGTCAAAAAATAGTTTACTTTTAATAATTGGAAGCTTAGTATTAGGGCTTTTAAAGCGGGGAACGTTGATATGTTTGCTTATGGAAGAAAAGAGGCCTCCTGTCTGCAAGCAGGAGAGATGACTTAAAGGTCTGGTACATGTCTTTTTTAAAGTACGATCTTTTGGCGAGGTACGGTTTTAAAAAACAAGATAAAGCAGAGCCTTATTGGGATTTTGGTTGAATCGGAATCCTCTCCTACGGAAGACCTTCTCTATTAATTCGAGAAACAATCTCTGAACAAAATCAGTACCGGGCGTTGCCGAACACAAATTACCCCATCATTTTGACTCATTCATTTGAGTATAAACAGGACTCCATTTTAATTTCATGTCATTCTCACAACAAGCATTATTGGCCAATGCAGGCCAGCGTCGCAAGATGGTCGAAGATCATCTCGTCGCAAGAGGAATAACAGACCCACGAGTGCTTTCAGCTATGAGCAAAGTCCCCCGGCATCTTTTTGTGGCGGATTCTCTGGGTCACAGGGCTTACGGCGATCATCCTCTTCCCATTGGCGAAAATCAGACGATTTCCCAACCGTACATTGTTGCGGCCATGTCTGCGGCACTAGAGCTTAAAGGGCACGAACGTGTGCTGGAAATTGGTACCGGTTGTGGATTTCAGTCTGCCATTTTAGGGGAACTTGCAAGTCAGGTATTCACTATCGAACGTTTGAGTGTTTTGTCCAAAAAAGCGAAGAAATTGCTGGATGATCTTGGTTATTCCAACATAAATTTTAAAGTGTTTGACGGCTCTTATGGTTGGCGCGATCAGTCTCCGTTTGACGGTATTTTGGTCACCGCAGGCGCACCTGAAATTCCATCAGCTCTTATAGATCAACTGACAGAGGGTGGAAAAATTGTAGCCCCTGTGGGTAATCTGGAAACTCAAAAACTGGTTGTTGCTACATTAAAAGGGGGTAAGTTGTCGCAGAAAGTGATTGGCGATTGCAAATTTGTCCCCTTGGTGGGAAAATTCGGATTGACTGGCAGGCCTGATCCTTTATAAACAGGGAGCTGAAGAGCGTGTTCCCGATGCCTCAGGATTCCTGGCCTAAGTAATAAAAATTTTGATTGTGTTTGATTTGTTACGTTTGCTTCAAGCGCGTAGCCCATTGCCCTGGCGGATTTGCCGGGAAGGAGAGAACGATGTTTTCGAGAATTAAAAAAGAAGGTCATTTTACTTTGAGTAATGGCGTAAAGTCTAATTACGACTATGATTACGCTTCAGTTTCTGATGATATGAACTCTGCTTACTGCAATTTATTGATGCGGAAATTATCGGATTGGCAGGTACATCATGGTAAATTCACCATTGTTGTCGGTTTGGAGACTGAAGGTATTCGCATTGCCTATCGTTTGTCTCAGGAAATGGATCTTCCCTTCCATGTGGTGCCTCACAATAGAGTGGCTTTCTCGCAATTGCCTATGCCTGCGATAACAGGAGACCCTCACTTTTTAATCGTTGATGACATTGTGACGACGGGATCGTCCTTTGTTCGTGCGGTCAATTTCCTGGATATTGAAGAAAAACCCGAGACGGTCACTTTCGCTTGCATGATACGCAGAGACCCATCGAATTTGGACTACAGCGCAGTGCAAGGAGATGCAAACAAAGAGCAATTCCTGGTTCCCGACGAACGGCTGGATTTCATCGACAAACGTTTGGTCTCATTATTTAGCGAGTAATCAGGCACATGTCTGCGCTGAGAAGTTTGGGTGCTCGATAATCAAATCCATTGACGGCATCCAGAGTGGTGTTTGCTCCGTAAGGGGCGTAGGTAGATTGCAAAGAGTTATTTTTTTAATAACTCCAGATCCAGGGGCGGGGTCTGCCGGAAGCTTCTTGTAAATCGTCAATATGGATGAAGCGTTTTTCGTAGGGACCCTTTTGTTTGATGCCGATGCCGGTGAAGCCCAATGGGATGGCAAGATTTATCAGACAATGGGCATCTTTTCCACCGATCAAGACATCGACCGCCTGTCCCCTAGTGTGAGGACCGCCTGCTCCCGTTTTTGATACCTCGCTGTTATGCGAACTGCATCGGTAGGCACTGGACAGTCGCATACTTTTCCCGAACTGGATGCGTAGATTTTCCAGTCGTTCCATGAAAACAGTTTCCATTTCGGCTATACCGCAACATTTGCAGGCCAATTCATTCTTTGAAAAATGCGCTGAACTTTCCATAATTTCTCCCTTTATTAATTCGTTGAAACTGAAATATTCCAACATTGTCGGATTGTGATTTGTATTTAAGTCAAGAGACAAGAATTTGCTCTGGAAGCAAAGTAGCTCAGGTATGTGTGCTTTATTTTGGCAGGTAGGAGTTTTGACAGATCGCTCTCATGGTTTGAGCGATAGAAGTTGCTCTAAAAAAAAATCAGAGACAAATTTCAGGGTGGCGAAACGGTGTGTCGGGTCTGCTATTGTGACAGGATTTGAACTTACCAAGGTGGGAGAACGAACTGTTTACCCCCCCACAAGACGGGCGGGGGGGGGTAAACGGTTGAATTTACTGAATGGCGAGAAAGCCGCAGGCTTGATAACAGGCGTTACAGTTGATGCAAAGATCCATGTCGATATGAGCCGGTTCTTTGCGTGTTCCACCGGTTATGGCACCCGTTGGGCAAGGCTTAATGCATGCACCACAGGCAACACAGTCGTCGGGCTTGACGAGATAATGGTACAGCCCGGTGCATTTAGCGGCATCACAGATTTGATCTGTGATGTGTCGCTCATATTCCTTACGGAAATACTTGATGCCTGTCAATACGGCATGCACGGCAGTTTCGCCGAGTCCGCACAGTGAAGTCATGTTGACTTCCTGACAGAGCTTCTCAAGCTTGTCGATATCTTCCAGCTTGCCTCTGCCTTCGGAGATATCGTTGAGTTTGTTTTTGATGAGGGTCAGGCCAATTCGACAGGGAGTGCATTTGCCGCAGGTTTCTGCTTCGTTGAATCCAATAGAAAATTTAGCCAGGTCAATCACGCAGGCAGATTCATCGTAGGCGGCAAAACTGGCTTGTCCCATGATAACGCCGACATTGAGCAGACTTTCGTAATCGGTTTTGGTTTCTGCCAATTCTGGAGGTAGAAAACCACCGGTAACACCACCGGCGTGGATGAGTTTCAGAGATTTCTTTTTTTGAATGCCGCCACAGAAGTCTTCGATAACATCTTTGAACGTGGTGTTCATATCGAGTTCCATGAGGCCGTTGTATTTGATGTTGCCAGAGATAGCCCAAACCTTACAACCATTGGCGTTGTCGGGTCCCATGGAGGCATACCAGTCGGCACCCTTTTTGATAATTGCGGGTACGGTTGCCCAGGTTTCGGCATTGTTCAGCAAGGTGGGCTTTCCCCAAAGTCCCTGATTACAGGAATGCGGGGGTTGCGCCTTGGGCATGGGTCGCTTTCCTTCGACGGATTGCATCAATGCGGTGGACTCACCGTTGATGAACGCTTCCATGCCTTCGTGGACGCTGATGTCAATGCTATAACCACTGCCCAATATGTTGTCGCCAAGGAAACCACGCTCGCGCGCCGCTTCCAGAGCCATTTTCAATCGTTTGACGGCAATGGTGTAATCGCTTCGTGTGTAGATGATGCCTTCCGTTGCCTGAATGGCAAAAGCACCAATGAGCAATCCTTCGATGACTTGATGCGGACAGCCTTCCATAATAGACCGGTCCATGTAGGATGCAGGGTTGCCTTCGTCGCCATTGACCATGATGTAGCGAGTGCCCAAATCATCTGTAGGAGCGTTGGCTGTTTTTTCCCATTTGACACCGGTCACAAAACCACCGCCGCCTTTGCCACGTAAACCGGATTTCTTGATCTCTTCGATCAGTTCATTGGGCTTGAAAGATTTGATGGCTTTCTTCAGCCCTTCATAACCGCCAACAGCGATGTATTCGTCGATGCTTTCAGGATCAATCCTTCCGCCAAATTCAGTGGCGACACGAGATTGTTTTTCCAGATTTTGGTAATAATCTTCTTTAGCCGCCGCTTTTTTGAAGACTTTTCCACCAACGATATGATCTTTAAGAATTTGAGACACCATCTCGGGCTTTACCTTTTCATAGGTCACCCGTTCCTCACCAGGGATGTATACGTCTACCAAAACATCTCGACTGCAATAACCACGACAGCCAACTTTACCCATTTCGCAGTTTTTATCACCCAGCTCGGCATTTGCCGACATTGCGGCAATTTGTTTTTCAAACTCGGAATAGACAAGCTCTGCACCTTCTGCGATTCCGCTCAAGCTTTTGCAGACGGTGATTTTAATGGTGCCTTGCTTTTGTTCTGTGGCCTGTTTTTTGGCTTCGGCAACTGGCATGAAACATTCTCCTGATATTTGCATAATGGGGAAATGGTATCCCCTATATTGAATAAAAAGTAGTAACAAATGACCCCATAAAATAAAGGGTCTATGTGAGTCCTACTTTCTCACAAACAAAGCTGAAAATCCAGACATTCTAGGGGGAGCGAATTAAAAAGTCAATCCCATGAAACACTTTAAATTGTTTCATGAGGCAGAGTTCAAAGCTCTTATGCTTGCAATGGTTAAGCCATGCGACTTTATAGTTCTGACCTTTATTGTTTCTATAATTTACTGATATAGCAATTTGTGCAAATTAGATGACGTACTACGAGATTTAGTTTGCATATCGGGCATTCGAGTTGCCCCGGATTTTAATGAACGGTCTCTTCGCTAATCTTCTATCCAATCCATTTTGCAGAAATTTAATATTTATAAGACAAGGTGTCAATGCTATGAATATTCTCCCGGTTCTTTAGACCATCGGAAGGTCTAACTGGATGCGCTTTTTCCCGGGGCTTTATTTTTAACGCAAAAAACGCAAGCACTGAAAAAATATTTTATAAGTAAATGTAAATATTATTTCTTGTGGCAGATTTGAGAGCATTTAAAAATTTTTCTGACGTTTTCCAAGGTATGTCCGTTGATCTTTTTCAATAAAGTTGAATTCAAACGATAAAATATGTTTTGAAGGGTTGTTAATCTGACGTACAGGAAATATATTATACATTCTAGGTAAATCTTATATTATGTGTATCCACTTTTGCATAATAATTTGGGATGATTTGAATTCATTTGCTCTTTTTAAAAGGAGTATTTTCATTGACAAAAACTTCATTGAGTTCCAATCGGATTGTTCGTTTGTCGCTGGCAGGGCTTTTATCGCTCGCAGTGATTGTGGGTTGGTTTGGACTGTCCGAAATAGAAGAGTTGGTTAAAATTGATTTGCGTGGTGAGCTTTCCCTTACGGTGTCTGCGAATGCAGAAGTTTTAAAAATGTGGATCAAGGAAAGAAAATCAGACTCCGCAGTTTTCGTGTCTACTCCCAGCATAAGAAATACTGTTTTATCGCTAGTGGAAAAAACAGCTTTAGATGATGGTTCAGGTTCGTCTCCTGAGGACTTGTCAGCGATCAAGGAAGTGGAAAAACTTCGCAAGATTCTAGGTCCGATCATAAAATATTATGATTATTTCGGCTTCATTGTTTTTGATCGGACGGGTTTGCAAATAGCTGGGGATAAGGATAGCGAGATGGGTACGCGCAACATTATGACTGAGTCAGATTTTGTTGAGCGTGCTTTAAAAGGAGAAACAGTTGTTTCATTACCTTTTATGAGTAAAAGCTCTTTCGGAGATTCAAAATCGAGTAAGCCTGCGATGTTTATGGCCGCACCTGTTTTGGATGACGAGGGGGAGGTTGTGGCTGTTTTGTCTTTCAGCCTGCGGCCGGAGGTCATGTTCACTCATGTCATGGATATCAGCCGCATCGGTCAAACGGGTGAAACTTATGCTTTTAACTCGGAGGGCTTGATGCTTTCTGAAAGCCGTTTCAAGGAAGATCTCAAAAATTTGGGTATCATTCCAAATCACCCCGATAGTTTTTCCACTCTATCTGTTCAGCTCAGAGTTCCCGTTGCCCCATCTTTATCCAAAGACGATACTAAACGAACAATGTCCGCGGAAGTTGCTCCTCTGACTCGCATGGCGGCAAGTGCCATCAAAGGGGAGTCCGGTGTGGATGTGGATGGATACAAGGATTATCGTGGCATTCCTGTCGTGGGTTCCTGGATTTGGTTAGATAAAGAAGGATTTGGTCTGGCAAATGAAGTTGATGTGAGTGAAGCTTTTGCCACTCTTATCACGATTAAAAAACTATTGCTTGCCATATTTGCTTTTCTTTTTCTGTTGATGATCATGGCACTGTTTTTACAGTTTATACAAGTGCGCGTCAGTCAATCATTACAGGCCTCACAGTACATGAGTCACGCGGTAGTGACTTCTGCTACTGACATGATTTTTACCTTCAAAGAGGATGGGACAATTTGTCTGTTTAACAGAGCGGCAGAGCGAATTTTTCTTTATCCTTGCTCAGCGGTTATTGGTCAAAAGATCAGCCTGCTGATACCTGCGTTTGCGAAAATCCACGAAGCCAATTTTCTGGGGAATTTTTTGAGGCAGAGTAAAGCTCTGGCCATTGGTTCTGGTTTGGAATTGATTGGTTTGAGAAAAAATAACGAAAAATTTGAAATGGAACTCTTTTTAAGTGAGGTGATTGTAAAAAAAGAGAGACTCTTGATTGGAATTGCTCGCGAAATTACAGAAAGGAAGATAGCGGAAAAGGAACTCAGAAAAAAAACGATCGGTATCGAATTGCTTCAGGGAGTAGCCGTTGCCGCAAACGAGTCTTCGAGTGTGGAAGAAGCCATACGGAGAAGTCTAGAACATATATGTAAAACGATTGACTGGCCTGTGGGGCATATTTACCTTCCCAAGCGGGCAGAAATCATAAAATCAAAATATGACAAATTTTTAAATATCGAGGGTGACTCTCTCATTCCCACAACGATATGGTATTTGGTTGATCCTGAAAAATTCCGTGCATTCAAGGAAGCTACCGAAAATACACCATTGATAAGTGGAGCGGGACTCCCCGGGCGCGTTTTTTCCAGTGGACAGCCCGAATGGATTGTTGATGTGACATGTGATTTGAACTTTCCAAGAAGTACCGGAAGGAATGATTTGGGCATAAGAACAGGTTTTGCATTTCCTGTTTTTATGGAAAAAACAATTGTCGCTATTATCGAGTGTTTCACGACAGAAGTCGTTGAACGCGATGACAACCTTCTTGAGGTTTTGAACCACACCGGAATTCAGTTGAGCCATATGATTGAGCGTAAAAAACATGAAGAAGCCCTTATGTTGGCTTCTCTGGTATATCAAACGAGTAAAGAGGCTATTTTAGTTGCCGATGACAAAAATTCTATCATAGCTGTGAATCCTGCATTTACTGTGCAAACAGGCTATAAGCAGGATGAAGTTTTAGGGAAGGATCCCCGTATTTTAAGTTCGGGCCGTCATGATCGAGAGTTTTTTGCTGAGATGTGGGAATCTCTGAATACGACGGGGTCTTGGGAAGGCGAAATTTATGATCGAAGGAAGAACGGAGAAATTTATCCGAAAAGACTTTCTATAACTTCAGCATTTAAAGAGGATGGGTCGCTTTATCGCAGGGTTGCATTGTTTTATGATATCTCTGAAAAAAAGAAATCAGAGGAGTTGATTTGGAAACAAGCTAATTTTGATGTCGTCACCGGACTGCCGAACCGCAATATGTTTTACTATCAGGTGAATGAGTCAATCAAGATGGCGAATCGGAAGAAAATCCAGATAGGACTGATGTTTCTGGATCTGGATCATTTCAAGGATATCAATGACACTTTGGGGCATGGTATGGGTGATCTTTTGCTCAAAGAAGTCGCGAAGCGTCTGGCTTTGTGTGTACGGGATACGGATATGGTTGCCCGTCTGGGCGGAGATGAGTTTACTGTTATTTTGAACAACGTCAATGATACCGTTCATATTGAGCGGGCGGCTCAGTCTATCCTGGATAATTTGTCCAAGCCATTTTCGTTAGAAAATGAGGTCGTTTATCTTTCCGCCAGCATTGGGATTTCACTCTTTCCTAAAGATGCCACCGATTTTGATGAGTTGCTAAAATATGCGGATCAGGCCATGTATCGATCTAAAGAAGCGGGGCGCAACCGCTTTACCTATTTCACGGCGTCGATGCAGGAACAGTCGCAAGCAAGAATGAATATTGCGGCTGATTTACGTGCGGCATTGGTGAAAGATCAGTTCTGGGTGGCCTATCAACCCATCGTGGAGTTGATAACGGGGAATATTTCAAAAGCAGAAGCTTTGATCCGATGGCAACATCCTGAGCGGGGGCCAGTGGGTCCCGCTGAATTTATCCCCATTGCAGAGGAGACAGGATTGATCAATGAAATTGGTAACTGGTTATTCCTTCAGGTTACCAACCAGGTGAAGGAGTGGCAACAATTGCACTCTTCTGCCTTTCAAATCAGCGTGAATAAATCACCGATTCAGTTTTGTAATGATGATCCTAAATACAAGGGGTGGGGCGAACAGCTGAAAGAACGTAACCTTTCAAAAAACAGTGTATGTGTTGAAATCACTGAAGGTTTGCTTTTGGACGCCAGTGAAATTACTAATAGAAAATTACTTGAGTATAGAGATGTCGGTATACAAGTCGCTCTTGACGATTTCGGTACGGGCTATTCGTCTCTGTCTTATATTCAAAAGTTTGACATTGATTACATTAAAATAGACCAGTCTTTTGTGAGAAATTTAAAGCGCGACTCAAATGAAATGGCATTGTGCGAAGCCATTGTTACAATGTCACACAAGTTGGGTATCAAAACGATTGCCGAGGGGGTGGAGACCGAAGAACAACGCGATCTGTTGATTGCCGCCAAGTGCGATTACGGTCAGGGATTTCTATTTTCCAAACCATTGCCCGCAGAAGAGTTTGAGGAATTACTTGCTTCCACGAAGCCCGTCTAGTCACAGGACGAGAAGAGTGCTTGAATGGAGTTGTGAATAGGTGATGGTTTTGCAATGTTTCTTTCCTGAATGCAAAATGCCATTTTTATATGTTTCAACACAATGTTTGGCCCTCTGCTCAAGCCCATTGTCAGAGCAGAAAATGGACATTGGATGATTTATGATTTGTAAATAATTTTTCTTGCCCGCCATAGTTCTCACCCTAAAGCGGTTCCCATCGCCAAATCTTTCCTGAATTCAAACTCTGAGCCGACGTGAAAGAAAAATACCTCGGCGCAGGATGGAAATCTTTCTCAAAATCCAGACTGCAGGACCCTAGAAAGAAATATAAATTTCCCCTGTATTCTTATAGGAAAAATACCTATAATAATCTAGGATTTATACCTATCTCCATGTTTGCAGATCAGTAGAAAGGCTTGGGTGAATCGGCCCGGGTGGTTTCTGGTTGGTAGCGAAGCATGTGGATTTGATATTTTATTTTCAATTAAGGAGTCCCTCTGGATGAATATTATCTTAAACAGCTACTGCAATTTGAAATGCAATTACTGTTTTGCGGATGAATATATGGAGGAAACGGTAAAAACTCCCGGCAAGTCCATGGAATTTGACTTTTTCCTGAACCAGCTATTGCCTAAAATTCACAACGCATCGGTCATTAACTTTATGGGGGGAGAGCCAACCCTGCATCCGGATTTTTCTGAAATACTTCGACTTACTTTTGAGGGAATGCAAAAAGATTCCTCACTTGGATTGTTTACGAATGGCCTGATGAGCGATAAAGTTCTAGATTTGTTAGTCAGTCTGGCGGGGCCCAATGGGGCTGTTCGAAGGAAAATGTATTTTGCGGTCCTTTTAAATTGGCAGACACCTGAAAATATATCTGAAAAAAATCATCGCCGTTGCCGTGAAGTTGCGGAAACGATCATGAGGGCCAACGGTTATGGCGTTACTTTCAGTATCAACCTGTACTCCAAAGGTCAGGAACTGGCACGTCAATGTGCAGAGATCGACGAAATTTATCAAACAGCAGGTATCCCGAAGGACGACAGCTATCGCATACGGATCAGCCCTGCATTTCCTATCATAGGTGGAGACGCCAATTCCTATCTACCGATTCGACATTATCCGGAGGTCGGTAGACAAATGTTGGATATTCTTAAAAAATACCCGCAAATGAATTTCCGTTTCGACTGTTCGTTCCCGCCCTGTTTTCTTGATGAAATTGCTAAAAATGAGTCTCATTTGGTCCAACGTTTTTATTTCCATGGGATCAAACAAACGCCACCGATGGAAGAATGGGACAAACACTATCTGTACTTCGGTTGTGCGGATGGCAGCCCTATGGACATCGATGCTTGTGGCGATTGCTTCAATTGCTTTCCTTTTCACAACCTCAAGCTTGGCAATATCAGTGAATTTCAACAAGTCAACACCATCGCAACGGCGAAAATGGGTTCCAAATTTCTGACGTCGGTTTTCGAAAAAACGGAAGTTAAAGAACCTTGTCGTTCTTGTCCCCATTACATGGTGCGTTGTTCGAGCGGGTGTTTTGCCTACAATTTTGTGTGAGTGTGAGAAGGTCAGTCAAGCTTTGCGCTTGCTAATTTTGGCAGATGAATTGAGGGGACTGCTATTTGATTCAGTCGAGTGTTTCGTTGGATTCGGGTTCTGTAGCTCTTCCCCAATTGAGTTTCTCACGTAGAATTTGATAGTAAGATTTTTCAGAAACTCGAATGAGCTGTATTGTTGTTTCAGCTTTTTGTATTTTCAATATATCACCCGGTTTGATTGGGCAACTTACCTGACCGTCGCAAGTCAGGCGCACGTCTTCACTTGCTAAAGTGAGGGTGATGTCAATTTCCGAGTCGTCCGGGATGATGATGGGACGATTTGTCAATGCACAGGGACAAATAGGATTGATGATCAGATTGTGAATATTGGGATGAATGATTGGACCGCCTGCGGAAAGGGAATAAGCCGTCGAGCCCGTTGGTGTAGCGACAATGAGACCGTCTCCGCGGTAGGAAGTCATGTAATGACCGTCAACCCGAACTTCAAGATTAACGATGTTTGCAATCACACCTTTACTGATGACCAGATCGTTTAAAACATAATGTTCTTCCGTTTTCTCTCCGTCACGCAACATATAAGCTTTGAGCAACATCCGGCGTTCAACCTTGCAGTTTCCAGCCAAAACCTTTTCCAGGGCATCGAAAAGACCAGCCCGAGGAACGTCCGTTAAAAAACCCAGGTTCCCCAGGTTGACGGCAAGCAGAGGGGTGTCGAACAAGTAAACCTCGCGGGTGACCTTCAATAAAGTACCATCACCGCCTAATACAACGATGAAATCCGCTTCTTTAGCGACATCAGAGATCGAATGGATCGGGGGTTCGCCAATCAAACGGGCGGTATCGGCTTCCAGAAAGACGCTTAAGTTTTTTTGTCGCAACCATTGGACGAGCTTTTGCAAAAGCTTTTGATTTTCAATCGGCCCGGGTTTGCAAAAAATACCAATGCATTGGAGGGGATGTTTCAAGAGAATGGCACTGAATGAGTTATTGTAGGTGGTAGCCATGAGCCACCTGATAGGGACTGATTTCTAAATAGCCGGTCTAGAGCTTTCCAAAATCCTGCGGTTTCAGTTTATCGAGCCAGTCTTGCCATTGCCTGTTTTCTTCACCTTCGGGTTTTTTTTCAGGTTCGGGCAGATCAAGGTGCTTGGCGGCTTCAATAACAGATTCTTCAACGTATATCGGTGCCTTAACGCGCAAAGCCAGAGCGATAGCATCGCTGGGCCGCGAGTCGATGGTCAGTTGGTTTTCGCCCTGAGTGATAGAGATGACTGCAAAGAATGTATTGTCTTTCAGATCGGTTACTAAAACATGATTTACTTTGGAATTAAGACCTTGAACCAGATTTTTTATCAAGTCATGAGTCATAGGGCGCGGGGTTGAGACTTTTTCCATTTCGAGTGCGATTGCGTTGGCCTCGAAATATCCTACCCAAATAGGCAGGGCCCTCTCGCCTTTTAAATCTTTCAAGATAATAATTGGCATGTTGGTGAGGGGGTCGAGCGTCAGGCCTTCCACCTTCATTTCTATCATGTCATTTACCTTTTGGTCGTGTCAGAAACTAGTTACAAGTCTGGAATCTCTTAACAGGCATTCCAGTAAAACAGAGTCGGCGGGTGAACTTGGTACTTATATCTACCAGATCGATAAATCATCAACAAATATAGTGAAACTGTATGATTTTGTCAACGTTGGGTTTGAGCACAGCACATGAAGACAGGTCAACCTTTAGATTGCTCGCTCTTCAAAAATTCCAATAGTTTGCTTTGAACGGCCTTGGGCATTTCTACCTTGCTTAAAGCCTCTCTGCAGATCGTTGTCGTTGATTTGTAAGTATTTAAAAAAGCAACGCAGGGTGGACAATCCTGAAAATGCTCTTCCAGATTGGCGTGCGTATCCGCGTCCAACTGGTTGTCCAGATAATCGTACAAAAGGTCCAAACATTCTTTACAGCAGATCATTAGTTCTCCTCCCCGGAGCGGTACTCTTCAAAAAAGGTAGAAAGTTTTTTTCTTAAAAATAAACGCGCCCGATGCAGTCGTGATTTGACGGCAGGTATAGTAAGGTCTAGTACTTCGCCCACTTTTTCTGTGGAAATTCCTTCGACATCGCGTAAAAGAAAAACCACTTTTTCTTTTTCAGGAAGTTGGTCTACTGCCTTTTGAATGATGTTTCGAGTTTCGTTGGCAAAAAGAAGCGAATCTGTTTTTTCTGACCAGTCTTGTACTTTTTCCTGTTGAAATCCTGCTTTGTTAAAAGTCGGAAGCATATCGTCAATAGAAACGCTTTGATCTTTTTTCCGACTCCGCAATTTCATATAGGCTGCGTTTAGTGTGATACGATAAACCCAACTAGAGAATGCCGACTTGCCTTGGAAGGTATGGATTTTCCTAAACAAGGTCAAAAAAACATCCTGAGTTACGTCTTGAGCGTCCATCTGATTGCGAGTCAGGTTAAAACTCAATGCGTAAATTTTTTTTTGAAAGCGTTCGACCAGTTGATCAAAAACTTCCATATTGCCAGCCTGAAGCTTTCGGACCAGTTCGTCTTCTTCTGCTTTATCTTCTTTTTTATCTTCGTTTGGGTCCAAAATCATTTATTAAGACACATCCTACAATTTTTGATCAAAGAGCGATGCAGGGATCTTCAGGTTTCGACCCAATACCATTCTTAGATGCCTGGTCATGGGCCATGGTTTCACGAAATTACGTCAAATATGTAATTTCTTTAAAGTTCTGGAAATAAAACTTTGCAGTTTCATTCTGGAATAACGAAAGTTTGCAATGAGCAACCCATTTTACTTTTCTCTTGTTTCGGTGGGTGCTTCTTCGGAAGATGCTAAGGGTGTTTCAGAATTCTCCTCAGAGCTTTCTGCAAGAGCAGGTGTTTCGGCCGCAAGGACTTCTTTATCAGAGTCGGTTTCTCCAGAGTCAACTTCTCCGGCTTCCTTCATAGATTTCTTGAAATTCTTGATGCTGTTTCCAAATGCGCTTCCAATTTCAGGCAGTTTGCCCGCGCCAAAAATGATCATGATAATCACGAGAATGATCATCAATTCTGGCAAGCCAATTCCCATCATAAGATTATTCCTCTTGTAAGTTATTGTCTGAATTTTTAAAAGGATAAATTGTAGCGCTTAATCAAGGAGATAACAATTTCATTCCCGATATTATTACGCAAAAATGGAGCAATTTTCGACATTTAGCTCTCATGTGCGGGTTTTTGTCACTCTGCAGGCCTGATTCAATCCTCAAGCTGGGGTGGATTGCTGTTGTCTACGGATATTTGAAAATGTCAGTTGGCGGGCTTTATCATCACAAAGGCCTGATTGGCGTAGATGTCCACATCCCAGTTCATGCGCTCCCCCAGGCGTGCGAGGGTGGCATTGCAAAAGAAATTAACGTGGGTAAAATCGTCTTTGTACCACCATTCGGCGAATTGTTGGGATGCGTCATTTTGTTCGATGAATGGATTGGAGAGGGCGGTCGAGCAGAGAAAGATACCTCCCGTAGCGAGAACCTTGTCAATCTCCTGAAATTCACTCCACAGGTCGTGCAGATGCTCGACGACTTCGAGTGCGATGATGAGGTCGAAAGTGTGCGGGTAGTGCTGGTCCTTCAGGTAACCGTTGACCATAGGCTCCAACGGGGTTACAGAGTAGCCGCGGCGTTGCAGTTCGCGTGTCATATGGCCCGATCCCGATCCAAAATCAAGAATATTTTGCGGCTGGAAGTAGTTCTGCGTCATTTGTAGAAGGACATCTACCTGTTTTTTCCAGAACTCCGGTTGTGTTTCCCCCCATTGTGTCTGGTAATGGTCGTTTTCTTTATCCTTGGCAGGGTAATCATTCGTGAAGATGAGACTGCAGGCCGGGCATTTGTAGAAGGTGCGATGATCTGCATGGAAAAAATTGGAAACAGTTCCGCAGACTTTGCATTTCTTCTCATCCGCCTTTCGCGTTGCCAGAGAGAGCCGGGAGAGTAAACCTTCGGCTTTGGATGAGGGTTTGAGGTCCGTTTGTTCCTGCATGGATAGTTTCAAAATCGATTCCCCTTGATAGAAGTATTTCCCGTCCTGAATCGGGTTACAAAGGTTTCTCTGCGCTCACATAGACCGCATCGCTCAGTGAATATTCCCCCGATGGCAAATTCCACAACTCCATCTGTCGAAGCCAGATTTGCAGAAATTGTGCGTCGTCAAGTTCATTTGCGGATTTGCCATAAAGGCCGATGGCAGAATCATGCATGGCATCTGAAAAATGTTTTCGTGCCGAACGCATGAAAGAGGGTGTGTGAATGAGGCGAGAAACCCCGTCGGATCGATCCACTGAAAAATGACCCGACAAATGAAAGATCGGATTTTTAAAACCCGTACGCTCCAACCATTGCCGATGCGTTTTGATTGTGAAATGATTGATGTGCTCCTTGATGAACCAGGAATAACGGGTCTTGTCCGCCATCAAGTGATAGTTCAGATTGTCGAGATTCGGAGTGGAAAAAATCAACCGTCCGCCGGGCTTCAGCCATTCCCAGACCTTGCTCGCCAATTCCAGCGGATCGAAGGCATGCTCCAGAACCGCAAGCATGACCACCACATCAAATTGTCCTTTCGGGAAATCGAGATCGTTGACATAAGATTGAATCACATCAACGCCCAGAAATTCCCTGCCCATCTTGCTGGCCATGGGGGAGGGGTCCACACCCACCGCATTCCAGCCCTTCTTTTCAGCAAGAGAAACCAGCGCGCCCACACCACAGCCAATGTCCAGTAAATTCCCCGGCTTCACCTGATGATAGGCCAGAATGTCCATAACGATCTCAATCGCCGTGACATTGACCTTGCTGTAAAATTCTTCACCGTGATAATAGGCCTCGACCGCCGAGTTATGCGGACGCGGATTGTAAAACTGGAAATCGCAATGGACACAACGCGCGAGGAAAATACCGTTCGCCGTCGTCAAAACCGGCTCCGATTCCTCCGAACCGCACAAAGCGCAAGCGGTCTCAATCAACTCATCGCAAACAACTTCCGTCATCTTACATTCATCCTTGAAATTGAAAAAATCCCTGAAAATAAACTTATCGACCGTTCACGAATTTTCCTTGACCTGTAATTCAGGGCTGTGAGAAGGCAATTTTATTGAAACCATTTTCAGGAAAATGAAATCCACCGCAGAGGTCGCAGAGAGTGCAAAATACGGCCCGCCTTATCGTCATCGTTCGTTGCTTGACCTTCGCGGCGGCAGGCATTAGGATTACGGAAAACAGACGTGATACGTCTCTATATGAAAATACCGTTCCATCAAACAACGCACCGTCCCGGTCACGGGGCAGATCAGGCAATATGTTCGAGCAGGCCTTCAAAAATATCGACGACGTTCTCTGGAAAGAAGCGGGTTGTACCACCGAGCTGGATTACACGGAGCAAACATCGTGGATGCTGTTCCTCAAATACCTCGACGATCTGGAGCGCAAGCGCATCGAAGAGGCCGACCTGCTCGGCCAGAAATACATATTCATCATCGAGAAGGAACATCGCTGGACGAACTGGGCCGCTCCGAAAAAAACGGACGGTTCTTTCGATCACGACAAAGCCTTAACAGGCGATGATCTCATCGACTATGTGAACCGGAAACTCTTCCCCTATTTACAGGGTTTCAAGCAACGCGCGACCGGACCCGACACCATCGAATACAAGATCGGCGAAATTTTCGGCGAGATCAAAAACAAATTCCAGAGCGGTTATTCCCTGCGTGAAGCTCTGGAACATATGGATGAACTGAGCTTCCGCTCGCAGGATGAAAAGTGCGAGCTGTCGCATCTCTACGAAGGCAAGATCAAAAACATGGGCAACGCCGGTCGCAACGGCGGTGAGTATTACACCCCGCGTCCGCTGATCCGTGCCATGGTGCAAGTGACACAACCGAAACTCGGCGAACGCATCTACGACGGTGCCGTCGGCTCGGCCGGATTCCTCTGTGAAGCCTACGAGTATTTGCGCCCGAAGGTGAAGAACGTCAGCGAACTCCAAAAGCTCCAGTCGAAAACTTTTTACGGTAAAGAGAAGAAGAGCCTGGCTTACGTGATCGCCATCATGAACATGATCTTGCACGGCATCGACGCGCCCAACATCATCCACACCAACACGCTCACAGAAAACCTTGCAGACATTGAAGAGAAAGACCGTTACGACATCGTCCTCGCCAACCCGCCCTTTGGCGGCAAAGAGCGCAAGGAAGTGCAACAGAATTTTCCCATCAAGACCGGAGAAACCGCGTTCCTGTTCCTGCAACATTTCATCAAAATGCTCAAGGCCGGGGGCCGGGGAGCCGTCGTCATCAAAAACACCTTTCTCTCCAACTCCGACAACGCCTCCAAAGCCCTGCGCAAGGAATTGCTGGAGGCCTGTAACCTGCACACAATTCTGGATTGTCCCGGCGGGACCTTCATCGGGGCCGGAGTCAAAACCGTCGTGCTGTTTTTCGAGAAAGGCGCACCCACACAAAACATCTGGTACTACCAGCTCGATCCTGGCAGGAACATGGGCAAGACCAATGCCCTCAACGATGGCGACATGAAAGAATTTGTCGCACTGCAAAAAACCTTTGCCGAATCGGAAAAATCATGGACCATCCCGGCAACGCAGATCGAAGCCGAAGGCTGTGACCTCTCCGTGAAAAATCCCAACAAGGCCGAAGAAGCACCGCTCCGCGATCCGCAAACCATCCTCGCCGAAATCGCCAAACTCGACGCAGAGAGCGCACAAATCCTCAACAACATCCAGGGGATGTTATGAAGAAGGGGTGGACTATTGTCAAGCTTGGTGATGTTTGTGATTTAATGACGGGGGGGACTCCAAGTAAATCTAAAAGAGAATATTTTGATGGGGGAGGGGTTAGATGGTTGGTTTCTGGAGATATTAATAAGAAGCACATTAAAGATTGTGATGGTCGTATAACACAATTAGGTTTGATGAATTCTAATGCCAAGTACCTTCCTGTAAACTCCGTAATGATAGCTTTAAATGGCCAAGGTAAAACTAGAGGAACCGTAGCATTACTAAAAGTAAAAGCTACTTGTAACCAGTCCTTAGTTAGTATTTTTCCGAAAGACGTTAAACAATTAATGCCTGAATATCTTTATGCAAATTTGCATGGACGATATGAAGAAATAAGGAGAATTACCGGTGATAGCGGAAACGACCGTCGTGGTCTAAATATGCCTCTAATTAGAAATATTGAGTTGCCAATCCCGCCGCTTGCGGAGCAGAAGCGGATCGTGGCGATTCTGGATGAAGCTTTTGAGGAGATCGACCGTGCCATTGCCCATACAAAAAAGAACCTCGCCAACGCCCGCGAACTCTTCGACAGCTATCTGAACAACGTCTTCACGCAGAAGGGCGATGGCTGGGTGGAGAAAAAAATGGGTGAAGTCTGTGTCTTACAAAGGGGCTTTGATCTTCCAAAACGTCTAAGGTCGGCTGGTGAATTTCCTTTAGTTAGCTCAAGTGGTATTATTGATTTTCATGCAGAGGCCAAAGTTCAAGGGCTAGGTGTTGTAACCGGTCGAAGTGGAAGCATAGGTAATGTGTTTTTTATGGAAGAAGATTTTTGGCCTCTAAATACCGCTTTGTATGTAAAAGAATTTTTCGGTAATCATCCTAAGTTTATTTACTATTTACTCAAAAAATTCAATCTGAAAAATTATGCGAGTGGTGCTGGTGTTCCAACTTTAAATCGAAATCATGTGCATAGCGAGATTATTATTATTCCAGAGAATATTGAGGTACAAATTGAAATAGTTGAGCGACTTGAAGAATTATTTTATAAAACCCAACAACTCGAATCCATCTACCGCAAAAAACTGGAGGCCTTGGCCGAGTTGAAACAATCCCTGTTACAGAAAGCCTTTGCGGGTGAGTTGACTGCCGAGCCGGAAGCGTCCCTCAAGCAGGAGGCCATGGCATGAACGAGGCGGAGACGCGCGCGGAGTTGATCGACCCGGCCTTGAAGTCGGCGGGCTGGGGTGTCGTCGATGGCAGTCGGGTGCGGCGCGAGGTCATCACGCTCGGGCGTTTGCAGGGCGCGGGTCAGCGCACGAAGCAGGAGGTTGCGGATTATGTTTTGTTTTACAGGGGGCAGAAACTGGCGGTCATCGAAGCGAAGAAACGCGACTTGCCGGATACGGAAGGGGTCGCGCAGGCGAAACGTTACGCCGAAAAATTGCAGACCCGTTTTGCCTATTCCACCAACGGTCTGGGCATTTACCGGGTCGATATGCAGTCGGGTGCGGAACATTATGTGAGTGCTTACCCGTCACCGGATGAATTGTGGGCGGAGACTTTCGCGCAAAAAAACGAATGGCGCGAGCGTTTTGGTGCGGTTCCTTTCGAGGACAAGAGCGGGCAGTGGCAGGCGCGTTATTATCAGCACAACGCCATCAATAAAACGCTGGAGATGATTGCGGAAGGCCGCGACCGCATTCTGCTGACGCTGGCGACGGGCACGGGCAAGACTTTCATTGCGTTTCAACTGGCCTGGAAATTGTTCCACAGTCGCTGGAACTTGAGCGGGGAGCCGAATCGGCGTCCGCGCATTTTATTTTTAGCCGACCGCAACATCCTCGCGGATCAGGCTTACAATTCTTTTTCCTCTTTCCCGGAAGACGCGCTGGTACGCATCGCACCGGACGAGATTCGCAAGAAGGGCCGTGTGCCGAAAAACGGTTCGGTCTTTTTCACCATCTTCCAGACCTTCATGAGCGGGAGCGATGAGAACGGCGACCCGGTGCCGAGCTTTGGCGAGTACCCGCCGGATTTTTTCGACTTCATCGTGATCGACGAGTGTCACCGGGGCGGGGCCAATGACGAAAGCAGTTGGCGCGCTATTCTGGAATATTTCTCACCAGCGGTTCAGCTTGGCCTAACCGCCACGCCCAAGCGCAAGGGCAATGTCGATACCTACGCTTATTTTGGCGACCCGGTTTACATCTATTCGCTGAAAGAGGGCATCAACGATGGTTTTCTGACCCCGTTCAAGGTGAAGCAGATCGCCACGACGCTGGACGAATATGTCTACACTTCCGACGATGTTCTGCTTGAGGGCGAGATCATAGAGGGCAAGCTATACAGCGAAGCGGAATTCAATCGGCGCATCGAGATCAAGGAACGCGAGAGGAAACGCGTGCGCCTGTTCATGAACGCCATCAACCCGAATGAGAAGACGATTGTTTTTTGTGCGACGCAGGAACACGCGCTCACGGTGCGCGATATGATCAATCAGATCATGACGAAGCCGGGCTATTGTGTGCGGGTGACGGCGAACGATGGCGAGATGGGTGAGCAGTTTTTGCGCGCTTTTCAGGACAATGAAAAGACGCTCCCGACCATCCTCACAACTTCGCAGAAACTTTCCACGGGCGTGGATGCGCGCAACATCCGCAACATCGTTCTGATGCGTCCGGTCAATTCGATGATCGAATTCAAGCAGATCGTCGGACGCGGAACGCGTCTGTTTGAAGGCAAGGACTATTTCACGATCTACGATTTCGTGAAGGCTTACGCGCATTTCAACGATCCCGAATGGGACGGCGAGCCGCCGCCTCCTGATCCTTGCCCGAAATGCGGCGAAGAGTTCTGTGTGTGCCCGACGAAAAAGCCTTTTATTTGCGGGATTTGTGACATCGACCCTTGCCAATGTCCCAAGCCACTTTGCGCGGTTTGCGGGGAGTGGCCTTGTGTTTGTGAGAAGAGCAAGAAGATCAAAATCAAGCTGGCGGATGGCAAGGAACGGACGATTCAACACATGATGGCGACGTCTTTCTGGAATCCCGATGGCAAGCCTCTGTCATCAACCCAGTTCATCGAACGTTTGTTCGGCGAATTGCCTGAGTTTTTTAAGGATGAGGAAGAACTGCGGAGCTTGTGGAGTCTGCCGGAAACACGCAAGACCTTGCTGGAAAGTCTGGCGGAGAAGGGATATGGCGAGGAGTCGTTGAAGGAGATACGGTCGATGATTTCAGCGGAGAAAAGCGATTTGTTCGACGTGCTGGCGTACATTGCTTTTGCGCTGGCTCCCATCACACGGGAGGAACGGGTGGCGATTCATCGTGAAAAAATTTTTTCGGGATACGATGAAAAGTTGCAGGGCTTTCTGGACTTTGTCTTGTCTCAATACGTTCAGGAAGGGGTAGGCGAACTGGGACAGGAGAAGCTTCCGGATTTGCTGAAACTGAAGTACCGCGCGGTCGAGGATGCGACGGAACTTCTCGGCGGCGCAATACGAATCCGCGAGACCTTTGTAGGTTTCCAAAAACATCTATACGAGCGGGCGCGGAGTACCTCCTCGCAATGACGTGATTTGAAGCTTGGGCGATCTCAGTCCGGTAGACTTAGAGAAACAAAATGCGGCTCGTGTCCACTTATTCCGGGGGAGATTATTTTCCCAAATAGGATAACAGATCTGTCTGATGAGCGATTACCTTCCAGCTAGCACCTTCTTTACGAAAGACTGTCGATGAACGAATTTCAACATTTTCAGTCTTACCATCCACTTCATTGTCACCACTCTCCACACAAGTGATCAGTGCCATGTCTGTTCCGACGACAGTGTTCAACTGTTTTGGGTTCACACAACCGCCAAGTTTCAACGCGCCGACATGATCCCACATCGATCCGATCTTCTCCCAGCCAAGGAGATAGAGTCCATCAGGGCCCATATAACTGATATCGTCACTATGTGACCACGCATCTTTCATCGGCTTGACATCGCCTGTAAACAGTACATTCAACGCTTTATAAAAACCAGAAACGGCTGTTTCAACATCGGCTTCACTTGTCATAATGATTCTCCCAGTCACATGTGGAACTTCAATTTTCTCGATTATGGAAATAACCCTATTGTAATTTTTAGAACAAATAATAGCCAGGGTCAATTTAGAAGCTCATTTATTCCCTTTAATTTTGATTTTTAATTTGAATATTTCCCGTGCCTCCGGCGGATCGCCGGTAGCCGATTGCGCCCGGCTTGCCTGCAATTATTAAAAAGGAAAGCCCATTGCCTCCGGCGGCTCGCCGGTTAGGCAGTGAAATCGACTTCCAGTTGTTTGGAGGCGTAGAGGTGGTAATAGAGACCTTCCGAGTCCATCAATTCCTTGTGATTGCCAATTTCCAGAACTTTGCCTTTGTCCATGACGACGATTTTGTCGGCCGAGTGGATTGAGCTGAGTCGGTGCGCGATGACGACTGTGGTGCGGTTGGCGGTGAGACGTTCCATGGCTTCCTGAATCAGATTCTCGGAATGGTTGTCGAGTGCCGAGGTGGCTTCATCCAATACCAGGATGGAAGGATTTTTCAGCAGGGCGCGGGCGATGGCGATGCGCTGTCTTTCGCCGCCGGAAAGTTTCACGCCTTTTTCACCGACCGTATGATCGTAGCCGTGTTCCAGTTGGATGATGAAATCGTGCGCGTTGGCAGATTTTGCGGCGGAGATCAATTCCTCATCGGTGGCGTCCAATTTTCCGTAGAGAATGTTTTCCCGAATCGTGCCGCCGAAGAGTAGCGTTTCCTGAGGCACGAGGGCAAACTGATTGAGATAAAATTTCGTGTCCAATTGGCGAATGTCCTGCCCGTCAAGTTTGACGGACCCGGAATCGGGATCAAAGAATCGCAACAGCAATTGGATGAGTGTTGATTTTCCTGCCCCGCTGGGTCCTACCAGTGCGACGGTTTCCCCTTCCTTAATATGCAGGTCGATGCCATTGAGAACGGGCGTTTCTTTTTGATAGCCAAAAGTGACTTGCTCGAAGGAGATACTTCCACCGATATTTTCGGGAGTGATCGGGTTTTCGCATTGCGTGACCTCGACCGGAGCGTCGAATATTTCGTAGACACGATGAACGGCACCGAGGGTTTCCTGCGCTTGTGTGTAGACACGGACGAAGGTTCCGATGGGGCCGGCAACGATGAGGGCGTAGAGAAAAAATGCCGCCAATTCACCGGGTGAGGTGGTGCCTTCCATGACTTGATTGCCGCCGTACCATATCAGACAGGCGGAAATGAGAAAAGTCATGCACAGAATAACAGGTCCGAAGGAAGCAGAAATTTTCAATTTTCCCAAAGAGATATCGAAGGCCGATTCAATTTCTTTGCGGAAGCGTTTGTTCTCATGCGATTCTCGTCCGTAGGATTTGACGACTTTAATGGAAGACACGGCTTCTTCCATAACCACAGCGGCTTGAGCCAGTTGGTCCTGGACAGCTCCTGCCAGACCGCGTAATTTTCTCCCGAAAATACGAGCACCTATCATCAGGGGAGGCAGAATCAGCAATATGAGCCCGGTCAATTTCCAGTTGAGGTATAGAATGATGGCCAGCGCACCGATGAGGGTGATGGTTTGGCGAAGGATTGCAACAGGTATGGAGACCAGTGCTTTTTCGATGACGGAAATGTCGTTGCTCATCCGCGACAAAATATCCCCGACACGCTGGGATTGAAAAAAACGCAGGGAAAGTTCTTGCATGCGTTTGAAAAAATCGATACGGAAATCAGCGGTCACTCTTTGCCCGACATAACCGAAGATGTAATTGTGCGTTACCGAAAAGATGGCTTGCAGAAGAATGATGCCGATCAGTTGCAGAGTCAGACTATTCAGAATGGTTTCATTTTTTAGAACCAGTGCGGCATTCACCATGTTCTTGACGATCAGGGGCAGTATCAAATTGATCGCGGAGGTGATCGTCAGACAAAAAAATGCCCAAATAATGATTTTTTTATAGGGTTTGGTGTAAGCCAGTATTCTGGAAAAACTTTTCATGTCTTATAGTCGTTGACCGTAAAGTCGGAGAGCGGAGTCTGGTTCTGTGAAAATGTTGCTGGGCTACCAGAATCGGACGTAATTTAAAATTTATTTTCAAAAAAGTTTAACATTCTACGTGCTCAAAAAAAACAAATCAATGGAATTCATCCCGAAATCTTTGATTTTTATGTCAGTTTATTCTTCTGGGCAGTTCCTTCCTGATTAGAAAATTTCCAATAAAAAATATGATATTAATCCTAAAGTTTGCTTATGTTTCACCGTTAAGGAGATTGGGAAGGCTCCCTGAACCTGACATTGGTACTCTCAGAAAGGTGGTTTTCTTAAAGAATTATTTTGGAGTGGTCGAATAACTAAGGAAAGAGGCTAGTCATGGATACTCAGTCGGTTACATCAGAAATGATATCGACATCTACGAGACACTCGACAACAAGCCAAAGCGTCAAGAAACCTTCGTCGCAACTAAGCAGTCCCGTTGAGGCGATCCCGGACAAAGACTCGGTAACGGTTTCTCTGGCGGGGAAGCAAGCTCTCGCTAATGGTGTCACCGGGACCGGGAACAACCCTGCGGATGCAACGGCATCTGCAAGTCAACGAAAGTTGTCCGTCACAGAAGACAATAGGGTGGTTCTCAAAATTGTTGACGGTCAAACGCAGAAGGTAGTTCGACAAATCCCTGATGAAGAGATTGTTCGCCTGCGCGATGCGGTACAGAGAAGTCTTGAGAATTTGTAAGTCAAAATCTGTATTTTAAAGAGCCTTATTAGGGTTTTTCATATTAAGAAAGGGGTCTGTCATGGAAATCGGTGGTTTGGGTAATGCTTCGGCAACGACTCGATTGAGCTCGGATTCGGCAAAGGCCGGGTCAAGTGATGGTGATAGTTTGAGCGCAACGACTCAGCAAGCAGGTGGTGCGTCGAGAGAGGCTGAAACCAGCCCCATTCCTCCTGCCAATGCGGCGGGAGATGCTCCTTCAAATCAGAATAATGTTTCGAGTCAAGGTGGAGGGGGTAGCACAAACGGCTCCGGGAGCATCATTAGCATCACTGCTTAGTTTATAGCAAGGGGATGTACAAAAGCCTCCGCTTAGGCGGGGGCTTTTTGTTTTTGCGACTTCCATTCTCAGACCACAGCCGGGAACTTCTAACTACTCTCCGAGTCCCATGGTCAAAAGATGACCCTTTTGGGAAAAAACCACTTTATTGGGAGTGATATTTTCCAAAATGGCTCCTGCCACAGTTTCACCCTGCTTCAGCTTTTTGTTCTTTTCTGTCGGCGTTGAAATAAAAATATGGTTGGAAGGGCTTTTGTCCTTAAAGAAAATAATGCCCTTGATCTTAATGCCTTCAATCGTACCATGTGCAATAGACTTTGTTGTTTGTTGGATCGCAGTCTTGGGTTGCGGATGCTGAGCTGAGGGAGGTGTCAACGCCTGTTCTATAGCGGGTCTTGATTGTGATTTTAATTTTGGTTCAACTTGTGCGGATGTCGGTGCCGATGCAACGATTTTCTTTGCCGGGATTTCTGCAGGTGGAGAAATTTTCGTATATGCTGGTTTGGGGGTTTCTGGTATCGCGGACAGTGAAAAACCGAGTTGTGACGAAGGTTTCTTCACAGGTTGCGCTATCTGCATTTGCGTTTTGGGTGCGATGGGGTGAATGCTTGTCGTTTCTAATTTTTGGGAAACATTTGTTTCTTTCATATAAAAAAACGCAATGGTTATGCCCATCACTATTCCACAAACAGTCAATCCCGCGAACAGCCATATTTTTTTATCAATTCCATTTGATTGCAAATAAGCAGGGCCGTCTCCCTGCAAAACCATTTCCTTGAGGTCCAGGTTTTTTTGCAGATCGTTTTTATCTTGTTCCAGCTTCTTAAGCGTTTTTAAAATTGTACTCATTATTTATCTGCTCTAGAGGATACAACCATCGATTCGGTAATAACTGTTTAGGTTCATTGGATTATTAACTTTGGAGTGGAATAAATATCGAGCTGGCTGTACAAGGTCAATTTGCTTTCTGCATTGAATTTCCCATCGTCAGGAATTTTGTTGTTTCTCTGGAATGCCTGAATAGCCGAGACGGTTTTGGGGCCCAGGTTGAGCGATTCACTGCCTTTGAAATACCCCAGAACCCGCAAATTTTTCTGGAGCCAGATGGATTCTTTCCCACTGAACCCGGATTCAAAATCTTCGGGTAGATTTTCAAAATCCTTCCATAAAATGATGGCTTTTCTTGTCCACAAACGGTCCAGCAGTTCCAGTGGCATTTTCATGCGGTCGATAGAACCGAAGGAACCACTGTCACCTTCCAACGATGTGAGTGACAGATATTTTGTCCCTTGGGAATTTGGGAGCGCAATTTCCAGCATGGCTGGATAATTCAGAGCTCTCAACCTTTCGAAAGTCGCGTTGCTTTCGTACACTTTCATCCCATAGTCATCCTGCACCTTTTGCAGATTCTCAATTCCCGTCGTATCTATATTCCAGGCTTTCAGCAACCACTTCATTGCTTCCTGTTTACTTTCATTCAATGTCAGGCTGGATAAATAGGTAACGAGTTTACTTTCTTCGGCGATGAAGAGGGCATTGGAAGCAGGTGAAACTGGTTCCTGCAAATCACTTGTTGTTGGGACGCTGACTGCCAGCACAGGTTCTGGCGAGGACGGCGTTTCAATATTTGGCTTGATCGGGTCTGCATGGGTGGATGTTGGGGCGGTCTTTTTTTTGATAGAGATAGCCGATGCCAATTGTGCGGAATTTTTGGCTATCATCGATTGAATATCTTTCCCGATATTTGCTTTGCTGGTTGTGAAGTCTGGCAGAACGAAGTACTTGGCTGTGAAGAAAACAGTTGCCAGGCCCAGAGCAACGGGTATCAAAGTTCGCCAGATAAAAGCACCTTTGTTTGCAAGGGGTCGGATCGCACCTATGTCTTTAACGGCAAGCTTGACGACCTTGGGAGTGATGTTTTTGACATTCAAAGTGTATGCAATCAATAAGGCACGATCGGTGATAACGTTGATCATGCGTGGGATGCCGTGCGAATAGCGATAGATCCATCGAGCTCCCTGGCGTGGGATTCGAACCTTGCCCTTTCCCAAGGCGACATTGAGTCGATGGTGGATGTAACCGCGAGTCTCCTCAAAGTTGAGAGGCAGTAGCTCCCAGCTGATGGTGATGCGCTGTCTCAGTTGTCGCAGTCCGTCTTTTTCAAGCAGGTCATCAAGTTCTGGCTGTCCGATGAGAACAATCTGAATTAATTTTTCAGTTTCAGTTTCCAGATTGGATAGCAGTCGCAGTTGCTCCAACACGCTGGGTTGCAGGTCTTGCGCTTCATCTATGATGACTACGACTCTGTTTTCTTTTTTTCTTTCCGCAAGTAGAAAATGATTCAATGTATCGATGAGGAACTTCTTGCTGTTGCTTTCTGCTGGCAAACCCAGCTCGGAGTTGATGGTTTGAAGAAGCTCCAGCTCATCAATGCAGGGATTGAAAATATATGCGATGTTAAAATTACTTTTCAGTTCGCGCAGAAAGCTTCTGCAAATAGTGGTCTTGCCCGTTCCCACTTCGCCGATGATTTTTAAAAATCCGTTATTTTCCTGCAAACCATAAACAAGATGGGCCAAAACCTCTTTGTGCTTGGGACTCAGATAGAAATATTTTGGGTCGGGAGTCAAATCAAAGGGTTTCTCTGTGAAACCGTAATAGTCCTGATAAACGTTCAGAGTTTTATCGTCTTTTGTTCGAGCGAACGGATTGTTTCTCGATTTCTTGGATTCGGGTGCGGGGAAATCTTTTTTGTCAATATTGTGTTCAGCGTCGTAAGCAGATCTTTTTTTCTGATCGGATAAGGTATCGAACGCCTCTTGAAGCATGGCAATGGGATCCCCCTGATTATTTTCCAAAGATTGCTTTCCATTTCTGGCATCAAATTCTTTCACCAATCGATAATAAGCCTGGTTGATTTGACTTTGGTTTGCGGCCGGAGAAATGTCCAGCATTTCGTAAAAATTTTGGGAGGAGGCAGTGATTGGCATATCTTCAATTAAATAAAAGGGTATTGTTGATTGCTAAATGAATAAAAAACACGCTGTTTGGAAATAATTTCGCAGGCACAAGACCGTATAAAAAGCCTGAATTTTAATAAATCGTTATTATACAATAGCTTGCTATTAATTCAAATAAAATCAATGGTTTGCGTAGAAGTTTTGAGAATGAATTTTCAAACGGTAATTTTGATTGTCGGTAATGCCGAGCATGGGATACTATTGAAAGGCTAGGGTGCGTCCTTTATTTCAACTCTATTTGTGTAGAAAATGACATTTCCTTTAGAAGATGAATTTGGTGATATTGTGCAAAAAGCTCGCGATCGCAGGCCCTGGTCGCAGGCAGAGCTTGCGCGTGAAACAGGTTTGAGCTCATCAGTTGTGATGCGGATTGAAAATTGTGATTTGATTCCCGATGCTGTGGACATCGCAAAAATAGCCAAAGCTCTGGATTTGCACGAGCCTTCGTTACAGGCGATCGCAAATGGAAAATGGGAGCCGGAAAAACAACCTGAGCTTTGTGGGGATTTTGAAGTCGTTTGTTTGCAAGTCTTCATGGGATCTTATCCCGTAAAATGTTATCTCTTGATATGCAAGAAAACCCGCATGACAGCGATTGTCGATACGGGCGGTAATCCAAAAGAGATCATCAATGCGGCAAAACAATGGGGCGTTACCCCTGGCATGGTTTTACTCACCCACACACACCCCGATCATGCGGGAGGACTCAACGTATTGCTGAAGCAATGGCCGCTGAAGGTTTATGTCGGTAAAAAAGAACCGCGTTCCGGGATGAGTGGATCCCCTCATTATGTTGAAGATGGAGAAAAAATTCAGTTGGGGGCGTTGACGGTTGAAGCGATCCAGACGCCGGGACATACTCCCGGCGGTGTGTCTTATCGACTGGGTTCGGTTGTGTTTTCCGGGGATTGTATTTTCGCAGGTTCTATGGGGCGGGCCAATACCTCTTGGTCGGCATTGTACCAGTCGGTGAGTCAACGGTTGCTGGCATTTCCCAATGAGACTCGTTTGTTGCCCGGTCATGGTCCTGCCACCACTGTTGGCGAGGAAAAACTTCACAATCCATTTTTCTTCTATAAAAAGTGAGTGGGTTCGCCAAACCTTTTTGGAATCACCCTTGGATGCAAATTATTTATCCACATTGTAAAATCGTAACGTTGTTGGAAGAATAGCTCTGTGCTATGCTCCCATGTTTTTTGATTCACACTCAATGATTTATTACCGCTATCTCAGGCGGTTTTTTCGTAACCTTCAGGTAATTGAATGAAAAAAATTCTAATAGTCCTTCTCCTTATAGGGTTAGGGGTTTTATCTTCCTGCACGCCGCCAAAGCCTGCTCCCAAAATGCCGCAGTTGTTTTATCTGGGCTATGCCATGGAAGCAGGAGCGGGGCCTTCGTTCATGATTTCGAAGGATTTTAATAAGGACGGAAATCTTGATTTGATCGTCACCAATAGCGGCGATCATACATTTTCGTATTTTAAGGGACGAGGAGACGGTCGCTTTGATGATCAGATTGTATTCCGCACCGGGCAAGATCCGATTTGTATCACCACAGGATTGTTCAACGCAGATGCCTATCTCGATCTGGCGGTGGTGAATTATGCCGACCAGTCCATTCAGATCTATTTGAATACCAAGACGGGAAGTTTCAGGAATACCGGACAAATCATACATCCCGGTAAAATACCGATCAACATTGCGGCGGGTGATTTCAACACGGACGGCATGGACGATTTAGCCGTTTCGATGCGTTATCATAAAGTGAATATTCTTTTGGCTCAGGGCAATGGTAAATTTTCAGAGCCCGTTGAGGTGCCTGTTCGCGGACAACCCACAGGCGTGGTGGTGGGAGACTATAACCGCGATAAGAAAATGGACGTTGGTGTTGCTCTGGCAGGATCGGGAAACACGGGTGTTCAGGTTTTATGGGGGAAAGGCGATGGCACATTCGACGCTTCTAAACTTTACAAGGGAGGCGGACAACCTTTGACCATTGTCGCTCTCGATTCAAACAACGACGGCTATGGCGATTTTGTTACCTCCAGCAACGTGCTTCACTCCATGACCTCTGTTGTCAGCGACGGGAGTGGCGGGTTCACCACGTGGAAAGATTTTGCTTCAGGAAACTTTCCGAAATTTGTCGCTGCGGCTGATTTTACCGGAGATGGCAAGGATGACCTTGTTGTGAGCAATGCGACCGACGATAAAATTTCGATTTCTCTGGGAAGGGGAGACGGTACGTTCACCTATCCTCCCATTTATCATAGTACGGATGAATATCCGCAAGGACTTGCAACGGGTGATTTTAACAAGGACGGTCTCATAGACATCGCGGTGGCTTGCAGAGACAAAAATATCATCGATATTTTTCTAAAGAAGGATATGGTCAACCCCAAGACAGAACCGATGAAGAAAAGCTGAGTTTAAGATTCATTCCAAGCATTTTAATTGGGCAATTTGAAAACACTTTGGCTTGTAGCTTATAAAGCTTTGAGGGTGCCTTCGGGGAAGACGGCGAAGATTTTCTCCGCGCCCAGATTTTTGGCGACGGCCATAACGTTTTGGTAGCCCGCCATATGGTTGTTGGCTGAAGGGATGAGTATGGCATCGTAGTGGGCGTCTTTCAGCCGGGATTGCAATTCTTGCGAGAGGGCATTTTCTGCGAAGAACCCGCTTCCATACGAATAATAGTTTCCAACGAAGTCCGTTGCCTGAAAATGATTTTGCATGGCATCTTGTCCCAAAAGATCGGAGGACGTTCCTGTTCGTTCCTTAAGACTTGCAAGGACCAGTTCGACGAACCAGGGTCGGGCGCAACGCAGGGTCAAAACTTTTGCGGTGGGCGATAGGGCTTCAAAGCTGATTTTCGCAGAGTCGGCAAAGGCCAAAGAGTTGAATTCAGCTTTTCCCCGGTCAAAGGCATCCAATGCGGAGACTCGATTTTCCAGAATTTTGTCTGCCGAATAGTTGGGATAACTCACCACCACACTGCCGCCGCCGTCGAAGGCCTCCCACTCCATATCCGGTGGCAATTGTCCTGCCGATACAGAGCTGTTGTAAAAATCAGTCCCCGGTTGCGGGGTATTTATTGAGACTTGAATTTCTGCAAGCAGGCCCTGATTGGACAATTCATAAATAAGTTCGACCGTTTTTCTGTCTTCCTCATAGGTCGATCCCAGCCCGCCAATACTGAAAGTCCCGTACACCAGCATACCAATCTCTTTGGAAAATTTTAAAGTTTTCCATAGATTCTTAAGATCGTGTTTTTTTCCCAAAGTCATTTTTTCTGCGATGACATCGCTTCCCGTTTCCACACCGATGCGGACTTTGTAATAACCAGCAGACCGCATCTCTTCGAGAGCTTCCCTGTCCAGTGAAGCGTATTCGCACATGGCTTCGTATTTTAAATTGTCAAGACCTGCCCCACGAATAGCTTTTGCCAGAGCGATGTTGAAGCTTTTTTTGATGTTGTGGACTTCTTCATCGAAAAAGACGCCTTCCATCTCAGGATATTTTTCTTTGAGGGTACGAATCTCCTCGACGACGTTGTCAACATTCCGTGGCCGCCAGTTCAGTTCGTCGTAGTAAAGCGTTGCTGCGGCGCAGAAATTACAACGGCGCGGGCATCCTCTAGACGCGTACATTTGAATTTGTCGGTATCGGCAATTGGGTTCGTGGTAATCGATTCGGCGGATGTCATCGTCTTCGGGAAAAGGGAGTTTGTGGATGTCTATCAACTCGCCTCTTGGATTGGGGTAGATGCCCGGTATGGAGCGCGGGTCTTTGCCGCGAACGAGGTCGAGAACTGCAAATTCGTACTCACCGATGCAAACGAAGTCTGCGGTTTTGAGGACGGTTTCAGGATCGGCCATGGGGTGCTGTCCTGTGAAAATCAGGCGAGTGCCAAAAGCTTCTTTGGCGGCCTTGGCCAATCGTAAATCTTCACGCAGGGTTCGGGTCGAGCTTTCCATCACCAGCCAGTCGGGCTGTTCTTCTTCCAATTTGGAAAAATAGGTCTGGAAATCCCAGCCCATCAAAGCTCCATCTAAAAATTTCACATCATGAGATGTTTCCCGTTTTAATAAGGAAGAAGTGTATGCCAGTTCCCACGGGTAGTAACCGCAATTGGTGAAATTTTTTACACCGAGCGACCAACGCGAAGGAACATGCACCATGTGGTAGCCGTTCGAGTCCACGCCTACGGAATTGGCGACGACGATTTTCATACGGTGCCTTTTTTTGATGCGGCAGGAAAAATTTTCCGAAACAAAAATTCACCTGCAAATCCGAGCGTGATGCTGGCAAATAGAATGACGGTTGTGAGCATATTGACCACAACGAGCAGAAGTGTGGATTTCTCCAATAGAATTTTTTTGAGTAGAGAGGAACTGCTCAATTCTTGATAGGCGATTCGGGCATTGTAGCCACGCAACTTCTTGGGCTTGATGATCCAGCCTATCAGGTCGATATTGGAGTATCCCAGTCCGTGGTCGATATTGTAAAGAGAAACGGCCAGATCAAATTTACAGCGTCGAAGAATTCTGAAATTCTTCATTCCCAGATTCAATACCGACATGCGCCCGGATGCCTTGAGACTCATCACCTCATCTATCAAGGGGTGCGGTTCTCCTGACTCGACCCATGTGCAGGGTGCCAGAAGGGTGATTCGTGAGTTGGGGTACTCCGCTTTAAGAGACTCCAGAGTTGCGTTCAGAATACGTGCGGCAGAACGGATCACCAGAATTTTTTTGGGCGCGGCGTCTGTCATTTTAAATGCGATCGGCCGCAGTCGCCTGGATTGTCAAGGTCGAACACTTTTCCTTCAACATTGACAGCCAACAGTTTTGGGATGCCCAAACGTTTTGCAATGGCTTTGACTTCGGCGTAACCGTTGCCAGAGATATTGTTGTATGGAATAACGCCTATCTCGTAAGAACGTTTCTGCAAGGATTCGAGCAAGGGCTCGGGAAATTCAGAACTGTTGAAAGGTCTGGAACCGTATGTGTGGATGTCTCGCAAGCGTTTATTTTGGGCTAGTTCCTTTTCAACGGCAGTTTGACCGACCGCAGAAATAGGGGCCGAACCAAATCGTTCAGACAATGAATTGACGATGTCGTTGAATTGTTTCATTCGTGAACTTCTGAATACGAGAATCTCTCCATTGCGATCGAGATTGATGGAAGAAAAGTTGTCTTTGGCTGTTGCAGAATAGCGTTGATTGAATCCCATTTCATAAAGAGTTTCAGCCTCGCGGAAATTGGCCATGACTTTCTCTGCCGGATATTCAGGGTTGTCCACAACACAATGATTGCCACCATCGAAATGTTTCCAATCGAGGTTCCGCAGATAGCCTTTTTTCAGCATCCGGTTATAAAACGGAGTGCCGGGCTGAGGGGTGCTGATGGACAACTGGAAACGCCATAGCAGGCCATTGTCTAATAATTCGCGTATGAATCGTACGGTTTTCTTGTCGCATTCATCGGTAGAGCCTTCGCCGCCAAAGGTGAAAGTTCCGTAAAATTTGAGACCGATGCGGGTTCCGTACTCCATCAGTTGTTTTAATTTTTTGATGTTGAATTTTTTCATCAACTCCATGCCACGCGCGGCATGTTCTCCGGCTGTTTCAATTCCGAGCCGAACCATGTAGTAGCCCGCCGCTTTCATATGATCCAGGACCTCTTCGTCCATCGGCCATTGTCCACACATGACATCGTATTTGAGATCGTCGAGTCCGTTATCGCGAATGGCTTTGGTGAGGTCTATGATGTATTTTTTGCTTCCGTTGTGAACTTCTTCGTCGAAAAAGATCCCTTCCATTTGCGGGTATTTGGCGCGCAAGGTCTGGAGTTCGTGAATCACATTTTCAGGATCGCGAGGTCTCCAGTTGGGCCGGGAATAAGAAATGTTTCCGCAAACGCAGAAGGTACAGGATAGAGGACATCCTCTCGAAGCATAGGCCTGTATTTCCAGATACTCACTCGAAGGTTCGCCGGGCATGCCGTATCGCAATCGGGAAACGTCATCGTCTTCAGGCAAAGGGAGATCGTTCACATCCAGAGGGGAACGCAGGTTCAAATTTGGGAAAAGGCCGGGGATATCGTTGCGATTTTTTCCTTGCAGGATGTCTCTCACAACCAGTTCGTATTCGCGCAAAACCACATAATCAGCGTATTCACTGACTTCCTCAGGAAAAGTGGTGGCATGCGGACCGCAGAGGATCAATTTGGTTCCAAACCGTTTTTTCAGCTCTTTGGCGAAGCGACTGTCTGCGGCAATGGTACGTGTGGCACTGTCCATGACCAGATAATCGGGTGCCATCTCTGAAACCTTTTCCACGAAGGCGTCGTGATCCAGCTTGTCAAGACAACCGTCAAAGAATCGCACTTCGTGATCGGTGTCCCTTTTGAGCATCGAGGAACAGTAGGCCAACTGCCAGGGATAGTAGGTGAAGATGTTTAAATCCTTAGAGCTGTTTGTCCAGCGGCTGGGCGAGTGGATCATCGCGTTTCCGTCAATATCAATGCCTACGGAATTGCATACGGCAACTTTCATATATATTCTCTTGAAAAGATGGAATTGATGTTTTTAGCTGTCATTGTCCAGACGAGCAGTTTCGCGAACCTTTTGAAATGGAAGCGGAATGATACTAAAGAGCTTATACATACGTTTGAGCAGAATTGAAGATTCAAGTCTGTCTGTAACCGGCTCCGCAAAAAATTCTAATGTTACTATCGGCGTAAATCAAATAAAACTTTAAGATTACGGTGTGTTGAGAATACCGTTTGAGGGGTACCGTGATTGCCGACTTGCAAATACAGCGGTTTGATTTATTATGATCCGATGGCAGGTTTACGGCAATTGCAGGGAATGCTCTGCCAACGTTCGTACATTATAATGAATAAAGCAGGCTTTGGGGAATCAATCCCGCTTGTTGAGATTTAAATTTTTGGGAAAGAATTGATGACAGAAGATACGAAACAGAAAGAACCCGAACAGAAAAAAGGCGGTTTTTTTTCGCGATTGAAGGAAGGCCTCCAAAAAACACGATCTTCCATGGTTGGGGGACTCAGTTCCATCATCGGAGGAAAGGGGAACCTGGGGCCGGAAACGATGGAAGAGTTGGAAGAAGCTCTGTTGAAAGCAGATGTGGGGCTTTCTGCAACCCATTATATTCTGGAACAACTCAGAGAAGGCATCAAAAAAGAAAAAATCAAGGAAAAACCCGAAGCGATGGCTTTACTGCAACGTATTTTGACCAAGCTTTTGGATGAGAACCAGACAGAGTTGGAATTTCCTGAAGGAGAACCTTTGATCATTTTGATGGTGGGAATCAACGGTTCAGGAAAAACGACAACGATTGGGAAATTGTCGGCTTATTGGAAAGGTCAGGGGAAAAGTTTATTGATCGCCGCTGGCGATACCTTTCGAGCCGCTGCCATCGAGCAATTGCAGGTTTGGGCGAAAAGAGGGGGAATCACCTGTGTTCATCAAAAAGCGGGTTCTGACCCCTCTGCCGTAGCTTACGATGGTGTTCAGGCCGCTGTTGTTCGCAAAATGGATCTGGCCATGATTGACACTGCAGGTCGTTTGCAAACCAACACTAATTTGATGGAAGAGTTAAAAAAGGTCAAACGAGTGATTGGAAAAGTACTTCCTACGGCCCCGCATGAAGTTTGGCTGGTTCTGGATTCTTCGATCGGGCAAAACAGCATTTCGCAAGCCCGGTTGTTTCATGAAGCATTGGGCGTGACGGGATTGGTGATGACCAAGCTGGACGGTTCCGGCAAAGGGGGTGTCTTGTTTTATCTGGCTAGAGAGATGAAAATACCCGTTCGTTTTATTGGAGTCGGTGAGCAGACGGAAGATCTGCAACCCTTCGTCGCCAGCGATTTTGTATCCGCATTGCTGGCACCGGAAAGCTCAAAATGAATTAAGAACAAGTCTGTGAACGGTAGAATTTTTTACAGATTTGGGATGGTTTGAAATTCAGAGCGACGTTTTCGCTGATATCAGCGGGAGCGTCGTTTTCTATTTCTGATGCTTTCAACTTTTGAGGAGGGATTGTCCCAGATCATGGGAAGGTCAAAATAAAATCGAAGTCCGAGTTCCAGATTGTGTGTGGATAAATCCAGAGAGTTTCCGTTTAAAACAAAGTAAGACGTTGTCAGGTATTTATAAGTGGTGAAGAATTCATAGCTGTTATACGGCGTGTAACTCATCCCGACAATGACTTGCCCCGCAGGTACGGAATTGTGACCGTCAAGATCATACGTGCCGTCTATGACAGCAATGCCGGCTCCAGCCCCAAAGTTTAATTTGAAATTCTCAGAGGTCTGAACGTCCATCAATACATTTAGCAGAAATGCCTGGCTGGTCAAGCTCCCGCCGATGGAGGTTTCTCCTGCCAATGAGGATACCCGGGCGACATCCGTTTTTTTGTAGGCATATTCCCCTTCGAATCTGAAGGGTCCCTGTAAATCCATGCCAAAAGCCAGATTCAGACCAAAACCGGATCGCGTGATGACTTCTGCTTCAAGCAATGTGGCCTGAGATATCAGAGAAGGGCCAGCGGTTTCCAGAGAAATATCCTCTGGGAAAACGGCAGAGCCCGAGAAGCTGAAGTATATTTTGTCTGCAGACAATGTCCGCGAATTTCCCGCAAAACTCACCCCTGTATTGAGGAATAAGGCGATGCCTGCAAAAGCATAAAAAAGACATCGGAGTTTTGTTTTTAAGAGATCGGGAAAAATCATGATCGTTTGAAATTCAAAAAAATAATCGCTCCAGACTCGTTGACAAGTCAGAAGGTTGTTTAAATTAAGGTTGAGTGGGTGATACTAGTGTAACGGCGAAAAAAAGGCAAACTGAATAAGTTTTGTGTAATTAAGGAGGGGAATGGGTGCGGAGTATCAGGCTTCAGACTTCTGATATTCACTTCAAAGCTAAAGACCCGGTAAATATTTGAAATAAAAATGGAGGTGCCGGGCGGGATCGAACCGCCGATAAAGGTTTTGCAGACCTTGGCCTTACCGCTTGGCGACGGCACCTCGATATAAAAATGAAATAAAAAAGGGGGTGGAGCGGGAGAAGGGGTTCGAACCCTCGACTTCAACCTTGGCAAGGTTGCACTCTACCACTGAGTTACTCCCGCGTATCTAATATATTGGAAAGGCTCTACCGTATTCTGTCGGGTGACAAACGATACAAGCACTGTCTTCAAAAATAGAAGTGTAGATTATAATGAGGAATGCTGTTTTGTCAATTTCTATTTTGACTTAAATTTATTTTCTGTTCCCGTTAACAGGCGTTTGATATTTGCATGGTGCCGTTCGATGATGAAAATCGCGATAAAGCTGGATAATAAGATATAGGGCTGTGGTTCTTTGAAGTACCAGGCAAGCATAGGAATGGCAAATGCTGAGAGTATGGAACCGAGGGAAACGTATCTGAAACTCCACAAGATGAGTCCGAAAATACCTGTGGCGCAAAGTGTGGGGATCGGGATGACATACAGCAAGACACCGAGTCCTGTCGCTACTCCTTTTCCACCTTTGAATTTAAGAAAAACAGAGTACAAATGTCCGGTAAAAGCCAAAGCACCTGCAATGGCGATCCCTGTGGGTTCTTTTAAGAAATGGTCCGCGAGGAATACTGCGAGCATCCCTTTGAGAAGATCACCGATTAAAGTCAAAACACCGGCTTTTTTCCCCAGCACACGGGCGGCATTGGTGGCACCGATGTTGCCGCTCCCGTGTTCTGTTAGATTTATTTTTTGGGTACGAGCCAGCACAACCCCAAAGGGGATCGATCCGAGCAGGTAGGCGACCAGTCCTGTTATGATTAATTCCATTTCCATAATGGAACTATTTATAACATGAGAGTTATGAATCTACCGAATTATCTTGATAGAGGAGTTGCGCTCGCAATTTGAGCCGGGATTTGGCTTTTTTTTCTATTTGGCGTATGCGTTCGCGTGACAGTCCCATTTCTTTACCAATTTCTTCCAGAGTTTGGGCTGGGCCATCGAAACCGAAGCGCAGGCGAAGTATTTTTTCTTCTCGTTCGTTTAAATCCTTGAGGAAGTGGTCGATTTTAATACTCAAGGTTTCCTGCATGATTTGGTCGTCGTATGGAATCGCATCGGCATTTTCGAGCAAATCAAGATATGGTGTGTCATTGTCCTGTCTTAGGGGGCAATCAAGAGAAACCTGGGTTCGGTAAGCGCGTAAGAGGGTTTCGATTTCATCCTCTTTCATGTCCATGCTGATAGCCAACTCTTCCTGGGTTGGCTCTCTATCCAGAGTTTGAGAGAGTCTATTGAAGGATTTCCCGATTTTTGAAATTTTTCCGGCCTGTTTGACAGGAATTCTTACAGGATGGGCGTGATCGGACAAGGCATGGAGTATCGCTTGACGAATCCACCACACGGCGTAGGTGATGAACCTCACTTCCCGGTCGGGATCAAAGCGTTTTGCGGCTTGCACGAGGCCAATATTTCCTTCTTCAATCAAGTCTTGAAGTGATAAGCCGCAACCGCGATATTTGTTAGCAACGTTGACAACGTATTTGAGATTTCTGCGAACCAGTTCCTGTAATGGAAATAAATCATTTTTGTCCTTTATAGACCGCACCAGCTTGCACTCTTCTTCCTTGGACAAGGGTTGGATTTTCCCAATGTCGTGCATGTATCGGCTCAACGCATCTTGATCCAGTCCATAGTTTTCTTTGTCTGGCTTGTCGTTTTTTAAGGTCATAGAGAATTGATTTGTGGATGGCTCGATCATATTGACAAAGTTTGTGCCCTTTTAATTCTATAATTCCTGTGATTTGATTTGTTCAAATATCCATTCTTATAGCTTGCAGGTGATAGATTCTATTTTGATGCTTTCTTGTTTCTTGAGGTTTTGGGGTAATCGAGTCTGGCCTGCTTTGTGAACACACCCTTGGGGAACTGTTTGAATAGTTCATCAAATGTTTTTTTGGCGGCCTCGAAATTTTGTTCCTTCAAATAAGATTCACCCAGCATGTATAGAGCTTCTTCAACGAATTTTTGATTGGGGTATTCTTTTAATACACCTTCCAATCTTAAAATAGAGGCTTGAAAGGACTGAGTTCGGAAATAAAATTTGCCAATTTCAAACATGTTTGTCGCCAGAGTTTCCTTTGATTTTTCCAGCTTTTTTTTAGATTCCGCAACGTATTTGCTATCAGGGAAGGTGCTGATAAGCAGTTCAAATCCTCTAATGGCTTTTTGTGTGTGCGTTTGGTCTCTGGAAGCAACGTCCATCTGCCGAAAATCGCACATGGATGCATAAAAAAAAGCGCGGTCTGCATATTTGTGTGCCGGGTGTTGTTGTGTGAATCGCATGTATTGAAATTTTGCTTCTTCAAATTCTTCATCGTTATAATGGACATCTCCCAACAACATGAGGGCACTGATGCGCTCTTGGCTGTTGGGGTACTCTTCCAGCAGTTGCTGAAATGCTTCGATGGCTTCAGTCGACTGATGACTTTTGGCTAATTCTTTCCCTTTTTGTAGAAGCTTGTCAGGTGGGAGATTAAAACGTGATTTGGTTGAAGTGCACCCCCAACTCGACAGAAGTGTGAAAATAAATGCAATTGGCAAAACAAAGGATGATAATAATCGTACAATTTTCATGGTGACTCACTGAGATGAATAAAGTCCTATTATATAGGATTGAGAAGGCTACAACAAAGAATAGATAGATCGTTTGGGTTTGCTATGCACAATTTCTTCATGTTATAACAAGGTCTTAACTGTGGGCATTCTTGGGAACTAATATGTTTTTAAAAATTATAATTGGTTTTATTGGGATTTCCCTATTTGTTTTGGGGAATTCTTCAGCGGCAATGGCGGCGGATGAAGTCGCTTCCTGGGGGCTTCTTGCTGTGATGGAGAAGGGTGGTTTTATGATGTATCCCATCATTTTTTGTTCTGTTTTGATGGTGGGCATCTCCTTTGAAAGAGCTTATAGCCTGCGTCGTTCAAATATTATCAATTCTGAGTTCCTCAATAACGTCCGAGAGCATTGGGATTGGAAAGATATCCAGCTAGGGCTCCGTTTGTGCAGTGCCCACGACAATTCCCTTTCCCGTGTTCTAAAGGCAGGATTGCTCCGTTTCGGCGGTCGTCTGGATGAGATCGAAGGTGCGATTGAAGGGGCGGGTCAGCATGAGGCGTCCTTGATGAATTCCAACTTGAGAGTGCTTGGAGCGGTCGCAAACATCACTCCGATGATGGGTCTATTGGGAACAGTTTTTGGCATGATCAAGGCCTTTAATGTTATTTCTCAAAGTGGAACGGGGAACCCTGGGTTGGTCGCAAGTGGTATTTCTGAGGCATTGATCACGACTGCGGCGGGCATGGTTGTAGGAATCCCAGCGTTGGCTCTCTATCATTATTTCCGGGGCAAAATTGATCGCTATGTCTTTGAAATGGAAGAAATTTCATTTCAGCTGGTGGAAGAGTTGTCGTATGAGGCGGCGCAACAAAAAATGCCAAATTCCAAAAAACGTCCCGTTAAAACACCTCCTCCGATTACGCCAATGAGCAAGAGGAAACCCCAAACTGAACCGTCTAAAGCCGTCGAAACGGCAGAATGATTACAAGTGCAATTTCGTAGGGAAGATGAGGATAATTTTGCACTCGATCTCACTCCTTTGATCGATGTTGTTTTCCTGTTGCTCATATTTTTTATGGTCTCAACGGTATTCGTTGATTTTAACCGGCGCATGGATTTGACTTTGCCCTCTTCGAAATCGTCGTCTTCGGAGGACCCCGGGAAGGTATTGACGATTGAGTTGACTGCCGATCAAAAAATGTTTTTTCAGGGGACTCAAATCTCAATTTCACAACTTGAATCTAAACTTAGAGCCGTCATCAAAGCCGGGGGAAAAAAATCGGCTGTAGTAAGAGCGGACAAGGGACTTTCGTTTGGGAAAGTCATCGAAGTTATGGGAATTTTGAGAGCAGAAAAAATTGAGGATATCAGCGTCGCAGTGAAATGAGCTTTATGATCTTTGCCGTTGCATTAGGATTAGCGGCGTAGCAATTGAGCTCTGCGGTTCTTTAGGACAATCCATTCATTCATCTTCCGAATTTCCTTAAGGGTCAAAATTGCCAGCACAGATTCAGGGGTGGAGTGATCTTCGTCGTTGATGACGACGCAGTAATTTCTATCTATGTAAGCGGCGACATGTGCTTTGAATTGGGGTAACTCAAACAACTCTGCAAATACGGCTTTATTATATTCAGGGTCGGCATTGCCTGACTCAAATTTGTCGAGTTTGGAGCTCAATTTATTTTGAAATTTTGCCTGGATTACAATGGCCATAAAAAGGTCCTCTGTTTTATCTTCCAGAAATAAAAACGCCTTATTTAACTGTTATCATAACACTTTTATCTGAGCCAATGAATTCGAAATCATAGATGAAGTTTTTTTCTGATTCTAAGATTAAGATACCTTGTGAAAGGGGATACGATTTGAATAAAGATTCATCTCAATCAAAAATTTGTGCACGCGAGCTTTTGAGCTATATAGATAAGGCTCCAACCCAGTTTCATGCGGTTGCGGTGAGTGCTGAAATTTTAGAAACAAATGGTTTTCAACGGTTGTATGAAAAGGATGCCTGGAAATTGACACCGGGTGGCAAGTACTACGTTGTGCGAAACAGTTCATCGTTAATTGCATTTTTGTTGGGGACCGAGGAGATAGAAAGTGCGGGTTTCCATATTATCGGCGCACATACTGATAGCCCTAACTTGAGACTGAAGCCCAATCCAGAGTATGAAAAATCGGGCTATGGGCAACTGGGTGTCGAAACTTATGGCGGGGTCTTGCTTGCTTCGTGGTTGGATCGGGATTTGTCTTTGGCCGGGCGCGTCTTTGTTCAAAATGAAGAGGGTGGGCCGTGTGAAAAACTGGTCTGCTTCGAAAATCCTCTATTGAGAATTTCGCAATTGGCGATCCATTTGAATAGAAACGTAAATGAAAATGGACTGATTCTCAATAAACAAACCCATCTCCCTCCCATTTTTACTATGGCAGGTGGTTCCTCAAAGTCAAATCTCAATCAATTGCTCGCGGGTCGTTTGCAATGTGAAACCGATCAAATTGTGGGTTACGATTTGGCCTTGTACGACACACAAAAGGGATCTTTGGGCGGTCTCAATGAAGAATTCATATTCACTTCCCGACAGGATGACCTGGCCTCTTGCCATGCGGGTTTGAAGGCGTTGGTAGATTCTCCTGAGAGCACGAAATCCACACGGGTTCTGGCTTTGCATGACCACGAAGAAGTAGGGAGTGCTTCCGCGCAAGGTGCAGAATCACTATTCTTAAAAGATGTTTTGGAAAGAATTGTAGGCAGTTCAAAACCACGTGAAGATTTTTTTAGAGCACTGTCACAGTCCTTCTGTATATCAGCGGACATGGCTCATGCAGTTCATCCCAACTATTCAGACTTGCATGATATTCGGCATATGCCAATCGTGAATCAAGGACCAGTGCTCAAGATGAACGTGAATCAGAAATATGCGACCGATGGCGCAACGGGAATGTTTTTTGAAAATTTATGTAAAGATGTTGAAATTCCCTTGCAAAAATTTGTCATCCGCTCGGACCTTATGTGTGGAAGCACGATCGGCCCCATCTCTGCGACCAATCTTGGAATTCAGACCGTGGATGTTGGCAATCCAATGCTGTCGATGCATTCTATCCGGGAAATGTCCGGGACTGCAGATCACGCGAGCATGGTTACTGTTTTCAAACATTTTTATTCAATTTGAATAATCGAGATTTTTCAAAAGCAATTATTGATGACGACTTTTAGTTGACCTGCTGAAAATCGTTTTCCCATTTTTGAGCAAGGGTTTTTGCTTTTGAAATTTCTTCAGGCGACATGATTTCTTCGAGTTCCTTCTCGGTTTTGGTAGCCATTCGGTAACCTTTTTTGCTTGCCAGATGGAGCCATTTGTAAGCTTTGATATAGTCCTGGGGAATGCCATCGCCCAGATAATAAAACATTCCCAGGCTGTGTTGAGCATTTATAAAACCGTGCTCTGCAGATTTTTTGTACCACTTCAGTGTTTCTTGTTTGTCTTTGGGAAACAGGCCCCTCCCTCGATAGTAGAGAAAACCTACATAATATTCTGCCTCAGGATAACCCTGACTGGCAGACAAAGTCAGCCATTTCGCAGATTCCATTTCATCCACTTCGACATCCGTTCCGGGCATTCCCTGATAAACAGTTGCTAACGCATATTGAGCTTCGGCGTTGCCTTGATGGGCCAGTTCCTTGATTATAAAAACAAAAGTTTTGGGATCTTTATTTCTATAAGCCTGCTTCGCTCTTTCGAGTTCCCCATTTGCGTCTGCAAAAGTCTGGTTTGTGATACCCACTAAAAGAGCTATTGTCAAAAATGCGGCCCATGGTTTCATTTTTGTACTCCAGTAAGATGCGCTCAAGTCCGGCGCAGTCGGTTTAAACATTGTCATCGTGCGTTCGCTGAGACCGTTACCTTTCATTAACCCAGGCGAGGAGTTTGTCTACGATATCTGCCGACGTGATATTTTCCGCTTCGGCTTTAAAATTTAAAATGATGCGATGTTCCAGTGTTTGTCGGGCGATGCTTTTGATATCCGCAATCGATACCGTCGTTCGATTGTCGAGCAAGGCTTTTGCTTTGGCTCCTAAAAGCAGGTACTGAGAGGCACGGGGACCCGCACCCCAATCGACCCATTCCTTGATAAAGTCAGGAGCCGTACCATTTTCACCCGGGCGGGTCGCCTGGGTCAGGCGCACGGCGTATTGCGCGACATGATCGGATACGGGCACGCGTGGAATCAGGTTTTGGAAATTTTGGATTTCCTCTGCATTCAATACGATTTCCAGTTTGGGATGCTCGCCCGAGGTGGTAGAAAGTGCGATCTCAACTTCTTGCTCATAACTGGGGTAGGGCACATTGATGAGGAACATGAATCGGTCGAGTTGCGCTTCGGGTAGTGGATAAGTGCCTTCGTGCTCGATCGGATTCTGCGTGGCAAACACAAGAAAAGGGGGTGCCAGATCGTAAGTGGTACCGCCCACCGTCACCTGTTTTTCCTGCATGGCCTGAAGCAGTGCCGCCTGTGTTTTAGGGGGTGTGCGATTGATTTCATCGGCCAGAATGATATTTGAAAAAATAGGCCCTTTGATGAATCGAAAAGAACGACCTTTGCCAGAACCATCATCATAGAGAATTTCGGTTCCCGTTATGTCTGAAGGCATCAAGTCGGGTGTGAATTGAATCCGGCTGAATTTAAGATTGAGAACTTGAGCGATGGATCGCATCAGCAAGGTTTTGGCCAAACCGGGGACGCCAACGAACAGACAATGACCGTTGCATAAAAGGGCGATGAATAAATTTTCGATGACTTCCTCTTGACCGATGATGATCTTGCGAAGTTCCTGTGAGACTTTTTCCTTGGCGCGCAATAACTCCTGCGCTTTTTCGAGGTCGTCCATTAATAGATTCCTTTGTGATTTTTCTGATGAGCCTGTGTTGTCCGAGTCATTTTATATGACGACGGAGTTGTTCTTGAAATTCTTTTTTATCCGACAATCCCTGCTTCGTATAAATTTGAATCAAACGATCGTAAACAATCGGATTGAACGGATTGACGCGTTGAGCTTCTTCAAAAAACTTTTGCGCTTGTGGATAACGCTGGGATTGCAGGTAGGTCTCTCCCAGGTTGAGTAAGGTCGTATGAAAATGAGGATAGTGCTTTAAACTTTTCATCAAAAGAGCTTCGGCCTGATCGTTTTTTCCGGTTCTCAAATAAGTTCCTGCAAGCTTGTTGTACACAATGGGATTGAGTGTTTCGGCCTCATTGACGGCTTTCTCATATTCTAGAACAGCGGCTTCAACGAAGTTTCTCGATTTCAGAATATCTGCAAGAAAAACCAGATCGCGCGTGCGTTTTTCTTCTATTTCCAGATAAGCGGCTTCTTCGGAATCCTGCCCGCCTTTTTTGAATTTTGAGGTCAAGGTCTTATGACCCGGAATAAAACTCAGATTGAGTTTTCGTATGCGCTTTTTCCAATTATCCTGAAACTCTGACAATGAAGTACCGAGAGCGATCTCAAGCGTCGATTGAAAATCATTCCCTTGTGCGAGCTGGGTCAATAGCTGAGACAGAAAAGAGTCCCCTTTCAACTCGGCGATGTATTCCATCATCGTAGAAACTTCAGCGTAGGCGAGTTGCACGTCCTCGGCAGATTTGAGCTTGGCAAGAGACGGCATCATGTTTTCCAACGGAATGTAATAATCATGCTGGAAAGCACCGGCGAGAACCGTTTCCATGATAGGGCTCAGATAATGCTTTTCATCACGCCAGCGAGTTTCCAGGAATTTTGCGGCACCTTCATGGAGCCATAAGGGGAAACGGTTCCGACTCTTTCGTGTCAGCAGATAATGCACGAATTCGTGGCTCAAAGTATCGAGCCAGTTGTATCCCCGCACCAGATAGCGAGGAGAGATGATCATGATGCGGTTGTATTTGCAAAGAGCGACCGTGCCCGAAGTTTCTATATCCTGCAAGGTCAAAGGCGATACGCGCGACAGGGCTTCCCTGCCGGGATAAATTTCGATCACGACCTTTGCGCCGGGGTGAAAATCCAGAATGTCGCCAAGCACCTTGTAGGACTTCTCCAAAGCTTCTTCGGCGAAGGGTAGCAAAACTTCATCCGAACCTTCCGGATATCTGAAAATAAAATGTTCGGATTCCCGGGTGACGAAATGCTCGGTGACTTGCAGCGTTTCTTTTGCCATCATTTTGAATTCAGTGACCTCTTGATGAGAGCCTCCCACATGCTTCAAACGATCCACAGCCAGGGCATAATTGCTCTTGAAAAAATCGATGCGTGCCAGCAGGAAATGCGCGTCGCCGGATTCGGGAAATTTTTCTAAAAGGGACAATGCCAGTTTTTCAGCCTGTTCGATATCCCAATCATTGATCAATTCATGTCCCGTGTAGACCTGATCGGGGACGGGCATTATTTCTGCGTCAACCGTGTGAGTCAGCGCAGAAAACAAAAATAGGCTGATGAATAAAAAAAACGGAATCGACTTCACTTGACCAGTTCCTTGTAATATTCCATCACTCTGCGTTCGTAGGATTGCGGCGTGAATTTTTTCATCGCGTCCATAATATCTTCTCGAAATTCCTGTGGAGCTTTGTATTGATCCTCAGAGGGAAGAAGCACTTTTTCTTTTTCCATACGCGGTGACCCGCCTCTTTGCTGATCTTTTGCCCGACCGGTTCCCAACTTCATTGGCGAATTACGACCGCCTTGTTTGCCCGGCTCTTCGCCTCCCTTTTTCATTTCCTCAAGCATTTCTTTGGTTTTTTTGAGTCCATTGAGAGCTTTGCGGCCGGAAGAAACACTGCTGTTGACATCGGGTTCCTTTAAATCATCGCTGGTTTGTTTCATGTCGCGACTGGTTTGTTCCATTTGTCTTGCGAGTTCGGGAGGTATCGTCGGATTGTCGCGATTCATCTCGGCAAAACGCTTGGCGATATCATCCGTATCTTTCCGCATTCCTTGTTGTCGCTGAGCCATTTCTTCCATTTGAGATTTATTTTCCGGCGTGAGACGCGATTGAAAATTTTCTTTCATGGCTCGTCCCAAAGTCCCAAGTTTTTTGGAAATTTCACTGTTGAGTCGGCTCACCTCTTTCAAGTCTTTGTCCAGTCGATCGGCGATGTCTTCTTTTCTGTTTCTGGAACTTCGCAAATTACTTTCTTGTCGGTAAATTTCAGGATAGATGTTTTGAAACTCACGATTGAATTCGTTGAGATCGGACAGCCGAGCTAATTCTTCCAGTGTTTCATACTGTTTTTGAATCGAAGGCAGAGATTTTCTGAATTGTTCGAAGGATCGTACGCGCAGAGAATCGATTTCACGCTCGATCTCCGAGTAGGCGTGTCGCGTTTCTCTCAATTGTTTAAAGTGTTCTTCTGAATTGCCTTTCAACTCCGCGTCGAGAGTTTTTTGCTGAACGGATTTTAATTTTTCTTCAGTCAGGGCTTTCTCATCAAGCAGATCATCGAGTTTTTTGATCGTAGGATGCAATGATAGATAGTCTTTATCTTCTTTGAGAAGGGTCTGGATTTGTTCGACCAGTTGGCGCAATTCTTCAAAAAATGTATCCATCTCTTTTGAAAAAGACTCAGATTGGGCTTTTCGCAATTCCTGATTGATGTCAGATGTTTGATCGAGAAGTTCTTTCTGTTTCTTTTCGAGAGACTCGATTTGATTGAAAGATTCTTCCAATTGTTTCATGATTTTTTGATCAATCATTTCGTCCATTTCATTTCGAGCCTGTTCGAGCTGATGGGACATCGTTTGCAAATCCCGGGTCAATTCTTCCAACTCTTTCATTGCTTCTTCCATCTTGCCGTCCTTCGCCAGATCGGAAATACGATCCAGTGCGGCCGAGAGTTTTTCCATCTTGAGATGTTCGATGGCATTCTTATTTAAAAATTCGTCTGGACGAGACTGTGTCTGCTTGGCGAGTTGATCCATGATTTTCTGCAAGGTTTTTCGTATTTCATCCAACTGGGAGTTCAGCTCCGAAGGACTCGGTGGAGATTTTTTGTCCAGAATATTTTGAAATTCTTCTTTCAATGCTTCTGTCAATTCTTCAAGTTGGTTTTCCAAATCCATCACCTGTTCCATTTTCTGACGATTGGTCATTTTGATGAGGAACAAGATGTCCCGCTCCAGTTGAGCGACCAGTCGCGAGTGGAGTGATCGATGCAGTGAATCATCCAATGAAATAGGCGTGGGTTTGTTGTTGAGAGGTTGTCGCATATCCGTGAGGGCACGGATATGTTCCTGACGCAATTCAGTGAGTCCCGAAATCAAATTGGCCATCAGGTTCAAATAGGACTGGGGAAACCCTTCAATGACTTGGGAGCGTTCTAATATCGTTTGGGCAATGCCAATGCTTTCGACCATGTGATCGGTATTGCTGATAAAGAGTTTCTTCCATTTTTCAGGACCCCCGACCTGCTGATTCAATGCCACTCCGGTTACCAGATTGTCGGCCAGCAGAGCAATGAGAGATTCTATCAAATGATCCTGCAAGGCGATGATGTCCTGACGTTCCTTCTGCGAATCAAAAATGGTGAAGCGGTAACTTTCGGATTGACCGAGGTTGGGGCCCTGTACGTTGTCGATGTCCTTGACTTCAAGGTAATACTGTACTTCGTCGCCCGAATGAAGATCCAGCGTTGCAAGGTCCCATAAATAATTGTCTTTATATTCTTTTTCCGGAACGCTGAGTTTTTTGATTGTGTTACGCACGATTTCGCCATTGATATGAGCCACCAGATCCACTTGAGCGATTCCATAGTCGTCGTTACTTTCATAGAACATTTTTATTTTATCATTATCAAAGTAGACGGGCTGAGGGTTGGATAGAAAAAGCATGATATAGGGAGCCCGGTCCTTTTCCAGCTCGATGGAAAATTTCTGTGGCAACAACTGCCGGTGACCGTTTTCGTCTCTCACCTGAATTTGATAAAACCCTTTTTTACGCACCAGAAAAGATCCGGTGAAAGATTCTTCATTTGCAGGTTGCATGGAGTAGGGGTCCTCTTCATTGACAATCAGCTCGGCACCTTGAACGTGAGGGAAAATCTTCGCGGTCAATACGACTTCGGTCCCCGGTAAGGCTGTCACCGAACCATCAGAAGGAGATTCCGTTTCGCTTTGTTTTTTTGTATAAGCGGGGAATTGAAAGCGTAGAGACATTTCCTCAATCGTATAAACTTTTTCTGGAACCGGAATGGGTGCCGAAGGGGACTCGTTTGCAGAGATTACGACATCTGCCAAATCGTCTGAAGATCGAAACCAGTTGGCATAACCCTGAGTCAAATAATCAGGGGCGGATATGATAAGCACCAACCAAAGGCCCGCGACTCCCATCAGAATTTTTGTGGATCGAAGGGTGTCCGAACGGTCGAGAAAATCTTCTGGCTTCCACTGCTGAAGAGCGAGTTGGGTTTTCGCCAGCAATTGGCGAATGAAAGCCAGAGAAGTTGCTTTGTCGGACTCTGGAGAATCGAGTTTCACTTGCAGTTGCAGAGAGCTGAGTAAATCGTTGTTCAACTCGGGGTGTTGCGTCTCGATCAGCAGGGCCGCCGAGTGGTCGGGGAATTCTGAAAATAGTTCGCGAAAAAAATAGCGGTATAAAATCCAAAGAGCAGGGGGCAAGGCAATCGCCAGATAGGGCTGAAAGTCCTGAGCGAAGCCGATCAAATTTGAAAAACAAATCGCAAGAAAGAGCGAGATACCAAGCCAGGAGAGCAAATGGAAAACTCCCATAAGAACTTGGTCTTGCGATCGCCCTTTTTTGATCTGGCGGATGAAATGATTTATGTACGCGCGCGGTTCCATAAGCGGATGAAATTGGGGATAAGAGTAGTCATCAGTATTTTATCAAACTTATGCGCGAAACGAAAAGTTTCGTGGAGTAAATGATCGGAAAAGATTTTGAGTTGCTGGTTAGTTTTTTAGGATCATCAAATGATTAAGTGTTGTCGGATCCAGGCAGGAGAATGAATTAGAGATGAACAGCTTCTAGTCCGCAGATTTTTCTTTAGTCCAGGGCCGATCACAATTCTTGGTTTTAAAAAAATCGCCGCCCTTTGCAGTTTTGTCATCCGTTCCCCAATGGGTTGTCTTTTCCAATTTTTTAAATAAGGGAATGTGTTTTGAACAATGGATGTAAGCCTCCTCAATATCTACCAAAACCCAACGCTCGGGTTTTACTTCATCGTCTAAACAAGGATCTTTGGGGAGAGCTTTTGTCAGGGCTGTTTCTTTTGAGATTTGGTCATTCTCGATGATTCTGGCTTTTCCGTTCACATGCAGGCCAATAGAATCCAGAGTGAAATCGATAAACATGATTCCAATATGCGGATTTTCCAAAATATTTCCAAGGCTAGCTAAAACCCCATTGCCCCGGTATTCGGGGTAAGCCAGAGTTTTTTTGTTCAGCACTTTGACAAAACCGGGTTTCCCAGCCCGAAAAGAGCTGTCGCATTCACCCTTGGCATCGGAGGTGGCAATGAATGCCATCTCTTGGCGAGAGATAAACTCACACATGCTGGCATTGAGATAATCCAGCATTTGTTTGTTATAAAAAGTCGTCGCTTTGCGGGAAGTTCCCTGTGTCTTTTGTAAACGGTGTTCGCCATCCGAACCGGGTATCACTGCCATGTGGCCTCTATAAGAGTTTGCTAAATTGAGGAACGCTTGATTACAAGCTTCTCTAAAAATAGAATTTGAAATCCGTTGCGAGAGAAGCCGCGTATTTCAATATTCAGTTGATCCTCATGAATAGGAGTGGGTGCTGGATTTGGATTGCACGATGTCGAATAAACGCTAAAAAATTTTGATTTTATCACTGATAAAAATTTGCGGATGATGTTTTGTTCGATGATTTTACCGCAAGGGTTGTTTCGTTATGGTTTGATATAGAGGTAGCCTTGTTCCTGTAGATCGGCAATGCGTTTAACGGCTACAGGGTGTTCCGTTGGAATAAATCCATCCAGAAGCGTGGCCAGAGGTCTGTCGTATAGTTTCATGGACACTTGACACATTTCTGGCTTCACACCCTTATCTATTACTATTTTTAGCTTCTTTACCAACTCCATATCGGCGTCGACTTTATCAAACAACATCAGGGCGGGGCCGTGAACGACGACTTTTATATCGATCTTGTCTGGGCCACCCTCAGCCTCAATATGTTTATTGATCAACGCCATGGCATAATTGACAACTTTAATCTCTGAACTGTCGATGTGGTAAAGCACCTTCAGTTTTCCGTCAGGTCCGCGATGGCTCCCTGCATCAACTGCCGAAACACCAGTAAACAACATGAACGAAGATAAAATCAGTGCTGTGAAATTTTTCATCCTATTGACCTCGAAAAAAGTTATGTAAAGATTCTTTTTAAGATGGTGTTCATTCGGAAATGGTTTCAAAAGGTATTTTGGAATTGATTCAATTACCTGGCCATCTAAAAGTAGCTGTCGTTCAGTTGCGCGAGAAGCCGCGTATTTCAATATTAAGTTGTTCATCAGGAATAGGAGTGGGCTCCGGTTCTTTGATGATGCTACTGAGATCTCTTTTCTCCAGATAAAAAATGGTTTGATCGGGATTGATTTTATTTTCTGGACACATTTTAAGGTGTTGCTGAAAGAACGGCATGTTCCCCATCGTATCGTTGTAATGGCAGTCCAGACCAAAAAAATCGAAGAGACCCTGCATGGGGCGTGGACCTGCGAGAAATAAAATACCGCCAGGCAACAACGCTTCAACCGCGTGTTGCAAAATCAACTGGCAGGTATTCTGGTCCTGAAAATACATCTGTGGAATCCATTTGAAAATCAATCCGAATTTCCCCTTATAAATTTCCTCTACATTTTCTCTCTCTGGCAGGAATGAAACTTTTTTTAGATTGTCCAATTGGCCTTTGGACACGCCATGATCCCATAACAACTGGGCATTGCGTTGCGCCAACTCCGGGTCGCTGAACAATACCGTGTACTCGCGCTCGGTGGAGCTGTCCACACATCCGGCAATGACCATGTCAAAGGTATGGATGAGAACGCGTTCGACCTTTTTTAGTTTCTCCGGCATTCCCGGCGACATTTCCATATAGTAGATGATCTGGTCCAATGCCATCGGTTGCAGGCCAGATTCATCAATTTCAGCCGCCCCTTCGGGATAAAACGGCAAGGCGTAAAACTTTTTGACAGGGTCCACCTTCGGCGGAAAACCGTTGAAGAACCATTTCCATGTATAAGGGTATTGTGGGGAGATACGGTAAGGTGTGGTTTCAGGTGTGATTTTCCAATTCGATGAAAATGGGATTTCCCTGATGAGAGCTCCATCACGTATGAGAAAACTGCTCACCCCAACTTGCACATCTCTTTCGCAAGAACTTTTACCGCCCTTCATTGTGTTGATATAGGGAATGGCAACATCGTCTTCGAGACCTGTGACCTTGAATAAATAGCCTTCCTGAACGGTCAGACAAATTTTATGCTCTTTGCTGAAGTAGCGCCAGGGCGGATGAGGTCTCAGTGTCCACTCGATCTCATGCGAACGGTTGGGATCCATGAAAACCTGAAAAATTTTCTGACCGCGCGGGCCTTTGGGTTCAAAGAAAGAGGAAAATATATTAAACGCCGCACGTGAAGGGTAAGTCGGCAAGCCACGATAGAGTAGAGGTTTCATCTCACCTGCACGGCTTTGATCGTCGCACAATCCCCATACAAATTCAAAAACAGCACCGCCCGAGCCGGGCAGAGTGGATTGAAACAACTCAACCACAGGGATCAGATCAAGGTTGGCCCAGTTCACAGAAAACATAAAGCTGATGAAAATATTTTTTTCAAACGTTCCGTCGATCAGCGCATACAATCCATCTTTGACGAGTTCGACTTTGTATTTCCCACCACCTTGATGTGTCAGTCGATCATCCGTATAGAAATACTTCACCTCAGAGAATGGAACCCTCCACGCCTCTGCGGCTTTCTCACGCAGATCGTCCAGCACGAGTTTCTCCCAGCCCTCTTGCGAGCTGATGTCGATTTGCGAAGTGAAAGTTTTCGCTTGAGGTTTCAGACCGACCCATTGCTTGCAGTCCAATTGCATGCGCGCCAGCTTGAGGATGGTTTCGCCGGATGTTTCATCTTTCCCCCAAAGAGCTTCGTGTAAAGGTTCGCCTTCTGGATCGGAAAATAAAAACCGTCTGCCTTCGGCATCATAAAAAACCATATGGCCGGTAGGGTAAATTTTAATGCGAGTGTTTTTTATCGTGGGAGCGTCATTGATGAACCAGCATTCCCCGGCTTCGGTCTTATTTTTTTTAAGAAGCGATATCTGTCCTTTGATCGCCTCGACGTTTTGTGTGTTTTCAGGGAAGCGGATCGCGTCCGGGTGATTCAAGGCATTTAAAAAATTATCTTCAATAGTCACAGGAGAAGCCTTTGCTTTAGAAGTTGCAGATGAGTCAGCTAGTATAGATGATAATGTTTAAAGGGAAAATAATAAATCGGTACTCGACAGCAAGCTATTTGTCCCCGGTTTTATTTGCAAAATTCAATTCTTTTTGTAAAGCATCCTCGTCATTGACGCAAGCGCGGATAAGATATATAATTCCGCACTTACCTCAGATCAATTCAAATCGCGTTATTGCGTAATACTAATATTTTGAAAATTTTGAGTTGGGTTCATAAGAGTTGTTTCCTCGTTTAGGTTAGGGAACATTCAAGAATTCTACTCCAATGAATTTGGGAACAATCCATGGACGAAGGAAGGCAGTACGAAAAGCAAGGCTTTGAAAGTCTAAAAAATAAGGACATCAAAGGTGCGGAATCCAGTTTTAATAAAGCACTCGAGGCTTTCCGCGCCGAAGGCGACGAAATAGGGCAGGCGTATATTTTGGGGAATCTGGGCAATATTTGCTTTCAGACACGACGCTTGGACAAAGCCGAGTCGTATTACACCGAATCTTTGAATTTGATGGAAAAACTCAAAGATGGCAAAGGAATGGAAAGTTCCCTTGGGAACCTGGGGAGTATATTCTTCTATAAAGGAGATCTCGACAAGTCGATCGAATACTACGAACGCGCTCTTTATTTGATGAAGGATGCAAAAGAATCCGAAGGTCAGGCCATATACAGCGAGTATTTGGGGAACGTGTACCTCAAGAAAGAAGACCCCAACCGCGCTGGAGATTATTACGACAAAGCCCGCCAATTGATGGACCCGTCCACACAAAAAGAATCCATAGAACAAATAGATCAGAAAATCTCAGCCCTCAAAAAACATCCCAAATACGTCGATAAGGAAAACGAATCCTTGTGGGCTGAAGCCGAAAAGTTAATACGCGACGGTCAAGCCAAAGACGCTTTGAAAAAGTTTCAAGAGCTGGAAGAAATGGCATTTCAGGCCCAGAGACTGGATCTGGCTGAAAAAGCGATCCGTCGATCGATCGAACTTTATGAAAAGCTGGGAGACACCTATTCCGCAGGCGTTTGTCTGGGGAATTTATCGGCCCTGTTACTGCAACAAGGTTTTAAAGGTGACGCTGAAAAATTGACTCAGGCCGAAACCGCCTGTTTGAAAGCAGTAGCCGCAGTCAATAAAGACAAAGATACCCGTCGCTATACCTACCTGATCGGTAGCTTGGGAAGCATTTATCTGCATAAAAAAGAATTGGAAAAAGCCTGGGATTATTACAGCCAGACTTTGCCCTTGATGAATCAGATCGGGGACAACGATGGATTGGCGCGAGGTTATGCCAATCTGGGCGACGTCAAAGCCCTGCAAAGCGACTGGGATTCCGCATTGGAAAACTACCACAAGTCCCTTGAGTTGATGGAGCAATCCAATAACGAAAAAGGGATGGCAATGCAGTGTGAGGTTTTGGCCGATATCTATTTGAAGAAGAAAGATTTCGCGCAAGCCGAAGGCTTCTATATGAGAGCCAGCGGACTTTATGAGAGCCTGAAAGATAACCAAAATCACAATTTGGTGCAGGAAAAAATTCTCTATATCATGCGAATGCCAGAGTATTTGGAAAAGCGTCGGGAAGAACTGCTTGCAGAGCTCAAAAGCCCTGCAACAGAAAAAGACGAAGACAAGAGATTCAACCTTCTGGACGAGTTGGGGAATCTCTATATACTGGCCAATCAGCCAAAGGAAGCCATCGCTACCCTGCAAGAAGTATTAACATTGAAAGAAAAGAAAAAAGACGAAAGCGGGATCACCCAGACACGAATCAGCCTGGGGAATATGTACATGGAGCTGAACGCACCCGAAACCGCCGCAGAACATTTTGATGCCGCTATCCAGATAAAAGAGAAACTTTCTGACGCGGATGGCATGAACGAGCTCTACGCCAACCACGGTTCCGTTCTTTTGATGAGTGGCAGACTGGATCTGGCTGAAAAATCCATGAAGAAAGCCTTCAAATTAAACAAGGCGCAGAATAATGAAAATGGATTGATCCGGGATCACCAAAACCTGGGCAACCTGTGTCTTCAAAAAACAGATTGGGTCGCGGCCGAGAAACACTATCTGAAGTCCCTTGAGATAAACAAACGACTTGGCAACAAATGGGGAGTGGCCGAAGATTACAGGAACCAGTGCAACCTCTATCAAAAAAAAGAAGATTGGAATCAGGCCTTGAAATACGGTCTCTTGGCCTTGGAAGCTTCAAAAGAGGCTCAGGACGACAGAGGTTGTTGTCACGACAGTCGAACCCTGGCGCAAATATATTCCGAAAAGAAGGATCGTAATAAACAAGAAGAGTATTATTTGCAGGCCTTTGAACTTTCACAAAAACTTGGCGACCCATCAGAGCAGGTCATTGACTTTAGAAATTTGGGCAAATATTATCTTGAGCGTGGATATAGAGAAAAAGCGGAGGAAAAATTTAAAGCCGCCTACGATATATCCGTGCGAATGAAGAATAAAAAAGAGATCGCAGAAGATTTCAGAAACCTTGGCAACCTGGAATTTTCTAATGGTAAAAGGTTAGAAGCCGAGCAAAATTATTTGCAGGCTTTGAAACTGACTGAGGAAATTCAGGATTTCAACGGAGTTGGCAAAGACCAGACCTATCTCGGCAATTTGAAATTCCGGGACGGCGAATTTGAAACAGCAGAAAAATATTTTGATCAAGCCGTAGAAAACTTTACAACAGTAAAAAATTGGGGCAATTTGATTCAGTTACTGCTCACCATTGCCCGTATGGAAATCGTTGTTTCCAGAAAAGAGGAAGGCACTAAATATCTGGATATGGCGAAAGAGTTGTCAAAGAAAATGGGAGATCCCGAAGAACTGGTTTCTACCATTGAAGAAATTGCGAAAATGAAAGATAGCGTTGATCAACGCTAGAATGAGTGTGGTTTTGCAATTGGTTTAAGAAGTAGCACTGAAACAGAGTTTAAGAGTGCTTGGCTAATAACCCATTTGAAAACAATAGGTTGCTATTCTTCTTTGAAAAAGGGGGAATGTGGTCATTGAGAAGTCTTGATTTTCTGGTACTTTATCGTATCAATCGTGAACTTGATTTCCCTTGACAATGAGCCGGAAAGTACCTATAAAACTATATATTAACTAGAAAAATAGAAAAAGAAAACTTCATAGTTTTCCTAATAATCCAAGCGGTTAAAAGCTCTTTATGAAAATTTCCTTTAGCCCGCAGTTGATGGAAGAGTCTGTCTTCAGACATCTCAACCATTTAGAACGATCTGGGTATCGATCCGAGTACGATGAATATCATTCCTTGGCCGATCCTATTTATGAACTCCCGGAAGATGACAGGGAGATCGCCTTTGAAAAGGTAAATAAAATATTTTTCGTTGAGAGATTGAAACTCGGCGATCATGTTTTGAGGGCCTTGGAGGCTTGTGGTCTTATCCCAAAAAGAAAACGTGCGAGACGTCGGATAGAGACTGCCCCGTCCCTGCTTGAAGCAAAGACAAAAATTGAAGACGATACAGCGCAGGAATCATTAGAAGAGTCTTCAGAAGAAAATTCAGAGTCAGAAAGTCCAGCGTCAGAAAGTTCAGAATCCCCCTCAAGTGAAGCATCTCCCGCCACCCCAGAAGAAAAATCTTCAGTAGTACCAAGCGATTACAATCCAACTGAAGATTCAGCTTCCCAAGCTCCTGTAGAAGTGGATGAAGATGATATCGCGTACGACCTAGCTCGCGATTTTGAGGAGAGGATCAAGGAAGTTGTCGTGAAGCGAGCGATCAATAAAGTGGACGAGGGATCGAACGTTTTGAATCGAATTTCCGGCAGACCGATTATAGAATTGAGAGTTCTTGCCAGTCGCTTCTCTAACCCGGAAGACGTTAAAGACCTGGGAGCTTTTTTGATTCAGGAATTCATGCATGCCAAGGATATGGTAGATCCTGAATTCGATTATGAAGATGCATTCATACCCGGCAATCCTTCTATCAAAAATCTGATAACAGCACGGTTCCGTTTGTTATGGAACATGTACGTAGACTCCCGCCTTGAGCGAATGGGTGTTATCTCCACCATGCCGAAGGAAGCCAGATTCCGCGAATTTGATAACTTCTATCGCAAGGTTCCCGACAAACAAAGAAGAGGAATCTTTGAAGGCGTGTGGCGTACAGAAGTGTTTACTCATGAAGAGTTGTTGTCCATGGCGACCGACTTGGAAACTCTCATGACCAAATATATTGATGATGTTGAATTTACTGAAGAGGAAAGAGACTACATCCATTTGCAGGGTGCACCTTGTCCGCTGTGTAAATTTCCGACTTATAACTGGGTTGACGATCCTGAAAGTATTTGTGATGAAATGGTTCTCGAAGCCATTCAGATCGACTTCCCAGATTGGGAGAACAGGGATGGTGCCTGTGACCGCTGTATTGAAGTGTATGAATTGCGTGCAGGAGTGGGGTGATCTTTAGTCGTATCTCCGCTAGAGATAAAGTTTCTGTCGCATGGGGGGGGATTGTAATCCAAACCAAGAGCAGAAGTACTGGTGTTGAAAAGCTATTGTAGTTTATATAGAAGTGCTAGTTTTAGTTGAATGAGTTTATTCAAGTAGTATTTCGAATCCATTTAATTGGGAGGGCATGAAGAAAATGAGATTAAACAGGAGGAAATTCTTGCAGGTGAGCGCTGGTGTAGCGACAGCTATGGCGTTGACGAGTAAGAAAGTGGGAGCGCAGTTGAAGCCGGTAGTAAAGGTAGGCAACCCGCTGGAAGCCT
>Ga0210050_1000074_pt1 | contig 125032 bp, 110 predicted proteins | sample CryGey132114_all_FD_185463 | JGI IMG/M metagenome (GOLD analysis project Ga0210050, IMG submission 185463) | Groundwater microbial communities from aquifer - Crystal Geyser CG22_combo_CG10-13_8/21/14_all (SPAdes) (version 2) | ecosystem: Environmental > Aquatic > Deep subsurface > Groundwater ... | reverse complement strand
GTGCTGGGTTGGAAATAAAATTCATAGAGTGCGCCTAAAGTTGTTTTGTAGATCAGATCAACAACATCAGCGCGAGTTCAAAAAAATCCCCCGAATTTACCGGGGGATTTGTGTAGAAGAGATAGGCTAAATAGCCCCTTTATCATCTTAAATCCCCCATATCAGTGACTCGCTATCACTTAGCAGATCACTAAATACTGCTTATTATGGACTGAAGAAGCGAGATTCTTGCTCGACCTCTATTTCTTCACCATTGATATGGGTTTTCACTTTTATCTCAATATTTGTCACTGAGCGACTAAGCTCCACCGGATCGACACCAACACTGATTGGTAATGTAAGCACTTCGCCACCAGCAATGGTCACTGAAGTAGGGCCATACCACTTATAGTTGTTTAGGCCTTCGACACTCATAGTGTATTCATGCGCTTCTTCAGTTTTGTTAAGAATTTTCAAGGTAAATGTATTTTCAATCATCCCTTGATTGTTTTCTCTATATAGCTGGTTACGATCACGAATAATATCCATCCGAACTGACGCTATCGTCGCGCTGGCATAGATGAAGACCAATACCATAGCGACCAATACCACACCGTATCCAACTAGTTTGGGGCGGAGTACTTTCTCTTTAACACCTTCGAGTTTATTTTCTGTGGTGTAGCTGATAAGACCTAGGGGATATCCCATACGTTCCATTGTTTGATCACAGGCATCGATGCAGGCACCACAGTTGATACATTCATACTGCAAACCATTACGAATATCGATTCCGGTCGGGCAGACCTGAACACAGAGATCGCAATCGATACAATCTCCTAAGCCGATTTCTTTAGGATCGGCTTTACGGGAGCGGGGACCTCGAGTTTCACCACGTTTAGTATCATAACCGACGATATAAGTGTTTTTATCGAACATCGCCGCTTGGAAACGCGCATAGGGGCACATATGGATGCACATGATTTCGCGCATCCATCCCGCATTACCGTAGGTGGCAAGTGTAAAGAACACGACCCAGAAGTAGATACCGCCAGAGGCATTAAGCGTAAAGACGTCAACATAGACTTCTCGACTTGGTACAAAATAGGACACAAAGGTCATTGCTGTGAGGAGTGAGAGCAAAATCCATGAAGTATGCTTTGCCGCTTTTCGCCAAATTTTATCGAAGCTCCAGGGCATTTGATCTAACTTAATGCGTTTATTGCGTGCACCTTCGAGTTTTTCCTCGAACCAAATGAACATAAAGGTCCATACTGTTTGGGGGCATGTGTAACCACACCAAACGCGACCAAGATAGGTGGTCACAAAAAACAGGGCAAAAGCAGCTATCATAAAGAGTGCTGCGAGTAAGGTGAGATCTTGGGGCCAGATAGTTAAACCAAAAACGTGAAACTTCTGTTCACCTAAATTAAACCATACGGCTTGTCGGTTTCCCCATGGGATCCAAGGCAGTATAAGAAAGAACAACATTGCGACCCACCCCATGCGGCGGCGCAAAGTGCTCCACAATCCGTCGATGGCTCGAACATAAATCCGGTTGCGAGGGTTAAAGCGATCGGCTTTACTCGCATCGGGTTGGTGAATCTTAATTCGATTGGTCTTCGAATAGTCCTTGTTATTAGATTCTGCGTTCATCGTGACAGCCTTTTACTGCTTTAATATTGGACGAAAACTGGCTTATTATACCCATATAATTAATGGTTATTCACTTATGTTGGACTAAAAGATGAAAGGTTGGATCATATTAGCGCTACTTTGTGGTGCATTATATTACTTATATACAGAAACAGACAAACTAGATGCACCTATAGCAAAGACTGAAGAGATAGTAAAAAAAATAGAGAACAAGGTCGACTCTATGACGGGCACTAACATCATTAAAATTGATCAAAAACTAGCAAAAGCCAGAAAAGATATCATTGAGCGCCTATCCGCCCCTGAACTTGAAGAATTTAACAAATTTCCGTTAACGCCAGACGCCATCGCTGACTTTAAAGAAACCTATTGCGGCGCTAAATCACCGGAACACCCTGTTTTCAGTCGGGACAATCGGCTTTACATTTGCGATAACCTCTAATCACTTTCCTCGGGGTAAAAGGGAATTTTGCCATATAACACTAAGCTTTGAGTTTAGGTGATTGACCTTATATATGATTCCACCTAGCCTTTGAGCCCCGACAGACATAGGCCGAGTACCATGACCCAACAAGTATCAGACATTTTTGATCCCGCACTGTGGGATGAAGTCAGCGGATTTAATTTTGACGACATCACCTACCACAGAGCCAAAGCCCACGGCACAGTGCGTATTGCCATCAATCGCCCCGAATGCCTTAACGCCTTCAGGCCCCAAACCGTCGATGAGCTTTACATTGCACTCGACCATGCACGCCAATGGTCCGATGTAGGCTGTGTATTACTCACAGGCAATGGCCCCTCTGCTAAGGGGCAATATTCGTTTTCCTCCGGCGGCGATCAACGTATCCGCGGCAAAGATGGCTATAAATATGAAGGCGCCGAAGAAGGTAAAGCCGATCAAGCCAGAATGGGCCGCTTACATATATTAGAAGTACAACGTCTGATCCGATTTATGCCTAAGGTCGTCATCGCCGTTGTCCCTGGCTGGGCCGTTGGCGGCGGCCATAGTCTGCATGTCGTATGCGATTTGACCTTGGCCTCGAAAGAACACGCCATATTTAAGCAGACAGATCCCGATGTCGCGAGCTTCGACTCAGGTTATGGCAGCGCATATTTAGCCAAGATGATCGGCCAAAAACGTGCCCGCGAAATCTTCTTCTGTGGTTTTAACTACAGCGCAGATGAAGCCTTTGCCATGGGAATGGTCAATAAGTCCGTCCCCCATGCCGAGCTAGAAACCGAGGCATTAATGTGGGCCAAAGAGATTAACTCTAAATCACCTACGGCTATGCGTATGCTTAAATACGGCTTTAACATGACAGATGATGGCATGGTCGGTCAGCAATTATTCGCCGGTGAAGCGACGCGTTTAGCCTATGCCAGCGCCGAAGCACAGGAAGGGCGCGATGCCTTCCTCGAAAAACGCGATCAAGATTTTTCAGCCTTCCCTTGGCATTACTAACCTTTAAAACGACGTTAATTTACTGCTAATGCCCAACGCCCTCCAGAGTGAGGGCTTTATGTTTTTTACAACGGATAAATAACTTGAGATCGGTTGAACCAGCCATAACTGCAATAGCATTAAACTCCGTGTTAGTGATGTTCAGTTGTGGTTTATTGTCTTTCAATCGAGGCGATAAGCCCCGCAATCATATTGAGCATAAATCCATGCACGCTACGGAATGCAAAATCTGGCACCCCACTGTAAATAGCAAGGCTTAGTCTTCAACTAGACTAAACGAAGTTGTCAATGCTGGTGCATACTATGCCCTAGAAGAACTCAGATTAGTGTTGAAGACACTCACTATTACCATTGCTATAGCCGTGTTGTTCGGCGTGCGTTTTTATGTGGCGAAGATACCTATTCGAGGAAAAACTACGACCATCGCAGTGCTTGGGTCGAGTCACTACTGTTTGAACTCGAAGCCATTTTTGCTATTGATGTAGCGGCCTTTGCTGTGATATCCAATCATCTGCATATGGTGCTACGGGTCGATATCGACAGTGCCAATCGTTGGACTGACCGCGAAGTGCTTGAGCAATGGCATAAACTGTTGAAAGGCGATGAATTAACACATAAATTCGCTAAAGATGAGTTAGCTGAGGCCTATGAGGTCAACAGATTAAAGCATTCAATCGCCATTTATCGCAGCCGTTTATGTGATATTAGCTGGTTTATGCGCTGCCTTAATGAACCCATCACAAGGCAAGCAAATCAAGAAGATAACTGTACTGACAGGTTTTGGGAGGGGCGGTTTATCTAGTTTTCTTTTATAGAGAATCAAGCCTTACTCGATGAAGCCGCCGTGTTAGCCTGTATGGCCTACGTTGATTACTCTTTATTTAAAGAACGGCCCATCAGAGCCCAACTAGCTGATACGCCAGAACAATCCGGCCATACCAGTATCCAGCTACGCATTCGGGCCGCATTAAAAGGTGAACAATCCAAAAATCTATTGCCTTTTATCGGCAATGAACGTGATAACCAGCCCAATGGAATCACATTTGCGCTCAAGGATTATCTGGAATTAGTCGATGACACGGGGCGGCTCATCCGCAACGACAAACGTGGTGCCATCAGTGAAAATAGTGCCAAGTTACTAACAAGATTAAATATCCCCCATGACAATTGGCTTAAGCTCACCACCGAGTTTGGCAAGATATTTCATGGCCCAGTGGGCACGCTGCAAGAACTGACTGATTACTGCGAACACTTAGAAAAGCGACGACGGCACTTTGCAGCAAACTGTCAGCATTTTCATATCAACTGACAGCAGTCCAGTGTAATCATGCTAATCCTACCCATTCGTATAATGGGTAGGATTAGCATGTCTGAAATACGCCATTTTTGAATAAGTTAACTCGCTTGAGACTCCTTTTTCCCCTACAGCCACTTTTGATGACTCTCGTTAAGGCTACTTTAGCCACAGCTGCTTGAAGGCAAACATAAAGCGCATTATGTTTTTGATTTAAAATTGGCGGCCTTTGTTTTGCCTGTAATCACTTGTTTTTTTGTTTGTTTTTTTGTTTTCAACATTTGTTTTTCAGACAGCATAGCTGCTTTGGCCGGGCCAGCGATCAACACTCTGGTGCTTTACTTCTATAACGGGTCAGGAAACGTTTCGATACAGAGAAATAGAGCCTCAGTCTCCCTCATGAGTGGTACGTCCCTTCGTGAGAGAGCAACCGCCAATACAAGCGTTTATTCGAAGGTTCAAGAGCTGTGTCAACCGGCATAGGCTAACGTTGCACTCAGGAATTGAATTCACACTTACTTTTGAGCACGAGTAAACTCATTCATCAAGCTGTTATTGAACACTATGAAGATATCACCAATAATACTCCCTTAGTTCCCCCCCCCACGGAAGGCAATAATGGAAAATAGCAGAATAAAATGGATAGGTTTTGATCTGGATGGCACTTTAGTCAATACCGCAGGTGATATAGCCCATGCCGTCAATAATATGCTCAAGAGATTGGAGCTCAATTCGGTGACAGTGGGCCAAGTTGAAACCTGGATAGGCAATGGTATCGAGAAAACAACTGAACGCGCACTCACTCAAGTCAAAGCGCAGTACATAGATGTAAAACTGGCTACCGCCTACGTAATCGAGGAGTATAACCGGTGCGTAACAAATCAATCTCGACTTTATCCTAATGTTGTAGCCACACTGGAGAAGCTCAAAATCCTTGGCTTAAAGCTAGCCTTAGTCACCAATAAAGATAAACAACATACACTCGCAATCACAAGACATCTCAATATCTACCACTACTTTGACAGCATTGTCTGCAGTAATGATGATACTGGTCATAAAAAACCACATCCGGAACCACTATTGGCAGCACTCAGAACCATGGACGTAACGATCGATGAGGGCTGCTATGTGGGCGACTCTATCAATGATGTTAAAACGGCTCGCAATGCAGGTTGTAAAGTGATCACCGTTGACTATGGTTATAATCATGGCGTCCCTATTGCTTTGGCGGAACCGGATAGGATCATAGGGGATCTTGCCGAACTCCAATCAATATTCAGGGCTGGGTAAACTTGGCTCTTGCAGAGAATATTTTTAAATTGAGAGTTTCAAACAAGTTAGTCTCTAACAAGAGAATGAATACCAGGCAGAGTAACAGCAATACCTTGCCCGCGAGTAAAAAGTCAACGATACAGATAGTAGAAAGTACTTCACATACAATCAGAAATTTAATGAATCTGAGAACATGCACATCTTTCAACTTAGACATAATATAGCCACCAAGTGGGGCGCCAATGGCGACGACAGGCGCCGCAAAAAACCAGGTGGTTATTACACTCTGATTTTGCTCCAAATCATGCAGGAAAAATAACAATATACTGCCTATCATGGAGTTGCATGCCATAAAGCAGACGGTCGTTGGAATACTGTACTTAGCATTCATCCGTAGGCAATAAACCAGATAAAAAAACAGCAGCGTATCGGCCCCAGTTCCTAAATAAGCGGAAATTATTCCCCCACCCAAAGCAATAATATATGCCAGTCCTGTCATCTTGGGCCATTCATTACTAACAGATTGCTGACTCCTCACCAAGAGTAGAGAACAGAGCAACAACAGGATACTGAACAATACTTTAAGATATGGGCCATCCAAGTCGTAATTTAAACCAATGAGTAGCCCTAGGCCAGATAAAGGCAACAGTCTGGCAATCAACGGCCAGTTAATTGCGATACCGCGAGCAATAAAAAAGAGAGTGGCGAAACTCATCCCAACAGATTGGATCATCAATGAAAAAGTCTTGGCATCGCCAGTAGTAACACCGAGTACTTTAGTAAAAACGGGAAATGCCACGGCGCCACCGCCTAAGGGGGTGGCTCCAGCAACAAATGATCCTAACACCATGGTTAGGCTGGAAATCCAGTGGCTCGTCAACTCGGTCCAAGAGTAATATCGACCAAACACGACTCCCCACACCAGCATAAATACCAATAATACACAGGGATACAGACTCTTTCTCGACATAGTTTCAAACCACTCTCAAAGGGGTGCGTTAAAGGATATGGATGCGTTTCAGGGAACGGGATAACCCTTCTCCTCTGAAACGTCGTCGACCATGTAACAAGGCATTATTATCAACCAAGACATAATCTCCCTGATACCAAACATGGTCATAGAAGTGCTCCGAGTCGTAGCAGAGACCTATCAGTTGCCGCAGGAAATCTTCGTTCTCCACGCAGCTAAACCCTTCGACCACAGCCTCAACCGGATTCACTTCCATGTTATCTTCGTTATAGGGCTCGATGAAGCGTATGCGCCTCTTGCCCGTTGCCGGATGAGTACTGATCAGCGGGACTCGGATAGTACCACCATAGTGTGCTTTTTTTTCAGCATGATAACTGATCACCTTATCCTCCAGCCATGCAACCTGCTCACAGGGAAGCGCTTCGAGCAACTTCACTGTATTGAGAAAAGTCGTTTCTCCACCTCCTGCAACAGCACTGCTTTGCAGGCATTGAAAGAAATTATAACGGGGTACTGCGTTGGCGAAGGCACCATCCCAATGCAACTCAACCCGTCCTTGACTAAAAATATGATTCTGTGGCTGAGCCTGAATTTTCAGATCCAATACATGGCCGAAATCCCATTCGAGTAGGGGCCCCAGCTGCCGGGCGAATGCCGCCATCAACTCATCCTCTGAAGGTTCGAATCCCCTGAGGATAACCAGTCCATGATTCAATATCTCTTGCTCCAATAACTGTGGCGTCAGCTCATGGAGATAATTCTTGCCTATCTCTTCGGCATTGATAACGACACCCATACCATTGTTCATTACTCAGTTCCTTATATGCTGATACGTTCGTAATGGCTGGCCTGCCCTTCGACAAACACCAATACACAACCCAACTTTTCTGCATCTTCTCTTGGCATCAGGCTGACGTTACCATTGTCCTTCACCAAGACAGAATGCCAGGGTGTAGTCCAAACATCTGACTGAGATACTAGGGATATCCCAATTTTTTCCGATACCAAAAACTGTGGATGGATAGACAGCCTCAGCGCCTCCGGTAGCTTACTCTGAAGCAAGCGACTCCACGCATTGCTGCGCTGAATGACTCTGTATGCCGCCAGCTTGGCAATTTTTTGCAATGCAGTGCGGCTGTGGTCGGAGAATATGTCGATACCGGAAAAATCTTCGAGCATAAAACGAGTGATTCCGCGATACATGCTGGCGGCCTCCTTCTCAGTTTTAACCCTTTGGCGTAAGGCGTGCAGGCTCTCACCATACTCGATCATAAGTTCCTCACGCAGCACGGTGAAATCTTCAACCTTGTCGTACACATCCTCCAGGTTGAAGAAGTCGAAATATTGCGGATAGTGATTTCTGGCGTGTTTACGCAGGCTGTTGACGTAATCACTGACATGTTTATCTGAAACATGAATGATGTCTGCGAAAACCCGTCCATCGGAACAGATAGTGACCTTGGCTCCGGGCGGATAGATGCTCTCTATCTGTTTACACAGCTTCACCAAGCGTTCGAGGGCAAAAAACTCGCCCTTATCCGGCAGGTGACCCAGAGTCTTGTTGCGATTGGGCGATTTGGCAGGAAAGGCTGGCAACACCATGTTGATCGGCCGGTCATCGTAAATAAAACTCTTGACCTTGTCCAGATGACCACCAATCTGCTCACTGAATGGCACATCCTCCTCCACTGGAAGTAAGCGCCGTTGAGTAAATATCAGCTCGAGAATGTCAATTGCTAAAATCTCTACCCTTTCTTCAGTAAGTTTACTGTTCGCTAAATGTTCCATTTCCCTGGCCCTTTAGATTTTAAATAACTGCATTGTATGAGTGAGTGAGAGTTTGTCCTTCATGGCCGCATCTACGACCAGAGGCATCTTCTCCTCATCAAAATCCACCTTCTCGATATCACAAAGGCTGCGTAAAAAACCGTTGTAAGTAACCTCAAGCAACGCCTTGTCCAGCTCCTCTATCGCTTTTTCGTCCAGCATATGTCCTCGGCTGAGCGCATGCTTCATGCGACAGCGAGTCAGCTCGATATCGAAGAAATGACCACGATTGAGGCGATGCTCCTTGCCTTGGATCAAACGAATGAATTCATCTTTCAATACATGAATACGCGAGATAGCGGCCTGTTCGACCATACTCAGGGTTTTGTGATTCAATTCTTCTTGGCTCAACGCCGACATGCTCGGACAATAACCGAACTTACGCGCCATTGAGGAAGGTAAGATGAAGCCAAACCAATGCATCAACAAGGCTTCGAAATGGGTTTTATGTACCTCGTAACTGCCGTGATAATTGCCACTGATATGCAACATGAAGCTCTCATACCAGCCAAGAAGATAAGCATTGAATGACTTTGTCTTATCAACAAACTCTTGGGTATGACCTTGCCTGTCAGCCTCGATCAATTCGCCGATCATCCTGTTGGCATCGGTCAAATAAGCCGAGCCGGGTGACAACAAAGGGTCAAGGAATGCCGATGACATCCCGGTCAGGAACCAACGATCAGTCGAGAAGGATTGCGAAGCTCTACGGGACAAATGCTTCATTGCCTTATAGTCCTGCAGCTCAAACTGCTCGCCCAATACCTCCTGCATACAGCGGTGTGACAGAAGAAACTCAACAAAGTCTTCCGCACTCTTTACATTGATGTTGACTTCATTGTTCTTCACCGTCACCCCAATGCTTACCGAGTGCTCATCCAATGGGATTAACCAAATCCAATAACCCTTATACATGAAGTGATTCGTTGCCAAGGATCTACTGGTGAAATGAGTTCTGGCGCGCCACTCCTCGCCCCCTAGATGATCTATGAGTTGGGTAAACTTGAAACGCCCCCAGGCTGAACTAACAGGATGACGATGATCCTGAGACTCAATCAAGCCCAATTTCTTTCCGAGCGGAGAAGCAAAGCCTGCCGCATCGACCAAATATTTACACCTAAATAGCTTGTTACTAGTCTCGATCAAATGGCCTTGCTCAGCGTCCAGAGTGATTTCGTTAACGGTTTCACCGAGTTCGAACTGCACACCGATCTCTCGGTTGAACCTAACCATATCAGTATCGAATCTGGCTCTATCCAGCTGATGAGCAGGAATGCCATGAAACCAGGTACGCCCCAGCTCACTCATATCCTCAACACTTAAATCTCTGTCTTTACTATCAAAATAGAATCGCAAGCCATGCTTATAAAGATGATTACTATCGAGGTAAAAGCCTAGTTTCAGATCTTTGGCAGCATAATCCCAAAATGACTCCAGCGTTGACTCACCCACCCAGGAATTAAACGTTTTCTTCCTCTCTAGCACTGTCACCGACAGATCAGGATGCGCTAGCTTCAACTGCCGTGCTAGGCACGCTCCTGCCATGGAGCCACCAATTATCACAACGTCGCTGTATTGACTTACCATACTTTCTCCTTATAGGTAGTACATCAATCTAACTTCAATAAAGTCATCATCCCGATACAGATAAAAAGGGTGATTTTCTGCCTGCTTCAAAAAGAGACGAGCTTCTATATCCAAACTCAGTTGATTACTCAGACGAGTCTCATACTCGGCCTTGATAGCCCAAGAATCCCCGTGATTATCGATCAGGGCTCCGGCCAAAAAACTGGTATCATCAATATCGTTCCAAGCTAGACGAGTCCCCACGAAAGAGGCATTGCGATATATCTGGTTACTGCGAGCCGTTGCATCCGTATCACGATGGAGTTCGACTAACAGGCTTAAATCCTTGGCACCTGCGAAAATACCGTAAAAATAATATTCCCCTCCAATGACATAGGCCCAACTTGTACCACCCAGCGCATGCTCCCTGTATACGCCTTCCCCCTTGCCCAACCAACGAGAGGCGGTGTATTGCACATCCAATGCCACTTGATCCAACTGACTATAGTTGGCTGTAAAGCCTTGCTCATCAGTGAGTTCAAACGCCGGGTTTCTATCCAGACCATGGAAAAAATAACTGCCAATATCCCAGTTATCCCAAACCCCGCTGTAACGCAGCACAAAAGATTCCCTGTCCTGTTTGGATTGTCCTACATAGTTTTCCCGTATGACCTCAAGCGGTAGCGACAGTCGCTCATCCGGCTCAGAGTAGTCCTGAGGACGAAAATAGGGCAGATAAAGTAGGGAGAGAGTGCCGTTTTCTATGTAGTAATCATATTGGAATATCAGCTCTCCCAGCTTTTGCTCACCATCGAGATTTCTAACCAACACCCGCTGGTTGACTATGTCCACCAAATGACGTGATTCAGCAACCCCCCAAAACAAGGTGTTAAATCCGACCCTGAGCTGAAAGTGCTCAAACTCCTTAGCTAAGTAAAACTCCCGCATATCAAAATCCGGAATAGCGCTGTTGTCCGCAGCAATCGTCACTACAGGTAAAATACCAGCACTGACACCCGTGCTTTGGTCTGCGTAATCCCACTCGAAAAAGACACTGGGATCGAGTTCGACATTGTCTTCTTGCTGTTCACGGGCAGCATCAGGATTGTATTGTCTGATCCCCAGTTCCACTCCGGGCGTAAAATTCCACTGCCCCCATGCCAATGGCGAGAAGCACAATAGCAGCACAAGAAAAGACTTCCTTGTCATACAACCTCCGTTACTTCAGGGACGACTTATCGAAGTCTCGCTCACTCAGCCCTACGCCAAACAGGTAATCATCGAATTCAAGAATCGTCGTTTTGCCCGTCTGAATATTCTGCATACTCATACGCTGTGGACGCCAATAAGCATTTTGATACTGTCGATAGTCACTCAATGCCAATGTTTTTAAGTGTGCATCCTTACGATCATAAAAATCGATTTGACGTACCTGATAGTGGCTCAAGTCTATCTGCGCTCGTTGACGGCTATAGCCAGAGTTTTCATATTTAGGAAATCTGTCAATAACCGCACATTGGAACTCGCCACAACTCTGCTCACCTACATATTGATAGTCGTATTTGTTGAGTTCCTGTGCGGTAAAGTCCTCAAATGCAAACTCGCTACCAACAAAGGGGCCGGACTTATTCGCCGAAGAGATACGCTTCACCCGTTTGAGGGCTGGCAGGTATAGCCATTGATCGTCCGAGTCCAGAATATGGGCGTGGGATAACAGTTTGGTATCCTGTACATCCGCCGGCGAGTTAAAGATGATAAGACTCTTATCTCCGCTCGCCTCATCGACCACTTCCTGCGTCATCATGGTCAGACTACGGCGAGTCTCTTGACCATTCTTATCTTGCAGACGCATGGTGACATTCGTCTGACTCACATTAAATCCGCGATCGGAACGATCACTCTGCGCGGCAATCAGATACCCCTTATTCTCGTCGGCCGAGACTTCAGACTCTGTCTGGGCGGCCACACCCAAGGTGACACAAACAGATGCGACAAGGGCGACGTTCTTGATCAGGTATGAGTGCTTACGAATGGAAAGTTTCATATTGGTTCACCTCTGGTTATTGCCACTGTTTGCGGCTGGTGTTTTCTGGCCACTAGCACCAAGAGTGCTGGTAATAATAGGAAGTCCACAATGAGCGCCATAACAATGGCCAATGCTGTCAGCATGCCCATCTGTGCGTTAATCATGAAGGTAGAATAAGCCAAGATAGCAAAGCCACCTGCGAGGATCAGCGTGGTGATCAGAATAGCCTCACCCACTGTTTTGAAGGCGTATTCGATAGCCTCTTCCGGGCTGAGACCTCGCTCACGTCGGGCACGCAAATACTTAGAAAGAAAGTGCACGGTGTTATCCACAATGATCCCTAGGGAAGTAGAGGTCACAGTGGCGGCTGCCACTCCTACCTGACCGACCAAAACGGCCCAGATACCAAAAGTCAGCAACATAGGAATAGTGTTTGGTAACAGACTCAACAAACCATACTTGAGGCTGCGAAGTGTCATCACCATGATGAGGCTGATCACAATAATGGCGATGGCGTTACCACTTAACATACTCTGGGCATTACGCTGGAATATATGAGAAAACATCACGGTAGCGCCGGTTGCCTTAGCATGCATCTCTATCGGGGCGTGAGTTACCAGCCAATTTTCGGCACGACTGATGAACTCTTGAATTTCCCCCGTCGATAGGTTATCCAACGTCAGACTCACACGGGAGGAGGCCTTATCCATACTGATGCGGTCGGTGAGATCTAGGCCAAAGGGCAGTGACATTTCATAGAGCAGCAAATATTGAGCGGCTAACTCACGATCTTCAGGTAATTGATACCAAGCCTGCTCATCACTGTGCATATTCTTATTCAGACGCTTGACTATGTCGCTGTAGCTATAGACATGGATCACTTCTGATTGAATCCTCAACCAGGCAGTAAAATCCCCTAACGTCTTCAAGTAATTTGGATTACTCACACCGCCTGACTCACCGCTTGGCACGTCAAATTCGACGACATAAATACCCGTTAAATTATCCATAGTGAAATCGGTATCACGGCGGAATTCGACTCGCTTATCGAAGTAATTAACGAATTCGTCGTTCAGATCTATCATGGGCAGCACATAAGCGCTGGCGGCACAAAAACCTGCAGTGGCGATGATGATCAGCAGATAATGATGTGCCACCCTGACACCAAACCGGCCGAGCCAGGCCGAGATTCTGCTCGGCTTTTGCTCATAGGTGCGCCTCTCCGGCAGCAAGGCTATCATGCTAGGAAGCAATACCAGAGAAAGCACCCAAGCGGCAGCAATGCCCAGCGCCGTAATATTGCCCAAATCGGCAAACGGTGGAGCATCGGACATATTTAACGTTAAAAAACCAACAATGGTGGTAATGCTCGTAATGGAAACGGGCACAAAGTTGACTCTAATACTTTCCCGGATCGCCTGATGTTTGTCTTTACCATCCCGTCGCGCCGCCTTGTAAGACAACAGGATATGGATACTGTCTGCTATTGCCAGCGTCAAAATGATCGTTGGAGCTGTAATTGAAATCGGCGTCAATTGAATACCTAACGAGCCACTGAGCCCCATAGCCACCATAGTCGCCAGTGCAACCACACTTACAGCGGCTATTGTCCCAGGAATACTGCGCAGACTCAGATACATGACCAAAACCAACGCCAGATACATGATAGGAGTGATCACCTGTGCATCCTGCTGCCCCGCCTCACTGAAGGCATTATTCAGCATAGAAATGCCTGTAAGCGCGAACTTCAGATCTGGATTTGCCTCCTGTACCTGAGCCACTATATTTCTCACATAGTTCACCGCCTCAGGCACTTCCGCCAAAGACTTACCCGGATATTGCACGGTAATATTGATCCCAGATGTGCGACCGGCATTGGCAATCAGTCTATGTGCCAACAAGGGCTCTTTCATGGCAATATCAGCCTTCTCCTGTAATTGCTCCGGAGTCAAGGCGGCACCCTCTTTAATCAAATCCTCAACAACCAGATCATCTTCTCTGGCGTAGGTGTGCTGAAAATTGCTAATCGAGTCAACCCGGCTTGCATAGGGCGTTTTCCAAGCTAGATTGGTCAATGCTTCTATTGCCTGCACATGTTGACGAGAGAGCCCATCGGCTCCAGCGTCATGAATCACTATCAAGATATTGTCATTCTTGCTGAACTTATCCTGAAAATTCTCAAATGCTAGCAATTCCGGATTTTCTGGACTGAAGAAAGCCCGGTAATCATTAGAAAACGTGAGATTTTTGGCACCAACGGCAGCCATCAGGCAAATGAAAATTGTCGCTATCAACAGTGGCCATCGGTAGTTGAGAACGAAGCTAGCCCAACGCCTCGCCAACCCCTCAATAACTTGGTTCATATTTACTCCCTTAAAACAGAACAATCATTCTGAAAATCTCAAAAAAATACCACAACCCAATATCAGGTTGGGTATGACATCAAATCAAATATAGTCCCCAGATAATGCTGTAAAGTGTCGCGATGAAAGTCGCTCCTAGCCATGACAGCAACTCCCTGTAAAACCCCAAGCAGGCAAATGCTCAGACTCAGAGGAACCAGCTCGGCACGGATCTGTTTCCTCGCCTGCGCTTTGATGACAAACTTCTCAAACTGTTCGATCAGCTTGGCATAGGCATCACGCACAATCTGATTCACTTCGGGATCTGTCTCGCCTATTTCGGTCGCAGTGTTACAGATCAAACAGCCATTCGCGCCATGCTGGGCGATATTTGCACTGTACATAGTGAAAAAACCGGAGAGATCTGCAAGCTCCCCTTCACTGGCTGCCAAACACGCTAGACCCGGACGTATCTTTCGCAGCGAATACTCTTCCAGACAACGCTTGAAGAGTTCCTTCTTGTTACCAAATTCCTGATAGAAGCCATAACGGCTGACACCTGTCGCCTGAACCAACTGCTCCATGGACGTATCACGATATCCCTGCTGCCAGAACACTATGGTTGCTCGCTCCAGAGCCTGTTCCACATCAAACTCTCTGGTTCTTGCCATATATCACCTCAGCCAAAACAAAGCAGAATATACATTCTGAAAATATACCAGTCAACTTCAAACTGAAAAAATGCTCAACCGTCAGGCTCGAGAGTACAAAGTCTCGCGTCCGACTCGTAACTGAATATCAACCTAAGATCTAGCGTATCGATAAACATGACTCACTATAGTCACATCCCCCCAGTCAGGATGGGTAGTTTCGGGGGATTTGGGATAGAATTAAAAAAACAATATAAAATCAAATATATAACAGAGCACCGTATACTTAAGACCATCCACGGCGCAAACATAGATAAGGTTACTGGGATTATCGTAGGCATCTTGACCACCATGATTTACTACTTGGCGACCCAGACCCAACACTTAGACGGCCCCATAACCCAAACGCAAACGATGTTACAAAGGGCCAAAAACAAACTCGATGCCATGACAGGCACACATAATTAAGACGCCCCCCCTGTCACCCTCTTTTCAGCAAAGATAATCTGCAGTTGACTTGCGATAAATTATGACTTCCATGAGTTAACTCTATGTTTTTCTTCATGGGTTTATGCCTTAACCATTGACCCCTCAAGCCATTCCGCCTAGCACTGTGAACGGTGTTTTACCAGAGACTAGCCTGACAATGATGCAACCAGTTTCAAACATTTTCGATCCTTTGTTGTGGGAACCCGTTCCCGAATTCGGTTTCACCGATATTACTTATCACAGAGCCAGAGAGCAGGACACGGTTCGCATCTCCATCAATAGACCCGAATGCCGTAACGCCTTCAGGCCCAAGACGGTAGATGAACTCTATGTTGCATTGGATCATGCCCGGCAATGGTCCGCTGTCGGTTGTGTGCTGCTTACCAGCAATGGCCCTTCGACGAAAGATGGTGGCTGGGCGGCAGGCGGCCATAGGTGTGCAACTTGACCTTGGCGTCCAAGGAGCATGCCATTTTCAAGCAAACGGATGCCGACGTTGCCAGCTTCGATTTGGGTTATGGCAGCGCTTACTTTGCCTTCCTCGAGAGGCGCGATCAAGATTTCTCCACCTTCCCTTGCATTACTAACTGTTAGAGCGGCTTTAATTTACAGTTAACAACCAAAAGCCCTCCAGAATGAGGGCTTTATATTTTTTACCGCTAATGAATAGATAAAAGCGTTTAAACTAATCTGAAAACACGGCTTTAATTTTTAATGAGAATTGTTATCATTTAAATATTCCCGCTGGGAGCCCATTTAGAGGACAAGCTCATGACCAAGACACTGACTTTTGCCGTATTACACTTTAGCGTCGCTTTCACCGTTACCTATTTATTAACTGGCAGTGTGATCGTCGGTGGTGCAGTAGCCTTAGTTGAACCCGCCATTAACACTGTGGTGTTTTACTTCCACGACAAAGTATGGAAACGCATTGAGACAAAAAAGCCGCACGGGCTAGAGGCCATTCCAGTATAGAAAACTGAGTCAACTCGACACTTTAATGACTAGCTGGTTAAACATCACTCTCATCATGGCTCTCCAATATAGAGTGAGGTGTTACCTCATTCCACTTGCAGAACCGTACATACCACGTATACAGCTTATGAAGTCTATTACCCCTTGCACCTAGACTAGGCAGACTCACGGTAGCGTCACGGCGTAACATGCCCGTGGCGAAATGTGGTAATGCATGTAGAACCACAGCCACCAGCGGTTCATCACCACAACACCATCCGTGCCATCTTATTGGCCAAGGCGGACCTCACCTTGGCGCTGAACGATCTTAAGCCCATGGTCTCCAGGCCATGGGCGAAGGAGAACTCAGCCGAAAAGCAGTGGGGAGATCTCAGGTTCTCGCAAACACGATATTTTCATGCGTACCCTCAGGGGCTGGTTTTGCCGAGAACTGCTGCTAATCTAAGGCTATGATTAAAATAGCGATGGCGGTTCAACATGAAAGAAATTATTCACGCATCCCCAGATTTACTGGCCGCATTGGGATCTATGAGTGATTTTAAAGTGGCGGCGGCCTTCGGTGTTCGCCCTTATCAAGTGCGGGATCTGCGGCTGCTACATCATATCCCAAATGTGCATGCGGCTATTAGCCGTAGTAACTTTGAATGGACGCCGGAAGCGGATGCCCTGCTGGGCACTATGCCGGATACTCAGTTGGCCAGCTTGCTGGGTACGAGCCGTGCCATAGTTAACTCTCGTCGAACTCTGTTGAAAATTCTTGCTTTTGTGCCACCCACATTTGAGTTATTGCGAAAAAGCAGTCAACGCCACCCGTGGTCGCCAGAAGAAGATCTACTCTTAGGGACTGATTTTGATAATATTATCGCGGATAAACTCAATCTTAATCATTTGCAGGTCACCCATAGACGCTATCAATTAGGCGTAGATCCGTTTCGACGCAGCGCCACCATCCAATGGACAGAGCAGATGTTGGATAATTTAGGTGAAATTTCGGATAAAGATTTTGCCGAATATTTTGAGATCTGCGTGGCCTCTGTCTATTTGAAACGTCTGTTGCTGTCCATTCCAGCATTAAATGCCATCGACCCGCCATCGCCACCCAGTATTCCGACAGCCGTCATTGACTTATTGGGTATCAAGGCAGATGTCGAACTGGCAAAGATGTTTGAAATCAGTCGCTGGTCGATAAGAGTCAATAGGTTATTGCGTGGCTTAGCACCGGCACCACAACTCCCCAGAGCCAATCAAATAAAGTGGACTGCAGAGCAGGAAGCCATGTTAGGCACCATGAGCGATCGTAATCTCGGCAACATGATTGGAGTGAGCAGTTCAAGTGTGAAGCTCCGTCGGGAATTGCTGCAGATCAAGCCATATATCCCTATACAAGAGCCTAAGTGGAATGCGTTAACATTAGGAGCTCTGGGGCGCAGTGAAGATAGAGCCTTAGCTCAGATATGGCATTGTGAAGTCGCAGCCGTGAAACACCAACGTGAGTCACTCCAGATCGCCGAGCATCATGGGCCCAGACGCTGGCTGGCAAGTGAATTGGCATTGCTGGGGACATTATCCGATCCCCAGACGGGTAAATTAATCGGCATCAGCCCGGCGGCCGTTCGCAACAAACGCATTGAAATGAAGATCAAGCCGTTGTTAAGCGGCAAGAAGTTTCGCTGGACTAAAAAACGTCTCGCCCTGCTAGGTACCATGGCAGATGAACGCCTGGCCTATCGCCTGAAAGTGACGCCCAATGTGATATCAAAACAACGCATACAGCTCAATATCCCGGTCTGGACCGGTCACAGAGGCTCCTGGGCTAATCCCGAGGCAGTGGCCAAATTAGGCACAATGCCGGATCCCGCTTTAGCCAAATTGTTAGGCATTACGGCCTCAGCAGTGTTTTATAAACGTAAGATGATGGGGATCCCCCCATGTCTCACAACAAGAGTATCAATTGAAACTTAGATCCTAAGTACCAGCGATAATGAAAAAGCCGGCAACTAGGCCGGCTTAAATTTATTGTAGGATGACAAAATAGTTCTTATCCTTGGGGTGACTTGTTCACCCCTTTATTCCTCTTCCACACAACTGTGTGATGACAAAATAGATCTAAAATAAAACTACTATAACCGCCTATTTTTGATTACCACAACCATGAAAATGACAAAATAGTTCTAAATTAGAAAAATCATTAGGAGAACCATCACCATTTAAAGTAACAAAAAAGTTCTAAAATAAAATGTAACCTACTGAAATAAATAATTAACCATCGATTAAATAAAACAAAAACCACTGACATCTGTATTATTCACCAAATGACGATGGTTTTTAGACAAGCTTAGAAGCTTATTTGCGATGAACTAAGCTTTTCCGAAAGTTCAATCTAAACGATAGTATTAAAACTTTCTTTTTGAGTTATGTTTCCAGCTCTTTGCCACAGCATAGACATGTGTAGGATAGTCATCCCAAGGATTTGCTAGCTGCTTCCCACGAGCAGCACGGAGTTTAACTGGATACCCCTTGCATTCAATCAAATGCATAAAGTAAAAGCTTTTTTCTTGTTTAGTACTAAAACGCTTATGAATGCCACTTCGAATACAGGGGTAGAAATTCCACAAATACTGCGAATACTTCTGTTCAACTCTATGTTTATAATGTTGTTTTAGCTTTTTCATATACCCTCCAGGTTTACGTTACCTAGAAGGGGTCCTCTTCAAAATAGTTCATACATTCGCTCTCACTTATATAACGTATTAATCAGACCTAATCCCAATCACAGTCTGGACTACCGAATTCCAAACCGACTGGACCACCTAAAGTACCTTGCAATTTTCTCTTTTTACACCATGCTATCGCAATTTTATCAAACACCTCTGCAGGAATTTCAGCGTCCAGCCTTCCGAAAAATTTTCCTTCAGCATTCGACTCATAAATTATTTTGAAATCAATAGGATTGGTTATCTCAATAACAGCAGGATTGTCATTATCCTTGTTGAAAGTGATTTCTTGATAAAGCCCAAACAGCTCATGATCTTGATAAACCCACTCTTTGGTACTCATATCCATTCTCCAACTTATCAAACACAACTGGCTAATAATCAACAAAAACTTAACCATCTAAAAATATATGTTTAATGGTCTCTGTTTGAGTTTAGAAAATCGGAGTAAATTCTATGTATTTCACTCACTAAAACATCATCCATTTCCGGTGCAACCTCGCGTTGCCTCTCTAATTCAGCAATTCGATGCAACATCCAGCGACCTAGGATATCAACGCTGTTGTGGAGTCCTTCACCCCGCACCAAATTTTTACCAAGACTTCGCTTTTCTCTTTCAATTCTTGTCACATCTCCATTTACATCAACCACATAGATTAACCACTTGGTTCTGTCTGCATCGAATTCTTCATTCTTTAATTGCCGAGAAATCTCCACTTGAAGGATTAAACTTCTGTCTGCCCGTTTTAACAATTCGGAAAGGACGCCTCGATTGACCGTGGCACGCCAGCCATTACCATTAACTGTATCTTCGCTTCCCCATTGTGCAATCTTGAGGATCTCTCCGTGGCGCCGCGACAGCCATGAAGCTTGATCAACATCGAATGTCAGTTCTTCGGCAACAGCTGCAGCAAGCGGCACTACTGGAATTCCGGTGACAGTCCCTCTCCGAACATCGAATTTATCTACTTTAGGATCATGCTCATTTGTTTGTAACCAAGCTTCAAGTTTGAATTCTTGCGAATCAATATCTTGATGATATCTCCCATCAGGGAGCGCAAAATCCATACGATTACGCACATTAGCCAATGCTTGGCCAAGCGCATTAGCCGTAGATGAAGAAACTAGTGCCGAATGAACATACACATCTTGAGTTGCACGGCCCCAGCGAAGTCTAAAATCAGCAGCGACAACAATTCCCTCTGCCGCGTTTATCTCAGCGTCAAAATCTGAAGGTGAAAGTGTTTGGCTCCATGCATGGGCTAGCGCGTCATCATCAACGGAACTATCGGTTTCTGGTATGTCGACAGGTGGAATACCCCAAAAACGGGATTCAAGGGGAGCAAAAGTTCTGAAATCGCTTAACCAATGCGGGCTAAGAGTAACAAGACTGCGTTCCAACCAATCCCTAAAAGCACACTCATTATCGTCGGAAGATACAACAAGAGGTTGCTCTCCAATCAGTTCCCCCACAACGCACATCATTGCCTGCCATTCCAAATAATAGCTCAATCGCTCGATAGTTGGACGAGCTCCATGCCGTCTGGATGCCAAATCGTGCGTACCATTGAGCCGCTCAAGACGTGGTTCTTTATCCCAATTTGTTGTAGTTACATCACAGCCCCATTGGTCACATAGCATGTATTCAAGTCTGCTAAGAAAATCATCCATACTGATATCAAACAATCTTGTTACTGACTTAAACCAATAGGGTACGGCATCAATGCTGTCGAAGTGGTATTTTCTCTGAGTACTTATCTCGGAGTCCAAAAGACGCCTATTTTGCTTGCTACGAGCCACAGGTAAGAGCTGGCTACGATTAATGTGATCAACGAAAGAACTCTCTTCTGCAGTTGGCAACCAGTCTTTGGAAGACTCAAGCGCTTTAAGCACAGAACGTCCTAACTCACGAATTATCAAATGAGGTTCGCGATTAATAGTATCAAGAATAAGAGATGCATAAGGCGCTACCGATTTTGTGTTTTCTGTTGTTGCACGCAACATTACTAAGCACAGTTGTTCTCTTGCTGCGTAGTGATAAAAATGATTGCCGACAAACACAGGTTCTTCTGTTTGTGTTAAACACTTAACCAGCTTATCCCAAGCAGGATCTTGGCCTCTCATCAGAATCAGTGCTGCATGACTGGCGCGCCACCGAACCCGACGATCCATATCTCCCATGGCAGAAAACAAGAAACGAGCCACACTTTCGGCATTATCTTCTGGTGGCATGATGTCAGTAAGACAAACGAGTGACTGATGGGTGGTACGTGTTTCTACTCTAAGCAATAAAGCATCTAGTAAGCTAGAGCGCTTTTCTATGGGAGTTCGTGCAGCAATAAGCCCGATCAGAGTATAAAGAAGGTCGGCCGAGATTCGCCCCTCTTGCCGCTCGATACCTTCAAGGAGAAGGCTAGCTTGTTCAACAAGAGTGAGTCCCGTTGCAGCCAGTGCGGCCTCTATGATATCTGTTTTATCATAGCGCCATTGAAAAAGATGACTTAGCGCTCCAACAATATAGGAAGGAAAACGTTCACGCATCCAAGTAACAACAGGCGGGTAGTTTGACCAATGCTCAAGTATTTGAGGTATAGCCTCACCAAACTCTCCATGTTGCCCACCAATTTCCAGCGCAATTTCGAGAAAAGGGACTCGTAGCTTGAAACTATTCACTCGCTTTGCTACATCACAGAATTGATAGGTGCTAGGCCCATATTTTCCTGCACCTACTTGCAAAGCGGCCTTTATATCCTCAGGCGTAGCAAGAGGAGGCTCTGGTTTTGGCTCAAGTTTATCCTCTAGTTTTTTATCAAACCTCTTTGAAGCGTCCTCAATGCTTTTTTGCCACTCAACGAAAGTGTCGTTAAAAGTCTTAGCAGCAAGAATAGCTGCCTGCGCATCAGGAGCACCCACTCCCTGAAGCATACGGAACAAGGAGGAAAAGGCTTCAGGATCGCCTGAGTTAAGTTGCGCTGCCAACGTAGATTCCACCATCCATTTGGGGAGCTTAGAGCAGCCATCGATCGCTGTGTGTAGCTCAATTGGACCATCAGTTGCCACGGTCGCTAGAGCTACGCGCTGCGGAAACGACAATTCTCGGCCATTCGCAATTACGTTATGCAGAGTTTGATCGATAGCCGCGATTCCTCTGTCATGCCAACGAGCCGCAGTTACTAAACCCATTGGCAGATTGCACGCAGTAATCCACCCCTCGGCCTCACCCCAATCAAAATCGCTATCGAGCCCTAAAGATTCAACAACGGCACCAACAGCATCTGCCAATCTTGCAGCAAACGCAGCTTGTACAGTCCAATTATCTCCAATCCCAGCCTTCACTAAAACACCAACGGCCTGTAGAGCACTATGCGCATCGTAATCAATAGTAGAAGTTGCTTCAGCTGCCTTACCAAAGAGCAACTTCGCAAAATCCATATCCAGTGGAAGTGCAATTCGCGCGCCCTTAACAAATAATTTAACTCGTTCAGATGCAGGCAAAGGTGAAGTTGTAAGTCTATCAACAAGTTCACTCAATAGTGTTAGTGCCGCATCGTGAGCACGGGGCTGCAAGACTAACTCTTTTGATAACTCCAGCATGTTTGTGATGTTATCTGATGACCAACTCTCTAAGACGTTGTGTACAGAAGGGATAATCGATATTACGTCACCACCAGTAATACCTGTATGCATCAAGTGGTTGCGAATGAGCAGTACTGCTTGATCGGAATCTCGGAGAAATGGCCGATTATAGACATTCGAAATACTAAGTACATTAGCTAGCTCTGGCCAACTTTTGAGGGGATTAACGGCTATTGAGCTCAATGTTACACGTGCAGCTTTGACAAATTTAGAGAAAGTCAGCATGGTTTCTGTCAGTGACTTGTTCCAATATTCCTCTGGGGACTCTTCATGCTGCCTTGTAGATCGACTATTAGTTCTTTGAGGCACTTTACGTGGTAATGGCAACCAGTCTTCTACTGAAATAATTGATCCTGAAATCCATTCACGCATAACATAAACGCGCGCATGGCGTGCTGCCCCTGAACGCAACCGATACAAATGATGAGTCTCGGAAAGTTCTGGTTTCGGCAGTGCATGATCGAGAATTTGCACAACCAATGCCCTTAGATCTTCATGAATAACCGATCGCTCGCAAATTAAGAGCACAGATTCATGCCAAGCTAAAACTGGCGAATTAATCACGCTGCTTTCAATTGATGCCGACCATCTAGTCCGCTTGGCCCGTGCCAATCGTGTAAGGCCTTTAAGCATTGCAGGCTCTTTAATATCTGCCCCTGCAAGTAAAGCTGCAGCCATAAGTGGTGCGAGCCCAAGCGGTGGCCAATCGCGTGAACCTATTGTTTCAAGTAATACTTTGCGATTACCTCCTGCCGCGTTTGTAGCTAGAAGCCTGAACACTGGCAGTAAAACCGATTGAGGTCGCCAATTGAGCAGACGTTTGAAGGCAATTTCGTGACCATGCAGTGCGGCATAGGATTGGTATTCAGCTGCGATATCTGCGTACGTCACCTTGACTTTGTTGGGGCTCTCCGTCTCATGCAACTCTCTAAGATATGCGTGCCACCATCTAAGATGTAGTTTGGCAGCTTCAGGATTTGGGTGTGATAACTGATGAGCAAGCTCGATCCTCAGTCTGGCTCGCTTGGCTCTATGTATCTGTCCAACCATAACAAGTCGATTCGCTTCATCGGCAGCAAACCTAACGGATAGATCAAGATTGTCTACCGTCATTTCTTCCAGTAGTTTTGTCCGCCTAATTGCATCCGCTGAGGTAATGAGCAGACTACATGCACTGGTGATGTCGGATAATGTCCTGCTGCAACGTATCGCCAGGCTGAGATTTCTAGACTGTACAAATTGTGCTTCAAGTGGCGTAAGGACTTTAGAGGTTTCTTTCTCATCGGCAACCAGTTTGTACAGATCTTCGAAACGATTGGCGGCCACTAACACTTCTGCAATACTGGTCACAGAGTAACGATCTGTAAGTTTTGTATTAAGGAGCAATTCTGCAGCACGATCGAGTACCGCTTTCCCATCACTCTCAACACGCTCTATAACGAACGCCTCAAAATCTTCATCGTGAAAGGACCACCCCTCTTCACGTTCAATAATTCCGCCAACATCTGCTGCTATATCGATAAGATCTGGTGGGGTAAGCTCTGTTAAAATCGCTAACATGTGTCCAGGGACAGGGCGAGGAAGACGGGATAAGGCATCAAGAACCCGCCAAACTTTGTTGGGGTCACCAAGATGAGTCCCAGCTTCAAGCACCCTCTGCTCAAACAAAGGGTTAATACCCTCAGCTTTAGGCATCAGCCGAGCAATTGCCTGTTTCTCACCGTCGCTTGGCAACCCTTTAATAGCGTAAACAAGACGCCTAGGGTTGCCACCTGTCAGGTTTTCAAATGTTGTCGCTAGCTCCTTACGCCACTCAGGCTGCCATAGGGCTACAAGTTCACGAACTTCATCAACGTCGAAAGGAGAAATCTCGAAATCTTCGAATAAATGCTTTTCACCTAAATTTGTAAGCCTAGCAGTACGACAACTAACCACTATTCGGACATTATCAGGCCAAACGGACGCCTGGCACAAAGTATCGAGGAAACATGGCTCATGCCAATGTCGAGCTCCCGTCTTTGCATTATCAGCGGCATCAAAACATAATACTAACAGAGCGTCTGGATTTCGTAGTTTCAAAAGTTCAGCTGCTAACGCAATGCGGTTCCGTAATGCCTCAAACACGTCAATACTACCCTGGCGACGCATTACTAAGGGCGTTTTTAAACGTACTGCAAGTTCATTTCCAATTTGCGTGAAAGCAGTCTCGGGAAGATGGCGCTTCTGATCAGACGCTAGAAATAGGCCCCCGCCATAGCAATCGTAGATGAAGACTTCCGACCCAGCTGGGAGCATTGAAGGAAGATCATAGATTAAACTTGTTTTGCCGCATCCTCCTCCTGCATGAATGCGCATTGGTTTCAAAGATCGAGCAAGACCCTCACCGAGCCTTCTACAAATGGCTCGTCGCAAATACGGTTGTGCTGGTTTAATATGCGAAGGAGCAGGAAACAACATTCCTTTACTACCAATCCCCAACCAAACTAATAATTGCTCGCGAGTAACCGCTGTATCGTTGCAACTCTCGGGAAGCATTAGTGTAGCGACACGCTTCTGTAAGAGATTGGCGTCGTCACGAGCATCAGCATCAGACAACCTGGCAATACGCTGAATGACTTCACTTTCCATACTAAGTCGTGATGTTGATGAGAAGCCTGTCAGGTCCCAAGCTTCCAGAAACTTTATGACTTGTTTGGCGGTTAACCCTAACCCCTTGGAAATTTTCTTTAGGAGCTCAGCATCATCTGGTACAGGCTTATAACCATTTTTAATTAACCGCCTGATGTCCTCAGCCACTACATGAGACAAAGGCTGATTTGTAACAATAGAGTAGTTACCTTTAAACCCAACAGCTTTAAGTAATTGAGCAAGCTTACCTAATACACTACTTAATGGTTTAGTTTTTGCCCGGGGGGTAAGCAACCGAGACCAGTTCCAACTGTTGTTCGGGTTTGAGGCGGAGTGCTTAAGCTGTAAATAGGTGTACGAAGTTCCATCTGCAGAATCTCTCAACAAAGTAACGTCAACTGCCTGACCGTGCTCGCCTATATCGCTATGCACTTCATCACGAGGAGGACCTTCGACTTTTACACCCGAAACATCGTCATCCATGTCCAAGAGTTTCAACATCTGGCGCGCAGCCCAAAGAATGTGAAAGTCATCGCCAGCATTTGATGCAACGGCACCTAAAAAGTCAGAATTATTTTCCAAATGCAGCACCACTTCATGATTGCGTTAACTGATTTAGATTTAAGAATCTAGATTGTTTTTGTTCGCCAATTAAAATGGCTGTTCTGCTTCAATAACTTGTCTTTGCAATGGTGCTACAGGACCAGCCATCCTCACGGCAACAACATCAAGCTCAGCATCCGTCAACCTGCGCTCAGACCATCCTGCAGCAAACTTAATATTCTCAGACCGTGGAAGCTTCGATTTCGGAAGATCTCTGATTTTAATTCGGCAAGGCATTGCGGCACCTTCACCAACAAATATGGCTTCCTGCTGAACTAAATTCGGTAAAATCTTAGTCATGCCTGACAGACCGTCTGGCAAAAACTTTGAGACTTGCTGCTGATCAGAGGCGTTTGTTAACCTTAACACCACCCATGTACCGCATTGAGAGATCACTGTACCTTCAATATCCGCAGGTCTTTGACTGACTAGCATCAGACTCACCCCGTATTTCCGACCTTCCCGTGCGATGCGTTTTATTGAGTTTTGTGCGGAAGCGTACTCAGCTTCGCCTTTATTGGGCACATATCTATGCGCCTCTTCACAGACAAGAACAACAGGATCTCTCTTGCGCTCATCTTGTGTCTGATAGACCTTATAATTGAACAGTAGCCTCGCCACCATGGATGTCAGCGGACCCGCAACTTCATTCGGCAGACCAGAAATATCAATAATACGAATATCTTGAACCGTTCCATCTTCATGAGTTTTTTGACCTACAAACTGGCTCAAAACTTGTTGCAAAGTAGTCGGCGTCTCTCGCCAATTACTCATCATAAATCGAATTCTAGGGTCTAGTCTAAGTACAGAAAGTTTGTCTAGTACCGATTTAAAGCTTTTGGAAAATTCTGTTGCAGTAATTGGCTGAAGAAGTCCATTTTGAACTCGAGAAGCCTGAACATAAAAAATATGGTTATAAAGCTCGTTCAAACAGAAAGGTCTGGGTTTATCCCTGTCAAACCTGAGGACATCTTCTATCGAAAACCCCTCTAATATTCCTGGCTTTTCATGATCCTCAAGGTCACTCGGAGGAACACCATGTCGATTTGGTGCAGGTGCAACCAGGCCAGCAGCAACCATCCTTGAGTGAGTCAATGCTTTATATATGATGTTGTTTTGGGCAGTTGCTTCGCTTTCCGTCTTTCCTATGACCAGCGTTCTGAATTCATCAGCAGATAACAGCCAATAAGGTAATGAGATGGTCTCTGAAGTATCGTTATCGTTACCTATAGGATCATAAGCTTTGTAGACAACAGCCTTATTGTTGAACGCACTACCGTATTCACCATGTGGGTCAATAATAACGATTCGTGGAGATGAATTCGTATCTTGTTTGGGTTTATGCTCCAGCATGCTGTGTAATAGGGCAGCAACAGCCCCAGATTTGCCCGAGCCTGTTGATCCTAAAACCGCACAATGCAAACCAAACATCTTATCGATATTTGCATGGCATGTAGTGCCTTCAGCCCCAACATAAGAACCAAAAGCGACCATTGGAGAAAAATCGTCCTCGCTATAACTTCCCTCTGCGGCTGTAAAAATAAGTCCTGTTTCTTCTTTAGTTAGCAAATGTACGGTCTGCAAAGGTAAGGGATAGGTTGTGATGCCTCGCGTGAGTTCAAGCTTATTGAACTTTCCATTCCAAATTCCTTCTGCAAAAAGTTCAACTTCCATAAGTCTCTGGTCCGCATCAACAGGGATCGGTTTACCCTGCTCAACATATTCTTCGGATCTCATCCTCAACAAAGTGACAAAACCGAAAATCAGCCGTCTTCCAAAATGGACTTTTACAATGCTGCCAATTTGCCCTACCGAATAAACTCTTCCATCATAGTTCTTCGTGAGTTCACCAACATCTCCGGATAACTCCACTTTTATCGAAGTGCCCGCGACTTCAACTACATGGCCAATCTTGAGCTCTGGGAGTAACATGAAATGGTTCATACTAATTGAGCCTCCGCACCTTCTTTTAACGTCGCAATCAGCCCTTGAAAGGTCCACCAACTTAAAAAATTGCCCTGGTTTGGTTCAACTAACTTGCTATTGCCACGGTAAAGTCCAGACTCACAGACTACATATAACCTGTTGCTCCAAAATGAATTTTGCCATCGACGAAGTGAATCGTTTGGTTCTTTAACAAAAGCGACCAGAGTGCTGCGGCAATCCGGATTCTCGAACGATAACTCGATCTCCTGATTAATATGCTCATCACCGAAGCTGTAGCCACAAGTAATAAACACATGGTCTTTTGTGAAAGTTAAAGCTCTTCTGAGCAATTCAAACTGACTTGCAAAAGGATCTCTTTGCGTTGCGATGTATTTAGTCGATTGAGGATAAATCAAAACTCTTGATTCTTTTTGAGGGTAAAGGTCGCGATCTCTGACTCGCCAAATTTTCCCCTCAGGCCCCGAATACCAATCTATCGATCCGTGCAGTTTGACTAGATGTGCTTGGTATCCTTCAGCAGGCTCTGAATCACCATATTTGAACTGTTTGAAAGCAACAGCACCACCTGAAAACCCATCCCAATAAGGAATACAGTTCAACGCAAGGGCATCTTCAAGCAGGGTATCGTAATTTGTAGTAAACAAACGTAAGGCTCGTCGCCGGTTTGCAACACCTTGCGACGATAAAAATAAGGCATTAATAAAATCGAGGTGTTTGCTGACGTCAACGATTGGACTCTCCAAGCTTCCAATCTCATCTTCCCCGGGGTTAACGCCTTTTTTATAACCATACCTGACAGTATCCGCAATTAGCCTTAGCACTTCCGTATGTGCCTGCTTCATGTCTTCCAATGATACTTGCTCTGCACCAAAAGCTAATCGGCTGTCAGCTTTGCGTTCAGCAAGAGCTATGTAATCCCCTAAGTGACTGAGATAATGCTCAATGTGAGCATCTGGCGAGAGCTCTTCTTTGACATGAGATAATAATGCCTTTAAACAATCAGAGCCTGACTGTTCCGCTAGAGATAACACTCTTTCAGTTAACGGATACATTAGAGGAATATTGGCATCGAAACTGATCCCAGCCCCAAACAACCAAGACTGATTGCTGGCGGCAAGAAGGCTATCAAGTTGCTGCAATGCATCTTTTGCGTCATGTGAACTCATTTACTTCGAGCCATAAAGTTTTACTATCCCTAAAATACAAACTTAAGGAAAATATGTCGATATGCTAGGAGGCATATTTAACCCTCGATACTTTGATAAGTGGACGCATTTCTCTATACCTCCTAGGGTGCAAGCACTTCACCCGCTAGCTCTTCAATTTGGATCTCCGTAACTAACTCTTGATCTGCAGCCCATTCACTGCAATAGCTGAGCATTTTAATGGTATCAGGCCGAGTGGCTTTAAACATTACCTGCCCAGACTTCCCGACTGCTGATACGTAAGGATGTCGATGATCATGTTCTAATACCGCTTTAATAGCTGGTTCATACAGTGCGGAAAGCTTTATATTTGGAAGACTTTTAGCAATTCGTTCGTAAATCGCCATTCCTGCGATATCCAAGTCGCCCCAGAAGGTGATATTCGAATGAGTGAGAAGCTCTCTTGCTGATGTGTTACCTGATGACCCTTCACGAGTCAACGTTACAGCTCTTGAGAAACGCTCTTCGACCATACCAGCAAGCTGATTACCAAAGTCTTCAGATGATTTGTTTAATCCAAAGCCAAAAGTAGAAATAAACGCACAATGCTCAATTGCCTTAGTTGTTACAGCTAGTTCAAAAGCTGCAGGGTTTTCAACAAGCACCACTGTCTCTGGATTTGCAGATCCAGCCGTAACCACATATTGCGGATGGTCAGTAAAATGCAAAAGATTGATGCCAAACGCCTTAATGGCACGAGCACCCAATTTGCCCAAAATTTTTGACGAACCTCTCAGATACCTCGCACTCACAAGGAAAGCTGGACTGCCTATGAGCTCAGATTGCTCCTTTCGCAAGCGGACTAGGCCATCTAATATTTTAGGAAACTCTGACGCATCCATGTCGGACAAGTTGGATCCACATTCGTACAACGTTTCCCGATCAGCTTCAGACAGTTGTTCGCTAGCTGCTAATGCTCGTTTCCAACCATCGGCCCATAATGGAGGAGGTAACGGAGGCAAGCTCACCTTAACGCGTCCCACCGGATTGCCAGTTCCCGACCATGAACTAGCTTCTACCCACCCACGAGCTCTCATCTCTTTGAAACAGTTTCTAATCGTCGCAGCATCCAGCTCCGTTTTGCGTGCAATTCTTTCAATCAGAGCACTTCCCTGCAAAACATTGCTATTCCGAGTTTGCAGCCTCAGCTCGCTCACGACCTTTTCAATACAATCGACGACCATACAAACACCTATTGTGTGAAATGTGAGCCAAAAATGCCTAGTGAACCTGGCTGCTCTTCGTTCGATTCAACAGTAAGCCATGAATGTTTACCGCCCTTAGCATGATATGGTCTACCGACAAAATATGATGGAAAGATCTTCGGATTGTTTATATACCTCGGATGATGAATCATTCCTATTAGCTGGAAATGACCAGCAGAGAGGCGAAGCGACTCCATTGCAGAATCAATCATCGTGTCGTGACTAAGGTTGGAAAAGAGCCCGTCCAGAATCACGAAATAGCGTTCTTTGCGCAAAGCAGCACGATTGTTCTGACGTCTCATTCCACCGGCTAGGTCAATAGCCTGTCGTAGACGGAATTCAGCCAGCTTCGCGATCCACATCAAGCTGATGGCTGTCCGCATGCCCTCGCTTAAGCTTTTAGAGGATAGTTTATGTTGCCCTCCTTCCCAAATTGAAGGATGACGGAATTCTACGCTCACATCAGTGAACAAAGATCGATAGATCTCGCCACGCAACTCGTTAATTACTCGTGTTTTCTGGCGCTTTTCTGTTATGAACGAATTATTAGTATCGCGTCGCATCTGCGCTTCGATATCGTAATAGAGTCGACTCAAAAGGTTGTCAATCTTGTCATCTGTGATGACACTAGCCCTAACATAGAAACGCGCAGAAGGAGTAGTCGCCATCGCGTCATCCAAAATCGACAACGCGCGATCTGCGTCCTTCGCCAGTATTGTCAACATATCTGTGGTTTTGTCACGAGCAAACTCTAGACTTGTGGTAGCTTGGAGTAATAGCGTTTTGTTACTCGCAATACTCACCTCAATCTGGGATTTCAGATCAGCTGGTGCATCAAAGCGCTCTTGGCTTTGCAACCATTCGCTGTTAAGCACTGAGAGTCCTTTTCTATAACCATTGGTTATATCATTGCAAAAGCGGTCCTTGCGTTCCTTATATTCACGAACAACCCGCTCGGCATTGCGTCGCACTTGAGCAATATCTTTAGACTGCTCTGCTAGTCCCAACTCACCGGATAATCGGCCAAGCTTGCGAATATTATCGATTAAGAATGGATCACAGTCTGAATGTTTGAGCCGTTCTCGAATTAACTCAGCATGAAGGAACAGGGCAGAATTATTGAATTGAATATCCTTTATATTCCCTGAGTCTCGAATGTCTTCGAGATCTTTTGCAACGGATCGGAACTCTGCGAGTAGCCGACACGCTGCCTCATGAAGAACATCCCGAAGGCTCTTGATAGTAACTAGCCTCTGATTCTTCTCATCCACTGCATGGGTATCCTTTTCCTGCAGGAGCCTTGCTTTTGCAGTCTTTATCGCTAAATCCGCTTTGTGTTTTAGCAAGTCCTGTTCGCTAGTCTGACCATCTCTGCTTTCATCTATATAACGTTGAGCGTGTGGAAACTGGCTTTCATAACCTTTACGGGTCTCAGCCTTACGCTTGTCAAACTCCAGAGATTGACGTGAACTCTCGTGGGTCTCCATGAACAACAAACCCTCACCTTCTGAAAAGTCAGCTAGGTCAAGTAAATTCTGATAGTTCTGGTGATATGCCTCTACCGCGCTTGATTCAGCATTTTGGGCTGTAGTGTGATGCGCTTCATACTGAGCAACAGCTTGCATCATCTCATCTATCTTTTTTGTCAGAGCTTTCAGTTCCGCCATGCAAGTTTCAGAAATACCTTGCCGCTTGGCAAGCTCAGCCTCGCCCCCTTCCAACAAGTATCTGCGCATAGCGGTGATTGCAGTATGGATGTCTTCTCGATCCCGTTCCTCAAACCACTCACGTGAGCGCTGTAAGTCACTGCCTTGATCTCTTATTAGTTCCAGCTCTGCCTGTATATTTTGAAGTACATCAACTCCATGCTTTGATATCAAAACCTGATAACGACGCATATCCAGGATAACCTGACGTACTGCGTCGGAGTTACGCTCCTCGTACCATTCCCTCTTCTGACGCCAGAACTCGATCTGCTCTACAATTTGGCGAAGTTCCTCAACCACCTTTTCGCCAATGTTATCGCCATGCTCCTTGGTCAATTCGAGGTATTCTCGCATCTTTTGAATGCTGTCGAGCGCTTCTGGGGAGCTTTGTAACAAAATGTCTGGCAACTGCTTGCGTAATTTTGTCAGTTGTTGAGAAGTCGCTAACAATTCAGCTTCTGCGTTAGAACTCTCCGCTCGCTCAGCATCGCGAGCTAGTTGCGTAGGAATCGATCTCTCTGAGAGTTTATTAAGCTCCTCTTCTTTTTGTAATAGCACCTCTTTGAGCAAAGCCAACCGTTTATGTGCCAAAGATCTCTCTTCTTTAACCGCTTCTGGATTTAGAAGGCAATGCACCATACGTGTCTTTATACCGGCTAGCCATGTATATGCACACTCCTCTTCCAAAACCAGCATCGGTGTGCCACTCTCCATCATAGCCTTTAACGGGCTTGCAATTAGCACCGGCATCGTTGTTTGTTCGTTATAGAGCAAACGGGAAGCCTTGGCCGCTTCCCCAATAGTTTCAACAACTGGAGCAAACAGCAATGATGAGAAGTGCGTCAGCCAATGTTGTTTCACATCAGATGGACAATTGTTCTCTATAAAAATGTGCAGAGGAACAAATGTAATTGTTCCTCTGAGCAGGTCATGCATACACGCTACGTCTTCTGGCCGGGCTACAGGATCGGACATCAACTCGGCAAGCTGACGCTGGGCAGTAATAACTTTCTGATTCTGTTGAGCGAATTCTTGAGTTAGCGCCATTCGCCGTGATTCAAGTTCAGCAAGCCATGCAGTCGGGCTCCAACCAGGGTTCGTCTCCCGGAACAGATTGAGTCTAGAAACTTGAGTATCTAACGATTTACAGCTCGTTTCGGCCTGAATAATGGCCTGCTGCAATTCTGCACGCTCCTTGCTAGGATTCAACATTAGCGGATTGATATCACCGAAAATTCGATGATATGCTCCAACAAATGGCTGTAAATTTTGAATACGGACATACAGCGCATCCGCAACTATCCGCGATTTCTCGAGCGCTTTCTCTTGAATCGCTATGTGTTGGAGCTCACTAGAAATATTGATTCTATCGGCATCTCTCTCATCGAACAATTCACGGAAACGTGATACTGAGGGCAACAACGCAGTAATACTCTCTTGTAGCTCTTCACACTCCTTGCGTCGATGAGCGAGCTCTTTCTCGTCATAATCAATTTGCCTAAGATTACCCCGAATATCGATAGTTTCAGGCGATGTTTCACCAAACCATTCCGCGTAAAGTGGATGATGAGATTGCAACTCTTGCAGAGTCTCAAGCTGCTGTTGGTTCTTTTTGTGCAAATCTTCTTGATCTAACTTCAGAGTTTTTAGTCGGATTACTTCATCATTTGAATTATGAAGGTTTTGTTTAGCGACTTGCAGAGCTTCCTTCGCGCTGTCCATACGCACTGACAGTGTATCCAAGCAGTTTCGCACCGATTGGCCGCGATTATTCTGACAGAATGTCAAGTAACGAGTGAACAGTTGCTCGAGACTACCTACACGAATATCATGCTCCCTCAACGCACAATCAGAGGCATGAAGCTCATCGGCCACTATGCTCGCGAGCAATATTGGGGTTTCGAGTTCTTTAGCAGAAAAATCCCCGCTTCCAATTAAATCCTCGAAGGCCCCTTTCGCTTGGTCATACTTAGAGATTCGATCCCCGAGTTCGTTAACTTCGAACTCCCACTGAGCTATCTCAACCATTCGCCGTTTGATATCTTCTTGGTGTTTGTCTATTTCCACTAAAAGCTGCCGAGCTGCTTTTCGGTAGCTGTTGGTGTCAGCTTTGTTTTCGACCCAGCAAAATACTTGCTGTAGCATATCAGCAGCTCCAGCTAGTTTTGCAGTACCGATGTCTCGAAGTTGTGCGAGAAGTTGTATCGCGGCATCTAGGGCGTAAGCTTTTCGAGTGTACCCTCCACCACGATTACCAGACTTGAAATTTACAAGATTCCAACTAATATCAACAACTTGAAATTCATCTACTTCTTGCCGCGCAATCTTTGAGCGTTCGGCAGATCTATTTAGAATTCCGGTCTCGACACTGGTAAGTTTTTCCAGTCCTGCATCCAAAATCATTAGACCGTGGATCTTGTCTATTACTACGTATGGTACAATTTCACCAACTCGGCCAGACGGCAAATAACGCGCATCCAGCAATCCTGGAAATGGATCTGTGCGCACAAGGTGTTGGATTAAAGCGCCGTCGTGAGCAATATTCCCAAGCATCAGACGATACTTGTCGCTTTCTTCCTGGGCTTTCGAGCCAGTGGCTGCTAGGCCGTCAAGATCACGCACAACATCTTCTTGCTCTTTAATCAGCTTTTGCTCCTGCTCCGCTTTTATAGTCGCTGAAGCCATCTTGCTAAAGTGGGCATAAAGTAGTTCTTCGAAGTTTTCGCGTGGGTCTTCAGGGTCCTCCTCTAACTCACTATTCGATGCAAGTAGCTCTGGAGCAATGACCATTCGGAAAAATGCCTGATCGAAGCTCTCGTCGTTTTCTGTCTCGACCTGATGAAGTTGAGCTGATTTGTCACCGCCACCATCAAGATGAAACTTTACTTGTTGCGCCAGTACTCGACTAGGAATGTGGCTGGTAATAAGAGAGCGCCATTCATGAACAGATGAGATGTTCCAAGTCCCACCCACAGCCCTCACAGCTTGTTGGACTGCTGTTTCTTGACTATACAAATAACCCTTATCGGTACGTTCGAATACAGGACAATCCTCTAACACCCCCCTATAGTAGTAAAACTTTGGTTCCTCTCCTTGATAGGCACACAAGCCAAAAACATAGTGATCATTATTGTTAGGCAGATCTCTGGGATCCAATAAACCATCTTCAAGACCTAAGTCGGTTTGCATCAGATCATCTTGTAGATCCCATAATTGAACTCGGATGTGTGAAGGTGTTCCACATCTGCGTGGCGTGAACAGAGGCAGAGCTTGCAGCCTCAGTTTTCTGTCTCGGCTAATAAGGTAAAGCAGGGCTGAGATCATGTTAGTTTTGCCATGACCGTTCGGGATATTGATAGCTGTAGAATATTTGAGCGGAGAAAACTCTACGACCCGTAGAGCAGGCTTTCTATCTCTGCTTTCTGGGTGACTGTAGGTAAGGAAATTAACATACTGAATCCTTGCAATCAGCGACATACAGCCTCTCTGTTAATATCTGTTGTGTAATCCGTTCCAGTAAGAATCGACGTCGCAAGCCTATATTTCTTTGCGTTGGAGTCCTCTACGAACTGCTGTAAACCCAGTTCGTAATTCCTTTTGATCTCGTATGCAGAGAGCAGTGTTTGCTGATACACATCCTTCGCAATAGTCGTTAGAAGACCTGCGTTAATCATTAGATTGACGAAACGCCGACATCGACGCTCTACTTCTGTATGGCTTGCTTTCTCGAACGTTTTGAACACAGCATCGGCCGGAACTTCATTCCGATCCAAACCCTGCCGTAAATCCTCAAAATGATTACGGACTAGTGTCAAGAAGACATCAAAGTCGAACATTCCCTTTGGATATGTTTGTAATTGAGATGGTGACCGGCCTTGGTTTGTATAGATCAGGTCTAGGTGGACCAACCAAAGATGCACGAACCATGCTGCAGCCTCGCTCTTGGATTCATTACCTTTCTCCCGCATCGCGTCTAAAATAACTTCTGGGGCAAGGACAGCCGAAGGTTCACCCTTTCCAATATCACGAGCCAATAGATATACTCGTCCACCTTTGGGTAAGGCTGGGATGACATGCCAGTCAAAATCGACAAATATAAGGCGCATACCAGCAAATATTTTGTCCAGCGAACGTCGTTCTTCAGTATTCATTGAAAATAACAGTTTCCCCACGATCCTTGCCTCATCTGTGTTGCGTCCATTGGCAGGATGTGTTTCAACTATCCGATGTCGAAGCAGATGCGCAACGATCAGCCCCATATCCTCCATATCCATTATTTGCTCTCCAAGACCATTACTAATTCATCGAACGACAGTCGTCCGACTCCTTCAGCTGCATAAGTGGCTCGACCATCTCCAAAACGAACGACTATATTCAAGTCCTCCCCAAGCATTGTCGGATCACAATAGGTTCCGACCAACTCACTGAGATTGCTAGTGTCTGTTTCGAGGCCAATCCACTCGCGCTCTAACGCATCGGTAAGAGTAAGAGGACCTTTACGAAGCTCTGCGAGAATAGCTGAGCCGTGCTCCGCGATGAAACCGATACCCTTAATGCCTGTATCTTCGATCCCTTCACTGTCCTCGTCTTCTTCACGGTTATCTATACCTCGTTGCGGTTCGACTACTCCAAAAAAGTCAAAGGGGCAAGGCATGATTTGCCTCAGTCGGGTAGGGCCAAAGGAGCTAATCAGTGAAAAATAGAAACTATCTTGGAATGATTTGGCGGCCAACGAAGCTGACAGGTCAATGAAAGAAACCGGACTCAGTGCACTTTCGTCCATGGTAAGACTCTCGTTTACCAGTTGTGTAAATGATTCAAGTAGCTTAAGCGTTTGCCCGGTGACGTTCTTCAAATGCTCTTTAGCATAACCGTGGCCGAAAGACGGTTTACCAGCCCGATCCATAGCAGCTATCCAGATTTGGAATTCTGCACGAGTTGATTGAAGAGAAAGGAACTCGTTCGCTTCGACAAGAATCTTGGCCGCATCTTCGATTTGCTCCTTAATCACATCACCACGCTCCTTGAAAAATCCTTGAATACCAGCCTTCTGACTACCCTCCCTATGTGATTCAATCTCTAACCTGAATGTCCGTAGAACATCAATTATCGCTGCTGCTAGTTCGGTTATCTTCCAAAAATCACGCGCTTTAATCGCGGTAAGTAGATTCTTTGCAGACCCAGCAATATAAGCGATGTCACGCACATTGGCGGCAAGCCCAGCTGCGGTTCGACCGGTAGAAGCAAGTCGATAGGCGTCCGCAGTGCGGGAGCGCTCAATTAGATTGGTTTCCTTGGTTGAGTTAATAGGTCTGGTTCCATTATCCATCCTCTCTACAAACCATATTTCTGCGGGTGTGGTTAACGCTGATAGAACAAATTTCACATCTTCGTCGGATAGATTAGTAATACGTTTTTGTAAACTTTCCCGAACCTCGGTGCCAGAAACAAATCCACCTACGACTTCGCTCTCACGTTCTCGTAGATATTCGATCACTGTCAGTGCAACATCCAACCAAAGTCCATCGTGATTTCCCCCTCGGGCCTCACGGTAAAGGTCATACTGGCTAGTTGAACGTCCACTTTCTCGATGACTATCGTGAAGATCAATCAAGCGAGCAGTCGAGGCAATTAAAGGAATCCAGTCCATCGTATTTCCTTCATGGTCATACTGAGCACCAATCAATTTGGGTTGCATAACACTACATATCGACAAAACTAACACATCGTGTAAGACTATGCAAACTACACATCTAACATGAGCCTCATCATATTCATATGTCGAAAACTGATTTGTTGAAATCTTTGCCCCATCTTTCATTTACAGTCCAACAACGAATGGAACACATTGAGCGATGTTTGTTTTGGAAAGGCGAACTTCAACGTGCTGATCTTGTGGACCAATTCGGTGTCAATCCTACTCAGGCAGCTACCGATTTCAGCACGTATATGGCTATTGCACCTGGAAACATGAGCTATAACAAATCCCGCAAGCGGTACTTACCTAATTCAGGCTTCATCCCACTCTTTATGAACCCCCGCGGGCTTGATGAATTCGTCAATATGGTCCCCTCTCAAGTACCTGTGGAGGCTTGGCCTCTGCCTAAGCGCCAGGCAACCTCAGAAACTCTGTTTGCAATAGTAAAGGCAATTCAAAAACGTGAAGCATTGGAAGTTTGTTATCAATCTATGACTGACCCAAATTCGTCTTGGCGTTGGCTATCACCCCATGCTTTCGCTTCTGACGGTGAACGCTGGCATGTAAGAGCGTATTGTCACAAGCGTGACGAGTTTCGTGATTTTGTTCTTGGCCGCGTTATCGCAACTAGAAGTACGAAACCAACAGATATGAGTGCAGAGCAAGATGTAGATTGGCAAACCTTCGTAACAGTTATTGTGAAGCCAAACCCTGATCTGTCTGCAGAACAACGTTTAGCTATTGCCAATGAGTACAATATGCCCGATAACCAAGAAATTCAGTTGAGACTAAGGCGCTCAATGCTCTTCTACTTGGAAACACAATACAACTCTAAACAGGTGTCGATGCCTGCAGCACATCAATTGATCGTTTCAGTGAGAAAGTTGGAGAGTTAATTTCATATAGATTTTGCCTTTGTCACTAATGTTGTCGGCTTGTAATTAGCGACAACAGCCCCTTGGCTCCAAATTTGATTAGATAGCAGATAAGAACCTCAGAGCCCAGCTCTCCAGTGACTCCCGGGGAATATTCCCAGCCTCAGCGCCCTGATGTTTTGGGTGATTAATACCTCTGTGTCCATGTTCGCCGTAAAGTGTGTCGAGTAATTCGTTTGGCCAGGACAAGGACTTAGACACAACTCCTTTCCGAATCTGCAGATACTGCTCATCCCATTTGGTTGGGTCGGCGTTGAAAAGTATTTTGGTTGATAACATTTTGATGCCATCAGAGGTATCAATCTCCAGTAACACAACTTGCTGACCACCATGTCTAAGCCACACCGACTTAATCACCCGCGGAGTTCCGTTCTCCAACATTTGTTGCTGGCTACGACCAACTTTCGGCAACGCCAAGGTGTCCTGATGCAAAATAGTACAGCCATGTACGAATTTTAAAATTTTAAGCATATGGTCGAAGCTGATAAAACGACCTGCGTAGTAACGCTCTCTGTCTGTAAGATCATGCTTTCCACCTACATCAGCCGAAGGAAGCTTACCGGCTTGATTTGGTTCATCAGTGCTGACCTGTTTTCCGCCTTCCCGCTCCGACTCCTCATCAATAATCAGCTTATGACTTGGCGTGAATTGTTCTTGCTTAACAACAGAACAAGGTCTTTTAAAACGAACAAAAGACGCACCACCATCAATAACTGTGGTTTGATTCTGATCGGATGCTGATTCTTCATCATCAATTTCATACTCTTCTTCCTGGTCCCGCCAGTCAACAGACCCAGAACCATGACGGACAGAGCCATCTTTATTTTCCTTTTTGACAAAATCAGGGTGAATAAAAGCAACCAGTACAGGCATTTCGGCATCGATATCAATACCTATGATTTCCTCAACCAGGTAGCTCGATTTGTCGTCGCTAAAACGTCCACGGACATGAAGGGTCCAATTGTCCATTGGTGGGGGATCAAAGCTGAAACACCACGACTCCCATATTCCTTTGAATTGTCGGTCTCGTATATAGTGCGAATAAATGCTCTGAAAAGAGTTCATGGCATCGCTGTTTGTCAGCAGCCAAGCCAGAATCATGGTGGTGCCACTTTGATCAAATGCACTGAGGGGAAAGGTAGTGGTCTTTAAAACATGAATATCGACATGCTTGTGGAAGTAAGGCCGTTGAACGTCAAATTCGAGTTGTAATGTTGTGCTAGATAAACAAGCGCGGCATAGATAAGAGTTGATTAAAAAGATGGCTCTGGCCAGTTCAAGCTGTGGTATGACGTACTTAACGGTTCTTCCGGGCTTTTTCTCAGTGTAGATGAAAGCATTCTGCCGGCTTTCTGCTTTTCTGACTGAATCGAAATTACTTAAGTCAGGAAAATCGGCCAGTTTTGCCGGAAACAATTGATACCGCGAAGGAAGTTCGATCACCCTGTCAGCAGAGTTTTCTCCACGCTTACTACTGTTGATGCGCTTGCTGCGACTCAATAAAGCTAGGTTGGATATCCGGGTCGACTTTTTATCCTGTAAAGGGCGACACCAGACATTGATATACCAGTCTCGCTTGCTACGAGCTCTGAACAATTCACCTATATGTACAATTTGAACATCGTCATCAAAACCGGCAATCCTTGGCATCCCATCTCCTTTACAACATCCGCAGTATTGCAGCGGCCTGTGGAGTAATACGTTCTTTACTCAAACCTGACATACGAAGAACGAGCCACATTTTAGGAGGTATGTGTTCATCCCTTAATCGCGTAAAGATGCAACAAATACGACGCAGCTGGTACTCCGTGATTGACTCAGCATATCTTTGTAGCACTTTGTTAACCAGAGGTAATTTGCGAATATTTTTTGAAATGGATGCTTTGTTGGGTAACTGCTGAAGTAACCAGTTAGCGGATAACCTGGGCAGGTCTAGCCGTAAGTCGGACTGATAAATCAGCCGCAATAGATGACGACTAGCTGTCATATCACGCTTATGCCAGTCGACTTTAAGACCCGGCAAATCTCTTGGCTGTTTATGTTGCTTGTTAAACTCCATGAGCCAGATTCTATCATTCCGGTATAGCCAAGCGTACAAGGCTCCACCGGATTCGACCTTTCGGGCTGCTTTAGCGCCATGAACTAGAACCAATCTCTGCCATGCTTCACGTTTTTGCGTATCGACAACTGTTGGGTTCGCAAGGGCACCTGTAAGCTCTGATTCGGGCCACACCTTGCCACCCAATTTCCGCACTTGGTTAAGAATTTCAGCAGGCGTCATTCCTGGTAACAGGACTGCCCATACAATTAAATGCTCCAGATAACTAAAGGCCTTACGGTGCTTCCGAAACATCGATCTCAGCCAAAAGCTTTCACTAATAGGTCCGTGCAGATGCAGTTCAGACAAGGTCCGAACAGAGAACTTTTGCCTGATATGGTCGTAGACCTGATCGTGCAAAACTTGTTTCCCTCTTGAGAAACCGAAATCAACAGCCAGACCATGATAAAACTCTGTCCACTGTTCAAATGATGGTGATGCCCCCGGGGACAACTGCATTAACTCACGAGCTAAACATGCAAGTGCCATCTGCTCAGAACTTACGTCGGTACAGCTTTGTGTTTTACCAATAGCTTGTTGCAAGGGTAAAAATAAATGCCGATGGTCGCCTATGTTTTCAGATAGCAAAGTTAATGAAGCATGCTCAGGACAGACTCCAAGACCAGGAAAATACCACTCACGCAACCAGAAGCACTCCCCATGCGCCTTTAGTTGCTGCTGTACACAAGCAGCACAATAGCGGAACCCATGTACTGATTTAACTCGGGAAGCAGCAACACCAAGCATTAAGTGAACAGCACCCTGAGAGCTTGCGGCCATCATCTTCAGAGCCCTAAGCCTGTGTTCTTCAGAAACAAAAGGGGCATACAGCGGGAACAGAGTGTGCTGATAAACCAGCTCAACAACAGAATACCGGCCTGTTCTTTTCAGCTGGTTAGAAATAGCCTGCAGATGACAAGGCAAATCCATGGTGGCAATTACCTTGCGGTCACCATACACCTCATCCAGTAGCTGTTTGGCGCTAGAAATGCCGAGATAAGTACCAGTACGAGCTACCGCACTGTAAATAAGTTCATTTTGATAGGGTATAGGGAAGTTGAGCATGGTCGTTAACTGATCAAGCGAATGTAAGTTTTTAAATATAAGTGCCGTTAATCGGATTGAACTCAACTTGCTCAAACAATCCTGGGTAAAATAGCCTAAACATTATACTTCACAACTGTTTGCAAGTAGTGTGTTGTAGAGTAATGCCGTGTGAAACCACATAAACTACCCAGCACACAATTGGCTTGTTGAAGCATCTTGAAAACGGTTACCGCAGGTTTAAAACCTGCGGCCTTAACAATTATTCTCACATTTTAAAGGTTGGTCGAGGCGGCTCTGGACGATAGTTTTTTATAAACTCTTCCGCATCCCCGATAGAACTAAATTCTCCCAATACATTTCCGTTTGCATCGCATACTTCGTAGCTAACTCGGATTACGTCACCATTTCCATCCAAGTGATCAACTTGAACTAAAGATAACCCATTTTTGGAACTCAAGGCTTTTCTATTCTTCATTACAACTCCAGTCTGATTGGTGAAATAAAGCAAAACTCGATTGCGGAAAAATGCTGTAGTAGCCGGCCGCGATTGATGAACTCAGTTAAATTTATTGCGTAGATAAAGGACGATTTTTTATATAAGCCCAACCTTCTCTCCCATCCGAAAGGGCAAGACCTCTCGCGCCAATTTCTATTAGGAGTCTACGACCCCCTTCAGGTTGAGAGCCAGTAACCGTAGACAAAGTATCTAAGGACCTTCCCTCTTCAAATCTTGTATCGCTTAGCATTTTGCTTAGCAGTTCTTTTCTCGCAGTATCAATATTTTTTTGCTGCTTATTCTGCATTTTGAAAATGATAATATTACCAATGATCGCAATTACAGCACCTAAAGTGACTCCACCCAATCCAATAAGGGCAGTCCAGAAGCTAACGTCACTGACAACCTTTCCAGCAATTATGGAAACCGTCTGTTCATCCATTCACAAATGCCTCTAACCTAATTTTTCCTACCGTTTGTTCTAATTCAGCAACAAATAACTAAGTCATATCTGCTTGCAAACATGCACTTAACCCTATGAAAAATAAATAGCACCTTTACACCATCAAGATACTTAAAATGCCATAAACCTCGTAAAAGTACTCTGTCGTAAATCTCAGAACAACGAGCACGATCTCCGTATCTGCCTACAAAAATAGACAGCCTTTCCTACCGAAAATTGATTTAGAGCTAATGCGACCAATCACCCGCCACTAACACACTTATTTAAATCATATAATATGCCTTTGGCTCTCAAAGCCGAGTGCATAGCTGCTGCGGATTGTTGCTGAGAGCTGATGTAGCGCAAATCATCCCAATCCAAAGTATCCCATTGATCAGGTTTGGCATTCTTAGCACGTATTTTCGATTGTTCTGGTTTCACTAGATTGTCACCATCTGACAGCCAATTCAAAATTACTGGTAACAGTTGAGGGCGAGTCAGCTTAGGATTCTCAGCGAATGCTTTGCGCACCGTTGCGACAAGCAGGCTTGAGTCATAATCGTCTTTGAGCATTAGGTAGATTCTGCGTTCGTCGTCTGTTGCCAGCTGTTTTAGCGCTAATTCCTCTGGGGTTTCGACTTTCATGCCAGCAATATCCCTTTGCAGCTGAATAAGCCTCTTGTCCATTTCCGGCAGCATCAAATCAGAATACTGCGCAATTTTTTCCGGAACGCCAGATCGAAGAGCCTCCAGCATAGGATGAACAGGTTTTAGCTCGTCTTTATAAACCTGCCGCATTAAGCCTTGAGTGATACGCTCTTTACCCAAAGCCAAGGCTCGTAACTGAGACAACACAAAGAGCTTAACGACTATATCCATAACGCCCTGACTCAGGTCATACCAAAGGTCCCGTAACTCGTCGGTTAACACCAGATCCTTGCTCTGCAATAACTGCAGCTTCCAGAGGTTGTCGGTAAAGGCAACCCACTCAGGGTTACGCTTACCATTGGGTTCTTGTTTCATCGGTTCCCAAAAAATCGCACCTAAACCTGAGCCACGTCGGGCTGACCTGAGATCAATTTCAAAAATTTCCTTGGCTTTAGGCGTTCCAATCAGCATGACTGGCACACCAATGGTGTTCACCATAGTCACGAAAAAATTCAGCATCGCTTCTGGGCCACCTGATTTCGTACGGCTTAAATGCTGGATCTCATCAATAACGAGCAAACCTACCGCATGGGCGTTGGCTATCTGAGCCATCAGTGCCAACATGGTCTCAATACCATTACGTTTGAGGCCATATTTTTTCTCATAATTCGAGCCCAACGCTTTATCCAGCGCCCGGAAAAAGTTCAGGCAGATTTCTTTAAGCGAGCCATTGTGTGAACAGTCCACTTTCAGATAAACCACTTGCTCAAAATTCATAGTCGGGTGATAAATGACTTGAGGATAGGTGTCAAGGATGCGTGCTAAAGACGTTGTTTTTCCACTACCTGAGCAACCAATCAGCAACATACTTTGAGCAGTAGATTTCGCCTCTTCAAATCTGAAGCTAGACAAATCACCACTTTGAACTCTTTCGTAGCCATTTTGTAAGTGCCGCTGCAGGTCGCCTGTTTTAGGATTACGGCCAACATAGCCACCACGAATCATTAGCGAAACTCGCTCACTCAGGAGCATGTGAGAGCCCAGCGGCTGGAAAAATTCATTGGTGATACGGCAAATACTGTGGGCACGAACAACTCTTGGTTTCTGCAGATCTGACGCATCGAAAAGTGATGTTGAACGAAGAGCTGCAGCACTGTTTACAGATTCCTGCAGTGGCGGCAAAGCTTCGATAAACGGATTGCCTTTGTAAGCTGTGACATCGGCGTCTCGATAAACGGCATCAATTTTTGTTGCGCTCATTCAGGTTCTCCATCTTGGTCACCAAACAAGTCCGGAACATAGCTGGGCAAACTGTAATCCTCTTCGGCTTCTCGCAGAGGAATGACTGGTGCAAGCACTTTGTCTTTTACTTCATTTGCAGGCCTGACTCGCTGTAATTGTTCAGCTTCACGGGCCTCTTTTTTATTACCCCTGATCTGTGCAATACGCTTTTGGCCTGACTCTTTAATGGCTGGAGTTGCGCGGATAGCACTGGTAGTTTTTTCTTTTATAAAAGCATCCAGTTCTCGCCGTTTCGCATCTTCATCCAACCTGGCATTTGCCATATTATGTTTCTGCTGGGCCTGCAGCTCCCAAGCTTGCCAGAATGTAAGTCCTCTAAATTGGCGACTGCGATCAGTAAGAGTACAAGTCCAGTAGGTCCGGCTACCTGGTTGTGGAAACAGATAAATGGTATCTGCAGATCCCGGGTTGTAAGCAGCCTCCAGTTTCTGAGAACGCTGAATATCAGGGCTTCGCAGTAGCCATCCTTCTCTAAGAAATTCTGGACAGCTGTAGTAGGTACCCCACATATTTGCGCCGTATTGAGAAATACTGACCTTTTGCCGTGGCAACAAAGCAATCCTTAACTGCTCAGAATCAACCTGCCTTAAATTACCAACCCTGTGCTGCATGCCCCAGTTCCATACATGAATTGGAATTGAAGGGATATCAGCTGGCAGGTCTGCATCACGATCGTACTTATCCATCACATGGTAGTTGTTTCGAAAAAGAATAGTCTTCAGCATTATTTGGGCAAAGTCAGTGATCGTCATTACAGCATCAAGACGATAATCCCGCTCTCCGTGTTTTTTCACTCTGTTACCAGTAACAACACCAGGCACATAGGGTTTAAATTCAGCCTGAAGAGTACGGAAGCAACTTTCAACAATCCCCTTGGCGTCACCACGTCTCGGTGGTGCACTTTCGATCCGAAGATTAAACCCCTTAATCAGCGCGTCCACCTGATGGCTCATCATTTCACCGCGGTCAGCCAGAATGGCATCAGGTAAACCAACACATGGCCATTCGTCCGGAGTGATATCTATACCAAGAGACTTACAGGAAGTGACCTTCTCAGTACAGGCAATTGCCACAGCCTGCATAGCCACCACATAGGAAGGGTTGTCAAAACCAATATAAAAGCCAGCTATCATTCGGCTGAACACATCAATCACTATGTAAAGGGTAGGCCTGCCGATAATTTTACTGCGGTCGTCATCTGCAACCAGGTAGATATCAGCAATAGTTGCATCAATCTCATATCGGCTGCCAGGGCCCAGCACATGTGCAGTTGCAGTGCTGGTTAAAGGGCGAATATCCTTTTTGTAGATGCCGGGATTCGTGCTTTCAAGTAACCGCTGTGGCTTCTTATACTCCCGGTTATAGAAATACCGGAACTGCCGTAACGTGGGGAAATCTTCAGGCAAGACTTCAGGGTGGTACTGTGCAAACAAATCCCTGAAACGACGATACGCGACCGTTGTTTGAAGCTTTTTCTGAGTTAATAAGTGCTTTTCTATACTGACCCGAAATATTCGTTCAACATCGACGGTGACTTTAATACCTGAACCATCGCCGTATAACCGGCTACGGCCAACTTTTGTTGTGCCTGATGCCGCTCTGGATTTCCCCGGGGCTCCACTGTTCTTGAAGTCAGGCAATAACGCATTGGGCTTCTGGCCTCGCTGCCAAAACCTGCGAAGTAGCTTATAAATAGTCGCTTTGGTTGCTATACCACCCATCTCAACTTCAGTAACCCGTCGCGCTCTGGCTTTAGTTTCAAAACACAGTTCGTCAACAATAATGGGCTGAATAATGGCCAGTGCTTTTTCACGTCGATTAAATGCAACAGACCCAACTTCTGGCTCTTCATTATGCAGAAATGCGTAAGGGTCAGTGCTTCTGAGCAACCGGCCTTCATCCAAGTAGGAAATAAGCTTCAGTTCCAGGATAAATTCGGGTAATCCCTTATCGCTGTCGATTTGGATCCAGACGAGCTCTCCCGGATGCACAGCTAAGATACGATAGGGCTGTTCGTCAAATCGCAGAACCTCATTGATTTGCCACATGCAGCAAGGCCTCCATATCTTCAAACTGACAGAACCTGAGCTCTGATGCCTTAACAGAACGAAACACCTTATTGATATTAAATTTAATAAAGCCATTGGCTACCAAAGTCCGAACATCTCGTAAGCTGTGGCCAAGATCAAGCTCATAAGCGGTATCAAGGTGTTTACAAATATCAATGACCTTCGAGTCCTGAGCTTTGCTAAATGCCTTAGATAAAAAAGGCAGCTGAGCTAACAAAGCCGGATCAACAGCAGCATCACTTTTTGTTGGATATAACCATTCGATGTTCTGTTTTATCACCAGATCAATTTCTTCTTCGGTGACCAGAAACCATGGGATTTGCTTTAAATGCCAGTAGCGCCTTTCCAGCTCAAGCTTCTCGATGATCTCTGGCTTGGCTAACTCAGTCACTGGTTTCACCTGAATAGCGAACTGTCTGTCAGGACCAGTAGTAGCATCTATAAGGAAATCTGACGACATCACCTGGTCAACACCACGGACAGAAGGATGTCTCAGTTGATGCTTAGCAGCGAGAGCCCGGGTTTCATCTCGCTTTAAAGGGAATTGCTCCCTGATATCTGTAATGTCTGACGACCATTCAAGCACAAGAAAAACTGCTAATTCCAGATCGGAAAGCAGATGATGAACCCGCCGCGTTTTATGAGAGTAAATACGATGAGAACGCCCATCTGATGGGACATCCTGAACATGAAACCAGGGCTTATAACATTGTCCATGACCCTGGCCGCGCCCATCCTTGATGTGACGGGCAATTTCAGTTTCTGAAAGCGATTGCTGCGCTCTAGCCATAAAAAAAGTCCAGTATGTTTTTTAAACAGCATAACTGGACTTTAATGGTTTACAACTATTTTGTTTTGTTTAGTTCTTTACCGTCACGCTTTAAGACTATTTTGTTTTGTTTAGAACTATTATGTCAGACCACAAAACGGTTTTCATTTAAATATCTATTTATTCTACTGTTACAGATTTTGCTAGGTTGCGTGGTTGATCCACGTCGGTACCTTTGATCAACGCAACATGGTACGACAATAGCTGTAGCGGAATAGTGTAAATCAGCGGCGCCATAAAGATGTCGCAGTGTGGCACAGGGATCACTTTCATCGTGTCATCCGACTCGAACTCGGCATCCACATCGGCAAACACATACATTAATCCACCACGGGCACGCACTTCTTCGACGTTCGATTTGAGTTTTTCGAGCAATTCATTGTTTGGCGCCACCACGATCACTGGCATATCGGCATCGATAAGTGCCAGTGGGCCGTGTTTTAATTCACCAGAGGCATAGGCTTCAGCATGAATATAAGAAATCTCTTTCAGCTTTAATGCACCTTCCATCGCAATCGGATATTGATCGCCACGGCCAAGGAATAAGGCATGATGTTTGTCGGCAAAATCTTCGGCCAGTTCGGCAATCGCAGCATCTAGCCCTAAAGCTTGTTCCACTTTGGCAGGCATAGATTGTAGGCTTTGAGTGATTTGGGCCTGCATTTGCTCAGACATACCATTGTGGCGACCGATCACCGCAGTCAACATTAATAAGCCCGCAAGCTGTACTGTGAAGGCTTTAGTCGATGCCACGCCAATCTCGGCGCCCGCTTTCATCATATAAGCCATGTCAGACTCGCGAACCAGTGATGAACCTGGCGCATTACAAATCGTCAATGTGGCTTTGTAACCCATTTCTTTCGCTAAGCGCATGGCCGCTAAGGTATCGGCGGTTTCACCAGATTGTGAAATCGTTACCAACAGGCTATTTGGGAATAAGTGCGACTTGCGATAACGGAATTCGGAGGCAATTTCGACGTTACAAGACACGCCTGCCCAATCTTCTAACCAATAACGCGCTGCCATGCCCGCATGGTAACTAGTGCCGCAGGCGATGATTTGTACGTGTTTGATATCTTTTAAGAACTCAGCAGCTTTTTCACCAAAGGCTGTATCTAATACTTGCTTGTTGGCGATACGGCCTTCGATGGTGCGCGTCAGCGCCAATGGCTGCTCGTAAATCTCTTTCAGCATATAGTGGCGATACTCACCCTTATCTCCGGCATCGTGGGTGATTTCTGATTCTTTAATTTCACGCTCAACGGGATTGCCGTTTAAATCGAAAATGCTGACGCTGCGGCGAGTCACTTCGGCTACATCACCTTCTTCTAAGAAGGCGAATGAGCGAGTCACAGGTAAGAGTGCCAGCTGATCCGAGGCGACAAAGTTTTCACCTAGACCAAAACCAATCACTAAGGGACTACCAGAGCGAGCCACCACCATACGCTCGCTATCACGACGGTCGATAACGACTGTGCCATAGGCGCCTTCGAGTTGTTTCACAGTGGCTTGCACGGCAGAAAGTAAAGTGCTGTTAGTTTTCAGCTCATGGTGTACTAAGTGGCAAATCACTTCGGTGTCAGTATCAGAATTAAACTGATAGCCCAAACCTTTAAGCATCTCGCGCAATTTATTGTGGTTTTCAATAATGCCGTTGTGCACCACGGCAATATCACCTTCCGATAAATGCGGGTGAGCATTACGCTCACTCGGTTCACCGTGTGTCGCCCAGCGAGTGTGCGCGATACCGGTTCCGCCCGCTAATGGATCGGTTTCAAGCGCAGTAGACAGCTCTTGTACTTTACCAACGCGGCGCGTGCGACTCAGTTCACCATTGTGAATAACGGCAACGCCTGCAGAGTCATATCCGCGATATTCTAAGCGGCGTAAGCCTTCTACTAGAATTTCAGCCACATCCCTTTGCGCCACGGCGCCTACGATTCCACACATAGTCTTTACCTATAAATTAAAAATGAAGTTATTAAGCTATTTTGCACTCACTATTGAGCGTAGGGCGCTAGCATGACTCGCACACCCTGATCTGAAATTTGTTTTAGCGCACTCTCGTCGATACGGGAGTCGGTGACCAACACACTGACTTTGGCCCACGGCAACTCTAAGTTAGGGATCCGCTTGCCGATTTTGTCTGAATCCACCATCACAATCACTTCGCGGGACACTTCGGCCATCACTTTGCTTAGGCCAGTTAACTCGTTAAAGGTGGTAGTGCCGCGTTCAAGATCGATACCATCGGCACCGATAAACAGTTGGTCGAAATTATATGAGCGCAACACTTGCTCGGCGACTTGACCTTGAAAGGATTCAGAATGCGGATCCCAAGTGCCACCGGTCATCAATAGGGTTGGCTCGTTTTCAAGCTCATGGATAGCATTGGCAAGGTGCAGCGCATTCGTCATCACCACCAGCCCACGCTTATCGTTCAGTTGTTCAATCAAACCAGAAGTTGTAGTGCCGCTATCGATGATGATGCGATTGTGATCTTTAATCAGCTGCGCCGCGGTTTTCGCAATAGACAGCTTATTAGGCGCGATTTTGGCAGAAAACTGCTGGGTCACTTCATCGGGAATCGCCACGGCGCCACCGTAACGGCGCAATAATAAACCCGTTTTCTCAAGCGCGGCGAGATCTTTGCGAATCGTCACTTCTGAGGTTTCAAAACGTAACGACAGTTCATCAACACTCACTTCACCCTGTTCGTTCAATATGGTGATTATGCTGTGGCGACGCTGCTGTGTGTTTCGTTTGTTCATAAAACCTTTCACATAAGTTTCGATTCGAAAGCAGTATTATAATGAAACGAAACTTTTTTGCTAGTATTCGAAACACGCTTTCGCATGATCCTGCGTAATTTTTTATCCTTCTGTAATAGTGATTTTATAAATCAGCTAATAAAAAAAGCAGCTTACCCCTAGGGATAAACTGCTTTATTAAAGATAAAACTTGAGGAAATATTAGAACTTAGCTTCGACAGCAACACTAAAGTTACGGTCTTGGCCAATAGTGACCATATTGTACTGACCACCATCGATATAATCGGTATCGAAGAGGTTTCTCACGTTGGCGCGAAGGCTCACATCTTTACCCATGATAGCCATAGTGTAGGCCGCGCCTATATCGAAACGCACATAACCATCTTTAGTGATAGTGTTATCGAGATCGGCAAAACGCTCACCCACATAGATAGCACCGAAGTTCATCGCAAAGTTGTCAGTCACTTCATAACGAGTCCAGATATTCGCCGACCATTCAGGCGCATCGACAGGTGTTTTACCATCTAAGATTTTCCCATCGATCTTGCCAGCACCCGTTTTATATTCAGCATCTAAATACATCATAGAAGAAGTCACAAACCAGCTATCACCTAACTGACCTTGGGCACCCACTTCAAAACCGCGGTGATGCTGCTCGCCACCTTGAGTAGTAATAGTTTTCTTGCCATCACTCGTTTCGGGAATATCTTGCTCTATGGTGACATTAGAAACCGTAATATCAAAAAGTGCTGCTGTTAACAGTAGGCTGTCATCAAACAACTCCCACTTAGTCCCTAGTTCATATTGAGTACCGTATTCAGGTTTCAGGTTATCTCCATGATTGACATCTTCAGGACTGGTTACAGAGCCTTGAGGGGTAAAACTCTTTGAATAGTTAACATAAATACTGCCATTGGCCATTGGCGAATAGATCACCCCAAACTTAGGCGATACGGCATAACTGTTTCCACCTACACTATCTTTCTTCTGTTCGTCGTAACGCACACCAGCGAGTAATTTCCATTGCTCGTTTAAGGTCATCAAATCCTGCAAGTAGAAACCGTAATACTTGTATTCACTCGGGGTACCTTTTTTACCATTGTGGTAATCAAGGTCTGGCTGAATGACCGCTTGCCCAGGAATCACAGTTTGAGTCGCCCCGCGCTGAATTTGCTGTTGGTAGAAGTAATCTAAGTAGTTAGCCCCAATAAGGAATTTATGCTCCATACCCGCTAAGGCAAACTCGCCGGTAAAATCCATATAGGCGGTTTTATGCTGCCAATCGTCGTAACGATCGAAGGGTTTGATCTTATAACCATTGATAAACGGATCTTCAGTGTATTGTGGAGCCGAATCGAAACGTTGGCGATTAAATTGTTGGTCGTTATAGCCGACTTTGGCTTTCCAGTCGTCACTCATTTGCCACGTCAGATCGGCACCTAAGTTAGAGACTGTATTATCGGTAAAGGCCCAAGGTGCATCCCAGACAGTTTTTCGTTCACCGATAACATTGCCTTGCTTATCTAACCAACCGCCGGCATCGATACCCGCTTTATCTTGAGTGTGATCATATTTAACCGATAACAACAGATCATCACTTAGGTCAAATTCTAGGTTTAAGTAACCTAACCAGCGATCACGCTCTTGGTTTTCCTCTGTGGTCGAATATTCACGCCAGTATTTAGTATCTTGCTTAACTAAAACCCCGCGATAACGAATGCTCTGTGCGTCGTTTAAACTGCCGCCCGCATCGAGCTGAGCACGGGTAGAGCCGTAGCCATCGGTATCAAAACCTAAGTTAAGCATTGAGTCATAGGTCGGTTTCTTAGTGACCATATTCACTAAACCACCTGGGCCAGATTGACCGTACAACATGCTCGAAGGACCTTTTAACACTTCGACCTGCTGCAGGGTTTCGATAGGTTGGACGTAGTGGGACCATTGCTGGTGGCCATTGATAAGATAACCATTACCCGAATCGAGTTCGAAACCGCGGATGCTAAAGACTTGGCGGTTCCAGCGTGTGGTACCAGCGGTAACACTCGAGTCGTTAACTAAGACTTCGGCTAGGTTTGTCGCTAATTGCTCATCGGTGACAAAATCGGGGATCACATTAACTGATTGTGGGGTATCCATTAAGTCAATATCACCGCGCATAGCGCCCGATGCACTACCCACTTTATAATCGTTAAAAGTACGGCCAGTGACATTAATGCGCTCGATATTTGCATCGTTTGGCACCTCTGCCAACACAGGCATAGCCATCAATGCCGCACCTACGGCCAAACCCACAACTGAATATTTAAATACCATTGCCAACACCTCAAATAGACCTTTAGTCTTAGAATTGCAGGCAATATAAATGAGAAGTGTTTTTATTTAAATTTCTTTACATGAATTTACAATCTAGCGTGACCAAGATCAAATTTAAATAAAACAACAAATTAGCCATAACATATCTATCTTAAGTCAATATTAATGTGGCAATTTTTTATTAAGCAGAGGACTTTTACCTTTGACAAAAAAGCATAAAGCGGCCAATTGCCGCTTTACGTGTACAGAGTATTAAGCTGTTATTTCTTAATTTTAACCGGACGCAGCCAACCTGTGAGGTGCTTTTGTTTAACGCGAGTAATCACTAATTCATCTTCACCCACATCACGGGTAATGGTTGAGCCTGCGCCTAAGGTTGCGCCTTTACCAATAGTCACAGGTGCCACCAGCTGGGTATCTGAACCGACAAAGACATTATCTTCAATCACAGTAAGATGCTTATTCGCACCATCATAATTACAGGTAATAGTGCCAGCGCCGATGTTAACGCCATCACCTATAATGGCATCGCCTAAATAGGCTAAGTGTCCAGCCTTAGAACCCACCCCAATCACCGCTTTTTTCACTTCAACAAAATTGCCTATATGCGCATCTTGCTTAAGCTCAGCCCCAGGACGTAAACGGGCAAAGGGACCAGCACTGGCAGCAACGCCAAGCTTAGCGCCTTCGATAATTGAATAAGGCTTGATCTCAGCGTTATCGGCAATCTCACAATCGATTAGAATCGCGCCTGCGCCAATAGTGACATTATTACCTAAGGTTACTTTGCCTTCGAATATCACGTTGATATCGATCATCACATCCATACCGACTGTGACTTCACCACGGATATCGATGCGGCTTGGATCGCGAAGGTTAGCTCCCGCTAACATCAGTTTTTCGGCTTCACGGGCTTGGTAAGCGCGTTCAAGTTGTGCGAGTTGCACGCGGTTATTAGCGCCTTCCACCTCAATGGCCGATTGTGGCTGGGCAGTATCAATAGCAACACCATCTGCGTGCGCCATCGCAATAATATCCGTTAGATAATATTCGCCTTGGGCATTGTTGTTCGATAAACGGCTCAGCCAAGTTTTAAGTTGCTTGCCCGGAACCGCCATGATGCCGGTATTGATTTCGTTAATCAGTAGCTGCTCAGCTGTGGCATCTTTCTGCTCAACAATACCGACGACTTTCCCTTGTTCTTGACCTTCGCAAGGAGTACGGACGATTCGGCCATAACCCATAGGATTGGCTAAATTCACCGTTAAAATAGCCACGCCATTTTCAGGGCGGGCGGCAAGTAAAGCTTTGAGCGTCGATGTTTGGATCAACGGCACATCACCGTACAGAATCAGCACAGTATCACTATCAGCGATATTTGGAATGGCCTGTGCGACCGCATGGCCCGTGCCTAATTGTTCGGCTTGCAATACCCAATTAAGCTGTTGCTCACCTAAACTGGTTTGTAGCTTGTCGGCACCGTAACCGTAGACTAATTGAATCGCATCACTGCCAATACTATGAGCAGTATCAATTACATGCTGCACCATGCTCTTATGGGCGATGGGATGTAACACCTTAGGAAGATCCGAGCGCATCCTTGTTCCCTTGCCTGCCGCTAAGATCACTACATTTAATGCCATTGCCATATCCTTGAACAAATCCCAAGAGGGTTAAAAACTGAGGTCGTATTAGTGGCGCAATTTTAACGGAAAGCTCATCGAAAAGCGAAGCGGATAGTCATAAGAAGAAACCAAATACGCACGACAGCACACGTTTATCCAAATTTCAGCCACAAAAAAGGCGACCTTATGGTCGCCTTTTTTCACAAACAATAACCTTATCTGGCAATGTTTTTCTTGATGGTTTCAACAACACGCAATTGAGCCATTGCTTTCGCTAACTCAACCATAGCCGCGTCATAATTGAAGTCAGCACCTGCAGTTGCCATATGGGCTTCTGCACGGCGCTTAGCTTCTAATGCCGCTTGCTCATCAATATCTTTGGCACGCATAACCACATCAGCCAATACGGAAACTGAAGAAGGTTGCACTTCCAGTAGACCACCTGAAAGGTAGAACACTTCTTCACTGCCGTCTTGCTTGACGATGCGCGCCATGCCAGGTTTGATATAACTTAACAGTGGAGCGTGGCCATACATGATGCCCAACTCACCTTCAGAACCAGTCACTTGTAGGCTAGCTACCCGACCAGAGAAGATGTTGCTCTCTGCACTGACTATATCAAGCTGTACTGTCATGGCTGCCATCCCGTTCTCCTTAAAAAACTAAGTATTACTACTTAGTTATTTCTTTTTGTTAGCTTTTTCGATAACTTCATCGATTGAGCCAACCATGTAGAACGCTTGTTCTGGTAGGTGATCGAACTCACCACTCAGAATACCCTTAAAGCCACGGATAGTGTCTTTCAGAGAAACGTACTTACCAGGAGATCCAGTAAAGACTTCTGCTACGAAGAAAGGCTGAGATAAGAAACGCTCAATCTTACGAGCACGGAATACAGTTGTTTTGTCATCATCTGACAATTCATCCATACCCAGAATCGCAATAATGTCTTTCAGCTCTTTGTAACGTTGCAGTACAGTTTGCACGCCGTTAGCGACGTCATAATGCTCTTGGCCAACAACCAATGGATCTAATTGACGTGAAGTCGAATCCAATGGGTCAACCGCTGGGTAAATACCCAGAGAAGCAATTTGACGTGACAGTACCACAGTCGCATCTAAGTGAGCGAAGGTTGTTGCTGGTGACGGGTCAGTCAAGTCATCCGCAGGGACGTATACCGCTTGTACAGAGGTAATAGAACCTGTCTTAGTTGAAGTAATACGCTCTTGCAGAACGCCCATTTCTTCAGCCAGAGTCGGTTGGTAACCTACCGCAGAAGGCATACGACCTAACAGTGCAGATACTTCTGTACCGGCTAAGGTATAACGGTAAATGTTGTCAACGAACAACAGTACGTCACGACCTTCGTCACGAAACTTCTCAGCCATTGTCAGACCAGACAGTGCTACGCGCAGACGGTTTCCTGGTGGCTCGTTCATCTGACCATAAACCATGGCCACTTTGTCGAGAACGCCAGAATCTTTCATCTCGTAGTAGAAGTCGTTACCTTCACGAGTACGTTCACCAACACCGGCGAATACAGAAAGACCCGAGTGAGCTTTAGCGATGTTGTTAATCAGTTCCATCATGTTAACTGTCTTACCAACACCAGCACCACCGAACAAACCGACTTTACCACCCTTAGCGAATGGACAAACAAGGTCAATAACCTTGATGCCAGTCTCTAACAGTTCAGTAGTGTTCGATTGATCTTCATATGAAGGGGCACTACGGTGAATAACATAACGTTCTTCTTCACCGATTGGACCCGCTTCATCAATAGGATCGCCTAAAACGTTCATGATACGGCCAAGAGTGGCGGTACCAACAGGAACAGAAATAGGTGAACCTGAGTTTACTACCTCAAGACCACGACGCAGACCATCAGAAGAACCCATAGCGATGGTACGAACTACACCACCACCTAGTTGTTGCTGAACTTCCAGCACCAAACCATTACAGGCGCCTTCACCTGTGATCTTCAGAGCGTCATATACCTGAGGTACGGCATCTTGTGGAAACTCTACGTCCACAACCGCGCCAATCACTTGGACAACAGTACCTGTGCTCATGATTAATCCTCTAAAACTTGTATTCGTTACCTAACCTAAACCGCAGAGGCACCAGAAACAATTTCCGACAGTTCCTGCGTAATCGCAGCCTGACGGGCCTTGTTATAGACCAGTTGCAAGTCGTTGATAAGCTCACCCGCGTTGTCCGTTGCCGCCTTCATCGCCACCATACGGGCAGCTTGTTCAGAGGCAATGTTTTCAACAACACCTTGGTAAACTTGAGATTCTACATAACGAACCAATAAGGTATCCAAAAGTTCTTTTGGATCAGGTTCGTAGATATAGTCCCAACGATGAGCAACCTCATCATCTTCCGATTTAGGCAAAGGTAGCAGCTGCTCGATCACAGGAGTCTGCGTCATAGTGTTCACAAACTTGTTAAACACTACATACAGACGATCCAGCTTGCCTTCGTTGTAAGCTTCTAGCATGACCTGTACAGTACCAATCAAGTCATTCAATTTAGGTGCATCACCTAAACCCGATGCTTGTGCCGATACTTGTCCGCCGAAGCTTTTGAAAAACTGCACACTACGGGCACCAATTGGGCAAAATTCAAATTCTGCACCTTGGGCTTTCCAGCTTTTCACGTCTGCGACAACCTTCTTGAAAAGGTTAACGTTCAGACCACCACAAAGGCCACGGTCGGTTGCTACAACTATGTAACCAACCCGCTTAGCCTCTCTCACCTCTAAATAGGGGTGTTTGTATTCGAGAGAACCTTGCGCTACGTGACCGATCACCTTACGCATGCTTTCCGCATATGGACGGCTCGCAGCCATGCGTTCCTGCGCTCTGCGCATTTTGCTGGCTGCCACCATTTCCATGGCGGACGTGATCTTCTGAGTGTTTTTCACACTCGCGATCTTGGTTTTAATCTCTTTAGCGCCGGCCATCTCTACTCTCCAATCTGGACCTGAGGTGTCTTAAGACACCTCTATCATTGTTACCAGGTTTGGGTTGCTACGAACTTGTCGAGGCCAGCTTTTAATTCAGCTTCGATCTCAGCGTTATAATCGCCAGTTTCGTTAATAAGCTTCATTAAAGCAGCATGCTCGCTGTTCATGAACGAGAGCAGAGCGGCTTCAAAATCACCGATCTTCTTCAGCTCAACACTCTTCAGGTAACCTTTCTCAGCTGCAAAAATAGACACAGACTGAGCCGCTACGCTCATAGGAGCATATTGCTTTTGCTTCATCAGTTCGGTAACACGCACACCATGCTCTAGCTGAGCACGAGTTGCATCGTCAAGATCAGATGCAAACTGTGAGAACGCAGCAAGTTCACGATACTGTGCTAGTGCGGTACGAATACCACCAGACAGTTTCTTGATGATCTTAGTCTGAGCCGCACCACCAACACGAGAAACAGAAATACCTGGGTTAACCGCAGGACGTAGGCCTGAGTTAAACAGATCGGTCTCAAGGAAGATCTGACCGTCAGTAATAGAAATTACGTTGGTCGGTACGAATGCAGATACGTCACCCGCTTGAGTTTCAATAATAGGCAATGCGGTTAAAGAACCGGTTTGACCTGTTACTGCACCCTTAGTGAACTTTTCTACATAGATTTCGTTTACGCGTGAAGCACGCTCAAGTAAACGAGAGTGTAGATAGAATACATCACCTGGGTAAGCTTCACGGCCTGGTGGACGCTTCAGCAGTAACGAAATCTGACGGTAAGCAACTGCTTGCTTAGACAGGTCATCGTATACAATCAAAGAGTCTTCACCGCGGTCGCGGAAGTATTCACCCATAGAACAACCAGAGTATGGCGCTAAGAATTGCAGAGCAGCAGCTTCAGAAGCGGTTGCAACTACAACGATAGTGTTAGCTAAAGCACCATGTTCTTCTAGCTTGCGTACTACGTTAGCGATAGTAGAAGCCTTTTGGCCAACCGCTACATACACACATTTAATGCCAGAATCTTTCTGGTTGATAATTGCGTCGATCGCCATGGCTGTTTTACCAGTTTGACGGTCGCCAATGATCAATTCACGCTGACCACGACCGATTGGGATCATAGAGTCAACGGCTTTGTAACCAGTTTGTACTGGTTGTGATACTGATTGGCGTTCAATAACACCAGGAGCAATCACTTCAACAGGAGAGAAACCATCGTTATCGATAGGTCCTTTACCGTCAATAGGTTCACCCAGAGTGTTAACTACGCGGCCCAGTAGACCACGACCGACTGGCACTTCCAGAATACGGCCTGTAGTTTTAACTTTTACGCCCTCTGCTAAATCAGCATAAGGACCCATTACTACGGCACCGACAGAATCACGTTCAAGGTTCAACGCGATTGCAAAACGGTTACCAGGCAGTTCGATCATTTCACCTTGCATCACGTCGGCTAGGCCGTGGATGCGGATGATGCCGTCACTTACCGCAACGATAGTACCTTCGTTACGAGATTCGCTAACGACTTCGAACTGCTCGATCCGCTGCTTAATCAGATCGCTGATTTCAGTGGAATTCAGTTGCATGCTCAAACTCCCAATTACGACTGCAGCTTATCAGACAGACGCGATAATTTACCGCGGACCGAGCCATCAATGACTAGATCACCTGCCTTAATAATTACACCGGCGATGAGCGCGGCGTCAGTGCTGCAATTCAGCTTAACTTTGCGTGCGAGACGTTTCTCTAAAGAAATACCAATCTGCTGTTGTTGTTCAGAGCTCAGCTCAGTTGCAGAAACCACGTCGGCTTCCACTTCTTTTGCCCACTCATTACGGTATTCAGTAAATAACTGAGATACAGCAGGTAGTACCTTTAAGCGACCGTTTTCAGCCATTACCTTTATCAAGTTTTGACCTTGCTCATTGATTTGCTCACCACAGACACTAATAAAGAGTGCGGCGAGTTTTGTACTGGCTAAAGAGCCAGTCAGCAGCGGCTGCATGGTTTCGTTTTCACTTACCAAGGCGGCAAACGTGAGCATTTCGGCCCAGTTATCCACTGCATTATGTTCAACAGCAACGTCAAAAGCTGCCTTTGCGTAAGGGCGAGCGATGGTGGTTAATTCAGCCATAACTCAACTCCCTTATCAAATTTCAGCGACTAGTTTATTAACTATGTCACTGTGGGCGGCTGGATCAATAGAACGCTCAAGGATCTTCTCAGCACCCATGATGGCAAGAGTAGCAACCTGCTTACGCAGATCCTCTTTCACGCGATTACGTTCAGCTTCAATTTCTGCTTTACCCTGAGCGATGATTTTTGCACGCTCAGCGTCTGCTTCGGCTTTTGCTTCTTCAACTATTTGCGCTTTGCGTTTGTTCGCTTGCTCAATAATTTCGTTAGCAGTTACCTTGGCTTCTTTTAGTTGGTCAGTCGCTTTCGCTTGTGCCAACTCCAGGTCTTTTACCGCACGATCAGCATCAGCTAGACCGTCAGCAATCCTTTTTTGGCGCTCTTCGATGGCATTCATCAAAGGGGGCCATACAAACTTCATGCAAAACCACACGAAGATGATAAAGGCGACCGTCTGACCGATTAGGGTAGCGTTGAAATTCACAACAGCCTCCTATTTAGAGTTAAGACAGAAGCGTTTTTTTAGTTTGCTACTAACATTCCACCTAATGGGTTGGTAAATAGCATAAATAATGCGATACCAACACCGATCATAGTTACGGCGTCAAGAAGACCCGCTACGATGAACATTTTAACTTGTAGCATAGGAGCCATTTCTGGTTGACGCGCAGCGCCTTCCAGGAACTTGCCGCCTAATAAGCCAAAACCGATTGCAGTACCAAGAGCACCCATACCAATCAGCAGAGCAACAGCGATAGCTGTCATGCCTAAAATCGTTTCCATCTGTATCTCCAGTATCTAAATCTAATTAGTTGATGATTTAGTTTAAAATTTCTTCAGCAATCCTTAATGATCTTCATGGGCCATGCTTAAATAAACAATGGTCAACATCATGAAGATAAACGCCTGCAGCGTGATAACCAAAATGTGGAAAATTAACCAACCTAGCTGCAGAGTCACACCTAGGGAAGATAATAACAAGTTGGTACCATACATCAGCGCAATAAGGATGAAGATCAACTCACCTGCGTACAAGTTACCAAAGAGTCGCAATGCCAATGAAATTGGCTTAGCAATTAAAGTAACAGTCTCTAATAGGAGGTTGACGGGTATCATTGCCTTATGGTTAAAGGGCTGTAGCGTCAGTTCTTTAACAAACCCAGACACGCCTTTGACCTTAATGCTGTAAAAAATAATCAGCACAAACACACCAATAGCTAAGCTGAAGGTGATGTTTACGTCAGTTGTCGGAACCGCTTTAAGATAAGGGATACCTGCTAAAGCAGCTGCGTGAGGCAGCCAATCCACAGGGATCATATCCATGAAGTTCATCATGAATACCCATACAAAAATGGTCAGAGCTAAAGGCGCGATCAGGGCATTGCGACCATGAAAACTTTCTTTCACGCTGTTATTTACGAACTCAACGATCATCTCGATAAAGCACTGAAGCTTACCAGGAACACCGGAAGTCGCTTTTTTACCAACGCTGCGGAAAATCCACAGGAACAGAACACCAAGACCAACCGAAAAGAACAACGAATCAATGTGCCATGTCCAAAAACCTGCCTTTTCACATGCATGATTAACTGCTAACCCATTATCGGTAGCACAAACCTGCAGGTTCGTAAGGTGATGTTGGATATAGCCCTGCGGTGTTAACGCTTCACCAGTTGCAGCCATGATTCATCCCACTTAACTTTGCTTGAAGTATAAAGGAGCTGTCCAATGCACAATTAACGTTAATACGTAACAAACAAAAAGCGGCATAAATGCGACCTTAAGATTGATAAACACCAACGAAAACATTGCGATGGTTAACAGCAACTTTACCGCTTCCCCCCAGTAAAAAGTCTTAATGACTTTTGCAGCTGAACTTGCTCCCGTATGGGAAAAAGCGAGGGTCGCGAATACAAAATTAGGGAGCACAGCGATTGAACCACCTGCTAATGCAGAATAGCCAAACTGAACTCCCCACACGGCGAAAAAGAGAATTGAAGCACCCCCAGCGACCGCCGCCTGCATCAACACCAATTTATAGGCTGACCACCGGCCACGACGCGCTAAAACCTTACTCAATTCATCCTCTCCGCATTCATACTTTTTGTTTCGATGACCGGATGACAAATATCCGTATTTTTGTCGATGCACAAAAAGCTTGCGAAAGTATACCTTTTCACGCCTTCATTGCAACTTTGAGATAAGGAAAAACAACACTTTTAACCTGATATAGCGTTAAAACAGTCAAAATGTAAAATTAACATCTGTCACAAATTTACATTAAAAACTGTTAATCTACAGACATTAATGAATTTTGCTAAGAATTCCGTCTAATTCAGCCAGATTCTGATAGTTAATTACAATTTTACCTTTACCCTTACTGCTATGGGCGATAGAAACCTTAGCACCTAATCTTTCAATTAACTGCTGCTCTAAACGACAAACATCTTGATCTTTAGTCGTAGTTTCGGCTGGTTTGGGTGGATTTAAGGTTTGGTTAATCAATCGTTCAGTTTCACGAACGGTTAATTCCTTGGCCGCCACTAATCTCGCGAGATTTGTCTGTTCTTCGCCCTCAATTGCTAACAAAGCACGAGCATGGCCCATATCGATATCGCCATACTCGAGTAAACGCTTAACCGGCTCATTCAAGCCGTTTAATCGTAGCAAGTTAGATACACTCGCTCGGGATTTTCCCACAACATCGGCGACCTGTTGGTGAGTCAGCTCAAATTCTTGCATTAAACGTTGCAATGCTATGGCTTCTTCCATGGCATTTAAATCTTCACGCTGAATGTTTTCAATCAAGGCGATAGCAACGGCGGCTTCATCGGGGACTTGTTTAACAATACAAGGAATTTTACTGATACCCGCCAGTTGTGAGGCACGCCAACGGCGCTCACCAGCAATGATCTCATACATATCGTTTGCGACTTGTCTTACAACGATAGGCTGAATAATGCCTTGATTGCGGATAGAGTGCGCCAGTTCTTCCAATGCCTCGGGGGACATGTCTTTACGCGGTTGATACTTCCCCGGTTGCAGAAGATCCAGATCAAGATGGATAAGTTCTTCTTTTTTATCGACAACAGTCACTTCCTCAGAGTGCTTTTTACTGGCAGCGTGACTGTTACTCAGCAAGGCATCTAACCCTTTGCCTAATCCTCTTTTTTTTAACGTCATGGTGATCCTTTACGCTTGCTTAGCCTGAGTTTTCTGTTCTGAACGGCGGATCATTTCCCCTGCGAGCGCCAAGTATGCCTTAGCACCCGCGCTCGACTTGTCGTAATACATAGCAGGTGCGCCAAAACTGGGCGCCTCAGCCAGCCTGACATTACGCGGGATCACAGTGCGATAGACCTTATCGCCAAAATGTTGTTTTAGCTGATCGGACACATCATTTGAGAGGCGATTACGGGGATCGTACATAGTGCGTAGAATCCCTTCGATCCCAAGTCCTGGATTAACAAAAGCCGCTAACTTGGTAATGGTATCGATAAGCGCCGTTAAGCCTTCCAGGGCAAAATACTCACATTGCATTGGTACCAATACAGAATCAGCGGCGGACATCGCATTAACCGTCAGCATATTGAGCGAAGGAGGGCAGTCGATAAAGATATAATCGTATTGATCTTTTATCGGTGCGAGCGCATTACGTAGACGGATCTCACGGGCAAAAAACTCCATCAGCTTGATTTCAGCAGCTGTCACATCGCCATTACTGGCGATCAGATCATATTTACCCGCGGTGTTTTTAACGACGATCTCATCGAAGGGTTTATCTTCAACCAGCAATTCGTAAGCCGTATTATCGACGTCGTATTTATCGACACCACTGCCCATAGTGGCATTACCCTGTGGATCGAGATCGATCAGTAGCACTTTGCGTTTTGTTGCGGCTAACGAAGCAGCTAAGTTAACGCAAGTAGTTGTTTTTCCTACGCCACCTTTCTGGTTAGCCACGGCAATTACTTTACCCACAATATCACCCTGTATGTAAATTCTGGTTTATTGCCTACTTAAAAATCCACACTCTAGAAGGAGCTTTAAGCCTGTTATTCTTTGATTATTTTTAATAAATGTCTTTGTTCATCGAGCTTTGGCACTTTGAGTTCTATGATACTTTTAACCACAAATCCTGCGGGGATCTGTTGCATCTCTTCATCATTTAACTGGCCTTTAAGGGCATAATACTGCCCATTTTCTGCGGGTAAATGATGGCACCAAGTCAGCATATCTTGAATCGATGCGAAGGCACGGCTAAGTACTCCATCGAATTTTTGCTCGGGTTGATAGGCTTCGACGCGACTTTCCACCGAACTGATATTGTGAATACCTAACTCGAAGGCCACTTGTTTTTGAAAACGGATGCGTTTGCCTAAGCTATCGAGCAGTACAAAGGTTTTATCTGGGTTCATTATCGCCAGTGGAATGCCGGGTAAACCAGGGCCAGTGCCTACATCGATAAAGCGCTCACCCTGTAAATGCTCTGATACGACTAAGCTATCCATAATATGGCGGATCAACATGGCCTCAGGATCTCTCACCGAAGTCAGGTTATAGGCTTTATTCCACTTGTTGAGCATGCCAACAAAATCAAGCAGTTGTTTTTTCTGCTCCGCTGTTGCGGGCAAATTAATTGCGGCTAAATAAGCCTCTAACTGGGCTGATAACACTGAGCAACCTCAACAAAGATACGTTTATAAACTCGAAGGCTATTATGAAGCCCTGAAACGTCGAAGGGAAGCATGAATGCTTCCCTTCTGCGACCAAACCGTCGATTAAGCTAGCATTTACGCACTCTTGCGTAATAAGCCACGCTTTTTAAGGTGGACCAGTAAAATTGAAATCGCCGCAGGGGTTATGCCAGAGATCCGTGATGCTTGTCCTATGGTTTCCGGCTTATGGTTATTCAGTTTTGCGATCACCTCATTTGATAGGCCAGGAACCTCTTTATAATCGAGGTTTAAGGGTAAGCCTGTGTTTTCATTGCGAACAGCTTTGTTGATCTCTTCTTGCTGACGTTGGATATAGCCAGAGTATTTTACTTGGATCTGCACTTGCTCGGCGGCTTGCGGATCTTCAAGTCCGGGACCAAAACCGTCGATCTGCATCAGCTTACTGTAATCCATCTCTGGACGACGCAGTAATTCTTCAAATGACGCCTCGCGGGAGATCGGCGTATTCAAATGCGGGTTCAACGCATGGATTAGAGGTGAATTTGGATGCACCCACTGAGCGCGTAAGCGTTGTAACTCAAGTTCAATGGATTCTAATTTTTCACTGAATGCCGCCCAACGAGCATCATCCACTAACCCGAGTTCACGGCCCTTGGCGGTTAAACGTAAATCGGCATTGTCTTCACGGAGTAATAAGCGGTATTCCGCGCGGCTAGTGAACATGCGGTAGGGTTCTTTTGTCCCTAAGGTTGATAAATCGTCAACCAGTACACCTAAGTAAGCTTCGTCACGACGTGGGCACCAAGCCTCTTTGCCCTGCACTTGCAGTGCCGCATTCATACCCGCGAGTAAGCCTTGGGCGCCCGCTTCTTCATAACCTGTTGTACCGTTGATTTGGCCAGCGAAGAATAAACCATTGATCGTTTTGGTTTCTAATGAGTTTTTAAGATCCCGCGGATCAAAATAATCGTATTCGATCGCATAACCAGGACGAACTATTTCCGCGTTCTCCATGCCTTTGATCGAACGCACGAGATTTAACTGCACATCGAAGGGCAAGCTGGTGGAGATCCCATTTGGATAAATTTCAGTGGTATTTAATCCTTCGGGTTCAATAAAGATCTGGTGCGAGGATTTGTCTGAGAAACGATGAATTTTATCTTCAATCGAAGGGCAGTAGCGTGGGCCAATCCCTTCAATAACCCCTGAATACATAGGACTTCTATCTAAACCACCACGAATAATGTCATGGGTTTTTTCATTAGTGTGGGTGATATAGCATGAAATCTGTTTAGGGTGATGGCTTACATCCCCCATAAATGACATGACGGGCAATGGAGAATCGCCTTTTTGTTCAGCCATTTGAGAAAAATCGATTGTGTTTGCATCGATACGTGGTGGCGTACCCGTTTTTAAACGACCAACACGTATTGGTAACTCACGTAAACGATGTGCAAGTGCAATGGCTGGTGGATCGCCTGCACGGCCACCACTGTAGTTTTCTAAACCTATGTGGATCTTTCCGCTTAAAAATGTTCCAGTCGTTAACACGATCGCTGGCGATTCAAAGGCTAATCCCATTTGAGTAACCACACCGATCACTCGATCATTCTCAACAATAAGATCGTCTACAGCCTGTTGGAATATCCGTAAATTAGCCTGATTTTGCAGAATATTTTGGATTTTGTGACGGTATAAAGCGCGGTCAGCTTGAGCACGTGTTGCACGAACGGCTGGGCCTTTACTCGAGTTTAAAGTACGAAATTGGATCCCGGCATAATCGGTTGCGATAGCCATAGCACCACCTAGGGCGTCTATTTCTTTCACTAAATGCCCTTTACCAATCCCGCCAATTGCTGGGTTGCATGACATTTGTCCTAACGTATCAATATTGTGCGTTAGTAATAACGTTTTAGAACCCATTCTTGCAGCTGCCAATGCGGCTTCAGTTCCGGCATGACCACCACCAACAACAATAACATCAAACCGTTCATGAAAATGCATGACACTACCTTTAATAACCTAAGAGACTCAACACGAGCCGATCATTTTAGCATTTGCTTTGCGCTAGGTGAATGATCATTTTACCTTGTTCGATCGGGTTGATCCGGACTAATAGATCTTAAGATCTTTATATAGATCTTCTTATTATGTTTACTATTAGGATCGCAGTTTTCTGTGTATAAGGTTATTTATGTATAAAAATCATATATTAATGAATATTTGAACCTGTGATCTGATCGCGATCTAATCGGATATAAGGTGGGGATAGATCCGCTACTTATCCACAAGGTGGATCATTGAGCGGATCTGAGTGTGAATAGCACAGAGGTTGATCAGATCTAAATAATAGCTTATCCACATATTTATACCTAAAATAAGTAAATTGTGGATAAATAGGATCTAAACTGTGTGTCGTCCCTTAGTTAAACCCAATTGCGATCTTAAATATTATCTTGCCATTGTGCTAACCATGCGAGGGCTGGGTCTTCTGGCACAGGATCTTGTTGTACATCGATCTGGATCTTATCCACACACACTTTTACACCGCAGTATTTAAGGGCATCGATTAACTTTTCTGGGCCTTGGCAGAAAGTGTCGTAACTGGAATCTCCTATGGCACACAGGGCTAAATTTACATGGGAGAGATCTGGATTTTTTAAGGTGATTTCATTACAGAAAGGTTGAATATTGTCGGGAAGATCGCCAGCGCCGTGGGTTGAGCAAACAACAATCCAATATGTGTACGGGGCTAATTCGCTAATGGTAGGACTAAGATAACAACTCACTTCATGCCCTAAGCTCTTCAATTGATCCATCATTTCATCGGCTATATATTCACTACTGCCTAAGGTTGTTCCTACTAAAATAGCGATCTTTGTCATTATTACTGCTCTCTGTGGTCGTTAAATTTTTGCTATTTGATGGTGTTTACATCGGATTTGCCACGTTTTTTGTATAAATTTTGGCAAATATGCTCCGCAGTCTGTTAGTGTCTTTGGCTATCCATACGTGCTTTATACATCATGACCGCAAGGTTTTAATAAAAATTATAATAGGATAATCGATGACAGCTCCTGTTCCTTCAGCCCAGTGGCCACGCCAAATTCCTTATATCATTGCCAGCGAAGCTTGTGAGCGTTTTAGCTTTTATGGAATGCGCAACATTCTAACGCCCTTCTTGATGACGGCACTCTTGTTATCAGTACCGGAACATCTCCGTGGTGCCATGGCAAAGGATGTGTTCCATTCCTTTGTCATCGGGGTGTATTTTTTCCCATTATTAGGTGGTTGGATCGCTGACCGTTTCTTCGGAAAATACAATACTATTCTGTGGCTTAGCTTAATTTATTGTGTCGGTCATGCTTTTCTTGCCATTTTTGAGCACAGTATTCAAGGGTTCTATACTGGGTTGTTTTTGATCGCCCTTGGCTCGGGTGGTATTAAGCCCTTAGTTTCTTCCTTTATGGGGGATCAGTTTGATCAAACCAACAAATCTTTGGCTCAGAAGGCCTTCGATATGTTTTATTTTACGATCAATTTTGGCTCTTTCTTCGCTTCTTTATCTATGCCATTGCTACTGAAAAATTTTGGCGCGGCGGTGGCATTTGGGATCCCAGGTGTACTGATGTTTATTGCAACCGTATTTTTTTGGTTAGGGCGCAAGCGTTATGTGCATATGCCACCCGAATCTAAAGATCCCCATGGTTTTTTACCTGTCATCCGTACAGCATTACTGACTAAAGTCGCTGGTCAAGCCAATGTGGGTTTAGTACTCGCTTTAATTGGCTTGGTGTCTGCAGCCTATGCTTTAGTGAATATTCCTACTTTAGGCATTGTGGCGGGTTTATGTTGTGCACTGGTACTCGTTATGGGCTTTACCGGCGTAGGGGCTTCACTGCAGCTTGAAAGAGCTAGGGGGATCCACCCTGATCATGCCGTGGATGGTGTACGGTCTGTGCTACGTATTTTAGTGCTATTTGCCTTAGTTACCCCGTTTTGGTCCTTGTTCGATCAAAAGGCATCTACTTGGATTTTACAGGCTAACGATATGGCTAAGCCTGAATGGTTTGAACCTGCTATGATGCAAGCCTTGAATCCATTATTAGTCATGTTATTGATCCCATTTAATAATTTTGTGTTATATCCCGCGATTGAGCGTATGGGGATAAAACTGACAGCGCTGCGTAAAATGGGGGCGGGGATTGCTATCACAGGTTTAAGTTGGATAGTGGTAGGAACGATTCAATTGATGATGGATGGCGGTTCAGTACTTTCTATCTTCTGGCAGATTTTACCCTATGCCTTGCTGACATTTGGTGAAGTGTTGGTTTCGGCTACGGGGCTAGAATTTGCTTATAGCCAAGCACCTAAAGCCATGAAGGGGAGCATTATGAGCTTTTGGACCCTTTCAGTGACAGTCGGAAACCTTTGGGTACTGCTGGCTAATGTCAGTGTAAAAAGCCCTGCTGTGACTGAACAAATTACACAAACGGGTATTAGTACCACGGCGTTCCAAATGTTTTTCTTCGCTGGATTTGCCCTTTTAGCTGCATTGGTATTTGCACTTTACGCCAGATCCTATCAGATGCAGGATCACTATCGCCAAGTGGGGTAACGCAAATTTTACTCCATTAGGAAGACAAAAAAGCCCATTTTAAATGGGCTTTTTTATTTGAATCAATTATTTGCCGATACAGAAACTAAAAATGTAAAACTATTCAAATTGTTAGAAGAATATTGGCGCACATGTGGAGTGCAACTCATTTGTCGGGTTTTGTCATGGAAGTATCTATTCTAGGGGATTCTCAACATTTTTAAAGTGGGATATCTGGGAAAGTGGGAAAAGAATATAAACTGCTATTGTTACCCATTTTGAAGTTTGTACTGTCAGTACAAACTATTGATTTTTAATAATTATTTATCAAAATAGCTTGCATTTTACTACCTCCATGCGAATCTTTATAAAGCAGGAGGTAATCATGAAAAAATACCCATCTTTATCATTAATCGCTTTATGTGTGTCCTTGTCTGGTTGCGTAACTGGACCCCGTCATTATGCTCAAGATGAATCTCGGGCTTTAAATCTAGCGCGAGCCGGGGGCATCTACGATTTGGATTTGAGAGATTCCCACGATGGTGTCCACTCTTATAGCAAGGGTATGTTGGTTCCATTGCTTGATCTCGCCAGGCTAACGACTTCATTTGATGATCCGCTTAGGCGTCTTTCTGGTACGCAGACGTTCGCGTTTAACGCTACCGATATAATGATGACACCAGACAATCCCTCGGCTAGACCAAGTCTAATGGGATGGATGCCCGCATCTGCTGCTACTTCAGAATCTCAGGCTTATGAGAAATACGTGCATCTTGTCGACCAGGCTATCCAGCATGTGGCCGATGATATGGCGTTGAATGTCACTAAACTGAGTAATGTAGAAACACCGGAAATTGATGGCCATCCCATGATTCTTTGGTCTGTTGAAAGCGCTGAGCATGGATGCGGTATTGGTCAATGTGTGGTTGCTTACAACATTACGACTCCTTATCTCTGGAAGAGCCCGCTCTATATTAAAGGTGGTGAGTCCGAAAGCTATAACATCGTCGCCAATCACTCGAAGAACTATTCTCGCTTTGTTTTCCGCCAGTCAGGCCAACAAGACTTTCCAGTTGATGAGTTTTATAGAGCCGTCAGTGCTGCATTGCCATCGTGGATGGTGATCTATTACCCACCTAACCTTGTGGTTCAGGATGGCCAATCTCTCCCATATCCAGTGCTGTATGAACAAGGAAAACAACTGTTGTTTAAGGAGCCTGCTTTATGAATAGTGAATATCAGGATCTAGACAATATTGTTCTGGCGATGGATGAACTTCAAACTGACCCCATAATTATTACCTACCTGATCAGTCATCTACTGACGAGAGATTCGGTGTTTCATCAACCTAGAGTGGGATGTGTCAAATGCAAGAGCACGGGAGAATTAGTCTATCCACATAGTTGGATTGTTGATCTCAGACTGAATCAGACTTTCAACACATTAGACAGCTATCCGCACGGCATTTTTGAGCCATCATCCTATCGTAACCTTCAGTATTTTGGCATGCCTCTTATAGTCCCTGAATTCGAATTATCTGAACTCGATGAAATGACTGATTCTATGTTTTCCAAGTTATTCAGTTTACAGGGAATTGATATTCGAGTGAGCGGAGGTCGTTATGACTGCATTTGACTGGGGAATGCTTGGGCTATTCCTATTTTTTAGTTTGGTCACCTTCTGGTGTCTTTACAGCTATAGCGCCAATCAGAAATTGTCAGGCCAAGACAAACCTCAAACCGAAGAGTTGGAGGGGAAACATGAGTCAAAATCTCAAAAATGATTTAGTAAATATAGTGTTGCTTGGTGTTTTGCTACTGGGATTGATGCTAGCTCAAGACTCTGGATGGGGATTCTTGCTCGCAGGTTTGCCATTGGTCATTTGGTGCTTTAAAGCTTTCGCATTTATCCAACGCAGATGGTGGTTAGCCGTTCCTTTTTGGTGTGCGCTCACTTATTTGTGTTGGCAAATGTCCTTGGCACTTTGGGCTGGCTATCTATTCGTTGCGTTTGTCAGAAATATGATGAAGTTAAATAAAACCTACCCAATACCAAGTCGTCATAAACGAATGAAACCAGATAGTTCCGTTTTCATGGATAGTTTTGATTACGACTATAGAAACCATATTGGGTTTGATGACTGATTTTGGCACTTAGCTGGTTCCTTTTGAGTACACATCAACGGAACTAGCCATCAGACTGGCTTTTCTTCCAACAGAACCACCTAAACCAGACCAGAGATACAGCACCACTTATAACAGACTGTGGAGATCAAGATGTTCATTCGAGCTTACCTTAGGGCATCAACCAAAGAACAAAATGCTGAACGGGCTCGTGATTCCCTTATCCAGTTTGCTGCTCAATATGGCCAGCGAATCGCCGCTTTTTATATCGAGAATGTTTCTGGCGCCACATTGCACCGGCCTGAGTTGATGCGCCTGATTGCCGAGTCAGGCGAGGGTGACATTGTGCTGGTTGAACAGATCGACCGTCTGGCGCGGCTCAAGCAAAGTGATTGGGATACGTTGAAACAAAAGCTGGCTAGCAAACGCCTAGCCATTGTTTCACCGGAACTACCCACCAGTTGGCTGGCTTTGCAACAACATAGCGAAATTGACTTTACCGGTACTATTTTACAGGCGGTGAATGCCATGATGTTGGACATGCTCGCTGCCGTTGCTCGCAAAGATTATGATGACCGGCGACGTCGTCAATCACAGGGAATCGCAAAGGCTAAATCCGATGGTAAATATAATGGGCGTCAGCCAGATCTCAAACGTCACCAGCACATAGCCAGCCTACTGAAAACTGGGCATAGCTACAGTGACATTCAAGATATGTTAGGGTGTTCGCGGCACCTGATTGCTACTATCTCGAAGAGTATGGTCTAGTTCGAATTATTCATTTTTTGTATCCCCATCACTTAGCGTGTCCGGTTTTTTCAATGACTTTTTGTCTGCGGATGCTAATCGTCGCTCGACCTTTTTCACATCTTCTGAAGGTGGTAAATGTTCTGGTCGTATACCTCGGCTTAATAGTGTTTGGCGTACAGCATCGTTATTGGTTACATGCTCGATGGATATTTGCTGCTCGCGGGTCATCTGCTGTGTTCGTGCATTGTGGATAGTGATCTCAGTGGCAAAGTCTTTGGCTTTGAGAATAATCGTTGGTGCAAAGTCGGCTAGCGGGCGGTTATCGGGCACTTGCCATTGGGCTTTCATTGCTTGTGTGCTTTTACCAAACAGTGCTGTGTCACCTTTGCTGCGGATCAATGCAAAGTTTTGGTTACCGCCAGTTTGTTCAAATATAACACTGGAGAGCTCTTTTTCGGTGGCTGATAGTTTTTGCCGTGCTAGCACTCGTTCAGCTTCTAGCAAACGTTGTTCAATTAACTCTGCTTTACGGGTTTGCATTGCAAAATAGGTTTGTGCGAAGGCTATTTCTTGCTTACGTGAATCACCGTTTTGTGCGACCAGATAGCAGGCGTAACGAGTAAGCATTACATCGTCGATTTCTCGTTGGCTGCCTGAACCTAGCTCGACCATTTTCCCGACGTCGGCAAAATGGTCCACAATGGCATGGCCGCTGATTTCACAGGCAGTTTTAGCTTTTGATATGACGCTGACAAAGTTATCCCATTTCCCATAGCCCAATAGGTGTTGCAGATCTCTCGCTAACCAATATTCAACACCATTTTCGGTTTGCTGAGCATGACCTTCAAAGGTTGTTGTGAGTGTTTGAATTTGTTGTTGTTCCATTTTGTCCCTCCTTATTTTGCATTGTTCCCAAAGCCCAATTTGGCCAAATAACCTGTCATTTCATCCTCCAAACTAGCTAAGTGGGCTTTAAGTTGTTCACGCTCAGCATGTACAGCCATCAGGTCGATTTTTTTCTCTTCTTCGAAAGTATCTACATAACGTGGAATGTTGAGGTTGTAGTCGTTATCTTGGATATCTTTCAGACTGGCAAGATAGGCGTATTTATCGACGTTTTCATTCGCTTTGTAGGTTGCGACGATTTTTGCGATATTGTCGGCACTGAGTTGGTTCTGGTTTTTACCGGGTTTAAACTCGTGTGAGGCATCGATAAATAGGACGTTGTCATCAACCTTTTCTTTTTTGAAAATCAGAATTACGGCTGGAATGCCGGTCCCATAAAAGAGCTTATCTGGCAGGCCAATCACTGCATCCAGTAGATTTTCATCAATCAATTGCTGGCGGATTTTGGCCTCAGTTGAGCCACGGAATAGCACACCGTGGGGAACAATTACCCCCATACGACCAGTCTTAGGTTTAAGTGTCTCTATCATATGTAGAATGAAGGCATAGTCGCCTTTAGTTTTTGGCGGTATACCACGACGAAAACGGTTGAACTTGTCATTTTCAGCGTCCTCATGTCCCCATTGAACTACAGAAAACGGCGGGTTGGCTGCTACAATATCAAACAGCATTAAGTCGCCGTTTTTATCCAACAATTTAGGATTGCGAATGGTATCGCCCCATTCGATTTTGTGGTTGTCTTCACCGTGCAGGAACATATTCATTTTGGCCCGTGACCAAGTTGAACCATTCATCTCCTGCCCATAGAGAGCGTAGTTTTTACTATCAAATTTTGTTCGTACTTTATTTCCACATTTTATTAATAGTGAGCCAGAACCACAGGTAGGATCGCAGATACTGTCGCCTGGCTGCGGTTCAAGCAACTCTGCAATCAAGTCACTGACTTCTGGTGGGGTATAAAATTCACCGGATTTCTTGCCACTACTGACTGCGAAGTTTTTGATTAAGTATTCATAGGCATTACCAATTACATCCAATGTACCGACGCGACTAGGTTTGAGGTTTAGTTCCGGCTTAGCAAAGACTTCCAGCAGATAACGTAGGATGCTGTTCTTCTGTTTATCTTCACCTAAGCGGTCGGTGTTGAAAGAGATATCTTGGAACACACTTTTCCCTGAATCTCTGAATTTGGTGCCATTGGTTTCTTCAATGGCATGCAGTGCTTGGTCAATGCGCTTACCATTGTCAGGTTCATAACGATGTTCGTACAAATAATAGAAGCTGGCGTTTTTGGGTAGCGCAAAACGCTCGTACTTCATCATCTCTTCGATGAGCTCTGGAGTATCATCATACTGAGCTTTGTAACCATCGTAATGGTCTTGCCATACATCAGAAATGTATTTAAGAAATAACATGGTCAGGATTAAGTCTATGTAATCGTCTGCGTCGGTAGTGCCACGGAAAATGTTACAAGAGTCCCACAATGCTTTGTTTATACTGTCTTGATTGATATTTTCGTTCATTTTATGACTGATTTCCTAACTGAATCTGCGTACATAACTGGTCAAAATAAATATCGCCATTAACAATTAGACGCTGATAGGTTTCTTTTTGTGCAAGCCAGTTTCTGTGGATTTTTTCGATTTGGTACTGTTGCTCTAATGGTGGTAAATCTATCGGCATTGCAGCCAGAATTTTTGCGGTCACTTTATTAATGTTGGTTCCTTCACTCATTCCATTAAAGTAACGTTGCCCTAACAATGAGTTGATGTACCACTGTAAATAATAAGGTGAAATAAGGTTGTGATTGCAGCGTATCACCGCGGTTTGATTGGTTGTTATGGTTGGTCTATCCCATTCCTCACTAAAGATTGCCGCAGAAAACACTGGCCCTCTCAAACGAAATAAAAGATCTCCAGGTCTTAAGTAATGACTATCAGGACTACCCTCCGGAATCACTTTTGCCAGTGTGTTGGCTGCTATACTGCCATCAAGCGTAATATCTTTTGTCTGAATGAGATAGCACGAACCCTCATTACCTTTGTCTTTGATTGCTGAGGTAAATGCCATGCCAAGTTTTATCGTTGTTATCTCAGCTAGTGTTTTGGATATGTTCATAAGGTTAACAGAAGGGGGAGTTACTCCCCTTTTCCTTCATGTTGATTGATACTAACAGATTGATAAATTGAAACTTCACCAATGTGAACAGATAAGTCATAGTTAATAGGTGTGGTAGATGCTATGTGAAGAAGAATAAAAAAGGTTAATCTTACTAGCATTGGTCGTTTGTCGTTCTTTGTAGCATTTGTCCCAGTATTTTGATAATTTATTCTGTGCATGAATTTTAGTCTCCTTGATTAAGTGTGTATCTGTACGAGGGAGTTGCCCCTCCCTCGTACACTAGGAGAACTCTCCTAGTTACAGAATAATATTAGATCTCTTTTTGATACACTGCAAGTAGTACGACCCTCCTAGTTTTGTATTTTTAATACTTTTCCTTTATCACAATGAAAATAAAGGATTTTTATTTTTGTTTGTTCAGAACGTTTTTCTCTTTATTTCCACTAATTAAGGCTATCTGTCATTTCAACGAGCTTATTTTCGTTCCAACGACACAATTGTCGTATCCGCATCAGATTGGCATTTGCTCGACGAATGACGGCAAAGTTGTCTTCAACGAATTCGATGACTGGTTTTTCCCAGTCCTGAGCAAGGGAAAAGGTTGATCGTAGGTAGCGATATTGGTCACCACGAGATAGATAATGGCTGATGACGTTATAGCCATCAGTTCCTTTTTTACGAGTGAACTCATTGTAGAACCAGTACATTTCAAACTTTCTATCTCGTAGTCGTACTCTGCAGCCATAGTGGCCTGGATAACCGGGTGTTTCCTTACCTCTATGAGCCTTGTTGTGTTGCCAAAATAGTTCTGAAATCTGGCGTGCCATGTAGTAATAACGCAGCTGTTCCAGCTCAACAGACCTGTGAACGTAACGTAAATACTGTTGTGATGACGAATGGGCGAAAAGCATTGCCTCGTCGTGGTCTATCTTTTTGTCATCGTTTGATAAAAAAGTATTCCAAGCCGCAATTTGTTTATTCAAAACTGTAAATGGGTCTGTCATTGAACGATCCTCTGTGTTGTTGATACAGAGGCAGTCTATTGCTGTATACCCATTTTCATCCCCTGTCTTCATGCCCTTTTTGGGCACTTGGGTCTTTTGGTATGACGCCTTAGCCAAAAGACCCAGCCAATTCCTTTCCAATAACTATCTAATGGGGGACCTAGACAGGTTTATTCCATACAACTGCTATCTTCTTCAAAATACCTCATCCAAACGATTCCATTTTTAATGGGGGACGTGGCTTTAAGCGTTGTAAATCGTCAGGTCTCTAAACTTTCACATGTGAAAGTTTATTCTTGGGGCGTTCACAGGCGCACAAATTGATACGGTAATGTAGGTCAATTCATTAGCCGCTTGGCTTTTTTGTACTCCTGAGGCTGTTTCTTAAGTTTAGGCTAAATAAATTTCATTAAATATCAGTGTATTGATAGTTTTTATGAATGTGTCCCAAAAGGGCTGTTCCAGCGGTCTGTTTAGTTAGCCTTTTTCGAGATGATTGCTCCTGCAAGCTAGATAATAAACAGGAGTCATCATGAAGGGTAATACCAAATCTAAACAAGGCGAGCGGTTACTGACTTATGCAGAAGTGTGTGACGTTTTGCAAACGTCACAAGCGACACTTCGTCGCTACGTGCGAGATGGACGCTTTCCTCCTCCAATAAAACCCAATCCTAATGGACGTACTGTGCGCTTTAGGTACAGCGATATAGCTGCCTGGTTGAGTGATTTGTAACGGAGGACGAGTGATGCAATATAAGTTGCAAGATGATGGGCTCTATTGCTTGTCTTCTGATCGCTGGCTGCGAATAGGCGGTTGGATTCAGGTTTTGGCTCGTACTCGTTTAACTGACAAACGGCACGGGCATGGGGCTTTGCTGGAATGGCTGAACTTCGATGGAGTAATGCTACGTGAAGTTGTATATGCACGAGATCTTAACAGCGATAACGCCCGCCAGATCAGGGATATGTTGGTTGATACTGGTTATCCCTTAACTCCAGGTCAGTCAAGTTGGAGTCGGCTTCAACATTTTCTAATAGAGCAGATGGCTCTTGCTGCTCCGGCTACTGTGGTGAATCGCACAGGCTGGCACGGGCCCATATTTGCCACAAGCAATTGGACTGTTGGAACTGCCGATGAACCACATCATTTTGTGGGTCAGCTATCTAGCTCCACGTTGTTAGAGGAAGCCGGGGATTTGAGAGATTGGCAAAACCATGTTGGGAAGCTGTGCAGTGGGAATCCGCTGGCTATTTTTTGTGTAGGAACTGGGTTGGCCGCACCGTTACTTGCGCCAGCGGGCATGGAAAACGGAGCCTTTCATTTCGTTGGCGCTTCTTCCGCCGGTAAAACAACTTTGTTGCAGATTGCGGCAAGCTTATATGGCAGCGATAGCTATAGACGTAGCTGGATCTCTACAAGCAATGGATTGGCTGCAGTCTCATCAGAGCACAACGATATGTTGCTGACGCTGGATGAGATAGGAATGGCTCGCCCAGAAGACGTTGATACTGCCATTTATCAGATCATGAACGGCTCAGGAAAACTGCGCGCTAACGTTTCAGGAGAGTTGGCCGCGACGTCACAATGGCGAACGCTGGTGCTCAGTAGCGGGGAAGTTTGGATTGCCGAATTACTTCAGCAGATAGGTAAGCCACTTAGGGCTGGTCAGCAGATACGACTGGTGGAGATCCCAATTTTTGGTATACATGGCGCATTCGATGAATTACATGGCCGTAAGAGCGCTCAACAATTCGTTGATGAGCTTAAAATGTCTTGTCAGTGCTTTCATGGCACAGTAATCCGAGAGTGGTTATCGCTACTTACAGGGCAGCATGATGAGCTTAGCCGCTACCTCAGCTATGAAATTGGTCGTCTTAGCAACGCTTGGACAAGCGATTCAATGGCCTCTCAAGTACAGCGAGTCGTTAGACGATTTGCACTGATTGGTACTGCACTATGCCTCGCTAGTCGAAATTTCATCTTGCCGTGGTCTGAGGAAGAGTCACTCGATGCTGTACATAAAGTCCTTCGTGCGTGGCTCGCTAATCGTGGGCACTCTAAGAATTCCGAAGAGTTTAGGCTGCTTAGGGCATTGGAAAAAGCGATGCGCAACTGGGAACGCAATATCGGTGAAATTGATCAGGATTCAGGTAAGGGAATGCCAGGTTACCGCCGTTCACTGGATGGATGCGAATTGTGGCTTATCAACAAAACTCATTTCCTGCAAAAACTTGAGCTTCCCACCCACTATATGCGAGAAGTGGAAATCTTGCTGCAACGCAATTGCTTGGTAACTAATGAGCGCTCCAGGGGAACCTATAAGACGCGGATTAATGGTGAGTTTCAACGTTTTTTTGCGCTCAAACCTGACCAAGTTAGGCGCCACCTTGAAGACTTAGAGAGGGTTGAACATGACGACTAGCTTAGTGTTCCCAGTTTCCCACTTTTCCCTGTTTGATTCTGAGGTAAAGGAGTATCAACATGACTGAAAAAGAGATGCTTCAGCGCATGCTGATGGATATGTCACAGCTTAAAAAACTGATTACCGATCACATCAAAAACGAGCAACGTCCTGACACAACAAAGGAAATCCTCACCGTTGAGGAATGTGCTGAGCTGACGGGGCTAAAGAAAAGCACTTTGTACCGATTGACCCATGAACGCAAGATTCCATTCTTCAAACCTAATGGTAACCGTGTGTTCTTCAGGCGAGCCGATATCTTGGCTTGGTTGCAGAGTAACCGAGTTGCTTCTTCAGATGAGATTGATAAAGCCGCTGCAGATCATCTAGTTGCTAACCGAAAATTTTATGGTCGGAGATATTGAGTAGCTATTTAAGCTGCTGAAAGTAAAAATTAATCATTAGATGCGTTACATGTCATGTTCTCTAGCTGTGACATGTAACTGTTGCTATTTAAATTGACAGATTAGGTTTTAATGACTAAGTCTTAATGTGCTTACGCGCTATCAAAAACACATCATTAACTATGGACGGTAAATATGTCTGTTAAACATACTCCAACAGGTGTCGTACACAGCGGTGCTAAAGGCGGCACTACTGGCTGCGGCACTGATACGAAGAAAAATGCAGATCACTGGGTTAATTCCCACGAGAAAATCACATGTGATAAGAACGGATGTAAAAACTAACGATCTTATGTGGTTGATGGAGGGCACTGTCGAGGTGCCCTTTTCTTTGTAAAGATTTAGTCGTTTGGTAGCAATAATGCTCTTAGTCTGATGACTCATCGAAGATATCAGGAAAGGTCCGCATGGCCTCTGTGCGGCGGGTTTCCAGAATATCTGCGTAGATTTCTGTCGTTCTGAGTTCGCTGTGGCCAAGCAATCTGGAAAGGGAATAGATGTCCAGACCACGGGCAAGCTGGTTTACAGCAAAGGTGTGTCGGCCAGCATGAAAGGTCACGTGTTTGGTTATCCCGGCACGTATAGCCCACTGCACTAGCGCGACATTGCTATAGCTGTCGTAACGTAAGCCTTTAAAGACCCGTTCTGTCGGTTTTCCCCTGTTTTCCAAGTTGAGCAAACGTACTGCTGAATCCGGTAAGTCGAGATATTGCAGACCATTGCCCGAGTTTTTGAGCTTTATCTGGGAAAAGATTATTCGGTAGTGGCCTTGGGCAAACAGTTCAATTTCACTCCATACCAGTTTATGTATGTCTGACCAGCGTAGACCCGTAGTGCAGGAGAACAGAAATGCTCTTCGTAGCACATCGTAACGGCATTCAGCCTTGGTAAGGGCCTTTACCTCATCCAGAGTAAGGTAAGTGCGCTGTGTCCTCTCTGCTTTGATGGATTTGACTTGTTCAACAGGGTTATCTCTGATTATTCGGTCTCGTTGCGCTTGGTTGAGCGCAGCCCGGATTTTATTGAAGTAGCTACAGGCGGTATTCCTGGATAGGCCGGTATCTGATTTTGTTATTGCCTCATGCTGTAGGTAATGGCGGAACCCTTCCAAGAAGTATTTATCTACCTGTTCAAAAGTAAGTTCTGCGTGGCCGTGGTATCGGTGGAGATGGATGCCCGCTGAAACCCAAATTGAGTAATTGGATTTACTACCGGATGCTTTACTTGCTGTTACTTGATCGAAGTAGTCAAAGAAGCTGGCATTAAGTTTTGTGCGGTCATCCAAGCCATGTTTGGCAGATTCCATTTCTAGCAGGCGTTTGGCACGAATAGCTTCGGCTTTTTGCAGTGTAGTTTTATTGTACTCGCGCTCAACTGCGTTTTTTGGCTTGTTATAGAGGAATAGATTCAGCGGTTCGTAAGAGCGCTTTTGAGCCCTTGAACCGTCTTCCGAGGTCTTTGAGCCGTAATAGTACACAAGCCTGATGGGGCGCAGGCCATTCTTATCTGGTTCTCGTTTTTGTATATTGATTTTCATAGGTTTTTCTCATCTTGTGCTCCGCATGTGCTCCAGAATTTATCTTCGGAGCACATACGGAGCAAGAATAGACAAAACCCTTCAAATTGCTTCCCACCCAATAAAACAAAATTATTTTAAAATCATAATGTTGTTTTGATTTGGTTTGATGCGTTTTACTCTTTTACTTCCCGATACAGAATGAGCTAAAAATTTTGCCGAGTAGGTCGTCGGAAGTAAAGCGTCCGGTGATCTCGGATAATGCTAATTGGCACATACGTAACTCTTCAGCCAGCAGTTCGCCCGCGAGGTAGATTTCTAATTGCTCTTTGCCTAGTTGCAAGTGACTTGCGGCTATCTCGAGTGCTTCGAGATGACGGCGACGGGCAATAAAGCCACCTTCGAGATTACTCTGATAGCCCATGAGGGACTTTAAGTGCTGCTTTAGCTCTTCAACACCGAGCCCGGTTTTGGCCGAGATCCGATAGACGCTGTAACCTTGTTCTTCGGTCATCATTAAGTTTTCGCCAGTGAGATCGGCTTTATTGCGGATCACTGTCACGCCCAAATTGGCGGGCAGGCGATCGATAAAATCGGGCCAAATATCATGGGGATCGACGGCGGCGGTTGTGGTGCCATCCACCATAAATAATACGCGATCGGCACTATTTATCTCGTTCCAGGCGCGCTCTATACCGATTTGTTCAACGGTATCAGTGGTGTCGCGTAGACCCGCGGTATCGATAATATGCAGCGGCATGCCATCTAAATGGATATGTTCACGTAATACATCACGGGTGGTACCGGCTATTTCGGTGACAATCGCCGACTCTTTACCTGCTAAGGCATTTAATAAACTGGATTTTCCGGCATTGGGGCGACCGGCAATCACTACTTTCATGCCTTCACGGATAATAGAGCCTTGCTTGGCGCTGGCTTGCACTAGGTCGAGTTTGTCGATGATTTTATACAGCGCATTGGCAATTTTGCCATCACTTAAAAAGTCGACTTCTTCATCGGGGAAATCAATCGCGGCTTCAACGTATAAACGCAGGTTCGTGACTTGGTCCACCAGCTCATGAACTTCCTTAGAAAACTCACCCTGTAGCGATTGCAGTGCGCTTTTAGCGGCTTGCTCGCTGGTGGCATCGATAAGGTCGGCAATGGCCTCGGCTTGGGTTAAGTCGAGCTTATCGTTCATAAAGGCCTGTTCGCTAAATTCACCCGGTTTGGCGATACGAATACCTTCAATTTCCAATACGCGTTTGATCAGCATATCGAGGACGATTTGCCCGCCGTGTCCTTGAAGTTCCAATACATCTTCACCGGTAAAGGAATTAGGGCCTTTAAAAAATAGCGCTATACCTTGGTCTATCACTTGGCCCGAGGCACTTTTAAAGTCGCAATAGTCGGCATAACGGGTCTTAGGTTGATGACCTAAGATGGCCATAGCAACATCACTGGCCTTGTTGCCTGAAATTCGAATGATACCCACGCCGCCACGTCCGGGCGCGGTGGCTTGAGCCACGATAGTGTCAGTTGTCACGGAAATACCCACTAATATCGATCAAATCATCTAAAGGAAAAGGCGGCCAATGAAGCCGCCTTTTTAAATATGTAGGAGTTGTTGGCTCCTATCTAGCGCTAGGGCTTATTTTAAGCCTTTTTTCTCTAGACCTGCATAAATAATCTTCTGCTGGATAATGGCAACTATGTTACCCACTAACCAGTACAGTACTAGACCCGATGGGAACCACAGGAAGAATACGGTAAAGATCATTGGCATCCACTGCATCATCTTCACTTGCATTGGATCCATTGTCGGTGCGATAGGTTGCATCTTCTGCATCACAAACATAGATGCGCCCATCAGCAGTGGCAGAATGTAGTAAGGATCTTGTACCGATAAGTCGTGGATCCATAACATAAATGGCGCATGACGTAGCTCGAAGCTTTCTAGCAATACCCAGTACAAGGCAATGAAGATTGGCATCTGTAAAATGATAGGTAAGCAACCACCCATAGGGTTAACTTTTTCTTTCTTATACAGTTCCATCATGGCCTGACCCATCTTCTGACGGTCATCACCAAAACGTTCTTTCAGCTCAGTCAGTTTAGGTTGCAGGTTGCGCATCTTCGCCATTGAGGTGTACTGCGCTTTGGTCAGCGGGAACAGTAAACCACGAACGGTTAAGGTGATCAGGATAATTGCCACACCCCAGTTACCCACAAATGATTGATAGAACATCAATAACCAGTGGATTGGAACGGCTAACCACCAAAGGAAACCGTAATCAACTACTAGGTTTAAGGTATCAGAGATGGCTGACAGAGCTTTTTGATCCTTAGGACCAACGTAGAACTGTGAGCTAATTTCTTGAGTCGCACCTGGTGCAATATCGTATACCGCGCCGCGGAAGCCAATGTTAGCTAAACCGCCTGCGCTAACACTTGAGAAAATCGTGTTGCTGTCGGTCGCTGGTGGGATCCAAGCCGATACGAAGTAATGTTGTAGCATCGCAGCCCAACCGCCCAAGGTAGCTTGGTTCAGGTTGCCTTTAGCCATGTCATCAAACTTGTATTTCTCATAACGCACATCTTGCGTTGAGAATGCGCCACCGCGGTAGGTTGGCATCATCATGCTGCTTTCGGTCGGCTTAATTGTTTGTTTAATCTGACCGTACATCTGTACTTGCAGTGGCGTTGTCGAGGTGTTGTTGATCTTGTAATCAATATCGACGTTAAACTTGCCGCGATGGAATACAAACACTTTAGTGTATGTCACGCCATTGTCAGCGACATAAGTTAATGGAACTTCTAAGCTGTCTTGGCCATCGGCTAAGGTAAATTCAGTCGCAGAGGCAGTGAATACTGCACGACCTTTGGCACTGCTATCGATACCATCACGACCAATCAGGCCACTCTGGGCTATATAAGTGAAATCTTTCGTTTGCTCAAGCAACACGAAGGGTTGGTCTTTACCCTGTTCCATTTTGTGTGAAACTAGCGCTGCAAAAACGATGTCACCACCCACAGGGTTGAGTTGCACATCGAGTTGATCGGTTTTTACCGTGATAATATTTTGAGTTGCAGCGACGGCTGCTGGCACACCTGTATCAGCTTCTGGAACATCGGCACTGTGAGTGCTAGCCGTGTTCGCCACTAAGGACGATTCGGTTGCAACGGGTTTAGGAGCTTTGTCTGCTTGCCACTGTTGCCACAGCAAAAAGCTGACAAACAGTAGTCCTATGAGCAATATATTGCGTTGAGATTCCATAGCCTATTTATTACACCTGTCATTTTTAGGGGGGACGGGATCGCTACCGCCGGGATGTAAAGGGTGACATTTTAATATGCGTTTCAATGCAAACCAACAACCTTTCGCGGTTCCGTGCACTTTTATTGCTTCAATGGCGTAATGAGAGCAAGTGGGATTGAAACGACAACGAGGGCCCAGTATAGGGCTAATGAAGATTTGATAGCCACGAATTAACGTGGTCGCTAGCCATTGTAGCGGCGACTGAGTTTGCGCCATAGCTTTTCTATCAATTTGTTGATTTCTGCGTTTTCCATTTCCATCACGCCATTTCTGACCAGCACAACGATATCAAGGTGAGGAATGTCGTGTTGATTTAAACGAAAACTATCTCTGATGACGCGCTTAATGCGATTACGTTGATTGGCGCGTTTTACATAGCGTTTAGCAACAGTAAGGCCCAGACGCGGATGTTGTTCCGAGTTAGGAATAGCGAGCAAGGTAATTTCAGCAGAAGATGCTTTGATGGGATTGGAGAATACAGATTTAAATTGCGCGGGAGTTAGCAAACGTAACTCCCGCGTAAAGGTATAGCTAGTCAACTAGTTATCCACTTATTAAGCAGATAAACGAGCGCGACCTTTCGCACGACGACGTGCAAGCACCTTACGGCCGCCTACAGTAGCCATACGAGCGCGGAAGCCGTGAGAACGCTTGCGCTTCAGGTTGCTAGGTTGAAAAGTACGTTTACTCATGATGGCAATCCGTCTTTGTTATTAGTGAACATTCCTTATCTCTAGTTATTAGAGGTAAGGGCAAAAAAGAGGCCGAATTGTAATCACTTTACTTGGTCTCGTCAACAACGAAAGTCGGTAAGTGGTTTATTTCTGCCAGCGTGTCCTGAGATCCATCCCCGCAATACACCATAAGATGTGGATAACTCTGTGTACGGCTACTATATCTAGTAGTAACGGGGATCTTTGACTCGATCAAAGGGGCGCCATTATAGATCAATGTGGATCGCTTAATAAAGCGGGATTTGCGCTAATTGTTTAATAAAAGGATCGATTTTGATCTTTGATGATCGAGGATATCCACATAGAATGATCTCGCTGGGGATAAATATTTTTTAAGGATAGCGATCATTGAGATCTCGCTATAGAATACACCTCTTTTTTGATGATCTTTTGGGGATAACTTAGTGGCTGTTTCACTTTGGCAACAATGTATCGGACGACTGCAGGATGAGCTTTCTGCTCAGCAGTTCAGTATGTGGATCAGACCGTTACAAGCCGAAATGGATGGAGATACTTTGGTGCTTTATGCGCCCAACCGCTTCGTGCTCGATTGGGTCAGAGATAAATACATCAATATCATTAATCAGTTTTTTACAGAGCAAATGGGCAGTGATGCGCCTAAGCTACGCTTCGATATTGGTAGCCGTCCATCGGCGAAAAAGCCTGAACCCGTGGCTCCGATAGTGGCAACGCGAGTGCCTAATCCTCAGACTAAAGCGACAGTAGGGACATCTTTTAATACTCAAGCTGAGCCTATCGCTAATGCTAACCATCGCAGCAATATCAATCCAACCTACCAGTTTGATAACTTCGTTGAAGGTAAATCAAACCAATTAGGTAAGGCTGCGGCGTTGCAAGTGGCTGAAAATCCAGGTGGTGCCTATAACCCATTATTCTTATATGGTGGAACAGGTCTAGGTAAGACTCACCTGTTGCACGCGGTTGGTAACGGGATCATTAAAAATAATCCCAATGCCAAAGTGGTTTATATGCATTCCGAGCGTTTTGTCCAGGACATGGTCAAAGCGCTGCAAAACAATGCGATCGAAGAATTTAAACGTTACTACCGTAGCGTCGATGCCTTGTTTATCGATGATATTCAATTTTTTGCTAATAAAGACCGATCTCAAGAAGAATTCTTCCATACCTTCAACGCCTTGCTGGAGGGGAATCATCAAATTATTTTGACTTCAGATCGTTATCCAAAAGAGATCGACGGTGTTGAAGACAGATTGAAATCGCGTTTTGGTTGGGGTTTAACTGTGGCTATTGAGCCACCAGAGTTAGAAACCCGCGTGGCGATTTTGATGCGTAAAGCGCAGGAGAGCGGTATTAACTTACCCGATGAAGTGGCCTTCTTTATTGCTAAACGTTTACGTTCAAACGTGCGTGAGCTAGAAGGGGCGTTAAACCGCGTTATCGCCAACGCGAACTTCACGGGTCGACCAATTACCATTGATTTTGTTCGTGAAGCCTTACGTGACCTCTTGGCACTTCAAGAAAAATTAGTCACTATAGACAATATTCAGAAAACCGTAGCTGAATACTACAAGATCAAGATGGCTGATATGTTGTCTAAGCGTCGTTCGCGCAGCGTTGCGCGCCCTAGACAAGTTGCCATGGCGTTATCCAAAGAATTAACTAACCAAAGCTTGCCGGAAATTGGTGATGCTTTTGGTGGTCGAGATCACACCACAGTGTTGCATGCCTGTCGTAAGATTGCTCAGCTACGGGAAGAGAGCCACGACATTAAAGAAGATTACGCTAACTTGATTAGAACCTTATCTTCTTAAAATCAAGGAATTGGACACCATGAAATTTTCAATTGATAGGGATGCCCTATTAAAGCCGTTGCAATTAGTGTGTGGTGCGGTAGAAAGACGCCATAACTTGCCCATTTTGGCTAATCTCCTTGTAGAAGTAAGTGGTCACTCACTTAAGTTGACGGGCACAGATCTAGAAGTCGAACTCGTGGGCCAAGCTGTGGTTCATGGTGATATAGAAGAAGGTCGTACTACGGTTCCGGCTAAAAAGCTGCTGGATATCGTTAAATCTTTGCCTGAACAAAGCGAACTGAAAGTCGAGCAACAAGATAATAAGTGGTTGCTGCGTTCAGGCCGTAGCCGTTTTTCCTTAGCGACGTTGCCCGCAGAAGAATATCCCAATGTTGAAGCCTTCCAAGCCGAGATTGAATTTAGTTTGAAGCAGGGCGTGTTGAAGTCGATTATCGACTCGACGCAATTTTCTATGGCTAACCAAGATGTGCGTTATTACCTCAACGGGTTATTGTTTGAGACTGAAGGTAATGTGTTGCGCGCTATTGCGACCGATGGCCATCGTTTAGCCTTAAGTCACCGTACGATTGAAGCACAATTACCTGAAAAACAAGTCATAGTTCCGCGTAAGGGCGTAATGGAAATGGCACGTTTATTAGAGTCGGACGATCTCGATATCGCGATTGCTATCGGTGATAATGCCATTCGCGCCACTACGGCTAATACAGTATTTACCAGTAAATTAGTCGATGGCCGCTTTCCCGATTATCGCCGTGTATTGCCAAAGGGCGGTGATAAAATAGTGATTGCGAGTCGTAACCATTTAAAGCAAGCGCTGACCCGTGCATCGATTTTATCCAATGAGAAATTCCGCGGTGTGCGTATTCAGCTTGAAGCGGGTTTACTCAAAATCACAGCGAATAATCCTGAGCAGGAAGAAGCGGAAGAAATCATCGATGTGGATTACAACAATCAATCCCTAGAAATTGGTTTTAACGTCAGTTATTTACTCGACGTGCTCAACAACCTTAAGTCCGATGATGTGCGTATCACGCTCATTGATGGTAATTCCAGCGCCCTAATTGAAAACCATTTGGAAGAAGATTCCATGTATGTGGTTATGCCAATGCGCTTATAATCCATATCAACAAGCCTGTGTTTACTGGTTTATCTTTACTATCTACATCGTCTTGGGGCGGTGTAGATGCCCTTGAAATGCCTCAGTTATGCTTTCCATTGTTGAATGGTAGAGTTGCGATATGATGAGCCCTATAAGTTTTTGCCTAAGCCGTTTACTCGGTGTTATGAGTAATGCATGAGCCTGACCCGTCTTAATATAGAAGCTTTTCGCAATATTCAATTGGCGCAATTAAGCCCAAGTGCTGGTATTAATGTCATTTATGGTCAAAATGGCAGCGGCAAAACCAGCATTTTGGAGGCGATTTATTTCCTTGGTATGGGGCGCTCCTTTCGCAGCCATTTATCCCAACGGGTGATCAATAACGACGAGGATAAGTTGACCTTATTCGCTACGTTAAATTTACCCCGTGGTGACAGTAAAATCGGTTTACGGCGGTTTCGTAGTGGCGAGACGGAAGTGAAAATCGACGGCGAAAAAATTAAACGTCTGTCGACATTAGCCGAAACCTTACCTATTCAAGTGATCACACCAGAAAGCTTTTCGTTACTGTTTGAAGGCCCAAAATCCCGGCGACAATTTATCGATTGGGGCGCATTTCATGCCGATCCACAGTTTTATGGTGCTTGGACGAATGTTCGTAGAGTTCTTAAGCAAAGAAATCAATTGCTTAGAAACGGTTCGTCCTACAGTCATATTCAATTTTGGGACCGAGAGTTTGTGCGTTATGCCGAGCAGGTCACTGAAATACGAAACCATTATGTAGACTCGTTAAATGAGCTACTTAAGGGTATAATCGGGGAGTTTTTACCGCTGATAGATGTGAAGGTTTCATTTACCCGCGGCTGGGATAGTAAGACGGATTTTGCAGAACTACTCGAAAACCAATATTCCAGAGATTTGGCCACAGGTCATACCGTCAGCGGTCCCCATAAAGCTGACCTTAGACTTCGTGTAGGCACTTTGCCGGCGCAGGATGCCCTGTCCCGTGGTCAATTGAAATTATTAGTCTGTGCACTGCGTATTGCACAGGGAAAGTTGCTCAAACAACAAATAGATAAACACAGTATTTATCTTGTGGATGATCTTCCATCCGAGTTGGATGCACAGCATAGGCAGCTATTGCTAAAGCAGCTCGTGGACACTGGTGCACAAGTGTTTGTCACTGCCATTGAGCCTGCAGCAATAGTCGATTCGTTACACACGCCTCCCAGTAGGATGTTCCATGTGGAACAGGGACGTGTAACGGTAATTGAATAACCATTGAGAGAATAATATGTCAGAGAATAGTTACGATTCTTCGAGTATTAAGGTCCTTAAGGGCCTTGATGCAGTACGTAAGAGACCTGGGATGTATATTGGTGACACCGACGACGGTACGGGTCTACATCATATGGTGTTCGAAGTAGTCGATAACTCTATCGATGAAGCCTTAGCCGGCCATTGTACTGATATCACTATTACTATCCATGTCGATGGTTCGGTTTCTGTTAAGGATGACGGCCGTGGCATTCCGGTCTCTATCCATGAGGAAGAAGGCGTATCGGCGGCAGAAGTTATCATGACGGTATTACATGCCGGCGGTAAGTTCGACGATAACTCCTATAAAGTGTCTGGTGGTCTGCACGGTGTGGGGGTCTCGGTTGTCAATGCTTTATCTAAAAAGCTGCAAATGACCATTCGCCGTGCGGGTAAAGTATATGAGCAGTTTTATACCCACGGTGTGCCTGATGCGCCAATCAAAGAGATCGGCGATGCGACTAAAACCGGTACCGAAATCCGTTTTTGGCCAAGTGAACAAACTTTCAGTGATGTTGAGTTTCACTTTGAAATTCTGGCAAAACGCGTGCGTGAATTGTCATTCCTGAACTCAGGCGTCGGTATTCGTCTGGTTGATGAACGTGACAACAAGAATGAATTCTTCAAATACGAAGGCGGTATTAGCGCATTCGTCGATTATTTGAACCGTAATAAAACTCCCGTCAACAAAGACGTATTCCACTTTATGCAAGAGCGTGAAGATGGTATTACCGTTGAAGTGGCTATGCAGTGGAACGACGGTTATCAAGAAAATATTTTCTGTTTTACCAACAATATTCCACAGCGTGATGGTGGTACTCACCTAGCGGGTTTCCGTGGCGCCTTAACGCGTAACTTAAACAACTACATGGAAAACGAAGGCTATAACAAGAAAGGTAAGACTAACGCGACAGGCGATGACGCCCGTGAAGGTTTGACCGCCGTTATCTCTGTTAAAGTACCCGATCCTAAGTTCAGCTCACAAACTAAAGATAAGTTAGTTTCGAGTGAAGTGAAATCTGCGGTTGAACAAACCATGGGTGAGAAGCTGAACGATTATCTGCTGGAAAACCCAGCCGATGCGAAGTTGATTGTCGGTAAAATTGTCGATGCGGCCCGTGCCCGTGAAGCGGCGCGTAAAGCCCGTGAAATGACCCGTCGTAAAGGCGCACTCGATTTAGGTGGTTTGCCAGGTAAGTTGGCCGATTGCCAAGAGAAAGACCCTGGTCTTTCAGAAATTTACATAGTGGAAGGGGACTCTGCTGGCGGTAGCGCCAAGCAGGGACGTAACCGTAAGAACCAAGCGATTCTGCCACTGAAAGGTAAAATTCTAAACGTTGAGAAAGCCCGCTTCGATAAGATGTTGTCTTCTCAAGAAGTGGCCACACTGATCACGGCCCTTGGCTGTGGTATTGGCCGCGATGAATATAACCCAGATAAAACCCGTTACCACAACATCATCATCATGACGGATGCTGACGTTGACGGCTCGCACATTCGTACTTTGCTGTTGACCTTCTTCTTCCGTCAAATGCCTGAATTGATTGAACGTGGTTATGTATATATTGCCCAGCCACCACTATTTAAAGTGAAAAAAGGCAAGCAAGAACAGTATTTGAAAGACGAGCCAGCATTGACTCAATATCTCACGACTCAGGCATTGGATGGCACTATTGTGTACCCAACGCAAGGGGCTCCGGGAATGTCGGGTGAGCCGTTAGAGCGTTTAGTGACTCAGTACCGTGAAGTGGAAGCGATTGTTGCCCGTTTAGAGCAACGTTATCCAACACACATTACTAACCGTATGCTTTACCACCCAATGATCAGCAATGAGATGTTGGCCGATGAAGGCAAGATGAAGGATTGGATCGATGCCTTTATCCATGAGCTGGTGGAGCTAGAAAGCAGCGGCGTGTTGTATTCTGGTGAGCCGATTCTCGATCCTGAGCGTAAAGTATATCTGCCTAAGATCACCATTCGTAAACACGGTATAGATACCAACTACCTGTTTTCCTATGATTTCTTCCAATCTACTGACTACCAACGTATCGGTAAGCTAGGCGCCGCATTAGAAGGCATGATTGAAGAGGGTGGTTATGTGCAACGTGGTGAACGCGTGAAAGAGGTGGGTAGCTTTCTCGAAGCACTAGATTGGACGATTTCTGAAGCTAAACGCGGCTTGTACATCCAACGCTATAAAGGATTGGGTGAAATGAACCCTGAGCAATTGTGGGAAACTACAATGGATCCTGAATCACGCCGCATGTTGCAAGTGACGATTGATGATGCCGTGGGTGCCGATCAGTTGTTCACTTGTTTGATGGGTGATCAAGTCGAACCTCGTCGTGAGTTTATCGAAGCGAACGCCTTGAACGTGGCTAACTTAGACGTTTAATCTTTAGACGATTTAAAATCGTTAGCGATTGATAAAAAAGGGAAAGCTTTGCTTTCCCTTTTCTTTTGCTCAAAACTATCTATCGACACCCGCTTCATCGGCCTCGACAATTTCAGTCTCTGCCTTAGCCGCATTAATCCAAGCCTGCATTTCTGGGCAATTGATCACATACTGCATATAAGCGCGACTTGCCTGGGATACCTCAATGCCGTAGGTGATAAAGCGCATCACCACTGGGGCAAACATCATATCGGCAATCGACCATTGGCCAAATAACCAAGCACCTTTATCCTGGGATGGAGCAAACTCGGCCATTTGTGTCGACCAAATTGCATCGATGCGCTCAATGTCTTTGCGGACCGCATCGGTGAGTTCGACATAACGGCTCGCGCGTATGTTCATTGGTAGAGCGTTACGCACGGCATTAAAGCCTGAATGCATTTCACAGGCGAGGGATCTGGCTTTGGCTTTTTGCTTGGGATCCTGTGGCCAAGCCGTTCCTGACAGATAAGTATCATTGATATATTCACAAATCGAGAGTGAATCCCATACCGTGATATCGCCATCGACTAATGTCGGTACTTTTAAAGTCGGCGAAATGGCGTTGAGTTGCTGATAAAAGCTGTCGGTATCGAGTTGCAGTAATACTTCGTTGAACTGCACGCCTGATTTTGCAGCCATTAACCAAGCCCGCAGTGACCAGCTAGAGTAATTTTTATTGCCTATATAAAGATCCATTTTTTAACCTTTCTATTCTCTGTCATGCTATTTAGTAAAGAATAAGCCGTGCAAGCTATGCCAATATGTTATGTTTCTTGTGTCAGCTACGGGACGTTATGGTTGAGCCTATAAATTGCAGTGGATGCCTTTTTGTTGTTATTAACTGTCTATTTATCCTAGGTTGGTATTTTTTGATCAAGTCATTTTTTAACAAAATATTTAATATTCGCGAAGAATCGAGCCTTGAGCGACCTAAGAGTTTTACTAAGATAGATCTTGGTAAGCCAATCAGTGCTGCATCTCCTAGACAGATGGATACTGAGTACAATATGGCGGTCTGTGTTGACTTAGATGCGCTGTTTTATAGCTTATTATTTTCCGCTCGCACCAAAGACACTGGTGGTGTTGCAAATAATCTAGAGCGTCGGGTTATGCTTGAAATAGAACAAGCATTAGCATCGCCACAAGTGATCGCCGAAAAAGTGTTAAAGTTGCCGTCAAAGGTACTGGAGTTAGATCGTAAGCTTGCCGATCCACTGTTTGAAACTAAGGATTTACTTTCACTGATAGAGCAAGATCCCCTGCTCAGTGTGGAAGTCCTTAAACTCTGTAATTCACCCGCTTTTAAGCGTGCAGGCAAAGATATTACTAGCCTTCAGCAAGCCTTAGTGCAATTAGGTCGTGAACAGTTAAGGTATTTTGTTACTAGTTGCTTAGTGCGTGAAATGTTAGATATTAAGCCCATTTATTTTCGACGTTTTGGGGCCGAGATTTGGCGTCATTCAATGCAGGTGGCTTTTTTGACGAGTGAACTCAGTGAAGAGGATAGAGACACAGCCTTCTTGCTTGGCTTATTACATGATGTGGGCAAACTTGCGATTTTTAAGATATTACTCGATGCATTTGTACAGGCAGAACCTGACGATCAACCTAATTCATGGTTATTTAGACAAGTGATGACGGCCAAATCGCTCACCTTAAGCGCTCTGCTTGCTAAATATTGGCAGCTGCCCAGTACCTTCGAAACCGAGTTAGATAAGCTTGCCAATATCAATTCGCGGCCAAGATCGGGACTCGCTGCGATTGTGTGGCGGGCGAATGTGATCAGTGAAATATCTATGCTACATCAAGCGGGTAAGTTATCCGCAGAAGTGCTCTCGGATTTATTAGCCCAAGTGATGCTAGATAAAACGCAGTTTGATGAACTACATCAGAAGCTACAGCAGTTTTAATTTGTTGGAATTAAGCGAATTAAAAAACGCGCTTTTAAGCGCGTTTTTTAATGGTACTTAGCGGCACATTATTGCAGTAGTGAGATATCCGCTACGTGCAGGAACTGCTCGCGTAAATTATTTAACAATGCTAAGCGATTGTTTTTTAACGCTTCATCGTCTGCCATTACCATCACATCTTCGAAGAATTGATCCACGCTTTCACGTAAGTTCGCCAGCAGTGTTAATGCCTGTTGGTAATCAGCATTTGCAAACAGCGGAGCGAGTTGAGGCTGCAGTTCGGCAAGCTTAGCGGCTAATGCTTGCTCTGCGGCTTCGGTTAATAAACTCGCATTGATCGTTGTCGGTAAAGCGCCTTCAACTTTCGCCAGAATATTAGACACACGCTTATTCGCCGCCGCCAGGGCGCCAGACGCTTCTAGGCTTCTAAAGTGTGATACCGCATTGATACGGCTATCAAAATCAGCTGGGCGTGTTGGGCGACGTGCTAATACAGCTAGGATCACATCAACATCGATACCTTTATCTTGATACCAAGCACGGAAACGAGCCATTAAGAATTCAAGCACTTCATCGCTTGCATTGGCGTTGCTTAAGTTAGTGCCATGCAGAGCTTGCGCTTTAGCAATAAGGTCAACTAAATCAAGCGGTAGCTTGTTTTCTACTATGATACGTAGCACACCGATAGCGGCCCGGCGCAGTGCGAATGGGTCGGCAGCGCCCTTAGGGGCTTGGCCAATGCCAAAGATACCGACTAAGGTATCGAGTTTATCCGCTAAAGCTACTGCGCAAGATACGCCAGCACTTGGTACTGTATCGCCAGAGAACTTAGGTTTGTATTGCTCTTCCATCGCCACCGCTACGGCTTCGGTTTCACCATCGAGGCGGGCGTAGTGCATGCCCATAGTGCCTTGAGTATCGGTAAATTCCATCACCATATTGGTCATCAAATCGGTTTTAGATAACAAACCAGCACGGGCTGCATCGACCGCATTCGCGCCCGTTTGCTCGGCAATAAAGGCGGCGAGGGCAGAGATGCGAGTGACTTTGTCTTTTAAGGTGCCGAGCTGTTGTTGGAACAGAACTGTTTCTAGGCTTGGTAAACGTGATTCTAGCGTGTGCTTCTTATCGGTATTAAAGAAAAACTCAGCATCGGCCAAGCGTGGACGAACCACTTTCTCGTTACCAGAGATAATTTGTGTTGGATCTTTAGATTCGATGTTGGCCACAAAGATAAAGTTTGGCAGTAACTTACCCGCATCATCGAACACTGGGAAGTATTTTTGATCGCCCTTCATGGTGTAGACCAAGGCTTCAGAAGGTACATTTAAAAACTTTTCTTCAAAACTTGCGGTTAACACTACTGGCCATTCAACCAATGAAGTCACTTCTTCCAGTAGATTATCTTCGATATCGGCGGTGCCACCAATCTTAGCGGCCGCTTTTTCGGCATCGGCTTTGATTAAGGCTTTACGGCTTTCGTAATTGGCGATGACTTTACCTTTTTCTTTCAATAGATTGAGGTAGTTATCCGCATGGTCAAGCTCGAAGCCTGTCCCCATAAAGCGGTGGCCGCGGATATTACGAGCCGATTTAATCCCGAGTAATTCACCTTCGATTAACTCACTGCCTAACAACATAGTGGCGGTATGCACAGGGCGAATAAATTGGGTTTTATTATTACCCCAGCGCATAGGCTTAGGTATTGGCAACTTATCTAAGGCACGTTGCGCCATGTCTGCAACTAAGCTCTTGGTTTCAACGCCTTCCACTTTGGCGTTATAAACCAGCCATTCGCCTTTGTCAGTGACTAGACGTTCTGCCTGATCGACCGTGATACCGTTACCACGTGCCCAACCTTCGGCGGCTTTAGTCGGTTTACCTTCGGCATCGAAGGCTGAACTCACAGCTGGGCCGCGTTTTTCAACCACTTTGTCGGCTTGTGCAAGGGCAAGTTCGGTAACGTTAATCGCCAGACGACGTGGTGCTGCATACCAAACGGCTGAGCTAAAGGCTAAATCGGCTTTGGTGAGTTCTTCGGTAAAGTTAGCTAAGAAAGACTCGGCCAGTTTACGCAGCGCCTTTGGTGGTAATTCTTCCGTGCCTAACTCTATGAGTAAGTTTTCAAAATTCATGTGTTTACCTCTACTTACACATTGGGAAGCCAAGCGCTTCGCGTGCCTGATAATAGGATTCAGCAACCGCTTTAGCCATAGTACGAACGCGCAGGATATAACGCTGACGCTCGGTCACCGAAATGGCGTGGCGTGCATCGAGTAAGTTGAAGGCGTGTGAGGCTTTCATCACTTGCTCGTAGGCGGGCAGAGGTAAAGGTTTTTCCAGTGACAATAAATGCTGACACATTTTTTCGCACTGATCGAACAGGGTGAACATAAAGTCCACATCGGCGTGTTCGAAGTTATAGGTCGATTGCTCAACTTCGTTTTGATGGAACACATCACCATAGGTGATGCGGCCCAGTGGACCATCGGTCCAAACGAGATCATAAACGCTATCAACACCTTGGATATACATGGCTAGACGCTCTAGGCCATAGGTGATTTCACCTGTGACAGGGCTACATTCTAAGCCGCCGACCTGTTGGAAGTAAGTAAACTGGGTCACTTCCATACCGTTTAGCCAGACTTCCCAGCCTAAACCCCAGGCGCCTAGTGTTGGTGATTCCCAGTTGTCTTCCACAAAACGGATATCATGGATTTGAGTATCGATACCCAGTGCTTGTAGAGAACCTAAATACAGCTCTTGGATATTATCCGGTGACGGTTTTAACACGACTTGGAATTGGTAGTAGTGCTGTAGGCGGTTCGGGTTTTCACCGTAACGGCCGTCCGTCGGGCGGCGCGATGGCTGCACGTAGGCACTGCTCATTGGTTCTGGCCCTAAAGAACGCAGGAAAGTTTGCGGGTGGAATGTACCAGCGCCGACTTCCATATCTAGAGGTTGAACGATTGCACAACCTTGCTGTGCCCAATATTCCTGTAGGGTTAAAATGAAACCCTGAAATGTTTTTACGTCGTGTTTTGTCGTCATGTCTACTTGTCTACTGCCGTCAGCCTGAATAGAAAATGGGTTCGATTATACCTTGTAGATATCTGCTTATGTAGGTTATTTTTTACCTTCTTAATTAAAACAATAAGGTTATATACCATGGAAGAGATCCGTTGTGGCTGGGTAAGTGATGATCCTTTATATCGTGACTACCACGATAACGTCTGGGGGCGGCCGGTTCGAGATCCTAAAGAGCTGTTTGCTAAGTTGTGTTTAGACGGCCAACAGGCCGGATTATCTTGGATTACTATTCTGAAGAAACAACAAAACTATGAACAGGCCTTTGCTAATTTTGAACCAGAAGTCATTGCTGGCTTCGATGTGGCAAAAGTGGAGGAACTTATGTTGAATTCTGGCATAGTGCGTAATCGCTTGAAGGTGAATTCTATCATCAAGAATGCCAAAGGATATTTAGCCTACACTGCGGATGGCAACGATTTTTCTGAATTTTTGTGGAGTTTCGTTGGCGGTAAGCCTTTGGTGAATCAGTTTTCGTCTATGTCCCAGGTTCCTGCACAAACGCCAGAATCTGAAGCCATGTCAAAAGCCTTAAAAAAGCTTGGATTTAATTTCGTCGGCCCAACAATTTGTTATGCCTTTATGCAGGCGGTGGGTATGGTGAATGATCACCTTGTGGATTGTATTGTCTACGATGCCTGTTGTGGTCATAAGTAAACTATTCATTTTGCAATGATGAGCGCTGTAAACAAAAAGGCATGTTCCACGTGGAACATGCCTTTTTGTGAATAACTTTTTCTTCTTACTAATTCATCCTACTAATGAGTATTAGACTTTTTCGAAGAAAAATGGCTTACGTTTTTGTTTACTGCCATTAAGTTGGTTCATCTTTTCGGCATCGAATAACTTACCATTGACCATGGTATAAATGACTTTATCTGTGACGCGTATATCCGCTAATGGATCACCATCAATAACGATTAAGTCTGCGAGTTTACCAGCTTTAATCGAACCTAGCTGTTGTTCCATACCAAAGGTCGTCGCCGGATTAATAGTGGCTGTTTTCAGCACATCCATATTACTCATGCCGCCTTGGGCGAACATCCACATTTCCCAATGCGCTGCTAAGCCTTCACGCTGACCGTGGGCGCCAATATTTGGGTGAACCCCTAACTTATTGAGTTCATTAGCGACTTTGGCCACATTAAAGTGGTTGTAATGAGCGTCTGGTGCATGTGGGCGACGCATTGAGCGAGCTTGCAAGATATCACTTGGTACATACATCGACAGACGCGGATGTGCCCACACATCGGTTTTGTCGTACCAGTAGTTTTCACCAGAGATACCACCGTAGGCGACTACTAAAGTTGGAGTGTAACCGACTTTAGTTTGGCTCCAGAATTGTTTGATATCGTTATAAATCGCCGCCACTGGCAGAGAGTGTTCAACCGTTGTATGGCCATCGGCGACCATGGTGAGATTGTGTTGCAGCAAGCTGCCACCCTCGGGCACGACCATCATTTCGAGTTCACGAGCGGCGGCGATAACCTGCTGCCTCTGATTACGACGGGGTTGGTTATAGCTTTTAACGCTAAATGCTCCGACTTTTTTCAGACGCTCAAGGTGGAATTTTGCATCATCGAGCGAGTCTATGTGCGAGGTGTAGCCAGGCGCATTCGCTCCATAAAGTATGGTGCCTGTGGAAAATATGCGTGGACCAACAATATTGCCTGCTTTTTGTTGTTCGGAAGCGGCAAAAATCTCAGTCGTGTCATTCGAGGGATCGTGAATCGTGGTCACGCCCAAAGATAAACCGGAGTAGAGTGCCCAGTTTTGTTGCGGCACGATTTCATCATCGGCTTGGGCGCCATGGGCGTGGGCATCGAATAGCCCTGGCATGATGGATTTGCCTTTGATGTCGATGATCTGTGCATCCTTGGGAATCGCAACATTGGCATCACCGACGGCGATAATATGATTGTCTTTGACTATGACCACACCATTATCAATCACTTGGTCATTTTCCATCGTAATCACTTTGCCACCGACGAAGGCGATTGTTCCACGTGGAACATCGGCTTTTTCGGTAAAGCCTAAATTGATAATGCTTGGCTTAGCTTGCTCGTCTTTTTTCAGATATTGGGAATCCACGTCGGCTTGATACAGTTCAGGCCCAAGCGTCCAGTAGAGTTGATTGTTCTTACTATTCCAGCTGATACTTTCGCCAGCTCGCACGCTTAGCTGCGTCACAGGAAGATTGCTGGCGTTAGGGCCTATTTCAACCGTTTCTCCATGTTTGGCAAATGGCGTCACCCAGACCTTAAAGCGTTCAGCAAAAGCTAATTGCTCACCGTCCGGTGAAACCCTAAATTCGGTCGCATGTTTGCTGCTGTAATGGACTCGTTTATCGAAGCCATCTAAGTTGATAGAAGATAACTGTGGCGTTTCATCTTCGCTGCTATTCATAAAAAAGATGCGATCGGTTGATGCACCAAATTGTGCTTGATAGCCCTCGGCGGTGATTTTCTTGTTTTGTTTGGTTTTTAAATCGACCTTGTATAAACCGGGTTCCTGCGACCAAGTTCTCGGTGTGAGGTTTCCGCCTTGGGTTTTACGATACACAACGAGTTCACCATCGGGTGAAAAGGTGGGCTCAACATATTTCCCTGGCTCAGATGTTAACTGCTTAGATTTGCCACCTTTGGCGCTAATGACTTGTACTGTTCCTTGGTCTTGGTCATTCCAAGTGGTGAAAACAATATTTTTGCCATCGCGGGACCATTGGGGATAGAGTTCTTCGATGTCGTTCCCTAACCCGGTTAAGCGCGACATCTTGCCATCGGGAAGGGATTTTAACCAAATCTTACCTAGTGCTTCGAAGGCGACTTTAGTGCCATCGGGAGAGACCTGTGCCATACGTAGCATTTTTACATCGAAAGCATCTTTATCTATATCTTGCTTAAAGCGCACCGAGGGTTGTACTGCAAGCTCGGTTTTTACACTAAAGGGGATATCTGTGAGTGTTTTGCTGGCAACATTGAGGCGATTAATCTTTCCCTTCGCCCAGAAGAAAAGATCTTTGTTATCTTGAGTCCACGCCATAGTGGGATAAACGCCGTGGATTGCCCAAGTCTCTTGCATATCACGGTCTAGTTCGCCAAACAGTTTAGTAGTTTCACCTGATTTAAGGTCGAGCAGGTAGAGTGATGAGTTAAAATCATCGCGTTTTATATAGGCGAGCTTAGTGCCATCGGGACTCGGTGTTGGTCTAATCGCGCCACCAGTGCCTTCAATCAAGATTTCAATATCACCGGTTTGGGTATCATAACGTTTGATTTTGTAGATACCGTTAACAGAGTCCTTTGAATAGTGGAATGTTTTGCCTGGCGTATCATCTTGGCTAAAGTAGATATAGCGGCCATCGGGTGAGTATGCGGGTTCGCCTAAGTCTTTCTGATCATTTGGACGTTCGGTGAGTTTGACGCCTTCGCCGCCCGCTACGTGGTATAGCCACACTTCGCCAGCGCCTAAACTACGACTGGCGGTGAAATGTTTACGCCCAACAAGATATTGGGAGTCTGGACTCCAAGCGGGGCTGTTGAGTAAGCGAAAGGTTTCAGTCGTCACAGTGCGAGGGTTGCTACCATCGGCATCCATGATCCAAATATTGTCGCCACCATCGGCATCTGAGGTAAAGGCAATATGTTTACCATCTGGGCTGTACACCGGCTGCATTTGCCATGCAATGCCTTGGGCTAATGGTTTAGCTTCACCGCCCGTTACTGGGATTTGGTAAATGTCGCCGAGTAAGTCGAAGACGATGTGCTTGCCATCTGGACTGACGCTGAGGTTCATCCAAGTGCCTTCATTAACATCAATTTTGACTTTTTCTAGCGGTGCATTAGTGGGAGCGTTAACATTCCATACTGTCTCCTTAGTTTCAACTGCATTAACGGCGAGGGTATTCATCCCTAGGGTGAGGGCGATATAAAGCGGGGTGAGTTTAGATTTCAACATGTCACTTCCTGTTATCGTTCTTATAGACTGCTTGAGTGGTATTAATTTTAAGATGAACTTTTGTTAATAGTTAGTCTAGTTATCGCATAAATAGGTAAGAAGGAAAATGTAAATACTGTTTCAATTGATGATCGAGCGAAGGATAAGTAATGACTATATGGATATGAGAGTTGGCACAGCAAAAATGGAACCAAGTAACTTGGTTCCATTTACAGAGGAGTATGGAGAATTAACTAAGAGTGGCCGACTAGCTGGGAATAAAATTAGCTTGGATTAACTAGAGTTATCTCATCGCCTAAGTGGATCATGGCATCATTCAATACTCGGCAGGTTACACCGCCTCGCCAATCTGGAGTGAGCGCAGCTTCTAAACCGACATGTGCTATTTCCATCTTTTTACAGGGATCGGTCTCACCCGTGATTTCAAGTCGTAACTCCCCGATCTGTAAATGTTTACCAACATCTGTACTGCTAAATACGAGATCATCAACCAGCAGGTTTGCTCTGCGAGTCGTCCAAGGTAAGTCTACCTCAATACTATCGCAGACCCGTTGCCACTGAAATTTGGAAAGCACAGTGACTTGGCGTTTGCCTGGGCGACCAAACACATCTTTCTCTACACCGCTGAGTTGGGTGACATTGGCACAGAGAACTTCATTCATCGGGCCGCTCTTTACTGTTTTATAGGCAATCGCCAGCAGTTTTGGCATGGTTTCTCACATCCTTTGTTTTATGATTAAGTCGCTAACGATACGACTTAAAGTCCTTTTTTGATCAAATATTGATATGGCGTTTTCGTGGTTTCGCTGGCGATTAGAGTGTGATCCATAAATTCGCAAAAGCTTGGAATATCACGCGTCGTCGCAGGATCATCGGCAATGATAAGCAGTGTCTCGCCGGCAGCCATTTGTCTTACCGTTTTACGCACCATCATTACCGGCTCTGGGCAGCGTAAACCAAGTGCATCGAGTCTGTGTTGAGCGGTCGAGAAAGCGTCGTTCATATAACCTCTTGTGAACGATTAAACAGAATTGGCTAATGTTACTCCAGTGATTATGAGAAACCAAGTTGAGCGGGGGAATTTGTGACCTGTTTAGAGTGTATTATCCGGTCAGCGATTTTTGATAAGTTTACGTGCATGTTTCACGTGGAACATAACAACAATCGAGTTTAGGGGCGCGTCTATTCAACGGCTTTCTTAATCACTTGAGGTTGAATTGGATGGATCTCGGCTTGATGAGTGTTTTCTGGTTTTATTTCATTGGCGGTAACCGTATTTTGTTGTTGAAGTTTTGAAGCCCGTTTAAAGCTATACATTTTTTGGTCCGCCTTATGGATCAGACTATTTGCATCATCATAGTCATAGGGTCCCGTCTCCACAATTCCATAGCTTAATGAGATGTCCCTAAGGCTCTGCTTAATCTTTTGATTAAATCGAGTCACAAAATTATCCAGCGCTTGTACCTCTCGACAATTAGGCATAATGATACAAAACTCATCTCCACCGTAGCGGAAGCTATAATCCTCCGATCGCGTACTCTCTTTTATTGCCTGCGCAACAGCACAGAGAACGTCGTCTCCAGATCTATGTCCCTGAGTATCGTTAAATAATTTAAAATCATCCACATCTAAGTAGATCACGCTTACGGGCTCGGCACGCCTTTGGGCTGCTCTTAGAATGCGCGTTGCAGTTTCTTGTAGATGCCTTACATTGAGTAAACCTGTTAAGGGATCAGTTTGAGAAAGCTCTTCTAGTTGCTGAGTTCGCTCTTTGACTTTACTTTCCATACTTTGGGCGTATTTCTCGGCTTTATCTTTGGCGTTTTCTATTTCAGAGACAAGGCTGCGAATATAGGTATCAAATACCAAAGTGACATCGAAAAGTACCAGTTTATCTATGGCTACTCGTATTTGTTGGCCTTGCATATCGTCTTGTATCACCTTGTTAATTACGGCGTAGATCAGTTCTTTCAATGTGTGCACCGCAGAAAGATAGAGCTTAGGCTCGACACCAATTCTTTTATGGACTAAACCAATCCGCAGGCGATTGTTTACATATTCGAGGTCATAAACACCATTGAATAAATCGAGCACATATCTTCTCTGAGCAGTGCGTAAACGGGCAAGGGTATCTGAGTCACCAATTAACAGCGCAATTTCAGATACACTCGTTTGTAGGCCGTAAAAGTCATCGACGATTTTATCTATGTTTTCTTCGATAATGGGCTTAAAAGACAGTAGGGCTTTTACATCTGCCAGAGTAAAAGAGAAGAGCGCCTTACGAAACTCGATCTCAAGCTCAGTGATCCGCATTTGTTCGAAAAGGGTCTGTTCCGTTTGAAGCATTCAGCTCTCCTTAAATTGCATGACACAACTGCATCCTTGCCTTTCTATGTTGGCCCAAGGCCCACTATGGATGTGATACTTTAAGATGCCCCTAGAAGTTAAGTTGATAACTAACTAATTATCAACTAGAGGCTTAGGCTTTAGAGGAATATAAATCTTATAATTTCAGAGCTTAAGATGGGTGACGCAATAAAAAAGCCGGAATAAATTCCGGCTTTGGTTGATGATTCAAATAACGAATTAAACGCGTTCGAACACTGTGGCGATACCTTGGCCTAAACCAATACACATGGTCGCTAAACCTAAGGTCGCATCTTTGTCTTCCATCAAGTTGATCAGCGTCGTAGAGATACGAGCGCCTGAACAGCCCAGTGGGTGACCGAGTGCAATCGCGCCGCCGTTGAGGTTAATTTTGTCATCAACCACATCCGCTAGGCCTAAATCTTTTACACAAGGTAAAGATTGAGCAGCAAAGGCTTCGTTCAGTTCAATCACGTCTAAATCGGCAACTGTGATACCGGCGCGGGCCAGCGCCTTTTGTGTGGCAGGTACTGGGCCATAACCCATGATCGCCGCATCACAACCCGCAACCGCCATAGAGCGAATACGTGCACGAATTGGTAAGCCAAGTGCGCGCGCTTTAGATTCTTCCATGATCAACATGGCTGAAGCACCATCAGACAGTGCAGAAGAAGTTCCCGCAGTCACAGTACCGTTGACTGGATCAAATACCGGGCGCAGTGCAGCCAGTGATTCCATTGTGGTTTCCGGGCGGATCACTTCGTCTTGCAGTACTTTAATTAAGGCGCCGTTGGCATCGTGACCTTCAATGCCATAGATTTCCTTGGCAAAACGGCCTTCAATCGTCGCGGCATAAGCACGTTGATGAGAACGTACTGCAAAAGCATCTTGCTGTTCACGGGTGATACCGTGCAGTTTACCTAGCATTTCAGCCGTTAAACCCATCATGCCAGAGGCTTTCGCCACGTTATTAGCAAGACCTGGGTGGAAGTCGACACCATGGCTCATTGGCACGTGGCCCATGTGTTCTACACCACCAATCAAGAAGGTGTCGCCCATACCCGTCATAATGGCGCGCGCGGCTTGGTGAATCGCTTCCATAGATGAACCACATAGACGGTTAATGGTAACCGCGCCAGCAGTCTTGGGTATACCAGCAAGCAGTGATGCGTTACGGGCGATATTGAAGCCTTGCTCTAGGGTTTGTTGCACACAACCCCAAATCACGTCTTCAATGGTGTTTGGGTCGAGCTGCGGATTACGCAGCAACAGACCTTTCATCAATTCGGCAGAGAGTGTTTCTGCACGCACATTACGGAACACCCCAGCCTTAGAACGGCCCATAGGAGTACGGATGCAATCTACGATAACAGCTTGTTTCATAATTAAATTCCTTTCCCGCTAATTAGGCTTGGTAGTAGCTACCGTTGTTGGCTGCGAGGGCACGCATGGCGTCGGTGACTTGATACAGACCGCCCAAGTGAGCGTATTTGTCTGCTAAGGCGACAAAGTTTGCGACACCCATGGTATCCAAGTAACGGAACACGCCGCCTCTGAATGGTGGGAAACCTAAGCCATAAACTAGGCCCATATCCGCTTCGGCAGGCGATGCGACAATGCCTTCTTCTAAACAGCGCACGGTTTCGATGATCATAGGGATCATAGTACGGGCAATAATGTCATCGGCTTCAAAGGCTTTTAACTCGCCAAAGGCATCTTTCAATAGGCCGTAGCTGGTTGGATCGACATCTTTCTTCGGCTTACCACGGCTATCAACAGAGTAGACATAGAAACCTTTGCCATTTTTCTGACCAAGGCGTTTGTTTTCGAACATCACGTCAATCGCGTCAGTGCCAGATTTACCCATACGATCGGGGAAGCCTTCGGCCATTACCGCTTGAGCGTGATGGCCAGTGTCTAGGCCTACAACGTCTAGCAGATAAGCAGGGCCCATTGGCCAGCCGAATTGTTTCTCCATCACCTTGTCAATTGCAGCAAAGTCACCACCTTCTGCGAGCAGGCCGTTAAAGCCAGCAAAGTAAGGGAAGAGTACGCGGTTAACAAAGAAACCAGGGCAATCGTTAACCACGATTGGGGTTTTACCCATTTTGCTGGCGTAAGCCACAACAGAGGCGATGGTTTCTTCAGAGCTGTGCTCGCCACGGATAACTTCGACCAACGGCATTTTGTGCACTGGATTGAAGAAATGCATACCGCAGAAACGCTCAGGTTTCTTCATGCTCTTAGCGAGCAAGTTGATTGAAATCGTAGACGTATTTGAGGCGATAATCGCATCTTCACTCACATAATCTTCAACTTCGGCTAATACAGTTGCTTTAACTTTAGGGTGTTCAACAACGGCTTCGACGACAATATCGCTGTGTTTAATCGCGGCATAATCTAACGAAGGCGTGATGTTGTTCAGTACCTTGGCCATTTTTTCTGGTGTTGAACGGCCACGGGCAACTTGCGCTGACAGCAGTTTAGCGGCTTCATTGAGGCCTAAATCTAATGCTGGCTGGGCAATGTCTTTCATGACAATCGGTGTGCCTTTGCTGGCGCTTTGGTAGGCTATGCCGCCGCCCATAATGCCTGCACCTAGTACGGCCGCGTTGTTGACTTCTTTCGCTAGCTTGCCGGCTTTCTTCGCTTTACCTTTAACAAATTGATCGTTAAGGAAAATACCGATAAGTGCCTTAGCAACGTCGGTTTTAGCCAGCTTGATAAAGGCTTGATGTTCGATTTGTAATGCTTCAGCACGACCTTTAGTCGATGCTTGCTCAATCACGCTTACAGCAGCCATTGGTGCGGGGTAGTGTTTACCCGCAACCGCAAACACCATGCCTTTGGCAGTGGTGAATGACATCATAGCTTCGAGTTTTGGCAGCGTTAGTGCAGACAGTTTGCGGTGACGACGCGCTTGCCAATCCAGCTTTTCAGCAACAGCATCTTTGAGCATTTGAATCGCAGCAGCTTCTAGCGCTTGTGGTGCAACCACGGCATCCACAGCGCCGACTTTCAGTGCATCTTCAGCGCGTTGGTCTTTACCGGTCGTGATCCACTCGAGGGCGTTATCTGCACCAATCACACGTGGCAGACGAACCGTACCGCCAAAACCTGGGATGATACCGAGTTTAGTTTCAGGTAAACCGATTTTGGCTGTGGTATCTGCGATACGGAAATCCGTTGCCAGAATGGTTTCACAGCCGCCACCTAAGGCAAAGCCTTTGATTGCCGATGCGGTTGGGAAAGGTAAGTCTTCGAGTTTGTTGAAGACTGCGTTAGCTTGTTCAACCCAAGAGAGCAGGACGGCGTCATCCTGTGCGAACAGGCCTAAAAATTCGGTAATGTCGGCGCCCACAATAAAGGTATCTTTACTTGAGGTCAGCACTAACGCTTTGATATTGGAATTTTGCTTGATGCTGTCTAATGCCGCATCGAGCGAGGCGAGGGTTTCTCTGTCGAATTTGTTCACCGAACCGGGTGCGTTAAAGCACAGCTTGGCAATATTATCCTCGAGTAACTCAACTTGAATTGTAGGACTTTGGTAGATCATTGCTTGCTTCCTTTTGGCTTAAAAGTGATACCCACCATTATCAATTGGTGTTAGTACGACTCTCTATCTCACAGCAGCTTCGGCCATCATTTGACCAGTTGTATGCCAGTGTGCTTCGAAATTCGATAAATTACAACACCCAATTTAAACGACTGTTTAATTTCTTGTCGGCTAGAGTGATTTTTCACCTTTGTGATACACTGCACAGAGTGTAGAACAGCCTGATGACTTTAAAGATTTCCCCTGAGGAATTCATTCGTTAGTCGTCACAGTTAAATTCGGTTTTATTTATTTCCCTTTATTGATTACAGGATATGACAAATGGATCAATTGGCTCATCACTATCGTGCCCATATCGCCGAGCTAAATCGCCGAGTCGCAGAGATTTTATCTCGAGAAGCCTTGTCTGGTTTAGTGATCCATTCGGGTCAGCCGCAGCGGATGTTTTTGGATGATATCAATTATCCCTTTAAGGCAAACCCGCACTTCAAGGCATGGCTGCCAGTGCTGGATAATCCGAATTGCTGGTTGGTGGTCAATGGCCGTGATAAGCCGCAGCTGATTTTTTATCGGCCAGTGGATTTTTGGCACAAAGTGTCCGATGTGCCTGATATGTTTTGGACCGAGTATTTCGATATTAAGCTGCTGACCAAGGCTGATAAGGTCGCTGAGTTTTTACCGACAGATATCGCCAATTGGGCCTATTTAGGTGAGCATTTAGATGTGGCCGAAGTGTTGGGTTTTACCAGCCGTAATCCCGATGCTGTGATGAGTTATCTGCATTACCATAGAACCACTAAAACCGAATATGAGCTGGAATGTATGCGTCGCGCGAATCAAATTGCGGTGCAGGGGCATTTGGCGGCTAAAAATGCTTTTTATAATGGTGCGAGCGAGTTCGAAATCCAGCAGCACTATTTATCTGCAGTTGGCCAGAGCGAGAATGAAGTGCCCTATGGCAATATCATCGCCCTTAACCAAAATGCGGCAATTTTGCATTACACCGCACTTGAACACCAAAGCCCTGCGAAACGTTTGTCATTTCTTATCGATGCGGGCGCGAGTTACTTTGGCTATGCCTCTGATATCACTAGAACCTATGCCTTCGAGAAGAATCGTTTCGATGAATTGATCACTGCGATGAATAAGGCGCAGCTAGAGCTTATCGACATGATGCGTCCGGGTGTGCGTTATCCCGATTTACACTTGGCCACCCATGCTAAAGTCGCGCAAATGCTATTGGATTTTGATTTAGCCACGGGGGATGCCCAAGGTTTGGTCGAGCAAGGCATAACCAGTGCTTTCTTCCCCCATGGCTTAGGCCATATGTTAGGCCTACAAGTGCATGATGTTGGCGGCTTCTCCCACGATGAACGCGGTACTCATATTGCGGCGCCAGAGGCCCATCCATTCCTACGTTGCACGCGCATTTTAGCACCAAACCAAGTGCTGACTATGGAACCCGGGTTATACATTATCGATACTCTGCTTAATGAGCTTAAACAAGATGGCCGTGGCCAACAGATCAACTGGCAAACGGTGGATGGGTTAAGGCCCTTTGGCGGTATTCGTATCGAAGATAACGTCATAGTGCATCAAGATAGAAACGAGAACATGACCCGTGAACTCGGTTTGGCTGATTGATATAGGGTAAAGATTAGGGCGGATGTGTGCTCGAAAGTTATAGCGTTCCCTGTGAAAATATCGTCATTGAAGAAGAGATAAAGCATAGCCGCTTTATCTCTTTCCTCTTTCACTGCGATAGCATAGATAAATTGAAGTTAGTACTCACTGACATAAAGCGTGATTATCCCGGCGCAAGCCATTATTGCTCTGCTTTTGTGGCTGGCGCGCCTGATGATAGCGTCTTGATTGGTTCGAGTGATGACGGCGAACCCGCAGGCAGTGCTGGTCGACCCATGTTAGCTGTATTGCAAGGGGCGAATATCGGCGAAGTGGGTGCTGTTGTGGTGCGTTATTATGGTGGCACTAAACTGGGAGTCGGTGGACTCGTTCGGGCTTATACGTCGGGCTTAAGGCAAGGTTTGGTTCAATTACCGACGCGACTCAAACAGTTACGTTATCCCGCCAAGTTGCATTGTGATTATGCGCAGCTGCGCGATGTTGAGCATCTATTACAGCAAGTGGATGCTGTGATTATCGATAAGCAATTTGCCGAAGCGGTCGATATTTTGTTCGAAATAGGGCGGCAGCAACAGACATTACTGTGTGAGTCGTTGGCGACACTCAGTCAGGGAGGTTTGAGCCCTGAGTTTGAGCTGTGATGCCTGCGTAAATTATGCCAAAATAGCCCAAATGCTGAAAATACCTTTGCAGCCAATGGAATGATTGAACTCGCTTAATGCAATATAAAACCATAATAAGAATCATAGGTCTGCTGATTGGTTTATTTTCAATCACTATGCTGCCACCAGCACTGATCGCTGTTTGGTATAACGATGGCGGCGGCACGGCGTTTATTCAGGCATTTTTTGTCAGCCTATTTATTGGTTTCTGGCTCTGGTATCCCAATCGCCACTGCAAAGAAGAATTGCGTACCCGAGAGGGATTCCTGATTGTGGTGCTGTTTTGGACCGTACTGGGTTCTATCGGTGCCTTACCCTTTATCTTCTCGAGTCAACCCGATCTCAGCTGGACCGATAGTTTCTTCGAATCTTTCTCTGCGTTAACCACCACCGGAGCCACAGTGATTGTCGGGCTCGACTTCTTACCTAAAGCCATTCTGTTTTACCGCCATATGCTGCAATGGCTCGGTGGTATGGGGATTATTGTGCTCGCCGTGGCGATTTTGCCAGTACTTGGCGTCGGCGGAATGCAGCTCTATCGCGCCGAAATTCCGGGCCCAGTGAAAGACAGTAAGATGACACCGCGGATCGCCGAAACTGCTAAGGCCTTGTGGTATATCTATTTACTGTTAACTATTGCCTGCGCTGGAGCCTATTGGCTGGCGGGAATGAGTGTGTTTGATGCGGTTTGCCATTCGTTTTCTACTATCGCCATCGGCGGCTTTTCGACCCACGATGCCAGCATGGGATATTTCGATAGCTCTGTGATTAACCTTATTTGTGTGTTCTTTTTAATCGTTTCAGCGGTGAACTTTAGCGTGCATTTTGCGGCATTCTCGCGGCGAGGCATTAACGTTAGAGTGTATTTTAAAGATGCTGAATTTAAGATGCTGGTGGCGATTCAACTTATTCTCACCGCGATTTGTTTCCTCACGCTTTATCATTCGGGCATTTATGATTCGCCGGAAGAAACCTTAGACCATGCCTTATTTCAGGCGGTTTCCGTGGCCACTACTGCGGGATTTGGTACTGAAAGCTTCCATATGTGGCCGCTGTTTTTACCCATTCTATTGATATTTTCGAGCTTTATCGGTGGCTGTGGCGGTTCAACAGCGGGCGGGATTAAAGTGATTCGGGTTATTCTGCTGCTGTTACAGGGCTCGCGCGAATTAAAGCGACTGGTCCATCCTAAGGCGATGTTCTCTATCCGTATTGGTTCTAAAGCCTTGCCCGATCGCGTTGTCGATGCCGTGTGGGGATTCTTCTCTGCCTATGCGCTGGTGTTTGTGATCTGTATGCTTGCACTCATGGCGATGGGATTAGATGATATTACCGCCTTCAGTGCCACCGCGGCTTGCTTAAACAATCTAGGCCCAGGCTTAGGCGCGGTAGCCAGTAACTACGCCAGTATTGGCGATGAAGCTAAATGGGTATTGGTCGTGGCTATGCTATTTGGTCGCCTCGAAGTATTTACCTTACTGATTTTGTTTACGCCAACTTTTTGGAAGAATTGATCATGCAGACGTTAATAATTTATTCGACAATTGATGGCCAAACATTGGCAATTTGCCAAAAAATGAAGACGATTGCTGAGCAGGCGGGAGAGCAGGTTTCACTGGTCACATTAGCGCAGGCAGAAGCGTTGAGCTTAGCGGATTTTGATAAAGTGCTGATCGGCGCCAGTATTCGTTATGGTAAGCATAGACCTGAACTTTACCAGTTTGTAAACCGTCACCATGCGGTGCTCGATACTAAGATTAATGGCTTTTTTACCGTTAACGTCGTGGCGCGCAAACCCCAAAAAAATACGCCTGAAACCAATCCTTATATGCAAAAGTTTTTGCAGCTTTCACTATGGCAGCCACAGCAGTTAGCCGTCTTTGCGGGTAAGATTGATTATCCCAAATACGGCTTTTTCGATCGCACTATAATACGTTTTATCATGTGGATGACGAAGGGACCGACCGATATTAAGGGAACCTTCGAGTTTACCGATTGGGCTAAGGTTGATGCCTTTGGTAGCCGTTTTAGCCAACGTTAAATAATTAAGCCCCAGTCGTTGGGGCTTAATTTTAGGTGGGCTTTGCCATTACACAGCGCAGTAGCGGCTGTGGAGAATAGAAATCACTTGGGTAACTTGCTCGTTCTTGAGCTTGTAGTAAACAATCTGTGAACTCTTACGGGTATCCACCAGATCTTCAGCGCGTAATACGGCTAAATGCTGGGATAGTGCCGACTGGCTTAATGGCACAGTGGCATTAAGCTCGGTTACGCTCAATTCTTTATCCAGCAGTAGGCATAAAATCATTAGGCGATAAGGGTTTGCTATGGCCTTGAGCCATTTAGCCGCACTTTCCGCATTAGTTACCATTGCAGCTACATCTATGTCATTTTGCATAAGGTCACTCACTTTATCGCCTTTGATTAGATAATTCTAATTGAATACTTCAATATACGCAATCATACTGCTCAGTAATGTAGATCTCAATTTTTGCATGACAGAATATGAGATACCGCCGATTTGTGATCCTATTAGGGGTTTATTGAGCCGAATATGGCCACAATGGTGACATTAACTCAGTGGATCGGAAACAGCCTATGATACGGATTCTTGTGCTTTATTTTACCCGCGGTGGTCATACGGCCAAAATTGCCAGCGCAATTGCCGAGCAATTAATATCTCGTGGAGCACAGGTCGACCTCGTCGATATCAATAGTGCTGCCGCCACTTGCATTAATTGGCCCGATTATGATGTCGTCGCCTTTGGCGCCTGCGTACTCTATGGCACCTACGATAAGACTGTGTTCCAGTTTATCGAGCAACATGCAGAGGCTTTGGGTGCACTGCCAAACAGTTTCTTCTGCGTCAATGTGGTGGCGAGAAATCCAGAAAAACGTATTCCTGAGAATAATAAATACCTACAAAAATTTATTGCGCTATCACCGTGGACGCCAGCCGATCTTAAAATCATTGCGGGAAAAGTGGATTATCCTTCATGGCCTTGGTACGACAGGTGGATGATCCAGTTGATTATGAAGATGACCAAAGGCCCAACCGATCCTAAGTCGGTTATCGATTATACCGACTGGGCAGATGTGAAGGTCTATGCCGATCATCTGTTGGAATTAGCTGACGTTACTGTTATTTAGGACGGGTCAGGCTTAATAAAAAAGGCGCTTAACAAGTTAAGCGCCTTTCAGTATTCAAGCTCTACAGAATTAATACTTCCAGAAACTCGGGTGGAATAACACTGCTACGGTCAGAATTTCTAAACGACCGAGGAGCATGCCGAGCGACAACGCCCATTTCGCCACATCGGGCAGGGTTGAGAAGTTACCCGCAGGGCCAATGATTGGGCCTAAACCTGGGCCTACGTTGGTGACCGCCGTGATAGCACCCGTGAAACTGGTCATAGGGTCGAGCCCCGTGAGCACTAAAATCACCGACAATCCCACAATCACCATCATAAAAAGCAGCATAAAGGTGATTAGCGAACGCACAATATCTTCGCTGATGATGCGATTATTATAGCGTTCCCTAAAGATACCATTCGGATGACATTGCTGTCTCAACTGCTCGCGCATAATAGCGCCCGCAATTTGGAAACGAAAGATTTTAATCCCGCCAGAGGTTGAACCAGAGCAACTGCCGACAAACATTAAAAATAAGAAGGCGATATTGGCAAAAGCGCCCCAAGCTGCGTAATCCGTTAAGCCATAACCTGTAGTTGTCACTACGGAAACGACGTTAAAACTGGATAAACGCAGTGCATCGAGCAGCTCAATCTCGCGGGTTTGCCATAGCCAAAAGCCAATAGAGCAAGAGACAAAGGTCAGGAAAAATAAGAAGCCTTTTACTTGAGCATCGTTCCAAATCCGAAGATCCCTTTGCTGTACGGTTTGCACAAACATGAGGAGTGGTAAGCCTCCCGCAGCCATAAAGAAGATACCAACCCAGTGGGCCGAGTTTGAAAATGCCGCCATAGAGCTGTCGGAGGTGGAATAGCCGCCAGTCGATAGGGTGGTCATCGCATGGTTGATGGCTTCAAACCAAGTCATACCCGCAAGGTGATAGGCAAAGCCACAGCTTGCTGTGAGTAAAACATAAATAAAAAACAGGTGCTTAGCCATGCTTTGGGTTCGAGGGACGGCTTTGTCGCTCCAGTCTGAAGATTCTGTACGAAATAGCCGCATACCACCGACGTTTAAGAAGGGGAGAATCGCTACCGCCATGACGATAAAACCAATCCCCCCAAGCCATTGCAGCAATGAGCGCCAGATTAAGATACTGTGATCCATAGTATCTAAACCCGAGAGGACGGTGGAGCCTGTCGTTGTGATGCCGGACATGGTCTCGAAAAAGGCGTCCGTGTAACCAATACCGTGGTACAAGGTAAAAGGCATGGCCGCAAAGAGACTCACAATCAGCCAGGTTAGGCTGGTCAGCAAAAACATATCTCGAATATTGAGGTGAATCGCTTTACTTTGGCCGTTATGCAGACAAAGGCTGGCGCAAACCCCTGTTGCCAAGGCTGACAGCATGAATGATCCCACAGTCTCTTCGCCATTGAAAACGGCGACGAGTAGTGGCACAAACATAAAGGCTGTCAACATGGAGAGAAACAGCCCTAGAATAAACAGTAGTGGTCTAAAGTTCAGCATACATTAGCTTACTAAGGCAGTTAGAAGAAAAAGGCGCTAGGTTGGAACAGTTTCTCGACTTCGCCGACAAACTTCTTATTCACGAGGAATAAGATCACATGATCCCCTTGCTCTATCACGGTTTTGTCGTGGGCCATTAACACTTCTTCGTTGCGCACTATGGCTCCAATGGTGGTTCCTGGCGGTAATTTGATCTCTCCAATCGCCTTACCCACCACTTTAGATGTGCTGGAGTCACCATGGGCAATTGCTTCAATCGCCTCGGCTGCACCGCGACGTAATGAATATACGTTACAGATATCGCCTTGGCGGATATGGGTTAATAGGGCTGAAATCGTCGCCTGCTGGGGGGAAATAGCGATGTCGATATTGGCTTCTTGGACTATATCCACATAGGCCTCGCGTTGGATCAATACCATCACCTTTTTTGCGCCCATACGTTTTGCCAATAGGGCTGACATAATATTGGCTTCGTCGTCATTGGTAACTGCAATAAATACGTCGGTTTGATCTATGTGCTCTTCGAGCAATAACTCCTGATCCGATGCGTCACCACAGAATACAGTGGTGTTTTCAAGCTGTTCCGAGAGGGCTTCCGCACGCTCAAACTTATGTTCGATAAGCTTCACTGAATGAGTGCGCTCGAGGCGCTTTGCAAGGCCTAACCCTATGTTGCCACCTCCGGCGATCATAATATTGCGGTAGGTGTTATCGAGTTTTTGCATCTCACTCATTACTGCGCGAATGTGGCGGCTGTCGGCGACGAAGAAGACTTCATCATCAGCCTCAATAATGGTGGTACCGCGGGGCATGATAGGGCGTCCTTGGCGGAAAATTGCCGCAACCCGGGTATCAATATTGGGCATATGTTCGCGCAGTGCCGCTAACGCATTCCCCACCAGTGGGCCACCATAATAGGCGCGCACAGCCACAAGACTTAAGCGGCCCTCGGCAAATTCGAGCACTTGCAGTGCGCCAGGATACTCGACCAGACGTTGAATGTAAGCGGTCACTAACTGTTCTGGGGCGATTAATTCATCGATCACAAAACCGCCACGGGGGCGACCCTCACTGTTTTTGGTCTCGCTATCGATAAATAGTTTATCGCGCAACGCCAGATAGGGTTCAGAGCGAATACGGGCGATTTTAGTGGGAGTGCCAAAGAGACTGTAGGCCATTTGGCAGGCAACCATGTTGCATTCATCGCTGTTGGTGACAGCAATAAGCATGTCGGCATCCTCGGCGCCAGCTTCCTTTAGTATATCGGGGTGGGCACCATGGCCCGCCACGACGCGAAGGTCATATTTATCCTGCAGGGCGCGTAATCTGGATTTGTCGCTATCGACTATGGTGATGTCATTGTTCTCACCGACCAAATTCTCGGCCAAGGTTCCCCCGACTTGACCCGCACCTAATATGATAATTTTCATGGCCTTGCTTACTTCCTAATGGGTCGCTTTCAATAAACGGGCGTAATAAAACCCATCCATCTTGTGTTGTCCCGGCGTGATTTGCCAACCAATATCCTGTGGCGAATTTTGCTGGGAGAGTGTGTCTAGCTTAGCATCTGCTGTTTTGGCTAAAAATGCACTGATCTGATCGCGGTTTTCCTGCGGTAAAATCGAGCAAGTTGCATACAGGAGTGTGCCACCGGGTTTGAGCCACTTCCAGCAGTGATCGAGAATTTGTCTTTGCAGCTCAGCGAGTTCTTCTATGTCATGGTTTTTGCGTAACCATTTGATATCGGGATGACGGCGGATAACCCCCGTCGCTGAGCAAGGTGCGTCGAGTAAGATACGATCAAACTGTTCACCCTGCCACCATGAGTCGATATTGGCCGCATCACCATGGATAAGTGTTGCCGTTAATGACAGTCGATCAAGGTTTTGCTGCACCCGCTCGAGACGTTTGGCATCAAAGTCGACGGCGACTAGCTTGATGCTGGGTTCAAGTTCGAGTAAATGGCAACTTTTGCCGCCGGGCGCCGCGCAGGCATCGAGAACAAGTTCATTGGCCTTCGGCGCTAACAGTGTCGCCGCCCATTGGGCTGCGCCATCTTGCACAGATGCAGCGCCTTCGTAGAAGCGCGGCAGTGTCGCCACATCCTTGGGGTGGGCGAGTAGAATGGCATCATCACTCAATCCTGCACTGGCTTCAATCTCAAGTTCGGCTAAGGCGGCGAGGTAATCGCTACGGCTCTGGGATAAGCGGTTGTTTCGCAGCCACATCGGCGGCCGCTCGTGACCCTGTTGGATGACTTCTTGCCAGTTGTCGGGATAGGCTGCCTTCAAGCGTTTAATTAACCAGCCTGGAGTGTTGTAGCTTAAGGTTTCCGACTCGGTACTCAGCGGGGTTAATTGACGTTGAATATTACGTAGTACGCCGTTCACCACTTTGACCATGCCTTCAAATTTTAACTGGCGGCAGGCTTCGGCGGTTTCTGAAATCGCAGCATGGCTAGGGATGCGGGTGAAGTACAACTGATAACAGCCGACAATTAATAGCTGATGAATGATCCGTTGTTTGCCTTTTAATGGTTTTTCGAGGCATTCGCTGATGCGTTTTTCGATTTGTGGCAGAGTGCGCATCACGCCGTAACAGAGTTCGGCGAGCAGGGCTTTATCTTTGCCGCTGGTCAGGTGTTTTTGTTGTTCGGGTAGGGCGACCGAGAGTGACACGCCCTTTTCCAATACCTCGAAAATGGCTTTCGCCGCCAGCGCGCGCAAGTTCATCATTATTGTGCCTCGCTGTTGAGGCGAGTATTAGGGCTAAACCATTCGCCGCGGGCATTGAGAATATCGGCAACGCTGAGTGGTTTCTTTCCGGGTAATTGCATGCTCAGCAGGGTTAACACGCCATCGCCAGTCGCGACTTCGATGCCTTTCTTGCTGGCGCTGATAATAGTGCCGGGTGCGGCATTGCTGCTGGTGGAGCTGACTTGGGTCTGCCAAACCTTGATGGTGTTGCCTTGGTGCTCAAAATAGCTCACCGGCCAAGGGTTGAAGGCGCGGACCTCTTGCCATAGCTGCTTAGCAGATTTATTCCAGTCGAGTCTGGCTTCTTCTTTACTGAGTTTCTCTGCGTAATTCGCTAAGGTTTCATCTTGTTTTTCTGCGACTAAGGTACCGTTTCCGAGACCTTCGAGGGCCTGCAATAGGGCGACGGGACCTTGCGCTGCGAGTTTTTCATAGAGGCTGGCCGAAGTGTCATCATCTTCGATCGGCAGAGTGGTTTTTAGCAACATGTCGCCCGTGTCTAGCCCCACATCCATCTGCATAATAGTGACACCGGTTGCTTTATCGCCCGCCCAGAGTGCGCGTTGGATCGGTGCCGCGCCGCGCCAGCGTGGCAAGATCGAGCCATGCACGTTGATACAACCTAAACGCGGTGTATCTAGGACGACTTTGGGCAGGATCAGACCATAGGCGACAACCACCATGATATCGGCATTGAGTGCGGCAAGCTCTTGTTGTGCGGGTTCTTTGCGAAGTGAGCCGGGTTGATAAACTGGAATATTATTGGCGAGCGCGAGTTCTTTTACTGGGCTGGCGGTCAGTTTTTTACCGCGGCCAGCGGGTCTATCGGGCTGAGTGTAAACGCCAATCACATTATGGTGTGAGTCGAGCAACGCCTGTAAATGGCGAGCGGCAAAATCCGGTGTTCCGGCAAAGATGATGTTGAGTGGTTTCAAATCTGATCCTATGCTTCTTTGGCGTCCAATCGGGCCGCTTTTTCTAGTTTCTGTTTGATCCGTTGACGCTTTAACGGCGACAGGTAATCGACAAACAATTTGCCTTTCAGGTGGTCCATTTCATGCTGGATACAAATGGCAAACAGTTCACTGGCTTCAACCGTAAATTCACTACCATGTCTATCTAAGGCTTTGACTGTGACAAACTCCGCGCGATCGACCTTGGCATAAATCCCTGGGACAGACAGGCAGCCTTCCTCGTTACAAAAACCACCACTACTGGCAATAATTTCAGGGTTGATAAATACCTTATGGCGTTCGACTTCATCTTGTAAATCGATGACGATCAGTTGTTTATGGTAATCGACTTGGGTTGCGGCCAGACCAATCCCTTTTTCTTGGTACATGGTCTCGAACATATCATCGATTTGAGTTTGCAGCTCAGCATTAAACTCTGTGATAGGTTTTGCTTGGGTTCGCAATCTTTCATCGGGAAAGCGTAAAACTTTTAACAGTGCCATACTTAAACTCTTAACAAGTCTGTCAAATCTCAGCCAGTTGGTTATACTGACTGAGGCTAATGGGTTAATTTTAATCTTTAGTGCCTATCAATAACAGTAAAAGCTCGATTTAAGAGCCAAACAACATGGACTGCACCATGAAACGGTTAATTTTACTCGCGTTAATGACATTCAATTGCACGTTTGTTTCCGCAGATACCCTGACGCTTAAGGCGGGGCATCCCGAGTCATATGTGGTAAAAAAGGGCGATACCCTTTGGGATATTTCCGCGACGTTTTTAAATGATCCGTGGAAATGGCCGCGTCTATGGGATGTTAACCCACAGATCGCAAACCCCCACCTTATTTATCCCGGTGACCAGCTCACATTAGTCTTTATCGATGGCCAACCCAGATTAGTGCGTAATGGCGACGGTAAACCCCATGTCAGAAAGAGTCCTGAGGGCCGTATCGTTGCTAAGAGTGACGCTGTACCCGCCGTCGATCTCGCTCTGATTGAGAATTATTTGGTGCAAAATCGAGTGGTTGATTCGCAGTGGCTCACAGCACAACCTATGGTGCTCGCGGGGGAAAGCCCTTCACGCCACCATGTGTTGGATGATGTGATTTATATCGACAGCGAATTACCTTTAAATAAAAAATACGGTGTCTATGAGCGTGGTCGTGAGTTTTTCAATAAGGAAACGGGGGAAGCCTTAGGGCAGGAAGCGATTCTAGCATCAACGGGGCAAGTTATAGAGTCTGGTAAGGTTTCTAAAATCAAACTGCTGAGTAATTTCCGTGAGACTAAGGCCGGTTTTAAAGTGCTGCCGATGGAAGATGATTCTTTAATGTCTGCCTATTTCACCCCTAAACCCGCGGATTTAAAGACGCCAGCCACAGTATTAGCCATTGAGTCTAAGATGCGTGAAGCGGGTAAGTTGGATGTCGTGTACTTAGATAAAGGTAAACAAGATGGCGTCGGCCCCGGTGAAGTGTTCTCGATTTACCGTGATGGTGAAGAGATAGTCATCAGCCATGATGGTTTACCCGTACCCGCCACCGAACGTACGGCCTATGACAATATAGTCGCATCCATCTCATCGGATCGCGCGATAAAAATGCCTGATATCTATCATGGTCGATTGTTAGTTTTTAAAGTGTTTGATAAGGCAAGCTTAGGATTAATTGTCGCCAATGAACGTCCGGTTCGAGTTGACGATAAACTAGTGGCTCCCGACTCTTTAGCCTATAGAGGTCAATAATTTCTGCACATTTGGTCGATTGGTTAGTTGTTAGTGCTGTATCTGGGCTTGGACCCGCCCAGATCCAACAATTATTAAAACACATGGATGTGGACGATCTTAGGCAGAGATTAGAGCATGAAAGACAAGCCCTGCCTTTATCTGATCAACGGCTCCATAGCCTTGCTATTGATTATCAAAAAGTGGATGCTGCCCTTGAGTGGCAACAGCAGTCTGAGTTCCATCATTTAATTTGTCTCTCCGATCCTCTTTATCCTCCCTTATTAAAACAACTCCCTGATCCGCCTGCCGTCCTGTTTGTTAAAGGTTGTTTGGAGGCTTTAGCCCTTCCTTATCTTGCGATTGTTGGCAGTCGTAATGCATCTCCTAGCGGATTGCAGGTCGCTTATCAGTTGGCCGCTGAGATATCCTCAATGGGATTTGGTATCTGCAGCGGCATGGCAATGGGGATTGATGGTGCCGCCCATAAAGCCTGTGTCGATCGGGATCGAAGGACGATTGCTGTACTGGGTACCGGTATTGATACTATTTATCCCCGTAGGCATCGACAGCTTTATGAGAATATTCAGCAGCAAGGCTGTATACTCAGCGAGTTTTGGCCGGATGTGGGGCCGTTTGCGGGTAATTTCCCGAAACGAAATCGCATCATCAGCGGTCTTTCTTTAGGTACGCTAGTGGTTGAGGCTTGCCGTAAAAGCGGCTCTTTAATCACAGCTAGGTTGGCGATGGAGCAAGGGCGCGAGGTGTTTGCCGTTCCCGGTTCCATCCTTGGTGGCTATCATCAGGGCTGCCATGATTTATTGCGTGATGGTGCAAAACTTGTGGAAACCGCGGCCGATATAGTAAATGAGTTGGCAAGTTTGACCGCTTTCCACCTTGAAGAATTAAAGTCATGCCACCATATACAGCTACAGCAAGGTGAGATTTGTCATTTGCCATTTGCGTCGCTGTTAGCTAGTGTAGGTTATGAGGCTACAACAATTGATGCTGTAGTTGAACATAGTGGAAAAACGATAGATCTGGTGTTAGAACAAATGCTTGAACTTGAGTTGCAAGGTTGGGTTGTTGCAGTACCCGGTGGTTACGTCAGAGTAAAGAGGAGCTAGCCATGTTTGATATCCTCATGTATCTATTTGAAAACTATGTTCACAGTGAAGTTGAACTATTAGTGGATGAAGACGAGTTAACCAAGGAACTCACTCGCGCTGGTTTCCATCAGTCCGAAATTTTAAAAGCGTTAACTTGGTTGGAACGTCTCGCGGAACTACAGGAAGGGGATAAACCTTACCTGTGTAACCATGATCAACATTCATTTCGTATCTACACCAAAGACGAAATGGAAAAATTAGATGTGGAATGCCGTGGTTTCTTGCTGTTTTTAGAGCAAGTTAAAGTGCTGAATGTCGAAACCCGTGAAATGGTGATCGACAGAGTCATGGAGCTTGATGAACCTACCTTAGTCCTCGAAGATCTAAAGTGGGTTATCTTGATGGTGCTATTCAACGCCCCCGGCCATGAATCCGCCTATGAGCAAATGGAAGATTTAATTTTTGAGCAGCCCGAAGGCCGACTACATTCTTAATCGTTGCGATACTATGAATAATGAGAGAAAGGAGGCTAAGCCCTCCTTTTTTGATGCCATGAGTTTGTTGGTGGCCAAGCGTTATGCGCTTTGATTGGTGGTGAATGATTATGTCTAAGATCGATGAACAATTATTTAGTGCCCATGAGCACGCCTTGGAAAAAGAATACGAACTTTGCCCCGAGTGCGGCAGTGAGTTAACGGTAAAACACAGTAAGCACGGCAGTTTTATTGGCTGTAATAACTATCCTAACTGTGAGTACACTCGTCCCTTAGTGCAGCACGAATCCATTGAAACCCAAGTGATTGAAGGTTCAGTCTGCCCTGAATGTGGCCACGAGTTAGCGGTAAAGTCTGGTCGATTTGGGATCTTTATCGGCTGTACTCAATATCCAAGTTGCACGCATATTGAAAAGCCCGATCAAGGGGCAGATAAGCCAGATATCCCTTGTCCAGAATGCAAAACGGGTAAACTCGAACATAGAACGAACCGTTTCGGTAAGAGTTTTTATGCCTGCAGCGCTTATCCTAAGTGTAAGTTTATTGTGAATTATCCACCGGTTGCTGAAGAGTGCCCGAATTGTGGTTATGGGATTTTGGTTGAGCGTAAGGGGGCGGCAGGGATGCGCTTAGAATGTCCGCAAAAAAGCTGCAAATACAAAAGACCCCTTTAGTTTATTGTGTGACCTGCATCTTAATATTTGGCCGATGAAAGTGGCTTGAGTATAATCCTTGGCTGGCCGCTGATGGGGCGGTCAGTATTCGAATTTATCCAATGATTTGATTGTAGAAATCGACCATACTCAAAAGGTGATCCTAAGATGCTGCAGCTGTACCCATCTGACATAAAAGACATTGTGCTTAACGGTGGCGTTATCGCTTATCCAACCGAGGCGGTTTATGGCCTAGGTTGCGACCCGGATAATGACACCGCTATCCAAAAGTTATTGGTGGTAAAACAGCGCCCATGGCAAAAGGGACTGATCTTAGTCGCCAGTGATTTTCAGCAGCTTTTAGCCTATGTTGATGAATCGCAATTAACGGCTGAGCAGCTCGAATTTGCATTTTCTAAGTGGCCAGGGCCTTTTACCTTTGTGATGCCAACCAAAGCGCATGTTTCGAAATACCTCTGTGGCGAGTTTGACTCTATCGCAGTGCGCGTATCTGCCCATGCTGGGGTACAAGTCCTGTGCCGCGCGCTTAATAAACCTTTAGTATCGACCAGCGCTAACCTTGCCGGTGAAGATCCCGCATTAACCGCCGCTGAAATCCTTGCCGATTTTGAAGGTAAAATTGATGCACTCGTATTGGGTGAACTCGGTGAACAACGCCAGCCCTCTACCATTATCGATGCGCGAAGCGGCAAAATTTTACGCAATGGACAATGAGCAAACCAATAATAAGGATAACAAGATGAGTGTGCCTAATGCTGCAGTGGTAAAAGCGTTTTTACTCGATCTACAAAACCGAATTTGTGCAGGGTTAGCAAAGTTAGATGGCCAAGCGACCTTTGCCACCGATTCATGGACCCGCGCCGAAGGCGGTGGTGGCACCAGCCGAGTATTAACCCAAGGCGCGGTGTTCGAGCAGGCAGGGGTTAACTTTTCCCATGTGACTGGCGCCGCTATGCCGGCATCGGCAACGGCGCATCGCCCAGAACTGGCGGGTCGCAGCTTCGAAGCTATGGGTGTGTCTTTAGTGATCCATCCTAATAATCCTTATATCCCAACGACTCATGCCAATGTGCGCTTCTTTATCGCTCAAAAAGAGGGCGCAGATCCCGTGTGGTGGTTTGGCGGCGGTTTTGACTTAACGCCTTATTATCCCTTCGAGGAAGATGTGCGCGAGTGGCATCAAACGTCTAAGGCTATCTGTGCGCCTTTCGGGGATGAGGTTTATCCCAAGTATAAGAAATGGTGCGATGAATATTTCTTCCTGCCACATCGTAATGAAACCCGCGGTGTAGGCGGATTGTTTTTCGATGACTTGAATCAAGCAGGATTCGATCAAAGCTTTAGCTTTATGCAAGCCGTGGGCAATGGCTTCTTAACGGCCTATGCGCCGATTGTCGAGCGCCGTAAAGATACTGAATTCGGTGAGCGTGAGCGCCAGTTCCAACTCTATCGTCGTGGTCGTTATGTTGAGTTCAACTTAGTCTACGACAGAGGCACCTTGTTTGGTCTGCAGACGGGCGGGCGTACCGAGTCTATCTTAATGTCGATGCCGCCATTAGTGCGTTGGCAATATGGCTATACGCCGGAGGCGGAAAGCCCAGAGGCAGATTTGTACGATAACTACCTCAAACCCCGCGACTGGGTTTAGCCATTAATCTTATAAAGTGGATACAGCATCCACTTTATTGATTACGCATATGATTGGCCAGAGTTGAAATCGCCTCATAAATGGCGGCCCTATGCTCTGGCTTGTTAATGTTCTCTTCAATCGCAAACTTCATACAAAACAGCCATTGATCGCGCATCGCCTCATCGACAGCAAAATGCATATGCCGTGCTCGCAATGCGGGATGACCATATTTTTGCTGGTAGAGCTGCGGTCCACCGAGCCAACCACTTAAAAATTCGAACAACTTCTGCTCTGATTCCGCAATTGGCGCCCTATGAATGGAAAACAGTGTTGTCGTTTCTGCCGAGTTTGCCATCTTCCGATAAAAACTCTTGGCGATAGCGCGGAGCACTTTTTCGCCGCCGATTAAGTCATAGGCGTTCGATTGACTCGGATCGCGATCATCCTGTGGTGGAGTGTTGTGTTTACTAAAAATCTTTTTAAGCCAGTTCATTTGAATAGTCGTTTACTAAAATAGAAAATATTGAGCCGATGGCGCATTATAGCGTGAAATAGAGTATGAAATTCAGTTGAGTATAATTTGGCTTGCGTGCCCCTAAAAGCGCGTTAGACTGCAAAGCCATTGAACCTGAAATTTAATATCGCTATGACAGACAGATACGCAGTGTTTGGCAATCCCATTAGCCACAGTAAATCGCCGTTTATCCATGGACAATTTGCTGCGCCCACTCAAGAATCATTAACCTATGAAGCCATTCTTGCTCCTGTGGATGGTTTTGAAGCCTCTTTGACGGCGTTTTTCAATGCGGGCGGCAAGGGGGCGAATGTGACCGTGCCTTTTAAGGAGCAAGCTTTTGCGCTGTGTGACAGTCTTAGCCCAGAGGCCAAACTCGCCGGCGCGGTAAACACTTTAAGCGTATTGGCCGACGGCACTATTCGTGGTGATAATACCGACGGTTTAGGGCTGGTGGCCGATCTCATCGCTAACTTAGGCAGCCTACAAGATAAGCGCGTGTTACTTATTGGTGCTGGTGGTGCGGCGCGCGGTTGTATTCTACCGTTATTAAATGCCGGAATTACGCAGCTAACGATTAGCAATCGCACTCATACTAAGGCGCAGCTTCTGGTCGATATCTTTACTGCTGTGGATGAGGGGGCTTTTGCGAATAGAGTCTCCGCCGTAGAAATGAGTGCTCTTGCGGGTGAGTTTGATATCATCATTAACTCAACTTCCGCTAGCCTTGCGGGCGAGTTGCCACCTTTGCCAGCACATATCATCACCACCCAAACGGTTTGTTATGACATGATGTATGGCGCCTCGGTCACCGCTTTTAACCAATGGGCACTCTCCCAAGGTGCGGCAAAAGTCATCGATGGACTCGGCATGTTAGTCGGACAAGCGGCTAAAAGTTTTACCCTATGGCGAGGTATTGAGCCCGACACCCAAGTGGTGTTGGCACTTTTGCGGGACAAACTAAAGGCTGAGCCTAAGTAGGAAGCATGAATCAAAGTATTCTTTTCCCCGATCTACAATATTGGGATGATGCCCAAGGACAGATCTGTTTTATCGCCCAGTCCCAGGGGATGAACATCAAGTGTTATATCAGTGCGAATAAGTTGGCCGAGCTGAATGATTTCTCCCCGCAGCCGAGTACCGATGAAGCCGCTGCTATGCTGGCCTTATTTGATGCGGTGAGATTTGATGCCGAAGAAATGGCGGAAGAGTTAATCAAAGCCGAAGAGTTCGATGAGTTCGGGGCAGTACACTTAGGCTAGATGAATTTAAGAGATAGGGTCCATGAAAATAACTGGCTCCCATAAACACGATGTCACAACCGATGGCTTAATCGAATTGGATTCAATTGCCATTGCAGCAAACTCATCAGATCTTAGAGATATAGCCAAGTTTCTAAATGATGCTGCAAATGAAATGGACAAACTTGGCAATGACTTTGATCATATTCACTTAATGGATTCATGGCCCAAATGGCAGGACAACTTGCCTGATATTCTGGTACTTAGTGAAAAATACAATTAACAAAATTGTTAACCATATATGCCCGTTAAAACGGTGTTACACGCCAAAGTTAGATAGAGTGCTAATCAATTAGCGAATAGTAAAAGGCGGCAGAGACTCAATGAGTCTTTGCCGCCTTTCTTATATAGCGATAGTAACGCTAAGTGACTAACTGTAATCGACTAACTCTAAGTGATTAGAGGTTTTGTAACTCGACTAAGTACTCGTTTTTCAGTCTGACATAGTTGTCGGCAGATTCTGGCAAAAAGGCAATTTCGGCAGGCGTTAATGGACGAGCCTGCTTAACTGGGCTGCCTACATATAAATAGCCACTCTGTAGTACCTTGCCCGGTGGCACTAAAGAGCCCGCACCTAAGATCACATCATCTTCTAAAATCGCACCGTCGAGAATAATCGCGCCCATACCCACTAATACTCGGTTACCGACTTTGCAACCGTGGAGCATCGCCTTATGACCAATAGTCACATCATCACCAATAATCAGTGGATGGCCATCGGGACGAGCAGCTGACTTACGCGTCACATGTAATATGCTACCGTCTTGCACGTTCGAGCGCTTACCAATACGAATATGGTTAACATCACCACGCGCCGCCACCATAGGCCAAATGCTGGCGTCAGTATCTAAAGTAATATCGCCAACAAGCACCGAAGCTTCATCTACATACACATTATTGCCTAATTGAGGGTGAATACCTTGGTAAGTTCTGAGTGGCCCTGACATAGAAAAGTCCCTAATTGAGTGGTTTTTTGCATTATAAAGGTTAAAAACTGGCTGGTCAGGTCAAATATCCAACGAACAGCGAGAAAATGACAATTATCTTAAAAATAGGGGTTGCGCACTTTCTCAATCTCCCTATAATGCGCATCCACTGACACGGCAGACAGCGAAAGCAAGCTGGCGAGTGAGGTTGAATTGAGTAGCTTACTCTCTGTTGAGAATGGCACTTAATTCAAGCGCAGCAAGAAGTTGAAAAATACTCCTTGACGCGAAACGGGAAATGCGTA
>Ga0210050_1000073_pt1 | contig 125038 bp, 128 predicted proteins | sample CryGey132114_all_FD_185463 | JGI IMG/M metagenome (GOLD analysis project Ga0210050, IMG submission 185463) | Groundwater microbial communities from aquifer - Crystal Geyser CG22_combo_CG10-13_8/21/14_all (SPAdes) (version 2) | ecosystem: Environmental > Aquatic > Deep subsurface > Groundwater ... | reverse complement strand
TTCTTGGAAAAGAAACTTGATCTTGAAGTCATGCACTTTATGTCGACGCGAGAATTTCTCGATGAACTCGATCTTCTCAATAAAGAAAAAACAGACGGAGCAGGTGTCCGTCCTTTCTGTCTCGTCACAGATATTTCTTTTGATGACGGTGGAGCCGATGGTTTAGTTCTCATCGATCTTTTGAGAGAGAAACAATTCCAATTCGTCACCATCGTAATGACGGGGTTTGCTTCAATTGAAACCGCTATCTCTGCTACTAAGAAAGGTGTTTTCCATTATCTGACAAAGCCTTTCGAGCTTGATGTTTTAGCAGATCTTGCAACGAAGGCCCTGACTAAAAAATTAGGCTGGGTTCCACGCAAAAATAACGTGGGTGCTACTAAGACTCCTTATCGCCATTTATTCGTAAATAAATTTAAGCTTGAAGAGCCTAATGAAGAGGATATGTTTTGTGGCATGATTGGGCGATCACCCATTATGAAAAAAGTTTTTGAACGTATTCAAAAAGTAGCAGCTTCAGATTCGACAGTGCTTATCAATGGTCCATCTGGTACGGGGAAAGAGCTTGTGGCCCGTGGGATTCATCGCCTTTCAGCACGTCAAAATAACGATATGATTTCTGTGAACTGTGGAGCTATTCCCAGTGAGCTTTTAGAGAGTGAGCTCTTTGGTCACAATAAAGGCGCCTTTACTGGTGCTATCTCTGACCGCAAAGGGCGTTTCGAATTGGCCAATAGAGGCTCAATCTTTTTGGATGAAATAGGCGATATGCCGCTTCTACTCCAAGTGAAAATGTTGCGAGTGATTCAAAATAGAGAAATAGAAAGAGTCGGTGGTTCACAAACCTATCCCATCGATGTTCGCATTATCACCGCTACTCACCGCGATCTTGAAAAAGCAGTAGCCTCTGGTGATTTCAGAGAAGATCTCTTTTATCGTCTCAATGTTATTCCAATTAAAATGCCTTCGCTCTCAGAGAGAAGAGAGGATATTCCCTTACTAATCTCTTATTTTCTTGGAAGATTTGTTTCTGCCGACGGTAGAAATAGCTTAAGCTTCGACGACGAAGTATTAGAATTGCTCATGACCTACGATTGGCCAGGGAACGTAAGAGAACTTGAGAACCTTATTGAGAGATTGGTTATTCTTCGCGGTGGTAATAGAGTGAAGATTTCGGATCTTCCTGCTAAATTTCTTCACCATACACCAAGCCAAATGGGTAATTATGATTCGATGATCAAGCTTCCTGATACAGGCATAGATTTAAAGAAGGCCGTTTCAGATATAGAAGATTCACTTATCATGCAAGCGCTTGATGTGACTGGTGGAAATAAGAACAAGGCCAGTCAGCTCTTAAGTTTAAATAGAACCACTTTGATCGAAAAGATGAAGAAGAAGGGTCTTATTTATTTGAACTGATTAAGTTCACTTTCGAGATAGTCATTATAAGCTTCCATATCAGTTTCAAATTTATCAATTCTTTGGCTTATCAGGAAGACGTCGACAACACAACGACTGCCTTTAAATGTGGTTAAAATCAAATAGGCGACATTTTTATTTATGATGCCTTTGAAGTGCGTTCTAATTGTATTGATATCGCCAACAGTCTTTTGATCTCTAAAAATAATTTCAACGCCAGACATTCTTTTAAGTAATTCCTGATGAAGCTGTTGCGAATTTTTTTTACTCTTGCTGTCGCAAAAAATTTGCTTCTCTATGAGAGAGCCCGATTCGTTATTAACGTAGCGAACTTCGCCTTTAGAAGAGTCAATTGATTTCCATTTTGAGTCGAGAGAAGGGTGAGAAGTTATTGATTGTGGCACGATTGAGTTGGTAGAACAGCTCGATAGAATAAATAAAAAAAAGATGACAGGGAGTTTCAGTCTTGGTGACAAAATGGCCCCTTAGTAACAGATTAAGTCAGTCAGGGAAATGCCCTTACAACGAAAATCCAGATATTTAATGATAGCTTGGAATGGTCGATGAAGGGGAGTCAAAAAATTATGGGTAAAATTTTGCCGGCAAGAAAAATTTTCCTTCCTCCAGACCAGAAAAGAGGTATTATGAATTAGAGGTTCTATTCAGGAGGAATGGGATTTCGGCCCGAAGGGCAAACTTTTTAGACAGGATGTCGCAACTTGAATCGAAAAATGATTTTCAAATTTTTGACGATTCTTATCACGGTGCTCTACTCCGGAGCAGTTTTTTCCCAAAAATTAGTTCAAGAAAATGGCGATTTGTACTTACGTTGGAATGTTTACTGCGAAAAAGAACAACTCTTCATTAACAAAAAAGGTTCAAAGGTCACAATCAAAACTTTAAACGTAGCTTTAATTGATGAAATGAAAAATGATTTGAGCAAAATCAAATCAAATGACAAGTATATAAAGAGCATTTCATATTTAACTCCAGATAAAGATAACAATTCTGTCGGAATAGAAATTGAGCTTACTTCACCAGAAGTCGAGATCTTCTCATTCTATAAGGATAGAGATCAGCGCTACATCGTAGACTTTTGGAAAGAGAAAGACGAAATCAATACTAAAGATGCCGCTTTAGCAAAAGATGTTCCTCTTTCAGTCCCAGAGAAAAATGAAACAGTTGCCCAAGTGAAAGCTGAAAATCTTCCTCCTTTATTAGTATCTAAAAAAGGAGGAGTAAAAGCTCCAGTTGTCGTTGCTCGAAAAGTCGCTAAGAAAGAAACGAAACCTGAGTATAGAGACTTTAGATATGGAGCTTCATTTGTTTGGGATTATGAACCATTTAATCCTGGGTTTGCTCCTCTTCTCGACATCACGAGAAAAACTCCTGAATTCTTCTATCCGATTAAGGATCGTGACTACCAAAAAGATGATAAAGAAGCACATCTACAGCTCGCCATCAACATGTTCAAGAAAAAGAATTATGGTTTGATGAATCGTTCATTGGATCTCTTTCAGAAAAAATATGGTGATATAGACAATTGGGAATTCATTGAATACATTAAGGCAAACGCAATCTTAAGAGATAATATAGATCAAGGGAATCGTGAGCCGGTTAAAGTTGCGATCAACTTACTCACCAATTTGATTGAAAAAAGCGATAACTATGATCTCAAGAAAGGTGTGGTTAAGTACCTTATTACTTATTACAACTCGCTTCAACAACCTCTCGATTCATTAAAATTCTGTAAGACATACTATGTTATTACAAAAGAGAATTTTGATTACGAAGAAAGCCAAATTGCCTTAGAAGGTATTCTTTCAAGCCTTGCTCAACTTAATCAAATTGAGCAAATCAAAGATGTCGCAAGTGATAAAACGGCGATTAAAATTATTCCAAAGCAAATTCTTTTGGGTCATGAGCTTTTCTCATTAATTAAGCTCGGAAAAATAGATGAAGCGATTAAGAGATATGAAGAAGTAAAAAAAGGTTTAGTAAAGCCAATTCATCCTTCAATCATTTTCAATGCGGCGGAAGCCTATTTCAGAAGATCAAATTTGCAAGAAGCCCTTACTCTTTACGATGAATTCATTACGGATCATTCTTATCATGAACGCGCTCAAGATGCGCGAGTTCGATTGGGCCTCATTTTTGAAATGCTCAATAAGAATCCAGTTGAGACTCTTGTCCTTTACAAGACCGCCATTAACAGAAGTAATGATTTTAATATTCAGTACGAAGCAAGACTTCGTTATGTTGCTTTAAGAACAATTAGAAAGATTGAAACAGACAAAAGAGATTTAGAAACTCGTGTTTTTCTCGATATCAATGATGATCAGAAAAAGGCCATGAGCAAGAATTTAAAGAAAATATTGTGGTTGGTGAGATTAAGAGCTTTTATCAATGATGGAAAGTATCATGACGCACTCTCTTATTTATCTGCTCTTCCGCTTACCGCAATGCCAATGACAGAGAAAAGAGTTTTTGAAGCAGATGGTGCTGAAATTATTTACGGAATCATTTCGGATCATTTTGCTAAAGGCAAATACTCTCAAGTTTTGAAGACTTGGGAAATTTACAGAAAAGACTATGTTGAAAAAGTGGCCAACGACCCTTACGTCAATTTTGTTGTAGGGAAGTCACTTATTCGTCTTGGTCTCTACGAAGCTTTTGAAAAGATTTATCAAGACTTTGAAAAGTTAAGTGATACTCCTTCAAAAACATTTCCTACCTGGATCGAAAGATTTGCAGATGGAAAAAGAGGACAGTACATTTTAGAGCTCGACCTTGTTAAAAATATTAAATTAGGTAATTTTGATGTCGCTTTAAAGCGTGTTGATCAATTGGAAAGATTAGTTCCTGATCATACATTACTTAATTTCTATCGTGGAATTGTTAATTTTAAGAGAAAAGACTACAAACAAACGATTTCCTTTCTCGAAACATTTATCAGTATGAGCAATAGTCAAAATAGTTTTGACCCTGCTGATGTTGCTGAAATGATGACTGCTTATACCGACTCGCTTTATGAAGTTGGTGAGCTCGATAAGTTTCAAAAAGTATCTGAAGCCGTGCTTGCTGATACTGATAAATTTGCACCTTCAAATCCCTTTATGGCCAATATGAGAGAACGCTTGAGCTATTATCAAGTTGAAATCTTGGCCGGTGATAAGAAGTCTAGCTCTCAAGCCTTGCTTGAGAAAAAGATCCCTGATTTTTTAAAGAATTATCCAAAATCAGCGTATAGCTCACGTATGAATTATCTTTATGGAATGGCCCTTATATCGAACATGAAGTTTGAAGAAGGAAAAAGCTATTTTGAAAAGATGTTATCAGACGGCGCTGTGGAAGGACCAATCAAAGAATTGATCCGTTCTGAGCTAACGATGTTAACGATTAAGGAGAAAAGTTTAAAAACTAAGTAAGTAAGTATCCCCAAGGATTTGGGTAAACAATGACAGGAGGTCAAATGGATACTGTAAATTCGGAACTTTTTGGAAGAGACCCTAAAGTTCAAAAAGCAATCTCAATTGCTAGAAACGTCGCAGTTACGAAAGCTCCAGTGCTAATAATTGGAGAAGCGGGAACAGGTAAACGTACATTAGGACGTTATATCCATGAAAATTCAAACCGCGCACAAAATCCTTATGTCATTGTTGATTGTGCTCAAGATGCTCAAGACGTAGAGAATGCAGTCTTAGGTTATCGTGATGATTCAGGCAAGTTTCACCGTGGAGCCCTTGAAGAAGCCAATCGTGGAACAGTCGTTTTTGCAAATATCGACTGCATTGATGAAGAATTCCAAAAGAAGCTGCATAAAATTTTATCTGAACTTGATGATTATGATATCGATGTTCGCTTGTTGGCTACGACAACGAAGAATCTTTCAAAGCTTGTTGGTTCAGGTCGTTTCTACCGTGGACTCTTCAATCTTGTTTCTTCAAACTCTGTTGTTTTAACTCCACTTCGTGAAAGAGTTGGAGACCTTGAGTTGATTGCTCGTCACTTTGCTTCTGAATGCGTTGGTAGAGATGTCTCTTTCGATAATGGCGCCATGGATAAGATCCTTTCTCATTATTGGACTCATAACGTTGAAGAATTAAGAGCTGTGATTGAAAACTGTACAACTGAATTCGAAGGTAATGTTTTAACTGAGCAAGATCTTGAAATCGGTGAAAAGAAAACAGTTTCGATGCTTTCAGAAGATGATAACGAAGGAATTCGATTAATGTCTTTAAAAGAAGCAGAAAAACTTTTGATCAAGAAAGCTTTGGTTCACACAAGTGAAAATAGAACTCAAGCTGCTAAGATTCTTGGTGTATCAATCAGAACATTGAGAAATAAAATAAATGAATACAGAAATGAAGGTAACTCATTTTTTGTAAATCTTCGGTAGTTAGGAGATCAGTTTGAAGGTTGAAGATAAAACGATACAAGCCCTTGCCACTTCTCTCAATTTTAGACAAATGAGACAAGAGGTATTATCGGCGAATGTCGCAAATGCTGAAACTCCAGGATATAAAGCTAAACGAGTTAGCTTCGAAGAAGCACTTGCCAGAGCTTTAGATGTTGATGGAGAAATGAGCATGAAAACGACTGATGACAGACACTATGGTGTTGGCGAAGGTGGTTTTGATAATCTTGAGCCAGAAATCTATGAAGATCCTAATGGAATTGTTTCTGAAGACGGAAATACTGTCGATACCGAACAAGAATTGGCGAAAATGGCCGAAAACAAAATTCTTTATGATGCCTCCGTACAACTTCTTAATAAAAAATTAGGAATGTTAAAGTACGCAGTCACATCAGAGAGATAAGGAGTAACACATGGACTTTTTAAGTAGTCTTAAGATTAGTTCAAGCGGGATGGCCGCAAATAGAAAGAGGATGGGTGCGATTTCTTCGAACATTGCCAATGCTCAGACCACTCGTACGGCCGAAGGTGGCCCTTATCGTCCTAAAGAAGTAGTTTTTGGTGCAGAGCCAACGAGAGAATCATTCTCTGAAATTCTCGAAGGAGAATTGGGAGAAAAAGCAAACTCAGTTCATGCAACAGAAGTGATCTCTACTAATAAACCACCTGTTTTGAAGTATGAACCCAATCACCCTGATGCCAATGAGCAAGGATATGTTGCGTATCCAGATATCAATGTTATGGAAGAAATGGCCAGTATGATTGAAGCGTCTCGTGCTTACGAAGCGAATATCTCAGCACTGAACACTTCTAAATCGATGGCCCTTAAGGCCCTTGAAGTTGGTAGAAACTAAGGATTAACTTATGGGAATTGAAACGATAGGAAATGCAGCTGGAAGATTAAATGAGTTTGATGCCAAAGGATGGGCATCGAGTTCAAAAATTAAATTGGAAGGCTTGGGCCCAACAAGTGTCGGCGATATTCCAGGTGCGGCCAAGAATAAAAGTTTTAGTGAAATGCTTACTGATTCAATCGCAGATGTGAACAGTATGCAAGAAGATGCCAACAAAGCGATCCAAAGACTCGTAACAGGTGAGAGTAAAAACTTACATGAAACGATGTTGGCAGTTGAGAAAGCAGAAATTGCTTTTAAAACGATGAACCAAATCAGAACCAAAGTGATTGAGGCCTATAAGGACATCATGAGGATGCAGATATAAGATCTTAGATCTTATATTGAATCAGGAGGATTCAAGTGCAAGATTTTTTAGAGAAAGTGTACCGAAATTTTAAAGAGTTCTTTCTCAACTTAGATGTTGGCAAAAGAATTTCATTAATCGGAGTTTCGATAATTGTCGTCACAGCAGTGATCTCCATGCTTTTGTGGGCAACTAAAACTCGTTATGAAACTCTTTATACTGACCTTAATAGAGAAGATTCAAAGAAAATTGCGGTTCTCTTAGAAGAAAACAAAATTCCTTATCAAACTTCAACTGATGCTAAAACCATCAAAATTCCACAAGACATGGTGAATAAATGGCGTTTGCAAATTGCTACCATGGGTGTGAATTTTAGTGGCACTGTAGGTTATGAAGTCTTTGATAAGCAATCTTTTGGTACAACTAGTTTTGTTCAGAAAGTGAACAAGCAAAGGGCCCTTGAAGGCGAGTTGATCAAAACGATTACCTATATAAGAGGAGTGAAGCGTGCCCGTGTTCACTTGTCAATTCCAGAAGAAAGTCCCTTTGTTTCAGAGAAAAAACCACCAGCAGCTTCAATCGTTCTCGATTTAGATCAAGGTGTGCTTTTAACTGAGCAAGAAGTCAGAGGTATCGCATCTCTTGTGAGTTCATCTGTCGACGGGATGAGACCTGAGAACGTTGTTATTTTAGATGATCGAGGAAAGAAACTCTCTGAAAACGTCGGCGACCTGATGACTGCTAATACCGCCAATCGTATGGCGCTTGAAGCTAAAATGAATCGTCAGTATGAAAAACAAATTGAAGAAATTTTAACTAGAGTGGTAGGCGAAGGTAAAGTTATTGCAAAAGTAACAATGAATATGGATTTTACTGAATCTGTTTCAACTGAAACTTCTTTCGATCAAGAAAACTCCGCTGTACTCTCTGAAGTGAAAAACTCACAAAAACTTCAAGGAAGTCGTCCTTCTCCTCAAGGAATTCCAGGAGCAAGAAGTAATCTTCCTGGTGAAACACCACAGCCAGGTATCCCTGAAACAAGAAATGACGTAAACAAAGAATTATCGACAAGAAACTATAATGTTCCATCTAAAGTGACTCAGTCGAAAAAGCCTACAGCTTCTGTTAAGGCGGTTTCGGCAGCCGTTATGATCGATGGCCGTAGAGTTCCAGCGGTTGATGACAAGGGGGCTCCTGTGCTTGGTGCTGACGGCAAACAAGTCATGAGATATGAGCAATGGAGTGAAGCTGATCTTCAGAACTTCTCTCAAATCGTTGCTTCAACCATTGGCTTGAATGAGAAGCGCGGAGATAAACTTGTTATTAAGAACATGGAATTTGCCCAAGAAGATCTCGCTTCAATTGATGCTCTTATGCGTGAAAAAGAAAACCGCGAGTTGCTTAAAAATATCTTTAAGTACTTGGCCGTTGGTTTAACCATCAGCTTGTTCTTCTTCATGGTTGTTCGTCCCTTTATCCAATGGGTTACTGACAACACGGTTGAAACAGTTGAAGACTTCTTGCCTAAGACTCTTGAAGAGTTGGAAAGAGTACAGGCCAATCAAAAATTGCCTGGCCTAGAAGATGCTTTGCCGCAGATTGAAGAGAAGCTCAACCCTGAAAAGATCGAAGGGAATATGTTGAGAGAAAAAATCATTACTTTGGTTGAAGGCAACCCTGGTAAAGCAGCTCAGATTTTACACGAAATGATTCACAGTACTGAAAACGATAAGAACATAGCCTAATACGGAGATTAGTATGGCCACTGCAGAAAATAGTAATCTTGATCCCGATGTCCAATATTCCCTCTTGTCTGGTCAAGACAGAGCGGCTTTATTGCTTTCATCTCTTGGGGTTCAGACAACTCAGTTGATCTTTGAACATATGAGAGATAACGACGTCAAAAGAATGATCAATGCCATGTCTAACGTGTCCAAAGCTCCGATTTGGATGATTAAGCGTGTTCTCGAAGATTTTTATAAGCAATTGAACGAAGAAAGTGATCTTCTCTTTTCTGAAAACCGTGGCAGAGACTTTATCATCAATGCCTTGGGTGAAGATCGCGCGAAGCAACTCTTGGGACAAATTGTTGACGTTGGTGCTGGTTACACACTTGAGTCTCTTGAACTTGTGGATACAAGAACATTGGCCAACTTTTTAATCAACGAACATCCGCAAACTATTGCCTTGATCGTTGCTCACTTAAATCCAGAAAGAAAAGTGGACGTGCTCAGAAGATTGCCAGAAGGTTTACAAGCCGAAGTGGTTCTCAGAATTGCCAACCTCGATTATGTTTCACCAGAATTGATCGCTCAGTTGGACGATGTCTTGAAAACAGAGCTCTCAACATTGGGATCAATCGACACCAACCAGATTGGTGGTGTGGAGCCAATCGCCGATATGTTGAACTTGATGGACAAAAACAGCGAAAAGAACATCATGGCCAGAGTCGAAGAAAAAGATCCAGAGTTGGCAGAAGAAATTCGCAAGCTCATGTTTGTTTTCGAAGATTTGGTCTTTGTGGATGACAAAGGTATTCAAGCTCTTCTTAAAGAAATTGATCAGCAGAAATTGGTTGTTGCTCTTAAGACTACCAACGAAGAAATCAAGACGAAGTTGTTTAAGAACATGTCTAACCGTGCTGCAACTCTCTTGATGGAAGATCTCGAGGCTCTCGGACCGACGAAGCTTTCAGATGTTGAAAAAGCCCAGTCTGAAATCGTTCAAAAATGTAAGGAGCTTGAGTCTCAAGGTAAAGCGTTTATTATGCGCGGTGGTTCTGACGACGCCTTGGTATAAGGGAATAGGGGAGTTTAGAAAATGGATGTTAAATCTTACGAATTCACGACTTTTGAAAAAGCAAAAGTTAAAGCAAGTGAAACATCTGAATTTCAATTCAAAAGCTTATTCGCTGATGATCCTCATTTAAGTGAGTCGCATCAAAAAATTATTAAAGGCGAGCGTGAATCAGCTCGTGGCGCGAATTTTACTATTTCTCCTATCGTTCGACAGCATCGTGGAATGAATGATCAAGAAGTGCGCGAGCATGAAATGAGAGTTCAGGATGAAGTCGAGCGCAGATTGGCCAAAATTGAAGAGCAAGCCTTCGAAAAGGGCTATCAAGAAGGCATGAAAAAGGGAATGGAAGAAATTTTTAGTCAAACCAGAGTTGAGACTGAATCTAAAATCGAATATCTCACAGAGATGATAAACGAAGTACTCGCCTATAAAGCAGAACTTTTAGATGCTGAGAAAAAAGAAGTTTATCGTATGGTCAGAAATCTCACGAAATGGGTTATCTTGCGTGAGCTTAAAGATGATGGTCAATATATTGAAAGACTTCTAGAAAAGCTTATTTTAGAGCTTCAAACCAAGAACAATCTCTTGATCCAAGTTAATAAGCATCACTTTGAGCAAATGCCAGAAGTTTTGGAGCATGTTGAAAAGAAACTGGGGCAACTCAAGAATGTTCGAGTGGAAGTTGATTTTGATGTTAAAAGACAAGGGCTCATTGTTGAGTCTGAAAATGGCATCATCAATGGTGACCTCTCTCAACAATTCACAAATCTGGACAAATTATTTGGTTCCCTTGGTCTCCATGAAATTGAAGAGTTTCCAGAGCTTCAAGCCGCTCCTCCCGTAGCTGAAGAATCAGCAGATAAAAACGAGGACGAGGGAGAAAATGGTGAAAGCTGATGGACTCCATTTAGAACTCCTTCATAAGGCTTACGAGAAAAGTACCCCTTATCAACGCGTGGGAAAAGTCTTTTCTAATCGCGGAATGGTTTACGAAGTTAATTTAAGTCGGGCCGTGATTGGATCGACGGTCGAATTCGTTACTGAAATCGGTGAAAACGCCCTCGGTGAAGTTGTCGGAATCAAGGGCAATCGTTGCTTGGCCATGCCGTACGAAGAAATGGCGGGGATTAATTCTGAAACAAAAGTATACCTGCGAGATTTGACAACCACAGTTAAATTATCTTCAGCACTACTCGGAAGGGTTGTTGATTTTCAATGCCGTCCAATTGATGGATTAGGTGCAATTGAGACTTTCGATGAAGAGCGATCGATCTTTGCTCAACCAATAAATCCACTAGAGCGTCCACCCATTCGAGAATCTTTGGATACTGGTGTTCACGCCATTAATTGTTTTATGACTGCAGGAAAAGGTCAGCGTTTAGCGATTATGGCCGGTTCAGGTGTTGGTAAATCAGTAACTTTAGGTTTAATTGCCAAATATACGAGTGCAGATATTAACGTTATTGCCTTAATTGGTGAACGAGGAAGAGAAGTTAGAGAGTTTATCGAACACGATTTAGGTCCAGAAGGTCTTAAGCGTTCGGTGGTTATCGTTGCGACTTCTGATCAATCTGCTCTCATTCGCGCCAAGGCTGCTTATGTTGCCACCACGATTGCTGAATACTTTAGAGATTTAAACAAAGATGTTCTCTTTATGATGGACTCTGTTACCCGTTTTGCCATGGCCTATCGTGAAATTACGTTGAACGCTGGCGAACCTCCAGGTCAAAAAGGTTATACACCAACTGTGTTTGCCAAATTGCCAAAATTAATGGAACGGGCCGGTACCAAAGAAGGTGCTGGGAGTATTACGGGAATTTATACCGTCCTTGTTGAAGGCGGTGATATGGACGAACCTATTGCCGACGCCGTGAGAGCGATTGCCGATGGACACATTGTTTTGAGTCGTGATCTCGCTGCTCGTAATCATTTTCCTGCTATTGATGTTCTCCAATCGATTTCACGTGTGATGAGTAAAGTTGCAAGTCGAGAACATAAAATCGTAGCTGGTCACTTAAGAGATTTGATGGCCGCCTATAAAGAAAACGAAGATTTAATTAACGTTGGTGCTTATGCGCGGGGATCGAATCCGAAAGTAGACAAGGCCCTCGTAATTTATGACGACCTTATGAGCCTACTTAAACAAGAGCAAGGAATAGAAGAGCATTACACCATTGAAGAACTTTTTGATCGCATGGTGGAGTTGGCAAGAAAAGCTGAGAAAGCGGTTAATCCAGGCGCCTTTGATGGTGAACAGGGTGATAGCTAATGGCCAAGAAATTTCAATTTAGACTTGAAGGTTTGCTTAAGCTCCGCGAGTTTCGCGAACAAGAAATTAAAGTGGAGCTCGGTAATATCTTAAAAGAAATTGCTTTTGTCGAAGACGAAATAGTGAAGCTTCATCAACATATTGATGAGACCTATCAAGCTCAAGAGAACGTTGCTGGAGCCAGTGCAACTGGAAGAATGATGGGATTTTTTCCTGCCTTTGTTTCAGCAAAGAATGCGGATATCGCAGCTAAAGAAAATATTCTTTTTGCTTTAAGAAGAAAATACGATGTGAAATTAAAAGATATGTATGCAGCGAGAGGCGAGAGCAAGGTCATTCAAAACCTTAAAGAAAAAGAGCAAATGGCATTTAAGAAGAGTGTTGATAAGAAAATGAATTTAGATATCGAAGAAAACTCAATGATCACTCGCAGTGCGCGCAGTGAAGAAGAAGGAGAATCAGCATGAAAAATGTGATCATGTTTATTCTATCAATGGGCTTAGCGTTTAATCTCTATGCTGAAGGCAAAACTTATACTCAAGAAGAATTTGATCAAGCTGTAAGAGCGAAAGTAGAAGAGCAACTTAAGAAAGTTCATTCGGAAAATTTAGTAAGCTTTTCTAATGAACTTCTTAAAAAAGAAGAAGTGTTGAATCTCAAAGAAGTAGAATTAAAAAAGCGTGAAGATCAACTTCAAATGAATAATGGTGATCTCACAAAGAAAATCGTTGATTTTCAAGATAAGCAGAACAAATTGATTGGTTGTATGGACGATATTGATTCTCAAAAGAAAAAGCGGGTTGATCATATGGTTGATGCTGTGTCTGGAATGCGTCCTCAGAACGCTGCAGACGTTCTGTCAGTGCAGGAACCAGAGATCTCGGTACAAATCCTAGGACAATTACCCTCTGAGAAGGTGAGCAAGATATTCAACTTAATGGATAAGGAAATATCTGCCCGACTTCAAAAACAGTACCTTTTCATGAAAAAATAGATACGGTGCATTAATTTATAGAGGTTTAATGAATCCAGCAGCGCTCAAACATTATTCACAACAAGCCCAGGCCATCAAGGCCCAAGGCAAGCCAACTAAAGGCTTAGTTGAGAATCAAGTTGAGGGTGAAGATCAAAGTGGATTTGAAAGTTTGCTCTTTCAATTAGGCGGCCAGGAAGGCATGCCTCTTGAAGTTGTTGAAGGCGGAGTATTCGAAGGTCAAGAATTGATCAATGAACTCGCTCCTCTTCTTAAGCAGATTGGAAAAGCAGAGCAGAATGGCGAAGAAGTACCTGCCGTTAAAATTGCAGAGCTTCTCACAAAAAATCTGGAGCTGTCTCAAGGCGAGAAAACAGTCGTCCAAGATCAAATCGCAAAATTAGGAATTAAATTTGATGGTGAACAATTTGTTCAACTTAATGGCAAAGGTGTTCCACCACAACAACTGATCGCTCAAGTTCAAAACTCAGTAAAAATGGCCCTTAGTAAATTAAATAGTGAATCCTCAGATGATTCTTTTGGTGAACTACCATTGATGAGAGGAGATTTTGCTACATCTTTACCAAATAAGATGCCGGCCAATGCAATGATGAATCGTCCCATTGTCTCTGGACAAGATTTTATTAATAACATGAAGATGATGAATAATCGTCAAGCGGTAGTCGTCACTGATCAAGGACCTCAGGTCGCTAATCTTGGTCAAAAAGTTTATGCCAATGAATCTTCATTATTTGAAACAAATCTTTTAAGTTCTAAAAAAGGCCAAGTGAAAGAAGGCCAGGTCAATGGCGGTCAACAACAGACGTTGATGGATGTGATCACTGGCAATGACGGACAAACTCAAACCAATCTCAATTTATCACTTGATAATAAAATAGATCCTGAAGCTTACGGAAAAGCAGAGCAAGCAGGAAAAGTCTTGAATCTTTCTCATATTCCATCTGAGAATGGACAAGCCTTAATCAACAAGATCACGAACTATATTCAACAAAACAATTTGGCCAACCAAGACAGCGTGGAAATGTTTGTCCGTCATGATGACTTAGGTATTTTTAAGATTCAGGCGAAAAGAGGCGAAGTTGGAAACACTGTTGATCTCACCATTGCAACAAGTACTATCAAAGGTAATGAGTTTTTTGCTCATCATGAAGCCGATTTATTAAAAGGACTAAACCAGTCCGGAATAAAAATCTCTGATTTCAAAATCGTCACTTCGAGCGAGAATATACATGTAACAACTGATCAATCAAAAGGTCAGTCAAGCGGGGAGTGGAGCCAGCAACAACGCTCTCAACAATTCTCTCAAAGCGGTACTGAGCAACAAAGACAAGATGCTGATCGCAGAAAAGAATTGTGGCAACGTTACCAAGATAGTTTGTCTGCATAATTTAGGGGTGTCATGCCAACAATAGGAAGACCAACAACTCAAAATTCTTTTAGAAATATTCAGATGGCCCCTGAACAAGAAGTTAAGGGCAAAAAATTCAATCCTAATTCAATGAAAAGAGAAGAGACTATCGGTGATGATCTCAATAGTATGGCCGGGATTCGTCCTGACCAAAAATTCGTTGATGCGAAAAAACATAATCAACTCGACAAAGATGGATTTTTAAAATTGTTAACCCATCAGTTAACCAATCAAGATCCTTTGTCTCCAATGGATCAAAAGAAATTCGCTTCTGATATGGCCCAATTCGCTCAGCTCGAACAGTTGGCCAACATCAATTCGAAGATGGAAAAAACCGGAACCAATGAACCGCAAGAAAGACAATTCTACGGTGCCAGCTTTATTGGTAAAGAAGTGCTCACAGACGGAACGTCTGTTAATTATGATGGTGAAAGTAAGAGAGTGGATTTGCCTTTCTTCATGGATCAAAGTGCAAGCAAGTTGATGGTACGTATTTTCGATAAAGGCAATCAAATGGTTCGCCAAATTAATATGGATGGAATCGGTGCCGGTCAACAAAGTATCGCGTGGGACGGTCTCCAAAACGACGGTATTCCAAGTACCAAAGGCGAGTATCGTTTTGAAGTTCGTGCTTGGGATCAAGCCTATAATGAATTCAAAGGTAAGACGAACGGAAAGGGAATTGTGACTGGAGTTTCGTTTACTCAAGACGGTGATACCGTTCTTGAACTTGATAATAGCAAAAAAGTTTTCTTAAGAGATGTGAAAGCGTTTAAACAACCGGAATCGCGCGCAGCGGCAAAAATGCCTACGCTTCCCTCTCAAGCAGCAAACGCCTATACTGGAAATGTGCAACAGTAATTCGAAGGAATTATAAATGGGGAATAATCCCAAGATTAACAACATGCTGATACCCAACGTTTCGAAGCTTCCGGGCCAGAAGAAAGTTGATGTCAGTAACAAGATTGGTAACTCTTCCAACCCTGGTGAGTTTCAAGATCTCCTCAACGAGAAGCTGCAATCCGATAAGGCAGCTCCTGCTTTAAGTGAATTTCAAAATCCACAAGTCTCAAGTGAAAATATCCAATTATCTACTCATGCGGCAAAACGTTTGAGAGAGCGAAATATTGAAATTGATAGTGCTGAGTTTTTTAAACTCAAAGGCGCTATTGAAACATTAAAAACAAAGGGAGGCCGAGATTCTCTGGTGATTACACCTAAGGCTGCTTACATTATCGATGTGGATAAAAACACCATCGTTACTGCAGTTGATAAAGAGAATATGAGCGAGAACGTATTTACAAAAATTGATTCGACAATGATTTTAAATTAATTGAATTAACCGATCTCAAGAAAAAAGGCTGGTCCTTTCTGGAAGCCCATCATTAACGCCTGTAGTGCTTAATGAATCTTTTGATCGAAGGTCTAGGAGGGACAAATGGGGATTTTACGTTCGTTTAACATTGGTGTTACAGGTCTTTCAGCCACAGGTGCAGGTATGGGGGTTATCGCCGATAACATCGCCAACGCAGGCACTAACGGTTTCAAGTCTTCACGTGCAGAATTTCAAGACGTGCTAGCAGTTTCATTGAAAGGTATTGATGGTGGTGACCAGTTTGGTGCTGGTACAAAACTATCGCATATCAAGCCAGTGATGACTCAAGGTGATGTCACTCGTACAGACTCAATCACCGATCTTGCGATCAACGGTGACGGATTTTTCAAAGTAAAAGCACCATTTGGTGACGGGTTTACTCGTGATGGTTCAATGCACTTTGATAAAGACGGTCGTCTCGTTAACGGTGACGGCTATGAAGTAATCGGTTTCCAAGCTGATGACCAAGGCCGAATCACAAATATGGAAGGTCCAATTAAAATTGGGAACACAACCATACCAGCTCAAGCAACCAAAGAAGCAAATTTAAGAAACAACTTTGACTCTAGAGCTCCGATCAAGCAATTTAATCCAGAAGATCCTGATAAAACATCGAACTTCTCTCACTCTCTCACTGTATATGACAACGTGGGTACTGCTCGTCTTGTAACGTTCTACTACAACAAGCAAGCTGACAACACTTGGAAGTACCGTGCAATGATCGACGGAAACGATGCTCAAGGGGGAGAAGCTGGAAAAATGTATGAACAAGCTTCTGGTACATTAAAGTTCAACGATAAAGGTATTCTTCAAGAAGAAATCGTTGATTCAAACTCGTTCAACTTCAATAAAGGTGCAGCTCCTGGCCAAGTGATTAAGCTCTCTTGGGGTGAATCTCTTGCTGAAGGTGGGAACGGATTGGATTCAACAACTCAATATGGTTCTGAATCAACCATTGCAAGAAGTACACAAGACGGTGCTTCAGCTGCCACTCTCGCATCACTCTCATTCAATGATGATGGTGTGTTGACTGCGGTTTATGACAATGGTGAATCTCGCGAAGTGGCCCAAATGGCCTTAGCGAAATTTGAAAACAACGAGAAACTCTTTAAAGTCGGTAAAAACCTTTACAAAGAATCTCGGATGTCAGGACAGCCAACAATTGGTAAGCCAGGTGAAGGCGGTCGTGGTGAAGTTCTTTCGAAATCACTCGAACTCTCTAACGTGGATATTGCCAACGAATTTGTGGGTCTTATGACGGCCCAAAGAAACTTCCAAGCCAACGCGAAGACTCTGACTACAGCAGATCAAATGTTGCAAGAAGTTCTTAACATTAAGAGATAATCTAACCAGTAAAATCCTAGACGAATTCAGGGCCTTCTTCGGAAGGCCCTTTTTTTGGTTCCAACACCTTTTTCCTTAAACAGTGCATAAGGAAAAAGGTGTTGGAACCTTTTTAAAGAGCCTTTCATAAATTTTATGAATATCACTTTTTCACGACAGGTTTACTTTTAGTAAAAGTTTTGTGAAAAGAATTGTGTGAATCGTAAAAAAATTCCATGAAGCTAATTCATGAGAGACAGGGTTCGGGGCCAACGAGAGAATGGATTCATCGTATCACCAAGATCGTAACGAGCACTTCTTCGTCGAAGGCCAAAAGTGAAGAAGCGGAACGCCACGAATGACGAGATTAGCACATCACGATAGAAAAGATAAAAAAGTAAGATCCCGTCAGCACCTTGTTGCAAGGGAATGATAATTTCTTTTCGCTTTTTAATTCTTTCTACAGGTAAAATCCTTGCTGAGGAGCTTAAAGAAATGCTAGATGGAGCTTTCAAATATAGTCCTAATATTCTTTATCCTTTTCTCTACGCCATCGTTCAAACGGGAGCAAGAAGATCAGAGGTGGCAAATCTATGCTGGACGGATGTGGACTTTGCCACCAATAGACTTACATTTAGAGAAACGAAGAATGGAGAATCCCGTAGTATAGAAATGTCCAAGGGGCTTAGGAGTCTTCTTCAATTTCTACGCTTTAAAGATTTAAAACACCAATACGTCTTTATCAATGAGGAAGGAAGAAAGCTTCACCGTCAAAAGATTCATCGAATGGTGACGAGACTTAAAAGACTTTATCCAATCCCGGGAAAGGATTGGGGATGCCATGCTCTAAGACATTCCTTTGCTTATAACTTTTTAAAGAAAGGTGGAGAGATGTATCAGCTCAAGGCCATATTAGGTCATAAAACAATTGCGATGACAGTTGATCTCTATGGAAATCTTAGATCCCACGATGTTTCTAATCCCTCGCCATATGACTTCTAGTTACTCTGAATATCTATTATAAATAGGGTCACAATTGGGAACTTAAAGCTCAAAAATCTTAGTTCCCATTTGGGATGTCAGAATGTGGTCTTAGTTAAGAGAATTCTTTTCCCAATTGGGTCAACAAGAAATATAAAAGCAGTTGTTTAAAAGAATGTAGGCCTACCCATGAGACACTCACTCCAAACTCGCAAGGTATCCCCCCGGTGTCGATGCTTATGGGAGTGAGAGTTGTTTTAGGATGCTTCCTAGCTCACTCATAAATCGCTTGAGTATTTTTGCATTGAGATCAACTGAATTATTCATCATTATCACAATCTTCTATTGGACATTCTAAATCTAACCCATTTGGAGAATCAGGGTGAATTTTATTTAATGCAGGACTGTATTCATGAAAGTTTGCACATTCCTTTTGGAAAGCATTTTCAACACTGTCAGTATAAGCGAACTTAAACCTCTTACATTTGTCATCAGCCATATGCTCATGATCCTTTAGCCTCTCTTTCAAACATGTGTCTGCCCTTCCAACATACCTTACGTAAAAAGTGTTTTCTTTTACGTAACCAAGTGCGTAGTTTCCAATTTTATTGTCAACTAACTCATCTTCGATTGTTTTATTATCAAACTCATAAGATTTTGAAGATAAATTTAAGCCCATATTCACTCCTCGTTGCCAATGTGTTACTGCCAATAGCTTCAAATTTTAAGAATTCATCTGAATTTTTTGGCAAAAGTAAGGCAACTATTCCTTCTCCACAGTTAGGTTCACCTTTTCTTTTAGCGTTTCGACAATTTTATAAAAAAGTACCTCATTGTCTTGGTCTGTCCAAAACGCAAGACCATCCATGTACGTATGCCCATCAGGTTCTATAACAAATTTTTTTCCATCAACCATAAATTCCTTTAGATAATGATCGAAAAATAGGTAATAAAATGGAATATAATTTTTCCAACTACCCTTACCACCGTAGTCACGCTTCACAACTCCTATAATTTTACGAGCATTCCCTAGGCCTTTAAAAACTATGGCCAGTTTATTATCATGCATAGATAATTTTGAATTAATCTCAAACAAATTTATCTCCTCGTTATTCCTTTAGTTTTTTCCTTCAATCACCACCACAAACACCACCAGAAAAAAATGGATCAGTAGCATTTCCTCCTGCAGTGGTGAGATTACCTATTGCCCATGCATTTACGAACGGATTGGTTCGACCTGCAGATGCCCTCAGCTGCGCGTCTGTCAGTCCTGCTAAGTTTGGCTTTCTTATATTTTTTGTGAGTCCTAGGCCAAACCGATTTTTAAATGCTGTTCGAGCTGCTGAAGCTGCGGCACCTGAAGATGCTAGACGGGACGCTACTTTGGCCGTTACAGCATAACCTAATCTTGCTACAGAAACTGCTGTACCTGCAATGTAGCCTGCATTATAGGCTGTGGAATTTCTGTTAACTGAACTTCCATAACCAGCAGCATCTATTGCATAATCAGATAAACCAAATGTTAAAGATGAGGCAGCTCCTGCGCCAGCGTCGATTGCCCAGGAAGGCACTTCAAAGTTTCCAGTTGGATCGAAAAAGTTAATTGGATCATTGTGGACATAGCGATAAAGGTTTGTGTCGCCTCCATTAAATCCTGATGGATCTTTTTGCATCCACCGACCCGTGACAGGATTGTAATCTCTCGCACCAAACCTCACGAGTCCGGTGTCGAGATCGTAGAGACCTCCGGCGAAGCCGAAGGGTTGGAAGCCTGGATTTGTGTCGGTGACAACTTCACCAAATTCTGAATAACTCATCTCTTGAACAATTGTACCATCATTCGCATTGACCACAAGTCGAGGGCTTCCGAGATGATCAGAAATAATTTTGTAGTTAACGCCGTTCTTAACCATGTAGTCGGGGACGTTTGATTTGCTGGCGTAAACGAAGATAGAGATCACGTTACCAGAGCCATCAAGCTCGGCGATAGGATTGAGTTGATCTTGATAGACGAAACCTTGAGTGAGTGAGCCGTTTACTTTTTTGCCGATGCGGCGATTGAGAGGATCAATGGCATAGCTGATATTTTTACTCGGCAAACTTACAGTGAGAAGATTTCCATAAACATCATAGTCTAAGGTCGTAGTCCCTGTTGAGTCGCTAATGGTTTGAGTATCTCCATTACCATTGTAAGTGAATGAATAGTCACCGTAAGTGATAAGACGATCTTGATTATCATACGTTCCAAGGATGCCGTTGTAATCAAGGCGATTACCGTTTTGATCATAGACTAAACTTGCAACTGTATTTGAATTGTTGCTGACGCTGGATAATTGCCCAACGGAATCATAACTAAAGGTCATTGTTTCAGAATTATTATCAAGCGACATAATTCTGCCATACAAGTCTCTCGTGTAGTTTTGAGTGAAGATTGGAGTTGATCCAACTTTAACCGTGTAGCTGCTCACTTCGCCATAATTAGTATAGGAATAATCTTCGCGAACAACACCGACTTGAGTCGAGCTGAGAAGGCCGTTGACAGGTGAATGAGTGAGAGTTTCTGAAGCCGCGCCTGTTAATAAACCATCATTGTCATAGGAATAATTTATGCTGAGGTTGTTATTAAGACTTAATGATATCGGTCTAAAGTCATTGTTGTAGGCGAATGAAAGGAGAGAGGTCATGTCGCCTGCTTGAGTAATTGATGTCACAAGAGGGCCATCGTAAGAATAGGAGAGAGAATTAAAATTGTCTTTGATAATGCTTGATAATTGCCCGGTTGAGCTGTTGTAGGTTAGATTGACTTCATCATCTGAGCTAACCCATCCCTGCAGACGATCTGTTTGAGGATGATAGTTGTAAAGAATCGTTTTGCTATCAGGTCGATTCACTTGGAGCAACTTTTTTGAAGGAGTGTACGAGTACTGAGTCGTTGCGGCCAGTCCTAAGATTTCAGGAGGAATATAGTCACTAATAAAGTCGAGTGAATTATAAACAAACTGATGAGCGGGGCGACCGGCAGGAACGACAGAAGTGAGGTTTCCATTTAAGTCATAGGAATAAAAGATTTCGCCGCCATCAGGTTGGATCTGTTTCGTTACTCGGCCAACCAAGTCGTATTCATATAAAGTTGTTTGTCCACCTTGCGACAGTGAAGAAATATTTCCACTTGAATCATAGGTCATCGTGCTGCTTCTCTCGCCTTGAAGAATGGATGTCATCTGACCTTTGATATTTCTCTCGTATTCAAGAGGAAGCAAGCCAGAGACTTGAGATGAGGTAATATTTTTCATTGAATCTAAGTAACTATAAGTCTCTCGTCCTGCAGGTGAGCGATTTGTTATTTTCTTTGCTACTTTATCATAAGTTGTCTTGTAAGTTTTTTCATTTATATAGGAAGTGCTGATCAAGGTCAGGAAAGTAAACGGGTCAGCGTTATTACTTGGAAGCGTAATAGATAAATCTTCTGCATATCTATTTTCAAGTCCTCCTGGGGTTTTGATTGATTGTAGCTCGACAAGGGGTACAAGACTCCCAAAAAGTTTAGATCGTTTAAGTTTTTTTGAGACCGTTAAACCATTGGAGTAACTTTTATTTTCTACGTCATTAGGATAGTAAATAGTCTCTGTCGTATGTCCAAATTTATCTACATTCTTCATCCTTTTTTCGCCGCTCAATTGATATATTGTCTCATAGATCGATTGAGAACTTTTTTCGTCGCTAACTTGAACATTCACTCCATTGGGAGTCGCTTGTCTCTGAAAATCTTGGTATCCTCCGGCTGAGTTAGTATCTCTCAGGAGTCTTCCAAGCTGATCATAAGTAAAAAAAGTAGAATTGCCATTTGGCAATGTATAAATTGAAAGTAATCCATTTCCAGTGTAGGTAAGTGAGGTCGTCGCATTTTCAGGGTTAATAATTTGGGATAGGTACTTACCGTCATAGACTAAGCTTGTAGTATGCCCAAAAGGCGAAATGATATTGCCAATCTCTCCACTTCCATTTTCAAGAAATGAAGTTTTGTTTCCAAACTTATCCTCAATTCCAGTCACGAGACCAGCATTTGAATAAATGAATTTTCTAATAAGTTCTCCTGTCATTGGATTTATGGTTCTAATATGTTGTTGCTTAAAATTGAAAACATAGCCTTCTTGTCCATTCGTAGAAGGGATCATAAATTCATCTGATCCGACAAGTATGGATGGTAATTGATTAAAAACTTTAAGGCTTAAGTCCTGAGGGGAGTATATCTGAATGTCGCCAAAAAGATTTTTTTCGAGTGTCCCTTGTAGTTTAGATTGTGGAGTCGTCGCAACGGATGTAATGTTTCCCGAAGGAGAAAGGTGTTTTAAATAGGATTCTTTTAAACTTGAACTATCATCAAAGAAAACAAGATTGTCGTTTTTATCAAAAGCCATTAGATCCGACGAATTATTAAAATCAAAATTACCTAACAAAGAGTATAAAGGCTTAAACGCGGCAAGTGATAATTTAAACTCTGAAGAGGTGATTCCTTCGTATTTATCTGTTCCTCCTCCTATAACATTAGAAACAATCCCACTCTGATCAACTTTTATTATTCTGTGTTCTTGGGGGTAAAGAAAAGCATCTAGGTTAAACCCCGTAATCATGAACACTTCATTATTTTTAGAAATAATATAATCAATAAAACGAAAGTCTAAAAAATTTGATAATTTTTTCCCATCTATGTCATTAAAAGAAAACGCACGTTGTGTTTGTTGTGTCCAATTGTCATTTGTTATAGCGACTCTTTGATTTTCATCCCCGTTGGAAGGGTACTTATAGAGTACTGGATAGTCGGGTAATCCTGGCCAATCATATTGGACATAAGCATAAAAATCATCGTTCGGACCAACTTTCAACTCAAGAATTTTTTTAAGTTTAAGTTCAACTCCGCTATTTGTTCTTGCTAGAGGTAAGCCGCGTTTTGAATTCGGAAAAATTGTTGTTATTATATTATTCTGATATTTGTATATAGCACTGTCGTTGATTATGAAAATCTCTTGATGGTTGCCGAGTCTTATAAAATTGATATAATCAAGAATATGAGCTCCGTGTGCAGTGATGTAGCTTTCGTCAATACCATTATGAAGCTTTAGTTTGTATGCAAAACTTAATGTTAAAACAAGAAAGGTCACATTCTCATTTTTATCAATCTTGAGTAATGCTCTCGAAAAATTTTCATTGTATATGTAGAATAGATAATATGTGTTTCCATTGCTCATAAACAATGGGTTTGAAACAAAACCATCGAAATAGATGTCTGATAGTTTAATTGCCGGTCTATCGTCATTTGGAAAAGGAATGCTTTTCCAATTGACGAGATTCGAGTAGGGACTTACGAAATTAAACTTGTGAGGTTTGTATTCGATATACTTATTAAATTGAGTAGGTGATGAATTTATCTCTGTTCCATTTCCCTTATACAATGTCTTTGAAATAGGGTCATAGTTATGATGGACGTCGAGACTCCAGCCTCCAAGTTTTTTATTGTCATTTAAAAAGTTTTTTGAAATGTCTATAACTTTACTACCTGACCAAGCTATCTTGGGTTGAGTATTAGTGAATGAATATCCTAATTTGATAGTTGCTTTCTGAGCTCCAAACAATTTACGTCCATAGCCATCGAGACCATCCCAAGTAAAAATGTACTCAGGATCGCTTAGGGGTGAGAAATCATAATCAAATCTTCGTCCAGCAATATCTACTCTGAGAAGAATTTTTTCTAAGTTGTTTGGTAATTCTCCAGCACTCAATGGAATTCGGATTTGATTTTTAGCTAACATCCCATCAACTCGATCACTTTTGTAGGAAAGATTAAAATCTGTCCCAACGATGGGAATGCTTTCTCCTAAAGTCTGATTTTGAACATCTATTATAGAGCCACATCTATAATCAGCATTCACAATTGGAGAATTAATTAGTGCGAAATTCTCTTCAAATAACCACCTTCCAATTATCGGAGGAGTAGGAGGAGATGGTCTTACGAATTTTGGAGAAGATCCATAATTACAATAAAATATCTCTTTGTTTCCGTCTTGAAATGTTCCTCTTGATGAACAAGTTACTCCATAGGTCGCAGAAAGAGTCGAAAGACTTGAAAGAGTTGGAGCAATATTTGAATTTAAATTGACGACTATGTAAAAAGGAATTTCTGAGTCTCCAATGTAAAACTTAAAGCTTGTTAAGTGATAAGTTGAAGCCCTGATGAACTTTTCTCCATTGTTGAAACTGCTATCTATTCTTATTAATTCTTCACTAGAAATTCCTAGTGCATTTAAAAATGCCAGATCCTCAGCAGAACCGTCTCCATTCGTATCAAGCATGGCCCTGCCATTGTTAGAACCGATTTTTGAAATAATAAGACCATTTGATTCAAGGACCTGATCTTGATTGGTTTGACGATTGAAATAATGAACATCGACGATTGTGCCCACTGATTCTGATGAAGAATAGGGAAGATAGAGAGGAATTGCTTGGTCAAATTTTACTTCACGTCCATTATTCAAAATCTCTTCGTCAAGTGTAATCTCTACATCAGCTAAAAGTTCTCCTTCTCTAACAACAGGATCATTGGAAGTATCCCTTGCCGAAATTCTTAAATTTGCATTACTGACAGGGATCTCGCTTCCATCTGCCTTGACTATTTTTGCCGGTGTATTGCTTGGAATATAAATTTTTATTTTCGAAGTACTTTCCTCAATCATTGTTGAATTTGAACTTGCAAAATTAACTATTTTGGCGATGGGATTTCTTTTAGAAAGCACAATTTTATCTAAAACCAAAAAGTCATTATAAGGACACTCTACGGACTGATAATTTCCAACATAAGAAGGAATTGAATAGTAGAGATTGTATCTTTCAGCACCATTGACGACATAGTCAAATTCTCCGTCTGCTCTAGAAATAGTGTAACCAAATTCTGATCTATCTGTAATTTCAACTTTTACACCTTTGATTGGATTACCTAGAGAATCAACAAACTTGCCTTTGATAATGCATGTTCTAGCTTTATCGATAGTTTCTGGGATGACCATTTGCTGGATAGGGTTGCTTCCTGCAAAGAGAAAGTTGACCTGATCAAAAATATTGGACCATTTGATCCCATCAATAGGTGTAGAGATAGAAGAAGGATCAGGCGGGATGATTATCTTATTTTCAAATTCTTCTAATAACGCAATTGCATTTGCTTTGACGACTGTAAACGATTGGGTGGCAGTTGACTCGGCTCCAGCATTGTCTTGAACCACGAGAACAATTGTATAGCTGCCACTACCTGGAAATTCATAGTGTATTGAGGACGCAGTAAATTCCTTTCCATCAACGAGCCACTTACTCGATACAATAGTTCCATCTTGATCTGATGAAGTGCTAACACAATTCAAAGTGGCATCACTTAAATTACAATTCATTGAAGCTATTGGTGACAGATTTGGGTTTTCGACAGTAATATCGACTTGAGATGAACTTTGTAAGCCTCTTTCATCTATAACTGTAAGTTTGGCATATTGATTTCCTATATTTGTAAATGAATGTTGCAAACTTACACCGCTTGCCATTGTTCCATCTGAAAATTCCCATGAATAGGTTAACGAGTCTCCATCTGGATCACTCGAAGCAGAGGCATTCAGCGTGACAAGTAAAGGTGCTTTGCCGATTGATGGGTTTGTCGTAAATGAAGCGAAAGGTGGATTATTGGCCAGTACATTAACGATAAAAGACTTTGATGCCGAGGCGCCATTATTATCTGTTACAAAGAGTTTACCTGTATAAGTCCCAGAATTTTTATAGACGTATTCTATTAGGGGTGAAGACGAGCTTAAAATTTCGCCATCACCAGTTTCTATTTTATATTCAATAATCGAGCCATCGCTATCAGACGAGAGTTGAGCATTAAATGCAAAGAGACGTTTCTCTTCAACCTTGACGGGCAAAGTTAAATTGGCAATAGGAGGTGAATTGCGAGTTACTTTTTTTATTATTGAGCTTGAATTTCCAGCTAAATCAGTTGCGCTAAAACTTAGTTCATATTGGCCGTAATTTGAAAGCTCAAATGTTCCATCAAATTTTAACTTGTCAGGGGCGAGGTTAAGAGAATTTGAGTTCAATGAAATTGAGCTAAGCATTTCATTAGCGCTTCCTGAAATGATTAAAGATTTATCATTTGTGATGAGATCTTCTGGCGGTGTTGTTATGGACAGAGCTGGAGGAATCGTATCAAGGATTATGGAAGAGAGATTTTTTTGTGTGATATTCCCAGCTGCATCCGTTGCCTTAATGAGAAATGAATTTACACCCTCTTGAAGAGTTGCATCATATGAAACCTGAACAAGCTCAGTTGAATAAACAAGTTGTCCATTTTGAAATATTTGTAGTGATACTGGTGACAAATCCGAGATGATGGCATTAAGTGAATAAATATTTTGGTTAGTAAGAATATTGTCCTGCGAAGAAAGATTAATAATAGGAGCAGTCCTGTCAATGCGAATATTCCTAACAACATCATCGGCATAATTTCCGGCGTAGTCAGCTCCTCTCAATGTTAATGTCCAAAGTCCTTCTTCAAGTGGGTTGACTTCACTTGAGAGTAAATAGCTTTGACCGTCTTGGATTTTATTTTTAATAAGTACTGAAGAAAAATCTCGCGCAGTATTTGTATCATCAACGAGAATAGCTGAGCCTTTTAAGGCAATGCTGTCAGGATTGATACGACCAAAGGAATCCGATAGGGTTGCTCTGATGCTTGGAAAACTTTGAGCATACTCAATACTTGAATCAGGTTGAACTTCAGTGAAGACTGGAGTAACAGCATCAGGTGCAACAGGAATTGTACTATAAAGGCTTCCCCATCTCTTTTCATCCTCATCTTTTTCTTTTTTCTTATCTTTCTTTTTGTCCTTTTTATTATCATTTTTATCGGCATCATCTTCGCGGTGAATTTTTGATAAAATGAAACTAATGTCATTGGTATCGTTCGGATTTAATTTTGATAAGATTTTGGACTCGCTCCAAGATTCACCAAAGGCGAGTTCCATCATGTTTTTCTGTACAATTTTTTGGCCGTTAAAGCTAATTGAATAATTGTAGTTGTTTTGTCCGTCGTGCTCTTTTTCTTCGCCTTCTTCTCGCTCTTCTTTTTCAATCGATGGAAATTTAAAGTCGAGATGTGAAAGGTTCGTAACTGTTGCATCAAGCACAACTGATTCGCCTTCAATCGCTGATCCATGAGTGAGCTTCATGGCCATTTTCTGACCTGAAAAATTGGAAGCATAATAAAAGGGTGCTGCAAGATTATTATCAACTTGAAGAGGAAGTGAAATCTCAGCGAGAACATCGGGTGAAGACTCAAGGGCCAGATCGATGCGATGATTGACGTCTGTTAATAGGGCGATCATCTTATCGATGTAAGCTATGTATTTCTCTTTATTCTGCCGATCTATAAATTTCGCTCTGAGTTTGGCCAGCTCTAAGATTCTTTTTTCAAACTTTGCCTGAGTTTTTAAAAGTGATTCCGCTGAAGATTTTACCGAACCAATAATGAAGGAGAACTGATTGAGATCGCTCGCTTTTAACTCTTCTGTTTGGTAAATGACTTTCCAAGATTTTTTATCTTTTGATTTTGTGACTTGAATTTGACTTGTGACATCATGGAGCTTGTCAGGAAAATAGGCATGAAATTCGAGTTTAGTATCAGGAACTTTTTGACAGCGCTCTTTCTTGTTCTCTTCGCCCCATTTTACAACACAAAGATCGAGTTCAAAGGTTTTCTTATCACCTGAAGCGAGCGGCACGAGGCTATTTGGATTATCTTTTGGAGTAATCCAAAATCCCTTCTTATGATTAGGGAAATTAAAACCACCATCGGCCCAAAGAGTTGTAGAGAAACAAAGAAGTAAGAGGACTCGGCAAACGTTCCGCATAGTTAATCCTTGAAGTTTCATTTTATGGTTGAACCAAAGCTAGGAGTTCTTGTTTTTGTTGTTCAGTGATAGTGCCGCTACTAAAGAGCTCTTCGATCTCTTGAGCAGATAACTGGTAGGCTCCTTGAGAGCCTTGTGCTTGATTAAGCGCTGAGACGACTTCGGATTGCTCACTAATAATGGCACCACTTGAGGTTTTAATCCCGTCACTGGGAGTGCCTCCATTTTTTGAGCAAGAAATAAGTAAGCTGGATAATAGAAAAAATGCTAGCAAACTTTTTGTTTTCATAAACGAAGCCTCATCAATAATTGTCAAAAACATTCGGTTATTATTCGACAAGAATGCTCGGCCGCTGCAGTAAATTTTCATTAACCTTATGACATGCAAATCAAATCAATGAGTTGGCAATACAAAATTTTCCAAACACCTGAAAGCTTCTACTTTGTGTTTTGTAAACGCTGATTTCGATAACATAGGATGTCTAGAATATGTATCAAAAGCTAATTATTAAGCATTTAGAAAATTTTAAGAAATTCTGTAAAATCGCCCACTCTGTTTGTCAGTGAGTGAAAGACCAATAGTCGCGAGCTTTTTTTGAAGACTTAGAGAATGTTGATTGAAACTTCTCGTTTGAAGCTCCATCAATTGCCTGAGCTGATCCTTTGAAACTTCATGATGGTGAAGGATAAGTTCAAGCATTCTGCACTCTTTTTCCGTTAGGCCTATTTGTTTGCTTACCCGATGGATAGTCAACTCAGGGGACAAGCATTGAAGCTTGTCTATATGGCGCTCAAGTACTTTTAAAAAGAGCTTCTTGTTCATGTCGATAATTTTGCCCCATCCTGTGTGGTTAAGTTTCTTAACTTCATCTGAAGTAAAATTCTTGGCGATAACAAAAGATTGTTCTTTTTCAATTCTTAAAATGTCCATTGCGGCCATTTCTCGATAGGAGATTCCAAGAAAAATATTCAGACAATTCGGTTTAAGAATGAGTAATTTGGGAAGCTTCTGGAAATTTATCTCCGTATATTTTTTAGAGATGAGTTTATGTGAATACCAATATTTTTTGGCCTCGAACTGATCAGAGCAGATGATCGCAATTTTTTGCATTGTTCCCTCATTGCAAAAAGTGATTCAATAACTCTCATCGGATTGTTTTTTCAAGAGGATAGTAAAGATTAATTAACCATCGTTGCCAATCGCATCGACGGGACAACCAGCGAGGGCCTCTTTACAGTTTTCTATTTCGTGGGGAGTTTGCGGTTGTTTGATGACATAAGCATGCCCCTCATCTTTATTCATAGCAAAGAATTGAGGGGCTTCGATTACACAGGCATCGCAGGCGATACATTGCTCATCGACATAAAAGGCACCGGAAACATTTTGTTTCCATTTGACCGTTTTATCTGCCATTTCAGATTACTTTAAAAAGTCGGCGTAAATCTTGACCTGAGATTGCTCTTCCATATTTTTTAAAATATTTTGAACAAGCTTACGACTTAAGGCCATGGATAAACCATTTCTTTCTTTTTCGATATCTTCTTGTGATTTCTTCTTTTCCATCGCAGCAGGAGCTGTCGCTACCACAGTTACTGTGCTGACGTTGTCAAAAGCATAAGTCTCTTTTTGTGATAAACCTTTTTCGAAGATTTGTTTGAGCTCGTTGGTTTGAAGAAAGATTGAACCAACTGTTCCATCGTAGCGATTGATTTCAGAATCTTTTTCATAAGTGAGATCGAATTGCTTCTTCATGCGATCAAGAGCACCCCAATTCTTGCTGCTAAGAGCTTGCTTGAGATCTTCTGTTGTCTTTGTGGCAAGAGCTTTAAGTTCATCGTTTTTAGTTTTGCGAATCATTTCTTTCGCTAGATCAAGGTTGTGATCTTCGTACTTCGCTTCTTTGGCGGCTTTATGATCTTCAACGAGGATGATGTGATAGCCGAAGTCTGTTTTAATGGGCTTAGAGATTGTTCCTGACTTCATACTGAAGGCGGTTTTTTCAAACTCAGGAACCATACGACCTTTAGCGAACCAGCCTAAATCTCCACCGTTATCTTTGCCAGATGGATCTTCAGTATATTTCTTTGCCATATCTTTAAAATTATTAAGCGTTACCTTTTTTGCAAGGTCGTTAATTTTCTTTTCGATTTCTTTTCCATTCTTTTCGTCAGCTTTTAACAAAATATGACGAGCTTTAACTTCTTCTTGTTGATCGAGTTGTGACTTTCTATCAGCAAAGAGAGATTTGATTCGCTCTTGGTTTTCAGCAACAGCTAGATAGTCGTTGGCTTCTTTGTTTGAAATAGGGATGAGCTTTCGAAGTGATTCTTTTGGAAATTGAGAAATCTGCGCCATCATTTTCTCTTTTTTGAACTTCTCAATGTCGTTTAAGTAGTTTTGAGAAAGAGGAACATTTGAAAGGATCGTCTGAACACCCTCGGCTTTTACTTGGTCTTTCAATTGCATTTCGAAATCTTGAGGAGATAAGCGGTTCGCATTCAAAACGGCCTTGTAGCGATTAATATCAAATTGATTATTAGTTAAGAAATAAGGCATTTTCTTAATTTCTTCTTTCACTTTTTCTGGTGGCACTGGAATATGGGCTTCATCGGCCAAAATAAGCATTAATTTTTGCTGAACGATATTCTTGAGGGCATTGGTTTTAATTCCCATATTCTCAATTTGTTGAGTTGAAAGGGCCTGTCCACCAAAAATTGAGCGGTAAAACTCTAGCTGGCGATCATATTCTCTTTGGTATTCGGCAATCTTGATAGACTCAGAACCAACCTTGGCCACAGTATCAGGAGTTCCTCTCATTGATTCATAACCCGTGAACATAAATGACACGACAATGAGTCCAATTAAGAAAGTAATGAAAAAATTAGAAGTTTTCTTTTGAAATGTTCCGCTCATGTTAAGTTTTCCCTTTATTCAACAATAGAGATAGATGACAATGAATTTAGAATAACTGATTATGTTAGAAGACGCTTTTTAAGTAAAGCCAAGATAGAACGTTGTGGGAGGAGAATTGAACATCGTTTCGGATAAGCCCATACGCAGCAAAATTATTATCAACACGGTTGTGATTCTTTTGAGTCTGTTCAGCTACACTCGTCGTGATGACGTGTTGCAGCAAACCTCTGCTTTCGATAATTTATTAGTCGATACTTTTGCACCTCTGCAAAAGGGCATGTCATTCATCCAGACCTCGATTCAGGATGTGCTAGGTCATTACATCGCCAATGTTGGAGCGAGTAAAAATAATGTCGTTTTGAAAAAACAAGTAGAAGAGTATAAGAGTCAACTTTTTTCCATGGATGAGCTCAACCGCGAAAACGAAAGGTTGAAAGAATTACTCAAGTTTAGCAGCGATTTGACTCTCAACCGCGTTCTCGCCCAAGTGATTGCCTGGGATGCTTCATCTGATCTCAAAGTTTTGAGAATTAATAAAGGATTAAAGCAAGGACTGAGACTGCAGGACCCTGTGATTACGGCCCAAGGTCTGGTTGGCTATATTTATCGCATTACCGGTCACTTCGCCGATGTTCTGACTATTCTTGATCCTAATAACAGAGTTGATATTTTAGTCGAGAGAACTCGTTCTAACGGAGTGCTTGAAGGTTATAGTTCATCCAGTGCAATTTTAAAATATATCTCGAGAACTGAGCCGGTTATCTTAGGCGACATTTTAATGACCTCGGGTCTAGGAAATGTTTATCCCAAAGGCATTCGCGTGGGAACCATCTCGCGCATTGAAAGAGAGAGTTATGGTATAACTCAATATATCGAGGTGACTCCTTCCGTTGATTTTGGAAAACTGGAAGAAGTTGTCGTGCTTACCGGCCAATTCAATTCTCAAAAACTAAAAGAAATTGATGCCCTCGAAAACCAGGATGATCATAGCAAATGAGAAGTGAACTTAAAGATTTAGCCTTACCCGTTATAAAGACACTGATTATTTTAATCGTGCTCGAAGTGTTTTCAACTTCCATTTTACCAGTGCTCGGTTTGGTCAAATATCGAATTCCATTTAATATCATGATCGTGCTCTATCTCGGTTTTAAACTTAATGTCAGCTATCTCGCCGTGCTCATTTTATTTTATCAATATGTTCACTCACTTTTTTCGACGGAAGGTTGGGAAATGGGAACTTTGGTAGGAATTATTATTTCAATCGTTATTTCTTACCTGCGCGACCTGATTCACTTTAGATCCAGTGCTGTCACCATTTTTGTAACACAGCTCTTTCAAGTTTTATGGTTCTTTCTCATTTCGGGATTAATCTATATGAAAACCGATCAATGGACATATGTTCTTGAAAAGTTTTGGCGCTTTGTTCCTGAAAGTTTATTCATTTCTTTTGTCGCTCCCTTTTTCTTCTTTATTCTTGATCGCGTTTGGAATGTTAAAGAAGATGGAATTCTGGGAGAAAGATAGGAATGTTCAATGAGGAAGAGCTCGTCCGAATTCACAAAACTCGCGCCGATCTCACTGGAAATATCGTTCTTGTCTGTTTTTTGCTGATCCTCTCTCGTCTTTGGTATTTGCAGATTTATAAAGGCAAGACCTTTTATATTTATTCTCTCGAGAATCGTTTGCGCAAAGATAATATTCAAGCACCAAGAGGTATGATTTTTAGTCGTGATAATCAAATTCTGGTGCAAAATATTCCTCGCTTTGATGCCATTATTACTCCTCAGTATTTAAAAAATAAAAAAGAAACTATTGCTAAGCTTTCTTCTATTTTAGATATGACGAGTGATCAAATATTAAAGACACTGCAAAAAAACCAAGGGCAAGCCAGTTATATTCCCGTAGTAATCAAGAAAAATATTACGGATAAAGAGTTGGCCATTATTGAAACGGAAAACTCTAAAATGCCTGGAGTCAGTGTCACGACTTTCATTTCGCGCGAATATGCAGAGAAAGAAATTGGCAGTCATTTGCTTGGTTATATTTCTGAAATTTCCCCCTCTCAACTACCGAAATATCGAAAGCGCGACAATATTAATTACAAGCTCGGTGACTTTATTGGACAAGCGGGAATTGAGGAACAACATGATCTCACTCTTCGTGGCGATGATGGCTACGAGTTTGTGGAAGTTGATGCGCGCGGAAGACTGAAGAAACATTTTAGAAATGAAAATCTGTTTGGGGAAATTGAAAACAAAATAGCTCGTCCTGGAAATAATATGCGGTTGACGATCGATCGCGATTTACAAGAAAGCGGTTACAAGTCACTCGAAGGTAAAGTCGGAAGTGCGGTTGCTCTCGACGTAAATACGGGAGAGATCTTGGCCATGGTTTCGCGACCAGCTTTTGATCCTTCACAATTTAGTCGAGGCTTAACTCCTGAGTACTGGTCGAGCTTAATTAATGATGATAAAAATCCGCTTCGCGACCGCACAATTCAAGAACATTATTCTCCTGGTTCAGTTTTTAAAACAATTACGGCCATCGCTGCCCTTGAAGAAGGAATTGTCGATGAAAACACAGAAGTCATTTGTAATGGTTCGTTTCGATTAGGTAGACGTGTTTTTCACTGCTGGAAAAAGAATGGCCATGGAAAAGTAAATCTCTCTAAATCCATTTCTGAATCCTGTGACGTTTACTATTACAAGATAGGTACTCAAATCGATATTGATGTTTTGGCAAAATATGCTTCTTCATTAGGTTTAGGAAAGAAATCGGGTGTTGCTCTCCCTCGAGAAACAACGGGGTTAATTCCAACCAAAGATTGGAAGAAGAAGCGCAACGGACAAGAATGGCATAAAGGGGAAACTCTATCGTGCGTGATTGGACAATCTTTTGTGTTAACCACTCCTATTCAGCTGGCCCAAGCGTATGCGACCATCGCCAATGGCGGAAAATTACTAAGACCCTATTTAGTGAAAGAAGTCTTTTCCAGCACAGGTGAATTAATCGACAAAGGTGAAATCGTTGAAGAGGATCACATAAAGTTTAAACCGCGGACGATGGAATTGGTTAAGAAAGGCTTGAGGGATGTTGTGAACTCGCCTTCTGGAACAGCGTGGTGGCATAAAGGACGCGGAATCAAGATGGCCGGAAAAACCGGAACATCACAAGTGATGAGTTTTTCGGCTGATAAGATTTATCAAAAATGTGAAGAAAAAGAATATAAGCATCGCCATCATGGTGTCTTCGCTGCTTATGCACCCTATGACGATCCTAAAATTGCAGTGGCCATTGTGGTTGAGCACGGATGCCATGGTTCTTCTGCGGCTGCTCCTGTGGCCGAAAGTATTATAACCACTTATATGAAAAAATATTATCCAGACATTTATGAAAAGAATATTCAACAAGAAAAGAATATTCGAATCGTAATACCTAAAAAGCCCATTGTTGAAGAAGAGGATACACCCGTTCTTCCTGTGGACTTAGAAGACAAACCGGAAGGGGAGTAATGAATGAACCGATCCGATCTTTTTGATGCGATTAAAAAATACGACTTTAGCTTTTTTGGAATATCAACGGCCATTTTTCTTATTGGTATTCTTAATCTTTACTCGGCAACCCATGCAACAACAGAAAGTAGTATCTATACGACCCAGCTCATGTGGTATTTGTTTTCATTAGTCGTAGGATTCATAGTGAGCTTGATTCAACCTAAAAACTTTTTTCGTTATGCCTATTTTGCCTATCTCACTTGTGTCGTTCTTTTGGCATTAGTTCTGGTTGTTGGTCAGAAAGGAATGGGAGCGCAACGCTGGATTCTTTTAGGACCTTTTCGATTACAGCCTTCTGAGCTGACAAAGATAGGTGCTGTCTTGGCGCTTTCTCGTTGGTTCTCTTTGCATGAGCCGGATAAAGAGATGAATCTCAAAGATTTAATTTTGCCTTTTATCATTGCCTTCATTCCTACGCTTTTAATCGTGGTTGAACCGGATCTTGGAACCGGACTTCTGGTTATTTTAATTTTCTTAGTGATGGCCTTTTATCGAAGACTCAATCTTAAAACGATTACCGTCATTGTCATTTTTGGAATCATCAGCGGTGGATTGATGTATCAATTTGGCCTTAAAGATTATCAAAAGAAACGCGTGATGACCTTTATTGATCCCAGTGCCGATGCCAAGGGCTCTGGCTATAATGCCATTCAATCAAAAATTGCCATTGGTTCCGGTCAATTTTTGGGCAAGGGGTTTAAAAAATCAACTCAAGCTTCATTAAACTATCTTCCTGAAAACCATACAGACTTTGCTTTCTCGGTTTTCAATGAAGAGCATGGATTTATCGGAGCACTCTTTCTGATCAGTCTCTATGTCATTTTATTCTGGCGTTATCTGTGGCTGTCTCAGTCCGTTTCCAAAATATTCGACTCCATTGCCGCCGTCGGTCTGATGGCGATATTCTTCTGGCATACTTTTGTAAATATGGGGATGGTGATGGGGCTGATGCCTGTCGTGGGGCTACCTCTTCCTTTCGTATCCTATGGGGGATCAGCCTTGCTGACATTCGGTATCTGCAACGGAATCGCGACATCGATGTCCAACTCGCGCAATCTTTTTTAATTCGGCATCAGTCTTGCTTTATATTCTGAAAAGGTCCTAAAAGAGGGGAATTTCATGGATATATTGTTTCGTTATTTGTCACTTGTCGTAAAAGTAGTCACTTCTGTTCTTCTTTGGGCAGGACTTATGGTTTCAGTGGCAAAGGCCGGTGATCGTTCATCAACTTTAAGCCATGTCTCTGATTCTCTCTGGACAATGGGGGTCGATAAACCCAATGTCGATCGCGCCATGAGTGACGAAGAAAGCGAAGAAGACTCCTCACTTGAAGCCAAAAAAGAGCTGCCAGAAGAGTTGGTTCGCGCTCTTAAACATCTGTAATTTCAAGATATTAGTACTAATTGCGAATTGTCCTGATATGGGATAGTCTTATTAGCATACTATGAAACGAATTTCCCAAATTGGCAGCCTCCTCAAAAGAATCTATCGCATCTATAGCGGTGAACTTCTTTTAATCCTTCAGAACAAAGGCTTCACTGATTTGCGCCCAAGCTTTCTTGAAGTGCTATTAGCGATTTGTGAAAAGGATGGGCCTTCTATCAAAGAAATTGGTCTTGCCTGCGGACTTAAAAAACAAACGATGACCAGCCATCTGAACGAACTTGAAAATCGGGGCTATATTTCAAGAACGATTAATCCCTATGATAAGCGCGAGCAAAATATTCACCTTACGGAATATGGGCAGCGTTTTAAATTTGCCTTGAATGAATCGATCAATCAATTAGAGCAAGAGTATTCGATGTTATTGGGAGAAGTCGAATTGGAAAGATTTGAACATTTGTTAACGAGTGTTCACACCAAAATGACAGCTAGTCAAAAAAATGAATTGCCACTAGAGCACTAAGGAATTGCGGGAAGTTCTTTTTTCTTAAGCCCCGGCCAGAACATATAGCCACCCGAAATATTATTCACGTTAAAATAACCTTTTTGAACCAAGATTTCACAGGCGCGAATTGAGCGTAGACCTTTCTCTGAAATAACCAATAAAGAAGCTGTATGGCTTGAGATTTCATGGCAACGATCTTTGAGTTCCTCTAGCGGGATATGAATAGCTCCTTCGAGCGGTTGCGAAGGAACATAATCTTTTTCAGTTACATCGAGAAGAATAAAATCGATATTAGGATTCTCAAAAATCTCAAAAGCTCTTTGTGGAGTAAGATCGTTGTATGGCTTTCCGTATAAGATCATAGCATCATCAATTTCTTGGCCATTTTTTACACGAATGAGATGGTTTCTTTGGAGGCTAATAGAAAAATCAATTTTTTCTTCAATGCGATTAATATTCTTCTCAATATTCGTAAGACGATTATTGATCATATCAAGCATTTGAAAAAAACGTAGTTCCATAGATATCCCCTCTGTAAATTATCTCTTTTGTCGGTTGAGATTAAAAGACAGGGTAAAAAGTACCAAAGTTAATTTGTCCGGTAGTCACAGTGGTTAGGAAACAACAGGTAAAGAAAGTTAATCCCTCATATATACCGTAGCTATATTCAATTCTGGTCGTGTCATAATATTTTTCTTCAGCGTTGACCTTGTCGATGTCATCTTGCAATTTAAAGATCCATTTAAGCCCGTAGATAAAAATGGGAATGATGATAATCGACAGTAGGATTTTAAGAACGACAAGAATGATGTATTCCTTGAGATTGAAAACTTCGTTCGAAATTCCTGAGACGATAATAATAGTGCAGCCCCAGAAAAAGCCGAGATAGGAAAAAGCACCGGCAGTGTTCTTTTGCACGAGAGAGGCGTTCAAGTTTATTTTTGAAAGTATCTTAAAGCTTTTTGTCGCAAATCCCATCATCACCATAACAAAGAGCCAAAGGAAAAACATAAAAAGCTGAGAATCCTGACTGATACTTAAAATCGATTTCATGAGATAGGCCATGGCCAGAGCATGAGTAAAACAGACGAGTGAATAGCTCATATTTTTTTTCTTTATAATTTCATCGTTATACTCAAAATCAAAAAGAACGATTCCCTCGATAATATAAACCGAGAGGAGATAAAAAACACAAGCCAGTATGGCCTTGAGAAAGAAATCAAACATGGCAAAGAAGAAGCCATCACTTAAGTGAAAATAAAATTCAGAGAAGATAATCCCAATTCCTAAGATTCGTGAAAAGAGATGGAGAGTATCCGCGGGATTCTTCGAAGGATAAAAACGCTTAAACAATTGTTGCCGAGATGTGGGATAAAATATCGTGTGCGCATATTTATAAACCAACAACATGAGGCACATAAAAAGAGTAAAGATAATTCTCAGAATAAGCTTATCAAGTAATTCGTTCATGAATTTCCTCTGCCAATCTTGAATTGATTGGGAAGCAGCCAGTATTTTTTAATGAAGTCTTTAAATCTTTTGGTCGAAAGATCATCACTATTTTTTGCTCTGTCTGGAAGGAGGTTTTCCTTCGTGACACTGCCATTTGTTCCAAATTCTTCATTGAGACCGTAAAAGATAGTTCCGTTATTGAGATAAATTTTGAGTTTTTCGTAGAATTCAAAATCTGGTCTAAAGTTACCCCAATAAAATTCTTGATAAAGTCTTCTATATGCTTTGTGAAACTGCCAGACTTTGCGACCTGAATCTTCATAGACCCAAGAACCGTAGGCAGGGTCACCAATGTACTGCGCGCCAGGAGGCAAGGGAAGAGTGCTGTATTCGGCATTGTCTTCTTTTCTTCTAAAGATCGTCATCCCAATATGGCTTATATTTTTTTCCCAGAACTGAGCGCTAGTTCTCACAACTACATCTTCTGAATAGGATTCAAAAGGGTTGATAATTTTAAGCTTTAAATAATAGGTCTTGATCAAAAATCCTGCCTGAATGGTGTCTGTTATAAGAACGGTGATCGGTGCACCTTTAAAATAGCCGGACAAAACCTGTTCATTTTGAATGTAATCTGCTTTTTGTTCAGAAGGAGCAAAACTCTTAGATAGCCCCAAATAGAGCATGATGAGCAGAATGTATAAAGAAAAGCGATTCATTGAAAATATTATCGCAAATCCCTAGGCACCTAACAAGAGCATTAACGCTGAATAAGAGAGAGGAGATGCTTTCTCTGAGCTTCGCTAAGTGATTCGAGATCGCAATGAAGTCTATTGACTTCATGGGACTTGGAAAACTTGGAAAAGAGGTCGGTAGCATCCGTAATATCGGTAAAAACGGGAGTTGGAGAGTCAAAGAGCTTCCGAACAACTTTCATCGGGAATTTCTCTTTGCTTTCTTCTTCAAGATAATACTTCGATAATCGCCCTCTTGAAGACCCTTTAATATATTCAATTTTTTCAGCTTCAAAATATTTTTGAATCTGATCGAGTTTTTTATGTTGGTCTTCATTGAACGACTCAAACACTTTTTTAGGGATTTTGTTTTTAACGATCGCTTGAGCGTAAGGATTCTTACTCATGCGCATGATTTTCATAAGGTAATGATCATCATGCTCAATATATTTTTCAATATCTGCTGGGATTTTATACTCTTCAGGTGAAGTTTTAAAATATTTATAGAGAAGCTGTTCCAGACAAACTGAACGGTAATGAAAGTAAACCATCACAAACATGTGGTAACGAGATAATAAAAAATCGTCAAAAGTGACAACCGCTCTTTCTGTGATTCCAAGATATGCATGATTATCGACAATACAAACTTCAAGATTGTCGATCATCCAATCCAGGTCATAGCCACCATAACTGACACCGCAGAAATAGCTATCTCTTAAAAGATAATCCATGCGATCGCAGTCGAGCTCAGAGGAAACGAGTTGATTGAGAATTGGGAAATAATTAATTCCTTCGACAGTGAAATAAGACTTATCTTGCGTTTTTCCAACAATAAGATCGGCAATGTGTCGACGATCAACTCCAAATTTTGATTCTACACCGGCAAAAGATTCAGCGAACGAGCTATCTGCGATAGACTTAATCGTATAATCTTCATGGGTTGCTTGGCGATCTTTCTTGATATCTTTCTCGGCCCTGAATTGAGCTGGGATTTGAAGCTCACTCACCATCGGCATAACTGATTCAGTAGAATGGCTCAAAGGAGCATGCCCAACGTCGTGGAGAAGGCAAGCTAACTTAAAAGTTTCTTTTAATCTTAGAAGATCTTGATTCTGAACTTTATTTTTAAAAAGTTTATTGAAGGCCCTTTCTCCAACTGACATTACGCCGATGGAGTGAATAAAGCGAGAGTGGGTTGCCCCTGGAAAAACATACTCAGAAAAACCAAGCTGCTTGATATTTCTTAGGCGTTGAAAAAAGTCATCTTTAATGATGTTCTCTTCTTCTTCTAAAATATGAATTGAACCGTGAACCGGATCTCTGATTTCCACTTGAGTCCTTTATTTTAATTTTTAGTCTTAAGATTTTGCTTATTATCCCTTAACCATTTTACGATGTCTCGCGATTCAAACATCGGTTTTCCATCAATGTAGAGGCAAGGGACTGTTCTTCTGCCAGTGTCTCGAACTAGTCGGTTGAGATCTTCTCTATTGGCCAAAATATCTTTTAATTCAACTTGAAGATTTAGCTCTTTAACAACTTCTAGAACAATTTGGCAAAAAGGGCATGAGTAATAGTAGTAAAGTTCTAACAATGGAGCTGACATTAGTCATCGGAGCCTGAATCTAAGCCGCGAGCATAGAGTTCGTCTTCATCAGATAAATCAGCTTCGTCTTCTTCATCTGGCTTATCAAAAGCATCACTGTATCCCCAGCCAAAACCATAGTCGCCCTCTTTTTCTTCTAGGGCCATAACTTCTTCTTCCTCTTCTTCTTCTTTTTCTTTCGCAGGAAGTGGTTCTGTTTCATACTCATCTTCGTCTTCAAACTCGTCCATCATACCCGGAGTCGTAAGTTCTCCGTCTTCGCCTTCGAGTTCTTCTTCACCTGCCACAACATCAATAACTTCATCTTCATCCAGTGATTCTTGATAAGTTTCAATTATTTTAGCGTCGAGTTGGTTTTTATGAGTTTTTCTATAGAGACGAATAGCCTCCTCACGAGAAAGCTTTTTGTCTTTCTTGTCTTGAGCTTTTTCGGCAGCCGTTTTCTTTGTTGCTGTTTTAGCAGCAACAACTTTCTTGGCCACTGGAGCTTTTTTAGGTGCTACTTTTTTTGTGACTTTTTTAGCAGGTGCTTTTTTCTTAGGAGCTGCTTTTTTAGCAACAACTTTCTTGGCCATTTTCTTGGCCGGTGCTTTTTTCTTTGGAGCAGCTTTTTTTGTCGCCTTTGGCTTCGATGCTGCTTTTTTTGCAACTTTTTTCTTGGCCACTTTCTTGGCCGCTTTTTTCGAAGTCGTCTTCTTGCTCACAATATACCCCCAGGCTTTATCTAACAAAGTTTTCATCTTTTTTACTCCCCATAGATTTTGTCGTCAATCAGGACTAAAAATCAATAGAGCTATATTCGGTCAAATCGTCCGGTAACAGTTTATTTTCAATATTCAATCCAGTTACGTCAGGTACTGTGGACTGATCATTTTCATGTAATAACCCTAAAGTCATGATTCCACTTCCCGTTACGGGTCTTATCAAAAAATCATTAACGGGAACAAATTTAGTAGAGTAAACATTACGCCTTGCAATACCTAAATCGACTCCAGATGGAGTGATCATCGTTCCGTTTGGTTCTGCACCTTGTCGCCTGCCGGGGCTATAGGCAGACATCAAAATATTGGGATCAAAAGGAGGTGTTTCTCCTTGGTTTAATCTCAAAAAGGAAGTCGTATAATAATTTTGGTATTCACCATTGGCACTTCTTTGTTCGTCTAAATAGGACTCCATATATTCTTTGATGGGTTTAATGCCACACTGTTCACCAACACCTTTAAAAAATTGATTAAACTGTTGGGCAAGACTGAGCTTTTGACATTGAGGATCGGTTGGTGCGCCGACTACATCAAGCGGTTCATTATAAATAGTTTTGGCCGCTTCGACGTAAGCATCTGGACTTTTAGCGCCAGCGGAATCAGCGATCATGGCGTCAGCTACGGCCTTCAATGAATCATTAAAAGTGGTGATCGCTGTTTCGTTATAGGTGAGATACTGAGTTACTTCGTTTTTAATCCCTTGGATTTCTCTATTGTGTGGGAAAAAAGTCCCAAACAGGGGAGCATAAATCATGTATTTGACTTCATTTGCTCTTGAAGATTGATTGATAAAGCTTGGGTTAGTATCAAAAGGATTATTACCAGCGGTGTTGGCATCTGCAAAACTGGGAATAAGATAATTGAGCGAATCATACTTGGTGGGAGCACGTGCTCTTTTTATCGAATCTTCCACTTGATCAGCTGACATCACGGCGTTATTCGTCCCCGATCCACTGTTTGCTTGGAGATTCCAAAACTGTTCGAATTGAATGCGATTAAAAAGTCCACGGTCTTCTTGATTTTGTTCGTAAGCCTCAGTCCAAGTATTGGCCTCTTTAAGAATTTCAACCGAACCTAATTTGTTGACTTCAAGATTGAGCTCAGTGCCATTTAAAAAATCATAATAAATATTAGGTACCGCAAATTTTGGTTTGTTAGATGATGTAGGTGAACCGCCAACCGCTTCAGAATCAGTTCTCACCCAAAATTCTTCTTCAATTGGAATAGGCAATCCAGGTTTAAAACCAGAAGTTAAATTGGGCTGTAAGCCAGAGAGATAAGAAGAAGAGAGAAGGTAATTCCCTTGGTTCCTCGGTTTAATCATGGTGGGATTTCGAGTCGGTTCATGTGCAAAAATCCGAGGGCCAATTCTTCCGCCAAATGGTTTTGCACCAGCATAGGCGGTTAACTCGATTCCGGTTTGATCTTTGAACGGAAACATGAGTCCCACAAATTTTGCTTTTCCTTTAACTGCATAATAAGTCATGACGTTTGGATTTTTAGTGAAGCCCATCAGGTAGGCAGGAATAGGAAGCGCTGTTTTAATAATGCCGCAATCGGCTTCGGACTTCGTCGCAGAGTTTTTAAAATCTGTCGTTTGCGAGAGAAACATGGAATAGAAATTAACTAGGTTGACGGGATAAGCGATCAAATCGAGATAGCGTTTATTAAAAAAGGAATCGCTGTCAGCATCAGTCGGAAGGAGGAAGCCACTCAAAGAATTTGGTTGGACTTGAAAATCAGAAGGGGAGAGTTCGTAGAGAGTAAATGAACAGGCCATATTGCTTTGAGCACCTTGAGCTCCATTACAATCTTGTTCATAGGCCCTTCCACCCAAATTTCTAAACCCCGAATAGAAAGCTTTTGAAACTCTTTCGACTTGAGGGCCAAATTGGTATCGATTTAGCAGGTCGATTACGGCATTCGGACATCCAACTGAAGGATCGGCGCAAATTCCATTCTTAACTGGAGGAAAGTTGACGATCGATTCTAAATTTCTCATTCGTATGCCAAGCTCAAAAGCCTGAGGCCAAGCACCTGGTCGAGAGGCACCGATTTGGGGAATGTCGGGAAAGAGATCACCTTTTCCATCTCCAAAGGCCCACATCATGGCCGTTCCGAAATTGAGATTGGTACGAGTTGAACAGTCATTCGCTTTTGTTTTTACGATGGCATTTAAAAATGATTCGTTCTCTTCAGAGATCCCAGAAATTCCTAAAGTTTCAAAACGAGGAAGACCAGGTACTGAAGCGATACCACAAATATTGTGAGGAGAACCAAAGTGAATACAAATGGAAGGGACATTATATTTATCAAAGACACTTGAATCAAAATAGGCACCGTCTGAAGCCTTGTAAAAAGTGTCGAGACGGAAATTCATTTTAGTTGCGCCACCAGAGAATTGAGCATCAAATTTTTGAGTCAGACCTTTTTGTCCAAGAACATAATACTTAAACATCCACTCTTTGTAGGTATTGCGAATTTCCCAATTGAGATAAGAAATATTCGAGAGCTGACGAGCTTGGACTGAAGCACCAGCGTAGGCTGAAGCATCCACTGCATTTTGCAAATTGATTTTGGCCTTAACGAAGAGTCCGACGTTCACGATAAAAGCCACGAAGGTTAAAATGAGCACCATCGAAAGCCCCAAAAAAATGGTGATTTGGCCGCCCTGATTTTGAATGATTTTCGTTCGAATTTTCTTCATGAATGAGTCAACAATTGGTCCCGATTTTGAGTGTCTTAATGCTACTGGTGCCATTTCTAAGCGTCAAACAATGAACTTAAATAACTGAGAACAGGGCTACGACATTTGGTATCAGATTTGTATGTATGACACTAACTGTCATGGGTCGGCCAGGCCGTGACAGGCGGAACGTAGCTTGATTCTGGCAGCCCTTCCAACTGAGCAAATTCACCGGCCGTAAGGCATTCAAGAGGTTAAGCTCATCTTCCTCCAGAGCTCGCGGGGGCTCTGGAGGCCTTTTTGCCTCTGGACGGGCAATCTTTCCCGTCTTAATTGTGACCGTAAAATAAGGCATAATAGATTAGAGACAGGAGGTCTCTCATCAATGAAAAACCTACAGAATAAATTGCGGCCACTTGAAACTCGGCCTTATCGCTATAAGAAACCAGCGACCGAATTTTTCTGTCCTTTGTGTCGTAGCCCGAGAGCTTTTGCCTCTAAACCACGACTAACAAAACGCCATTATCTTCAAATGTCGATCATTACAGTTGTCATTGCGGCGATGCTTTATCCTTTTATGAAATATGAAGGACTCTTTTGTATCTTTATCGTTTGGGCAGCTTTCGAGGCCGGTGTTCGCACTAATTTTCGCAAGGAGATACCCTGTCCGTATTGTGGATTTGATGCGTCGTGGTATAAGCGTGACGTAAAAGTAGCTCGTCGTTTGGTCAAAGAATTTTGGGAATTAAAGAATTCACCAGAACAAACTGATCAAAATGAGTTGCGTTAAGCGTTCAATATTTCACTTAAGATTTTTTAAATTCACCTCTTTTTAGTCATTTAAATCGATCCCCAAAATTAACCGTTTGCCTCTGTCGTGTTGGGAATGTTGAGATTTTCTTGCTTTAAAAAAAGAGGAGGACGATATATGGTGATTTAACACGAGACAGACAAATTCGTACCATCTACACACATGCACGTTCTGGAGGATTTTAATGAGCGTTAATAAAGTTATTATTGTCGGAAGACTAGGACAAGATCCTGAACTTAAGTACACACCATCTGGTTCAGCAGTATGTAACTTCTCAGTTGCAACTTCTGAAACTTGGGCCGATAAAAGCGGTCAAAAGCAAGAGCGCACTGAATGGCACAGAGTTGTTGTTTGGGGCAAGCTTGGTGAACTTTGTAATCAATACTTGGCAAAAGGTCGTCAAGCTTATGTTGAAGGAAGCCTTCGTACACGTTCTTGGGAAGACAAGAGTGGACAGAAGAAATTCACAACAGAAATCATGGCAAGTTCAGTTCAGTTCTTAGGAGCTGGAGCTGCACCTGGCGCACAACGTGATGCTGGTGGACCAACACAACAAAATAATGATGAAAGTATGTATGACAAGAATTATGAGGTCACTACGGATCAAAGCTTCACAGCTGATGATATCCCGTTTTAGGTCTCATGATACATTAATGGGTTTATAAATTCACACTTAAGACCCATTGACGTTCTCCGAGGGCCCGCATTTAGCCATGCGGGCCTTCTTTTTTTTAGCCAATGATTTCAACTTTTTTTTCTCTTAGTTCTTTTTCTAAAAGCTCAAAACAGCGACCATAACGATACCAAGGAATTCTCGGGTAGAGATGGTGGATCAAATGATAATTCTGACTCATCAGTAGTGGAGTAAGAACTTTGTAATTGATAATTTTCGTGTCGTAATACCTCTCCATCGATCGGTAAGGCTGATGGGGAAGCCAATCAAAAACAATTGCTAAAATCGCTAATGAAAAAAGTGCGGACAGTGGCCACAAAACAAGAGGCGCAACAGTTTTAAAATAAATTGAAATAAAAATGATTAAGGCAATCATCAAAAATTTTCTTAAGAGAGTCGCTGGCAATTCTTCTTTTATACGAGAAGTAGGATTGAAAATAGCGTTGCGATAATAATGAGGCATGATCGTAAATGCAGCCAATAGTATTCTGATAAAATTTGGCTGGGCCACCCAATAGTCAGGATCATTTTGGGGATGATTAGTATTGGAGTGATGACGAAGATGGAGAATTTTAAACATCATAAAAGGGACAAACAAAACCATGCCACTGATTTCTCCCACGATCTGATCAAGCCATTTATGTTTCGAAGAGCCAGCCACGTTGCCATGGGAAGCTTCGTGGAGCGGTGTAAAGATGAAATAGCCGATGAGAATATTAATAATAAAACTTTGAAAGAGTGAAGTGTGGCCATGAAAATAGGCCCAAATGTTCAAAGCATAAAATCCACATAACCCTAAGAAGAGGGAAATCGTCACAGGGGCGAGCGGCTTATCGTGAATCAATTCTTTCATTACTCACCTTGAAATTATTCTTAAGCATCGGTATTTTATCAAATATCTTGAGTAAATACAGGGACTTGTCTAGTTTTTTCGACTTTAATGAAATGCCGGCATTAAACCGATAAGTTACCGATAGGAGTAACAAGAATTAATGGATAAAACCAATCGCGAAAGCTTTTTTTCAATTTCTGATGAGGTCGTTCCAGAAAACGATGCTCTTCGATTTGATATTTATATTAATTCATCAAGCAATGAATCTCGTGATCGTTTCGTTAAAATTACAGCTTCAGGAACTTCGCTTACTCGCAATGAACTGACTGAAATGAAGCAAAAGTATCACCAGCTCTATGTTCCAGAAATTCAACGTGAACTCTATCTAAAGTCTCTAGTGAAATCTGATCAATTCACAGATGTTAAAAAAACAGAAGTCATCAAGGATTCCGCGATTAAACATCTCAATCGCTTGTTTGATAAAGACAAAGAATTTACCAATGAAGTTTTAGGTGAGGCGATTAAGGGCTGCCGCGATTCAGTTGAAAACATGATTGATGTGATTCAAGATTACGATGTTTCTGATGTTCAAAAACTTATTGCGAATTTAAGTTTTCATGACTTTTATACCTATGATCATTCCATTAACGTTGCGATGTATTCTATTGTGACCTATCGATCAATTAAGCCGAAAGCAAGTAAGAAAGAATTACTGGAAGCAGGTCTTGGTGGACTTCTTCACGATCTTGGAAAAATGAAGATTCCAACTCATATCATTAATAACCCGGGCAATTTATCAGACGAAGATTTTGAGCAAATTAAAAAGCATCCTGATTACGGGATGGAGCTTTTAAATGAGCACACATGCTGTCATATCGAAGGGATTGAATTTGATGCCATCAGAAGAGTTGTTCATGAACATCATGAAAACTTTAACGGATCAGGTTATCCGGCTAAAATAGAAGGCGAAGATATTCACCTAATGGCGCGAGTTACTGCCATTGCCGATTTCTTTGATGCTATTACAACCAAACGCTCTTATCACGAGGTTTTGACCACTGAAGATGCTCTCCAAGTTATGCAAAGATCAGTTGGGCGTAAAATCGATCCTAAGATTTTTGAAGTCTTCACGGTTCAAATTAAGGATCTGGTCTTAAAAGGTAAAACGAATCGTGAACTGGCCGATGATTTTGATCCTTGCCAGCCTCACAATGTCCTTCCTTTTAAGCAAGTCAAAGCTGAAGTTAAGCATTCCAATTTCTTAAAGAAAGACAAACAAGAATTTGGGAAAGTGATGACTGATGATGAGAAGAAAAAAAATAAAAAAGTTTCTTAAATATCCAAAGCCGAAATGAGTTGATCCACTTGATCTTGAGTATTGAAGAGGTGAAAACTAATTCGCAAATTGCCTTGGCGAACAGAGATATCGACGTTTCTAAATTTCAATTCCCGCTCTAATGTAATCGAATCCAGATCACGTGCTTTAAGCGCTAAAATATTTCCCATCGCCTCTCTTGGAGTGATGAGATGGTATTTATTCTTAGGATAGTTTTCTAAGAAATAATCTCTCAATTCGGCATTATGTTCAGCGATGTTTTCAAGTCCAATCTCATCGATAAGTTCGAGTCCTGCTTCAAGGCAAGAATTGGCCAGCATATTAGAAGCTTGTCCACGATCATAACAACGGGCCCCCGGAAGAGTTTCCGTCGTATAGTCGAGAAGATTGTAAACAACTCTTGAGTTTGGGCTTAAAATCCAATTGGCGTTTCGATGTTGGATCAATTCAATAGCGCGATCAGAGAAATAAGCGAAGGCGGTTCCGTAAGGGCCCAGCATCCATTTATAAGTTGAACAGGTGAGGACATCGATGGTGGAGAGTTCTTCTTGAGAAATAGGCATGCCACCTAAGGCTTGTGTTGAATCAACCACGAAGAGAATATTTCTTTCGCGACAGAGCTTACCAATACCCAAAATATCGACTTTTTTACCTGTATCGAAAGTCACCCATGAGATATCAAAAATCTTAGTTTCTTTAGGGAGATTTTTTTTCAGCCATTCAACAGAAGGCAAAATTTCATTACCGAGGTTAAGAAGTTGAAATTTACATGGAGTATTCTTCTCTGCAAGCATCCAAGGCAAAACATTAGAAGGGTAGTCCTTATCAACGGCACAAACGATATCTCCTTCTTTAAAAGGGTATCCATTGGCCACAACATTCACCACATCTGAAGATGAAGTTTGGTGAGAGATATTGTCTGGTGAACATCCCAGAATCTTAGCGATCAGGGTTCGCATGCGTTCTGAAATTCCCATCCACGTGTTGTAATCATAAAAAGAGGGATCGAGTTCTTTTTGTAGAGAGCGAGCAACTTTTTGTTTTGCAGAATAAGGAGAGGGACCAAAGTAGGCCGTATTAAAAAATGTCGTCCCTAAATGGTGATACTCTTTTCGAATGAGTTCTCTGAATTCAGGACGCATAATTGGACCTAATTATTTTTTTGCTTCCTCAGCAGGAGCCGCAGGAGCCGTTTCTTTTTGCTCTGTTGGTGCGGCAGTAGGAGCTACAGCATCAGAGTTAAGTGGCATAGAAACAGGAGCTTCAGAATCGAGCATTGATTTAGCACCATGCTGACTTTGAATTCTTGCAAGAAGAATTGAATTTCCAAGGAAGATAACAGACAAGAAAACTGTGATCTTACTGAGGATATTACCTTGTTGAGAAGATGAGAAAACAGTGTCAGTTGAACCCATAAGTCCAGCTTCAGCACCTTTACCAAATTGAAGAAGAACAACAACAATCAAAAGAACAGAAGTGATTGCTTGGAGAACCATCAATGAACTACTCATAACTTACCTAACCTCAACATTAATTTAGACAATATACTTACCAAACCGGGCCATCAATTGACAAGGATTGTTAACGACACAGTCCGTAAAAACTATCTGCTTTTAAACTGGCTCCGCCAACGAGGGCGCCATTGATATCTGGACACTTGAGCAGGCCTTCCACGTTGTCGGGCTTCACTGAGCCACCATAAAGGATGGAGAGCTCTTGTGCAGCGGGACAGCTGGTTTCCGTCAAAGTCTTTCTGATGAAAGCATGGACTTCCTGAGCTTGTTCTGGAGTGGCCACTTTTCCAGTGCCAATCGCCCAAACTGGTTCGTAGGCTATCGCTATATTTTTATAATCAGAGGCCGCTAACCCAGAGAGCCCTTCAATCACTTGCTTTTTAACGACGTCAAAAGTTTTATTGCCTTCTCTCTCAGCGAGACTCTCGCCAACGCAAAGAATGGCAAAAAGATTTTTCTCAAGTGATTTTTTCATCTTATGATTGATCGTTTGATCATTCTCACCAAAGATCGCTCTTCTTTCTGAGTGTCCCAAGATCACAAAGTGCGCCCCAATTTCTTTTAAAGACTGAGCAGCAACTTCACCTGTGAAAGCACCAAAATCAGTGGCAGCACAATTTTGCCCGCCAATCTTAACTTTTCCATCAGTACTCTTGGCAAGTTCCAGAGCGAGAGGAATATGAATGAACTGAGGAGCTATCCACGTTTCACCCGAATAATGTTTAATCTCGGGAGAAAGATTTTTAAAGAAGCTTTCAGTTTCAGCAATCGATTGATTCATTTTCCAATTGCCGACGATATATGTTTTAGGTTGAGACATTATTAAACTCCAAATTTTAATGCTTGAATTCCTGGGAGAGTGCCGTCTTCAATAAACTCTAAAGAGGCGCCGCCACCAGTAGAGACATGAGACATTTTTTCAGCAACTCCAGACTTGTTCACGGCACTTACTGAATCGCCACCACCAACGAGAGTGAAAGCACCTGGCAGTTCTGCTAAGGTATGGGCAATGCCCATTGTTCCTTTGGCAAAATCAGCATTCTCAAAAAGTCCCATCGGTCCATTCCAAAGAACTGTTTTAGCTCCATGAAGTTTTGAGCGATAAAGCTCAAGAGTTTTCGGTCCGATATCAAGACCCATTTTATCAGCAGGAATATTCTCTTCATTCAAGACTTCTGGTGCCCCTCCAAATTCGCTCGACACGATATGGTCGATTGGGAGAACAACTTTTGTTTTAGACGAGTGAGAGAGAATCTTTTTGGCCAAGGCAACATCTTCATCAGCACAAAGAGATTTTCCAACAGTTATTCCTTTCGCCTTAAGAAACGGGTAAGCCATGGCTCCACCAATCAGAAGGTGATTAACGTTGGTCAAAAGTCTTTCAATGATTTTAATTTTATCTGAAACTTTGGCGCCACCAACGATCGCAACAAATGGTTTTGCTGGATTCTCAACCACTTTTTCAAGAGCTTTGATTTCTCTTTTTAAGAGGAAACCTCCGGCATTTCTGTTTTTGAAAAAAGCATTGATTCCATAAGTTGAAGCATGCTTGCGGTGAGCAGTTCCAAAGGCATCGTTGATATAAATGTCAGCGTAGCTTGCAAGCTTACGACAAAAATCAGGGTCGTTGGCTTCTTCTTCAGCATGAAAGCGAAGATTTTGAAGCAATACAATTTTTGTCTCAGGTAAACTGAGCAAAGTTTTTATTCCAGCATCGGTACACGACTCAGTCAGGACAACATCTTGCTTTAATTTTTCGGCCAAATATTTAGCCACTGGTTCAAGCGAATACTTTGGATTGGGTTTTCCATCGGGACGGCCCAAGTGGCTCATGAGAATCAGTTTGCTGGCTCCATTTAAAAGAATGTATTCGATAGTTCCTAGAGCTTCATCAATTCTAGTCGTGTCGGTAATTCTTGTTGGATCATTTTTGTCCAAAGGAACATTAAAATCAAAACGAGCAATAACTTTTTTGTCGTTGAGTTCTAGTTCATCCACATATTTGAGGGCCATAGATGCTCCGAAAATTAAAGTTTGTTCGCTACCATTGTCGCTAGATCAAGAACTCTGTTTGAGAAGCCAACTTCGTTGTCATACCAAGAAGTTACTTTAACCATATCTCCGATCACGTTTGTGAGAGAAAGATCGATGCATGATGATTCTTTCATTCCCATATAATCAGAGCTTACAAGTTCTAATTCTTCAGTCTTGAGAATTCCCTTTAGGCCTTCTTTTGAAGCTTTAATCAGAGCTGAATTGATTTCTTCCTTTGTTGCTTTCTTGCTCAAGCGAACGTTGAGGTCAACAAATGAAACGTTTGGAGTTGGAACGCGAATCGAGAAACCATCGAGCTTGCCTTTGAGAGCTGGCATAACCAAACCAACGGCCTTAGCAGCACCTGTTGTGGTTGGGATCATTGAAAGGGCCGCGCCGCGAGCACGACGTAAATCTTCGTGCGAGCCGTCCATCAACAATTGATCAGCGGTATAAGAGTGAACTGTTGTCATAAAGCCCGCTTCGATTCCGAAGTTCTCGTGAAGAACCTTGGCCATGGGAGCGAGGCAATTTGTTGTACAGCTTGCGTTTGAAATAATGTGGTGTTTAGCATTGTCGTATTCGTTATTGTTAATTCCCATAACGAAAGTGCCATCGAGATCTTTTCCTGGAGCACACATGATCACTTTTTTAACAGTTCCATGCTTATGGCGTCCCAGACCTGCTTGATCTTTAAATCTCCCCGTCGCATCGATCACGATATCGACATTATCGGCACTCCATGGAATTTCACTTGGATCCATGATGGTATGAAATGAGATTTTTTTGCCATTCATTTTAAAGCCACCTTCTACAGATTCGACTTCAAATTTTGCTCTGCCATGGACTGAATCAAATCGAAGGAGGTGCAAGTATGTTTCTTTATCGCCAGGATTGTTGATGGCGACAATTTCAATATCGGAATTTGTGCGGTCAGCGAATTCTCTTAATAAAGTTCTGCCGATTCTTCCCATGCCATTAATACCAACTCTTGCCTTAGTCATAAGTCGCTTCCCCTCTTAAAATTTAGATATTTAGTTCATGTGTCATTTTTGGGGGGACTATGCCACATTCAGAACCCATTGAACAGTTCTGAAGGACTCGGAACATTGACAAAAATGCTCAACATAGAAAGTTTGACCTCATCTACTGTTTGACACGTTGCTCACGTAGAATAGGGGTATGAAAACGAGCCCCAATATGACTCATTACGCATCCAAAGCCGATTACCTGAATCGCCGCCAATTGCCTAAAGGTCTGGCGAAAACGGCTGAGTCTGCTTCGAATTTAGCTCCTAAAGATAATGTTGCGATTTCAGAAGAGGCGAAGGCCGCTTCGCAATTGAAGCCAGAAGGGGTGCCAGCGGAGCAACCAGAAGCCCCCGTTGAAGGCAAAAATATTAAAGAGAATGTGAAAGATTCTTTGAAAGGAAAAGGCAATGAAGTGAAAGAAGCTGGTGGGCATTTGCTCAAGCAGGCTGGTCAAGCGATAGGCCGCGCTTTGAGTTCTTCACCGTTGCCGTTGCCAACTCCATCAATCGTTGATCAAACAGCAAAGACTGAAGATATCCTTTCAAAGCCCAATATGATGAACGATCGACCGGGAGTTTTCTTTGTTACGGGATTTCATATCAATCCTTTTGATACAGATGAAATGGGATTGACCGGAATGTCTCGAGGAGTTCCTGGATCTCAAGTTTTCAAATGGAATCAAGAAGATAATATTCTCGATCAAATACGCAAGATACCTCCAGAGCGTCCTCTGATTTTAGTAGGGCATGGAATGGGTGGTGATACAGTTGTTAATATCGCCAACAAGCTCAATTCCGCGGACAATGGTTTTAGAAAAATAAATTTGATGGTGACTCTCGATTCAATAGGTTGGGATAACGATATCATTCCACAAAACGTCGCCAAAAATCTGAACTATATCAGTGATCAAGATATGTTTTTCAACGATGGTCCCAATATCGCTCGCAACAAAGAAACGAGTAGTGTCGTTAATGAGTTGAGAACTGAGAACCATAACGATCTTCAAGAGAGTCCAGAGATTCAATTTGAAATATTTCAAAATATAAATGAAGTCATGGCAATGGATAGAATGAAAACTTCAATTCAAAAAGCAAAAATTGCGATGATGAATTAGTTCTGAGTACATTTCTGATTTTGTAAATATTCTAATGTCCCCGTATCGAAATCAACTAACATACAACTTGAAGCTTGTTGATCTGCATCTTCTTTGACTAGCTTCCAAAGCTTATCGCACTCACTTTCGTGAAGCATAAAAAAGTTTGAAGATTGATCACTGGTTAAAGTCAGTCCATGGAGAAATGAATCACAATCGAGAACGACCTTTTTATAAACACTATTTTGAATGAGTTCAACCACGGCATCGCGATCAGTTGCTTTCCAGCCATTCACGTCAATAGGATTAACAACCTCATAACTTGCGGCCTGCACGTTGAGAGACATAATTAAAGCTACAAGTGTGTACTTCATGGTCATTTCCTTTAATAGGGATAATGACTCTTCGGTTTTAGGGCCCAGATCGTTAATGGGTTTTTGAATTTGCCAGAAGCAGGTTAGAATAGAAGTTAACTAGATGTTTTAAGGAAGAATATGAAAGCGATACTTGAGCAAATCAATCCTTTTCACCGGTCTTGCAAGGATGAAACGGCCCTTCTTTTATTGCTGACAATTTCAATGCTTTGTTTTGAGTACTTTGGTTGGCAAGGTCCTTATCATCGTCTTTTTCAAGATTCGAATTTTTATCGGTTCAGCTCAATGAATATGCGATACTTCCATGCTCAAATTTGGACGACATGTAGCTTTTATTTTTTGATGGTTTTCATTCCTGCTCTTATTTATCGATTCTCATTTTCAGAGAGGATTTGGTTGTTGGCCAAACCGGATTTCAAAGTTTTACCTCTTTATGGAATCCTCTACGCGGTCATGCTGCCAGTACTTATTTTCGTTGCTCGGGATCCGCAATTTTATAAATTCTATCCTCTTTATCGACCTGAAAATAGTTTGGATTGGTTGAAGTTTGAATTGATCTATCTGCCTCAATTTTTTGCGGTTGAATTCTTTTTTCGAGGACCCTTATTAGCTTTTTTTAATCGACTAAAGCCTGGATTTGGTCCGCTAATGATGGTTCTACCTTATGCTCTCATTCATATTCACAAACCTTTTCCTGAAGCTATCGGAAGCATTTTCGCCGGTCTGGTTCTTGCTCATCTTGCCCTCAAAGGAAAGAGCATTTGGCCGGGCGTTGTCTTGCATATGATGATCGCTGTCAGCATGGACTTTCTAGGATTGTGGAATTCAGGATTTTTTAATTAAAGAAAAGTCGCTCAGAATTTTCAAAACAAGTGGCAAGGACTTCTTCAACAGTAATCTGTTTTATCTCCGCAATTTTTTGCGCAATTAAAGGAAGATAATAGGGGCTGTTTTCAACTCCTCGATGAGGATGCGGGGTAAGAAAAGGAGCATCTGTTTCCAGCAAAATATTGGTCAATGGAGTTTCAGCAACCACATCGCGAACCTCATGGGCCGTTTTGAAAGTAATGATGCCATTGAAACCTAAATAGTATCCTTGCGAGACTGCCCAGCGAGCGAGTTCTGGTTTTGAAGTAAAACTATGAAGAACCCCGCGCTTATGAAGCTTGGGAGTCACTGATTTAAGAATTTCTAGCGTATCGTCTTCTGCTTCGCGAGTGTGAATAACCACCGGAAGATCGAGCTCGCAAGCAATGAGTAGCTGATCTTTAAAAGCTTGGCACTGGATATCGCGAGGGGAATTGTCGTAGTGATAATCGAGTCCAATTTCTCCAATGGCGACACAGCGATCATAACTCTTGGCCTCGCGGATCTCATTAAGCACTTCAGTGGTCACGAGTTTGGCATCATGGGGATGAATACCTTGCGTGAAATAAACTTCAGGAAATCGTTTCGAGAGATCGCGAACAACAGAAAGATTATCGGGATGAACCGCAATTGTGATAAAGCGCTGAACGTTATTGAGCTTCGCCCGCTGAAGAATCTCTTCCGCGGACGAAGCTTTTAAATAATCCAAATGGAAATGAGTCTCGATTATAGGCAATGGGGCAGGGGCTACAATCTTATTTGCCATCGTGTCTTCTGACAATTTCGTCGAGGATTGCCGTCAGATTCTTAAGAGGTAGAGCACCTTCAACTTTAATACCATTAATGAGTGAAGTTGGAGTTGATTTAATATTAAATGGATTTGAAAGGGCAATCAGATCCATGACCTTCTTTTTTGTCTCAGGGCTTTGATAACAATCGAGAACATTTTCAGACTTGGCATAATCGAGAAGCCATTTGTCGGAAAGATCATTTTGATTGGCAAAAATCTTATGCGAAACTTCAGGAAACTTTTCAGGCAAGCAAGCTGCTAGGTAAGAAGCTTTACAAGCGTACTGATGAAGAGGATTGGTCATATTAGGATTACAAGTGGGGTCTAACGGATAAAAAACATACTGAATATTGATTTTTCCAGCATAACGTTTCGCTACTTTCTCTAAAATCTCAGAAAGCATTTTACATGCCGGACATTGGAAATCAGAAAATTTTGTAATTTGAATAACGGCATCTGTAAATTTGGGAGTTGAACTTGCGACTCTATAAGCTGAGTCTTCAGCTGGTGCACCAAGATTGGGAAGTGAATCAAATTGACGAATAAGATCTGTAGCCAATTTGTCTTGATAATCGCGCTTCCCATCAACAACTTTCCACATTAAACCAGATGCGATGAGGACCACGACACTCATGATTGCCAAAGGTTTAATGACGAGCTTCGCTGGAACTTTCGTGTGATGCATGGAATACCAAGCAGCGGCCGAAGAAATATAATAAAGAGTACAAAAGGGACAGAGGCCGTGAAGAAAGAAAAGTGAGTATAAGAAAAGAACCACGCAACCAACAAGGTTTACTCTCAAAAGAAAGTGCAATGTAGAAGAAACTGATTCAGTTGGAAAGAAGTAACCAATAAGAAGCATAGATCCCATTACAAGACCGAAAAGGGAGATGGGGATTCCTGCAATATTTGAAAAAGGAGAGTAGGTCGTAATATCGCAATTAAAGAATGTATTAATATCACACAGAGTTGACGAGCCTAATCCCATCGGGAAAATAATCTCAAAATAGTGATTGGTGAGATAAATTGAAAAGGCAATCATACAGATAGAAGCCAAAACAAAGAGAATTTGAATATTCATGGATGCTGATTTGTAGAAAGATTGGTTGTTTGCTTTTTCCATAATGAAAGTCCTTATTAATTAATCTTTATGATATTCCAGTTCCTGTCTATTGTGCCATCTCTTCTGAAGCTTTTGAATTGTAAAGTGCAGCATGTGCAACTCTTTTCTATCTCTACGTGGCCAATATGATAAAAAGTTTTCAACTGGGTCTGAGCTATTTGAGTGAGATCGCAAAAGAGCTTATTCTCTCTTACTTGATAAAAATGTTCTTGCGGAAAATTGGTTTTAAATTCGGGCTGAACTTCAAAGCAACAGACTTTAATATGAGGCCCGATATAAGCCGATTGAGGTTGAAGATCATGAATGAGGGAATGATTCATGATTTGGTTGTGAAGTCCTCTCCAGCCTGCGTGAAGAAAGGCATATCCTTTTAATCCTTGAATGAGTATGGGAAGGCAATCTGCCGTTATAATAGCAGCTGGTTTCTGAAAAGTGCTTGGCAAGACCATTCCATCAGCTTCAAGCTCTTTTATACTTGCTTCTTGATAGGTCACGACATGCGGCCCGTGAACTTGTTTTAGTTTAACAACTTCAAACTCTGGTTTTTGATCGTAAGTCTCAAAACGCAAAGTTCCCAAATCTCTTTTAAGAAGAAGCGTCATGATTCTCCTCTCAAAACATCCAATAATTGTTGAAATTCAGGAGGCAGCGGGGATTCAAAATGCATAGGTTGTTGGGTCATGGGATGAATAAATCCCAAAACCTTTGCATGCAAATAGGGGTGCTCATAATTTCCAATCGCAACGGTCGCTGCTGCCCCCAAGATACGTTTGTCATCATTGGGATGACCATACAAAGGGTCATTGATGATAGGTGTTTTTAACAGCTCTTTTAAATGAACGCGAATTTGATGAGTGCGCCCTGTCTCTAATTTCATTTCGAGTAAACAGGCCTTGTGAAAAAGTTCGAGAACTTTATAATCTGTAATCGCCTGTTTTCCTCTTGTGAGCTGGGTTGTCATTTTTAAGCGATTCTGAGGATGGCGACCAATCATTGATTCAAGATGTCCTGCTGTCGCTTGAGGGCGATTAATCGCCAGTGCTTGATAGCGTCGTTCGAGATCGTGTTTGGAAAAGAGTCCAACTAAAAGCTCGTGGCATTTTTGATTTTTAGCAACGACCATGACTCCTGAAGTCCCTTTATCTAGGCGATGGACAATACCTGGCCGCTTTTGATCACCAACACCTTTGAGGTCTTTGCAATGATAAAGAATGGCGTTAACTAATGTTCCTCGATAGTTTCCAGGGGCAGGATGAGTCACCATGCCGGCCGGTTTGTTGACGAAGACCAAGTGCTCATCTTCATAGAGAATTTCAAGAGGAATATTTTCTGCTTCAGCTTCTGCTGGTAAGGGAGGAGGGATATTGACTTGAACAATGGTGCCTTCAGGTGGCATTTTCTTGAGTTCAAGCTTGATGTGAGGATTGGGAGAGTCACTATTAAGCTCAATCAAATCATTATCAAATAAGTTTTTTAGAAAATTGCGACTATACTCTTCAATTTTATGATTGAGATATTGATCTAATCTTTTGAAATCATCCCGATCTTTTTGGGTAATAGTGAATATTCTGGACTCTTCGCCCAGAGATTCTTCACTCATGATTTACTTTTCGCTCCTAAGCTTTTTCATACGATAAAGATAAGAAGTGGCGACCATATCAGGATTGAGCTTTAAGCATTTTGCGACTTGATAAACAAATCCTCTGACATAAGCTTCTGCTGGAAGCCGATCGAGATCTTCGGCTTCGATGTAGCGAATATAACTTTTTGAAATTTTTGTCATATCTGCGAGACGATCTACTTCGACATTTTTGTATTCACGGATTTTCTTTAAAAATTCACCGGTAAATTCAGTTGTGCTTTCTATTTCACGTTCAAAATCAGTATTTTCGTTATAATCGAGGCCAAATCTCTTCTTGGCGACAATTTTCGCCATTGAGTGTTCGCCTGTTGAGTCTTGAGCTTGATTGAGATGATGATCGCTATTATCTGCAGATGTGAGACCTGGAGAAGCGGCTCTCATTACTCGAGGCATTCCTTTGTTGAATCCTCTCACTTCGTCATATTGTCTTCTTTTATTAGGATCACTAAGAATGGAATAAGCCTCTTCGATGAGATCAAGAATTTGCTGACACTCTTCTTTTGTCATGAGCGAATAAAGTGCTAATGAATCTTGAGAGTAGGCGTTCTTAGCGCGAAGATAACCACGATATATTTCATCCTGATTGGCTTCGATGCCAACTTCTAAAACTTCATAATAGTTGCGACTTTCTTCCATCATTTTCTCCTCAAGTGATGTTTAGCAGTCTGTGGACGATGCGATCGAAATTATTAACCAGTCCAGAGTTCGGAAATTCCATGAGCAATGGTCTGCGTTTTTTTACACTTTGCCATACGGTGGCATCGTATTCGAGATATCCAACATAATCGAGATTAATCCCGAAATATTTTTTGCTAATAATCTTCATGGAAAAGCCGATGTCGATATCAGCTTGCGTTCTCACTTGGTTGATAATGAGTTTCGGACTGAGATTCGAAATTTCAGAGCGTAACTTGTGACCGATTTGAGGATTGATTTCAATCACTCTTTGAATGAGATCAGCAGGAGTAGAGTTCTGTGAAATTTTTGCATTCATGGCCTGATCAATAACTGGCCCCACTTCTAAAAGATCTTCTACCATTTTTAATTTTCTATAATAAACAGATTTAATAAATCGGTAGGTGTTTTCAATTGAAGTTGGCTCAGGCAGAGCAACCAAAATTCCGTTGTGAGCAGAGATAAAAAAGTCGAGAGTGTTAAAAGCAGTGCCGGCACCGAGATCAAGTAACACAAAATCAGCATCAAGCTCATCAAAGCTGGAGAGAATTTTTGCTTTTTGCATTTGGCGAAGATTGGCGATGCCCACATCATCCTGAGCACCAGAGATGATTTTGAGATTATCTATTTGAGTTGGAGTTAAAAGTTCATTGAGACTCTTCACTTTTTTACTGATGTAATCAGAGAGAGTTTTATCAGGAATAGGAACGCCAAGACAGGTGTGAAGATTGGCCCCACCAAGGTCCAAATCGATTGCTACTACTTTGTAACCCATAAGAGCTAAACAAATGGACAAGTTGGCCGTCACGAGGCTTTTGCCTACGCCGCCCTTACCACCGCCAATCGCCCAAACACGTACATTTGAACGGGAAGTAAAAAAACCCGCTGGAGAATCATTAAAAGTCATTTAACCAATGCCTTTGTCCACTAAATCAAGAACATCCTTGTTCCCAGTAATTATAGGTAAAAAGAAAAGGGGGTGTCAGCATATAAAGTGCGAAGATAACACCATTTTTTGCAACGCATGAGGAAAAAATCCCTATTCGAGTGACAATTCGATCAGGGCCTTTTATCGTAGCAAAAGAGTCTCTCTTGAACGACGGATGGCGTTATGGATTCAGTGAAAACACAATTAAAACTGAGAAGCGATCTCCACATAGTGAGAAAGCTTTGGCACATTTCTAGCGGTCTAGCTGGTCTAGGTGCTTATTATCTCTTAGGTTATGGGCCAAGAATCACAGCATACGCTTTGTTTGTCCTCGCCATTTCCAGCTTTCTTTTTGAGTTATTGCGAATGAAATTTGCGGTTCTTAATAACCATGTGGTCAAAGTTTTAGGCCCAATCATGCGCGAATGTGAGCGCAATTCATTTACCGGTCTGCCTTTCTACGCCTTGGGAGTGTCGAGCTCTTTGTTATTTTTTCCAGAAAAAATGGCGATCTTGAGTGTTCTCTTTCTCATCTTTGCTGATCCGATTGCTTCAACAGCTGGTATTCTTCATGGCAGAAAGCAGATCATAAAAGGGAAATCTCTCGAAGGCTTTTTGGCCAGTTTACTGGTGTGTACATTGATTACCTACACTTACTTTTTCAACACTTCGACCTCACCTGTTTATTTAGGCATCTTTTCTTTACTGGCCGGTTTGGTGGGAGCTTTATCAGAACTATGCTCAACTTATGTCGATGACAATCTGACCATTCCTCTCTTATCTGGAGCGGGTCTAACATTTTTAGCGATGATCATTCCTCTGAATTAGTGAGCGCAAGAAGCAATCTTCTCGATGTGTTCAAACTCTTTTATGGCCCTACCAACGAGTGCATCTTCATTCATGGGATAATGCCCAGGCAAAAGAGTATCGAGCATTTGAATGCGTTCAATCAGTGACATATTTTCTAATAATAATTGTCTAAGCTCTCTGTCCTGAATGAGAAACATGCAGACGTAATCGACAATATGTTTTGTATCGACAAGATTGTGATAGAAGCTGTCGCGCTCGAGTGAATCAGGAATAAAATCGAGAACCCATTGATCAAGAATTTTACTTAATCTTTCTATTTTTCCCTCGCTGTCGAAACTCTCATCCAAAGCAAAATCTTGAATGGCTTCGGCATCAAAGATCATATAAGGAATATTTTGTTTGATATCTTTAAGCCGTACGCGAGCAAGACCACGCACTAAGACTTTGAGAGAGCCATCGGGCAATTCTTCAATGATAATTGGTTTTCCCATAGTACAAATTTTATGGGGAACCCATCGAGCATCCTTGGTGTTGACTCCCACTGGTTCGGCCAAGGCAATCCCCAGATTGAGATTCTTCTCAATGCAATCATTGATCATACGACGATATATAGGTTCGACCACCAGTAGGGGCAATGCTGTGTTCGGATAGAACACAACGTTGGGAATAGGTAGTACTGGCAATCTGTATTTTCCGGCCATGGGCTATTTTAAAGCGGCTTTACCTGAATCCCTCCGACAAATCTTTTTTGTAGTAAAATTAAGTATTTAATCGAATTAACTTGAAAGTATTGAGGGGCTTCCCTAGACTAAAAGTGACAAGAAGTTGGGCCATTGAAGGCTTATGGGATTGAAATGTTACAACTGTCTGAATTTACTAAGCTTAAACCAAATCCGTCTTTTAAAATCTGGGGTGGAAGGCGCCTCTCACATTTAAGACAGGTTGCTTTGACTGGAACTGATCCGTTGGGGGAGACCTGGGAGGTTTCCATTCACCCAGACGGTACCTGTACTACTTTTCATGGTCATAAATTAAGCGACTATTTAAATTCAGAACAATTGCCTTACTTAGTAAAGTTTATCGATACTTCCGATAATCTCTCCATTCAAGTGCATCCCGCTGATGAGTACGCGCGCATTCACGAAAATCAATCTGGCAAAACTGAGTGTTGGTTGATTCTTGATGCGGCTCCGGGCGCAGGACTCTATTTGGGACTGAAAAAAGGTGTTACGCGAGATCAATTTCAAAAAGCGATTGAAGCTTCTGCTCAAGTTGATGAGCTTATGAATTTCTATCCGCTGAAGAAAGGACAATTCTTTTTTGTTCCTGCAGGTTCTCTTCATGCTATCGGAAAAGATGTTTTGATGTGTGAAGTTCAACAAAGTTCAGGAGTGACTTATAGAGTTTGGGATTGGAATCGTTTAGATGACAAAGGTCAAAGTCGTGAGCTTCATGTAAAGAAGGCCATGGATGTAGCGCAATTTGAAGCAAGCAAAAATGAGTTAAGTTATTTTCGTTACCAAGAAAACCTTTTTCAAATGAAAGGCCAGCTCAAGCTTGTAGACCATGCAGATTTTGAAATGTCACTGTGGAATGCTGATTCGAAAGAATCTTTAAGTTTGGTGGCCAAAAAGAGGGCCTTAAGTGTGATTTGTTTGGAAGGAGAGTTTCAAATAGGAAACGTCATTCTTAAAGCTTATGAATCAGGAATAAGTTTAAAAAATGAAGAAATACTTTCTCTTAAAGCAGGGAGATGTCTCATTGTTCAATAATCAAGGAGATCAGATGAGATACTATTTTGTTCTTTTAATAGCGGCTCATTTATTTCTATTCAGTTCTTGTGAAAAGAAATCCCAGTATTCAGTTAACAATGCCATTGCCAGTATTACTCCTCTCAATGTTGGAGCCGAAGATGCAGACGTGGTCCCATGGACCGTTGGTCTTTTAGGTAAACAAAAAGTCGCCAAAGGCGTAAAAATCAAAGTGAAGTTTCCTCAACTCGAGACCGATGATATTGAAGATCTGGTTAATAATAGAGGAGCTGACTCTTGGTTGATTCGCGTTCGCCGCCGAAATATGGGACGTTCAGAAGTACTCGGTTTTCTCTACGTACCGATTGTCCTTCCAGGCACTAAAGAATCAGGACAGATGCGAATTAAGCAAACGAAAGGAGGATTCTTTAGCGTCTACTACGCAGCTGCAGCGCTATCTTCGCGTTTTGAAAAATTTGATTGTCCTGCTTTTGATCATGATAAATGGATAGAAGAAATTAAAATTGAAAAAGAAAATGGTCCCGGCTCTGTCATTGCAACTTCTCCTAGTGAGATGGAAACGATTTCGGCGAGAGTCGAAGCTTTTAGTTATTCTCCGATTACCTTGAATGGGGGAAGATCCTTATCGGGTGAATACATTATTGATCTGGCACTTTACAATCAATCAGAGAAGCGAAAAATGTCGAATTATTTAGAATTGGAAGATCGGGTAATTGTATCGAATGAAGTTTCAGTTCCGCTTGAAGGTTGCACTGGCTTTAAAATTCCACCGAAGGAAGAAGAGAAAAGCCAGCCGTTTAAGTTTGGTCGCTAATTTATGATTGCTGACACGAAATCGGGTAAGTCATTTCATGACCTTCTTTTGAGCGAATCAAAATATAGTCATCAACTTCATTCATTTGCTTAAGATTCTCGATGTGAATGGTAAATTTCTTACCATCTACCATCATAAATTTTTCCATCCCAGAGTGTGAAAATTTTGTTCTCACTGCTTGGCCGTCGAGAGAAGCAACTTCTCTTTTAGCACCTTGGATATCGGGATCAACCCATACCATTTTGGCCTTCTCTATAACGACATTCTTCTCCATACGTGGGATCTCACAAGTGATAGATCCTTCTGAAGCTCTTGAAGATGTACTCATCAAGAATGAAGTAGCGAGGATAAACATAATGGTTTTCATAATTCTCTCCTTAATTTCTCTCAAGCTACTTAAAGCAAGGATGATGCCAGAAGAACCTGCTAAAGATCATAGCTAAACCCCTGTTTTTCCAATATTATGACCATCAGCCCCTGTTTAAAGTTTGGACACTGTTGTAAAAAGGACAGGCATAAGGAGAATTTTTATGAGTATTTGGAAAAAGATCTTAAGCCCTTTTTTGGCCGTCATTATAATGATGAATGGAACCTATGCAGATTCAACTCGTAGAAAAGTTGAAGATGTGAAGATTTTAGGGCGCTTTATCCATCTGCCCAAGAACGATTCACGTAATAAGCTTGGCCATGAATTCTATTTTGTCTTTGAATCAGATAAAGGTGAGGCTCTCGCTTATCCCGCAAAATTTCGCGAAAAAGACTTGGCCAATACCGTTCGCCAAAACTTAAACAAACAATTCTTTATCCGTGCTGTTCCAACTGATGAGAAAATGTATGTGGGTGAGCAACAACGCGAAGTTCGCATCTTCAATGTCATGGATGCTTCGGCCATTGATCTGGGAGCGATTGGAGCAGTTTCTTCAACCAACACTTCTCAAGTGACTTTTGGCAAAGCAGAGAGACCAGAAAAACCTACTTTCAGTGGTGTTAATGATACGGCCACTAATGCGATTATTTTTTCTGCAGGTGCGGCGCTATTAGGGTCAATGCTTTTAGGTAAGTAATGAAGTTTTTCAAGAAACTTAAAAAATTTTTAGAGGATGTTGCTCACGATGAGCGAATTCCAGAACGAGACAAGAAAGTTTTAATTGCTCTCATGGTTTTGTTGGTTTCACCATTTGATATTATTCCAGATTGGATTCCCGTTTTTGGTTTGATTGATGACTTTATAATCTTATGCATTATTAGTGACTACTTCTTTTCCATATTAGATTCACAAATACTTCTCAGTCATTATCCATGGAGTATGAAGAGTTTCGCCCATATGCGCAGAGTGGCCAAGGTGCTCGCCAACTTCGCTCCTGGTTTTATTAAAGATCGCATCTGGAAATATATCAAAGATCCTTACTCTTAAAGCCGAGTGAAGCGCTCGGGACTCATGGTGTCGTGGCTATTTTCCTTCACATTCCACCTTCAACTTTATTATGATCTTCATTTGAATTTATATTGAAGGATATCTATGCAAGTCGAATTGCCTCGTGAAAAAATTCAGTGCTCTAATTTCGTCAACGGAAAATGGGTTCAAGGTACTGGTGAAAAATTTTCAATCAAGAGTCCTTATCATGGTGAAGTGATTGGAGAGTCTTTTCAATCAACAGCGAGTGATGTTCAGAAGGCCGTCGACTTTGCTTCAAAGGCACAAGTTCTGTGGGCCCAAACACCAATTAAAGAAAGATCCAAAGTGATGTTTCAATTTCGCAATATTCTTATGCGAGATATTGATGCTATTTCTCATCTCAAAAGTGCGGAGTCTGGAAAAACCTTTGCGGAAGGAAAAGCCGGATTAATGAAAGGGATTGAAGTGCTTGAATACGCTTTATCTCTTCAGAACTTAGATCTTGGTGGCCGACTTGAAGTCTCGCGCGGTGTGAGTTGTGAATATAGACGTGAGCCCCTGGGAGTTGTCGCGAGCATTACTCCTTTTAATTTTCCTGCCATGGTTCCGATGTGGACAATTCCCATCGCTTTAACTTTAGGCAATGCTTATGTTTGGAAGCCATCAGATAAAACTCCTTTAACTTCAGTTAAAATTGCCAACGCTCTTCATGAAGCGGGATTACCAGAGGGACTATTGACGGTTCTTCAAGGCGGCCAAGAAACGGTGGAAGCGATTATCGATCATCCAAAAGTTCAGGCCGTTGGTTTTGTCGGTTCTACTAAAATTGCTAAAGCTGTTTACCAAAGAGGGACTCAGCTTGGAAAAAGAGTTCTCGCCTTAGGTGGTGCTAAAAATCATATTGTGCTTTTACCTGACGCGAACACCGAATTATCAGGAACGGGAATCAGTGATAGCTTTACCGGATGCGCAGGACAGAGATGTATGGCCGCTTCTGTTTTGCTCGCTGTAGGAGATTGCCAAGCCCATATCAATAAAATTGTGGAGCGTGCTTCAAGGATGAAACTTGGTACGGAAATGGGAGCGATTATAACCGCTGCTCAAGTTGAGTTTTTAAAAGCAGCAATTGATCGCGCTGAAAAGGCGGGAGTCAAAGTTCTCCTCGATGGAAGAAAAACTCCGGCACCAAAAGGAATGGAAAAAGGCAATTGGATTGGCCCTACTATTCTAGATTGTGTCACTAAAGGTTCTGAAGCGGCGACGCTTGAACTTTTTGGACCAGTACTCTCAATTATTCATTGTCCAGATATTTCATCGGCAATGGAAATTGAAAATTCAGTTCCTTACGGCAATGCCTGTTCAGTCTTCACTTCAAATGGTGCCCTCGCGGAAAGAGTAATCTCTTCTGCCAGTACAGGTATGGTGGGAGTGAATGTGGGAGTTCCCGTTCCTCGAGAGCCGTTCTCTTTCGGAGGCATCAATGCCTCGAAATTCGGACATGGAGATATTACTGGCCAGCACTCTCTCGATTTTTGGAGCAATCTGAAAAAAGTTACCGTGAAATGGGAAAAACAAAACGATAATAATTGGATGTCTTAATAGGAGCCTTGTATGACCGAATTTAAAAGAACCCCTCATATCATTCTCGCGTCTCACCCGACGCAAGTTTATAAAGAATCGCTTCCTATTCATTGGGGGGCAAAAACTCCGTTGGAAAGAGGGCCAGTAATTGCTTCAATCACAAACCCCAAAGCGAGAAATGCTATTGGCACACATAGTGGTAGTTATACTATTTATCGTGCTCTATCGATTGCATCAAAACAATTCTCTCCAGATCATAAACCCGATCTTCATAACACAGAAAGCACAACCAAGATGGAGCCGTGCGATTCTTGGTACGATCCCGATCGTTTAGTCTCAATTGACCCGTGGGGATTAGATGTCAATGTTCATTTTAAAGAGTTGATGGATAAAGGTTACGATATTCGGCCTACTATTGCTGTGACTCAAGCTCGTCTGAACATTCCAGAAATTCAAACTGCAATTCAAAAAGGTCGTTTGAAGCCCGATGGAAAAATTATCAGTGACACTGGTGATATCAAAATTACAAAGGTTGCATTCGAGCCAGTTTGGTATTTACCTGGCATCGCAAAACGTCTTGGCGTCGAAGAAGGTGAACTCAGAAAAGTAATGTTCCGTGAAACGGGAGGGACTTTTCCTGAATTAGTAACTCGTCCAGACCTCAAGATTTTCTTGCCACCAATTGGAAGCACTACTGTTTATATAATGGGAGATCCAAAAGATCTTAGAAAGACCAATGTCGAACTGACTTGTCGTGTTCACGATGAGTGTAACGGTTCAGATGTTTTTGGTTCTGATATCTGTACCTGTCGCCCTTATCTCATTTATGGGATTGAAGATGCCGCACGCACGGCCCAAAGAGGCGGTGTGGGAATTATCGCTTATTACCGCAAGGAAGGACGCGCTCTTGGCGAAGTGACAAAATTCTTAGTTTACAACGCTCGTAAGCGTCAAGAAGGCGGAGATTCAGCGGCCACTTATTTCCATCGCACTGAATGTGTTGCGGGAGTTGAAGATGCACGCTTTCAAGAATTGATGCCAGATATTCTGCATTTCTTTGGAATTAAGAAAATTCATAATCTTCATTCGATGAGTAATATGAAGTATAACGCTATCGTGGGAAGCGGAATTGAAGTTGTTAATAGAATTGAAATTCCACCAGAATTAATTCCTGCAGATGCTCAAGTGGAAATTGAAGCGAAAAAAGCGGCTGGATATTTTACTCCTGGCTCAATCAAACAAGACGATGATCTTAAAAAAGTACAAGGTCGCAAAATAGACGAATAGGCGGATTCAATGGCGTTATCAAAAGAGCTCGATTATCTTTTCTCTCCTGAATGCGTGCGCTTTCAGTCGAAAAAGATCTTTCATCGTATTGTGACGGGGAAAGGACATTTCACCTATCACGAAGAGAATTGGGGAGAGGTTGTCGATCTGGTTGAAAAGACCATCCTCGAGAACTATCCTGATCTCAATATTCCTTTTCACGCTCGCTACGTTCATTTTAAAGCGGGCAAGCGCGATCGCTTAAAAGAGAAAGAAGCTGTGCTCAATGCGCTTGATCCCATGGAAAGAGCAAGAACGCTTTTTGACCTCGTCATTACTTCTGTTCTCTTGGATGCTGGCGCAGGCCCTGATTGGAAATTTATCGAAGCTGACACCAAAGAATCATTCAATCGCTCAGAAGGTTTAGGCGTCGCTAGTTTCCATATGTTTTTTGATAAATATTTTTCCACTGAAGGAAAACTCGAAGCAAGTGCTGAAGGATTAAAAACTCTAACGGCGAAAAAATTAGAAGAAGCCTTTCAGGTCTCAGCAACGAATCCTTTAGTTGGAGTCGAGGGCAGACTGACTTTGCTTAAAAATCTCGGAACCGTCGTTTCTCAAAATAGCACTGTCTTTAAAAATTCTCGACCAGGGTTTATGGTTGATTATTTAATTGAAACTTATGGACGCAAAATTCCTGCTGAAAAAATGTTAAAGACTGTTCTGTTAAATCTTGGAGAGATCTGGCCGGGGAGACTCAGCCGAGAAGGCCATAATTTGGGCGATGTTTGGCAATATCCTCCCTTTGGCGATGTTGGAGAGTTGGACTCTCTCGTTCCTTTTCATAAACTTTCTCAATGGCTCACCTACAGTCTCATGCAACCTTTAATGGAAGCAGGTGTTGAGATTACTCATATTGATGAGATGACAGGGCTTCCAGAGTATCGCAATGGTGGACTCTTTCTTGATATGAAACTTATTGATTTAAAAGATCCTGAAGATTGGAAGAAACCTCATGCTCCAAATTCAGAGCTGATTATTGAATGGCGTGCATTAACCATATGCTTATTAGATGAATTGGCCTTGAAGCTGAGAGCAAAAATGAAGCTCGATCCTCAAAAATTTCCCTTAGTAAAAGTTTTGGAAGGCGGAAGCTGGTGGGCCGGAAGACGTGCCGCTAAGTTGCGCAGAGAAGATGGCGGACCTCCGCTTAATATTATTAGTGACGGTACAGTTTTTTAAATAGGAGCATTTCATGACAGGCAAACGTATTCACATCGATCATCCATTGTTGAGACATAAATTGGGATATCTTCGTGATAAAGATACACAATCAAATGAATTCAGAGAATTGATGAAAGAGATTTCTCGAATTCTGGCATATGAAGTCATGCGTGATTGGAAAGATTTTGATGTCGTAGATATTGAAACACCAATTGCTAAAACTAAAATTGAGAGAATCGTTAATCCTCCGATCGTGGTATCAATCTTGAGAGCTGGAAATGGTATGCTTGATGCCGTTCTCTCTATGATTCCATTCGCTCAAGTAGGATTCATAGGTATATATCGCGATAAGTTCATTCATAATACTGTCGAATATTATTTCAAGATGCCAAAGAACCTCAAAGACCGTCAGATCGTTCTTTGTGATCCTCTGCTCGCAACTGGTGACACATTGATTGCAGCGATTGATCGTCTCAAGAGTTACGAAGTAGGAAAAATCAAGGTGTTATCCGTACTCGCTTCGAGCTATGGACTTGATCGCATCCACCACTTCCACCCCGATGTTGACTTTTACTTCTTAAACGAAGAAAAAGACCTCAACGAAAAAGGGTACTTGGTTCCAGGGCTTGGAGATGCGGGCGATCGCCTCTTTCAAACTTTATAAGGATTTAAATGGCCGGTGTATATGTCTTAGGTGTTGCAGGTGGAAGTGGGTCAGGAAAGACTTATTTCGCGCGTGATCTTCAAAAGAGGTTAGGTGATGAACTCTGCTCCATTATTTATCAAGACAATTTCTACATCGATCAATCAAATAAATTCGACTTTGATGGAGGAAGTGTAAACTTTGACCACCCTTCATCGCTAGATTTTCCATTGCTCGCTCGTAAAATTAAGAAATTGAAGCAAGGACTTTCATGTGAAATTCCTATTTACGATTTTGCTACCCATGCGAGAAAAAAAGAAACTATTCACCAGCCACCGAAGAAAGTCATTCTGATTGATGGCATTCTTATTTTAGAACCTCGTATTGTCAGAGATGAGTTAGATGATTCGATTTTCTTTGATGCAGATGCTGAACTTCGTTTTTCTCGAAGATTAAAGCGTGACGTGGAAGAAAGAGGCCGTACTCCCGAAGGAGTACGGAATCAATTTGATAAACAAGTACAACCGATGCATGAAGAATTTGTTCAACCCTCAATGGTGCATGCCCGTTGGGTTGTGAAAGATCTAGGTCAATACGATTCAACTCTCACTGAGCTGGAATCGTATATTCGAGCGCAAATTAATTAGACTGGCATTTCAAATCAATGAAGGCCAATTCACCTAATTGCTGAGTTTGAACCGCAGCTTCACGGGCACCTCTAAAGAATGTGCGAGCTCTACCAAATAAAGAAGTGTCTTCTTCTTGATCAACTTTAGTTTCGATCACATGAACTTGTTCAGAGTAATTAATCTTTGGTTGGTTTCCAGTCATAACAGAAGAAATCTTAATACGATCGCGAAGTTTGTTATAGAGATTCTTATACTTCTCAACACATGTAGAAGCATCAGGCGTTTCTGTAAAATGACAAATTCCACGAGAAAGACCAATGTCAGTACTAATGGCCGATAGTGAAGCTGAGAATTCCCACTTATTAATTTGCTCACTATTATAGAGTTCTACGTTTTCACGAAGCTCAATATAACCGTCGCGATAAACGCGAATACATTCCGCATTGTCAAAGGCGTTGTTGGCCGCAAAAGCTTGGGCCGATAAAAGCACGAGAAAAGATAAAGCAAACTTCTTCATTAAAGACTCCTTGAAAGATTAATGAGCTTATCTTCGCTTAAAAAAACACTCTGATGGGGAGTTATGAAAAAAAAATAAGGGGTGTTGGAAACTTAAACAGTCTTTAAGTTGTTAATTTAACTCACTTAAGAACTCTAGAACTCGTTTTTTATTGGCACCGAGATCTGATTTTCCCACTCGTGAGGCGGATCTAAAGTGAAGTTCTTGAGACTCTGGCAGGTAGAGAAATTCAACGTCGTCAACAAACCCAAAGAGTTTAGATTGATGATTGAAATAAAGATAAGTCTCATTACTCTCAATAATCTTCAGACCCTTTTTTTCGGCAGACTCCTTAATCTTCGCAATTGGATTCACATCAGTTTTGAGCTTTTGCAATTCCGGGTCAGTGCTCTCAAAGCTGCTGACACAATTCATCAGATCGCGACAAGAATTCAACTTGCTTTCAGTAGTGACTCCGAGCTTAACCACCATTTTCTGGCTTTCTTGCCCAAATATAATCAGACGTATCAAGAATCCAATAAGAAGAGCTGAAATAACGATGAGAGTGATTTTCATTGAACTGTTTCCTTTTTACTTTCAATTATAAGCCATTCCTTAAGATCGAAAAGTTCTTTTTCGGTTAGCGCTTCTCGCTTGTTGGGAGGCATTTGCCCTTTGTCTGTGATGGTCAAGAGCTCTGAGCTTTCTGGATTCTTTAAATCAACATACTTACTCGCGAGTAACTTCATGCTGTCTTCCATATCGCCAAAGCCTCCTTTGGCATTGCCATTGGCATGACAGCGAAAACATTTATTCTCCATAATATTCTTGGCCAATAAAGTAGGGTCATTCGCCGGGTTTTCAAATTTTTCATTATAATCTTCTAATTTTTGGATCAAGGGATCGGTCCAAGCGAGGATCTTCTCCTCATCTGAATTAAAGATTCGTCTGTTGCGATAGACCAAACGATAGGATTTGAGAGGCATCGTGCGATCAATCACTTGATTGCGAATCGACTTTAAAAGAGATAATTGGGGAGGAGTCCCTTTTGCCTTGAGCGGGAAAGTGTCGACGAAATCAATGGCCTTTAGTCCTTCTTCTTGGTGTTTGTAGAGAGGATTTAATCTTGGCAAGATTCTGGCATAAAATTTCAATCTGGTATTTGTATCGTGGCAATCAAAGCATTTCTTCTGAAGAATAGGCTTGATCTCTTCGAAGCTGGCGTTAGCTTCTGCTACGATCTCTTCCATTGTTCTTCTTTTCTCTTCTTGGAAGGCCAATCTCTGCGCTTCTTCTCTTCTGGTGTTTTCAAGCTTCTGATTAGAGGCATTGATTTGTTCTTGTTTATAATCGCGAAAAATAAAACCGCTGCCACTTCCGAATGGAAGACAGCCCACCAAAGCTGGCAATAGGGCCAAAAGGCATAACAAGGTTTTACTCATGGAGCGCACTCTAGCACTCTTTGAGTTAGACAGCTATTTAGACAGACATTTTTACAGGGAAAGGGACTCATTTTTCAAAAAATCTCGAAGAGGATATCTGGCAACGAGATAAATTGAGAAAGCGACACCCACTAGAAAAACTCCTCCCATATAGCCAAAGAGAGCGAATGATTCTTTTGCAGCAGATCGCCCCATACTTGGGCCGTAAATACCGGCGAATAACCAGACGAAAGGGTAGAGAAAGCCACCGACGGCGACCATGTAGGAAGCTATTAAAACTTGAAGCTTAGGGGCTGAAAGCAAAGAGATGACCAAAAGAATTCCCAAGCTCATGGCAGCGATTCCAGTCGAATGAAAATGAAACCTTTGGTAGTAACGCCAATTCTTTTCCGATTCAGCCTTGATATAACTAGCTTTTTTCTCTTGCATCTCAGGAGCTGAACTCTGAGACATTTCGATGACCTTGGCATTTTCAAGTAATCCATTGGCAATTTGCTTCTTAAAAAGATCCTCATTCACTGCAAATAAAATGGCAATGAACACGCCAAGGAAAATACTAAAGAGTGTGATCAGAAAAGGTGCTTTTTGTTTCATGATTATGCTTCCTCTAAATTTAATTCTTTCTAAAATTAAAACTTCGATGCCACATGGAAAGTTGTTCTAAAAGAGATTTATTGTGAGCTATAAAAATATTCAACTTGCCATTTTTCATTCCCATTTTGAGGTCTGAAGTTTGATATGTCCATTGAAATTGCTTTCAGCTTGGCGACAAGTTTGCTGCTTATAGGCCTAGTTGATTCATTCTTTCTTCTTCGTACACGCTATCTTCTGCTGGGTAGCGAAGACCCGCGATCTTTTTTTCTTTGGCCAGTGCCCAAATAATTCCTTCTCCTGATGGCAAATTGTCAGGCTCTAAAGAAAAAAGAGGATCCCTAAGTGCTTCTTCTGCATCGATTAAGTTCCATCCTTTTTGCTTGAAAAATTGAATAAGGTCATTCAAAAAAAGTGCATTTAACAGATTGTGATGAATAAGCATTGTATGTTTTGGAGAGCGCCCTAAAACCTTTTGAGCAAGGCCATCGTAGTACTGTGCTCGATCCCACATATGTTGAAGATAAAAATCTTTATAACCTGCGATCTTAAAATTGGGGTTTTGCTTTAGCTTTGATTCAAGTCGCTCTGATATATACCAATCGGAAGCATCTATCGTCACATAGCCATGGCGATAGCCTTTGTCTCTTAATAACTCTCTTATTTTGTTTCTTTTTTCAACGGTATTGCCTGACTTTAAAAAGGGAAAACGAAACACTCTTGTGAAATGAGTTAAGTGCGAAATCTGAGGTTCAACTTTTAAAAAATCTTTAGCAAAGTCCTCAAAAGACAGGGCAGAGCTATGATAGTAGGGATGAGAATAGGTGTGATTGCCAATGAGATGCCTTTTTGCATCCCATCTCTTTAAGAGTTCAATTCCGTCTTGAGAATCAACTCTTTTTCCGCATACAAAGAGAGCGGCTTTGATTTTATTTTGATCGAGCTGTTTAAGAATTTTAAAATCTCTCTCAAGAGGCGTGAAAAGGGGAGTGTTATAAAGATTTGGATCATCCATCGTAATGCTAAAATCAGCGGCCCAAAGCGCGTGAGATATCCAAAAAAATATTAGAGATAGTTTAATCATTTATTTCCTCTTCATTTCTCTTTGAAATTGTGCCGGCGATCGCTCCTGCTTACGCCTGCATTTCTCGCATCCTGCTCGTCACCATCGCCCCTTTCGGGTCGCAGGACTAATTCAGTAAGTCCAGACTATCTATAAAAAAAGGAACCCTTCGGTTCTTTTTTTTTATAGATGGTCGGGCAACCGCAACGCTAAACGAACCGCTCCCCAACACTAGTTGTATCTCTGTTTTTATTACACCTTTTTTCAATACGCCAGCGGAAAATTACGGAATAATTAAGAAGCTTTACCTCGTTTTGGGCTTCTCTATATGAGGCAAATCGTGGCTGTAACCGACTCTGTGAAGATGGCCAATCATTTCGTCAAATCGCTAAACACTTAAACGATAAAAAAATTAAAAGTAAAAAAGGTGGGAAGTGGGACAAGTCCGTAGTAACAGCTATTGTCCGTCGTCAACAGGAGGAAGAAAAATGAAAGCAGTCGCAGAAATAGTAGCGGCCATTATTTTGCTGGTATCGGGAAGCTATATTGCTCCAAGCTTGATCAAAGAGTTCAAGGTTGAAACCATCAAAAAGTTGGATCAGGGGTTTAGTTCTGCTTTAATAAAAAAGGTCTCAACTAAAAATAAAGACTAATATTTTTGAAATTCGTGTGTTCCTCGATTGTATGATCGTTAACTGTTCATTTAACTTGCAGCAACAAAAAGGAGCTGCTAAAACTTTATTAAAAATTATCAATATCTAGAGGAAGCATGATTAGTATTAAGCAGCTTAATAAAAGTTATAAAGTTGGAGAAATCACTACAACCATCATCAAAGAACTTGATCTGAATGTTGATCAAGGGGAATTCATGGCGATTGTCGGGCCAAGTGGGAGTGGCAAAAGTACTTTGCTTAATTTAATTGGTTGCTTGGATCGACCAGATCAAGGACAAATTCTTATTGATGGGACAGACGTGACTAAGCTGACAAATAAGGAGAGCTCTCGCTTTCGAGCTGAACACTTGGGATTTATTTTCCAAGACTTTAACTTGATTGAGTCATTTACTGTATTTGAAAATATTGAATTCCCACTATCAACCATTTTAAAACAAAAAAATACGCGTGCGAAAGTTGAATCGATTTTGGATGCCATTGGAATGAGTGAGCAAATTGATAAATATCCGGATCAGCTTAGCGGGGGACAAAAGCAGAGAGTGGCCGTTGCAAGGGCCCTTGTGGTTGAGCCTCAGATTATTTTGGCCGATGAACCTACCGCTAATTTGGACAGTCTCTCAGCTCAAAAAGTTTTAGAGCTCATGAAAATGATGCAAAAGAAATTTAAGACGACATTTATTTTTTCAACTCATGATGAAAAAATTATGAGAGTTGCAGAAAGAATCGTCACGTTACAAGACGGAGCGATCGTCAAAGATACGAAGGAAATGAAATGAAAAGCTTAAAAATTGCATATCGAACCTTGCTAAGGTCGAAGAGAAGATCTGCATTAACGATCTCTTTAATTGCCGTGGGGGTGGCATTTGTCCTTTTGTTTGGTGCATTCTCAGGCAGTTTTAAATCATACATGGTGAGCCAAATTACCGATAGTATGCTTGGCCATGTTCAAATTCATCATCTCGGCTATGTTGAAAGTCTGGATAATATGCCGCTTGATAAAAACCTTAAAGAAGAACAATTGCAGGTGATTGAAAAAATCATTACTGAAAGTAAATCGATAGAAAATTATTCATATCGCTTGAAACTTTCTGCTCTTCTGAGCAATTACGAAAATTCAACAAATGTACGATTAAACGGCATTGAGCCAGAAAGTGAGCATAGGACTTTGCCTCTGCTCAAAAGTCGAATCTTGTCTGGAACTTCTGAAATCAAGGAAGGGGAAGTCGTGATCCCTGAAGTCGTCTCAAAAGGGATGAACCTCAAAGTGGGTGATCCCATTGTATTGGTGGCAACAAATCAGGCTGGCTCTATGAACGCGATCAATTTTAAAGTAGCCGGCGTTTTGGGTATCATTTCGGGACCTGGAGGAAGAGACGGTTATATTCATATCAATGATGCGAGGAAACTTTTGAGAATTAAGGGCAGAGAAGTAAATGAAATTGTTCTTAGACTCAAAAGATTAAGCGAACTGCATGCAACCGCTAAAAGTATCAAAGGAAATCCTGTGATTGCCCAAGATAAATTGGAAGTGCATACTTGGGAAAAGCTGAGTCCGTTTACAAGTATATCAGATATGTTGGATGTGATGAGTATTTCTGTTCAATTCATCTTGGTGTCCATTGTTCTCATTTCGATCCTCAATGTCATGATTATGAGTATCTATGAAAGGATCAAAGAAATCGGTACGCTTTCGGCCATTGGAACGCCTTCATCATTTATCGCTTCAACTTTTATCTTCGAGGGAATTATTTTGGGATTTGTTGGAACGATCGTTGGTGTCACGATTTCATCGCTTGTCGTTTTTGGCATTGGCGATATTAACTTTGCTTTTGGTCGACAAGAGGCGATTGTGCTAAGCCCTGTTCTTATGGGGGGAACCGTTGTCCTTGTGACTTTATTAGTCGTCGTCATTTCTGCATTGGCATCGCTATATCCCGCTTTAAAAGCGGCGCGAATGAATCCTGTTGAAGCATTGAGGAGTTAAGATGAAAGTCGTATTTCTAGTTTTTATATTTTTATCAAATGGTGTTCACGCCAAGACAAATCTCCTCGAGGATATTGATAAAAAGCTCCAGCCTGACTCATATGAGAGTTATCGCAAGCTCATTAATATTGAGCCTGATGGTACTAAAAAAGAATTTGTTTTGTACATGCTCAAGAAAGGTAAGGACAAAGTTGCATCTCTTTTTATGTCACCCGCAAGTGATAAGGGGAGAGCGACTTTGAGATTGGTCGACAATATGTGGCTCTATATTCCTGGTGTTGCGAAGCCTTTAAGAATATCCTCAATGCAAAGTGTAACGGGTGGTGTCTTTAATAACGCCGATATTATGAGACTCGATTTTTCAGAGGAGTATCAGATCGAGAAGCAGACAGAAGATAAAACTTATTATTTTCTTGAGCTGAAAGCAAAGAATGAAACAGTGACTTACGAAAAACTAAAAATGAAGGTTGAGAAGTCGAGTTTATTCCCAATCGAAATTGATTGCATTGCCAATGGTATTACTTTGAAAACAATTCGGTACTTAGATCCTAAAGATTTCGGAGATTTTAAACGCCCTTCTGTTTTGGAGACCACAAGTCAGCTTCAGAAAGGTTTCAAAAGTGTCATGATTTTTGCAAAAATGAAGAAGCGTGAATTCAAAGATGAAGTTTTCACGATGGAATACATGGGCAAATTAGGTGATATCAGACAGTGATTTACCTCTTTAATTTCGCACTCATTTTGTTCTCGTCAGTGGCATATTCAGGTGAATATGACGACCTTGGATTTGACGTTGAGTCCTTCGAAAAAAAAACTATCGAATTTAAAGGTTACGCTCGCATCGACTATACTTTTCTCGATACTTCGGTGAGAGATAAACAAACATCTTTGAATGAGTTCAATTTACAGACCGATATTGATAAATATGTTTTTGATATCCACAATGATTTATCGATCTATTACAAAACAGATAGCATAACCAAAGAGTCATCGTCTCATTTTGTTCTGAATTCCTTAACCCAGACTTTTGGAGAGGAACGTTTTTCACTTGAAGTGGGAAAGAAAGTTGAGCGTTGGGGGAAGGGCTATTCCTATAATTCTCTGGCCTTTTTTGAGCGACAAAAAGATCCCATTTTTCCAGAGCTCGCAAGAGAAGGATTTTGGATGGGAGAAGCTCAAATGACAAAATCGCTAGCGGATAGTGCTATAAAAAACTATACTTTGACGGTTTTGGGAGCACCAAGAACAAAAGATAACGATTACTTGTTTTCAGAAGGTGCGCAAAGCAATTACGGAGCAAAAATTTATCTTTTGATTTGGGATATTGATTTTGATTTAATCGTAGCAAAGGATAGTTACGGCACTGATCTTTCACTCAATCTTGTCGAAGGCCTTGAAGTTCACGGTGAATATGGAAAATTGCCAAATTCAGAGAGTTATCTTTTAGGATTTCGATATCAATCAATCATCGATACAACGATTGTCGGTGAGTACGTCGATACTCATCAAGATGGACGGTTTCACTATTTGAAAGTTACACAGAAAGAACCTTTCAATTGGGTTTATTCAAATGTTTATCTTCTCTATACCAAAAATACCGACGATGATTCGTATCGATCATTCTTAGGTGTCAATTACGATTTCAAAAATGGCTTAGTTCTCGACGGGTCATTACTCAAAAATACTCAAGGAAAGGGCATCAAAGCCTTGGTTCAATACTTCTTCTAACTATTTGTTTTCGCAGTCTATTTTGGGATTTGTATGAAAGATTTGAACCTTTTGGAAGCGGGGAGCGTCTACATGTGAAAGTTGGACGTTGGTTGGTTTTAATCAGAAATCAATATTCGGAGGTTCTTATGAAAAAGCTAGTTTTAGGTATGATCGCTCTTACTTTTCTCGCCAGTTGTAACCAATCAGGTGAACAAGGAATGGGAGGTGGAAAGGGAATGAAAAGCTCGATTTCTTTAACTGAGTTGAATTCAATACCTAATGCAGATTTAACAGATGCTCAGGAAGATGGACTTGTTTACATGCTTGAAGAAGAAAAAATGGCGAGAGATGTCTATCTCACTTTTAATAGTATGTATGGGCAGAAAGTTTTTAGTAATATTTCGGGATCAGAACAAAAGCACATGGACTCAGTTAATCAGCTCGTCATCAAATACAATTTAAATTTTAGTGTCAGTCCTCAAGTTGGCTATTTTTATAATAACGAGCTACAGACAACCTACAATCAGTTGATCGCTCGTGGCAGTACTTCGTTGAAGGCCGCTTTAGAAGTGGGGCGAGACATTGAGTTGATCGACATTGCCGATTTACAGAGAGAGCTACAAAATGTTCCCGCTGACCTCACTCTTGTCTATCAAAATTTGTTGAATGCGAGTTATAATCATCTCAGTGCATTTGAGAGAAATTTATCAAACTAGATTTTGGAGTGCGAGATATGAAATGGCTCTTGATAATTTTGTTAATGGCTTTTACCTTTTTAGCTCATTCTGAAGAGGTAAAAGTCCCGAAGGAGATCATTAATAAAGTTAAAGAGATCAAATCTGATTTTAATGAGAAGGCCAAGGAGTTGAAAAATCAGATTAAAGCACAGGTCCAAATAATGGATGAATTGTTAGCAAGCGATGCCACTGAGGAAAAGATCAATGAGGAATTTAAAAAACTCAAAGATTTAAGGGGGCGGCATCAAGATTTGAGATTCAATCACATCTTAATGATGAGGAAGATTCTCCCTCCAGAGCAGAGGCAATATCTCAAGATGATGAAGGGATCTCATAGTGAATTGCGTGGGCATACAGGGTATTGCTCAGATGGTGAATAAGAAAGAGTTTTTCAAACTTATTTATGACAGATACAACAAGCTAGTTCGCTCAGTTGTCTATTTTTATATTCATAATGAGCAATGTCACGATGTCACTCAGGAAGTTTTTGTTAAGGCCTGGGGTAAATTAGATTCATTGCAAAATCAGGAAAAAGTTAAGGCTTGGTTGATGAAGATAACAATGAATAGCATCTATGATTTTTATCGAAAGAAGGGGCGCTTGAAAGAAGATTTTTTAGCAGAAGAGGCCCAAGAACTTGAAGCGAGCAATAAAGAGATAAAGCAATTAGAAGATAAAGATGCTGTTGCTCAACTGTTGATGAAGGTTAGTGAAAAACATCGAAACGTTATTGTGCTTTATTATCTTCACGACTTTTCGATTGCCGAAATCGCAGAAAGTTTGGATGAGAGTGAAGGAACAGTGAAATCGCAATTGCATTACGCCAAAGAGGAACTTCAACAATTAATGAAAAAAATGGAGATTGTTTTATGAAAGATGAAAAAGAAGAAGCATTGACTCGCTTTCTCAAAAAATCGATCGACGCAGTTCCATCAGCTCCACATAGCGAATTCGACATGATTCAAAGTGCGATCTCGGCCAAAGAGGAAAGGAAAAGCTTTTGGGATTATTTTCGCTTTCCTACTTTAGTCCCAGTTGCAGTCACTTCCATGGCCCTAGCTACGGTGATTGCTTTGGTGATTCATTCTCAGAACAAAACGGTCACGATGACTTCTCAGGAATATATTGAGTTTCTTTTTTTAAATGATGAGGGCGTTTCAGATCGCGCTGTTGGAGCTGACTGGCTTTAATTAGGTTACGTCAGTTTATCACACAGAACTCATTTTTTTTCAATTTTGGAAGTCTACTTAAGATGGTTCGATACCCCGTCTGCACCATCAAGTGAAATGTCAAACGAACCAAATTTAAAATGCTGTAAAATCGAGTGATTAGATAATTGGGGTGGTCGAGGGTTCGTGAAATTTAAATGGTCGGGAAGTCTGCCGATCTCCAACCTATTGTAACTGTTAAACTTTGATCTCGCGTTGACACCAATTGACACCAGTATTTTCACGCTATATTCATCTATTTCCGAAAGTAACATGAACGACCTCACCTTTCTTTTTCTCTGGCAAAGCGTAACCCAACTTCTCAGTTGCGCCTTTAATACCAACTCCCGCCAATCTTAGGTACTTGTCCGTTGTAGACATTTTGCTATGTCCCACAATTGACATGACCTGAACCAAGGGAACGCCTTGGGCCAAAAGGTTCGTAATAAAGGTGGCCCTCAGATCGTGGAACTTAACTTCTGTTATCCCGATCCCCCTACAGAAATCTTTAAGCACATCGGCCTGCTCTCCAGATTTCCACTCTCGTAACCTGGGAAGAACGTAGTCGTTATGCGTAACATTTCCCTTTTTTACCCCATCCAATAAGGTGTCCTTAAAGCCACCTCCACTTTCTAGTTTCCACACGCTCAAGAATTTTTTAGATTCCAGTGAAAGCGGAACCACTCGAAAGCGGTTAGATTTCGTGGGGTGCAGGCCATCTTTTGAAGTCCATTGTCTTTTTACAGAAATAATACCTGCTTCAAAGTCAATATCGCTCCAACGGATAGCATACATTTCGCCAGACCTCATTCCTGTTAATAGAGCAAATGTCCAAACAGTAAAAAAACGATGGTTACAATTATTTGATTCAGTTAGAAGTATTTCTGCTTCATTAGCATTTAAAACTAACTGTTCAGGTGCCGGAACTTTTACCTTAATCCCTGCGGCAGGATTTCTTGGTATAATTCCTTCTTCAACCGCCAACTCAAAGATGCGATGCAATTTTTTAAAAGCTTGCTTTCGCATATTTGCAGTTGCTTCGTCCATCGTCTCATAAATAAGTTCATGGACATGAGCTTTGGTAAAATCAGTTAAGAGTTTCTTATTCCACTCATCTGACAACCATTGCTTAACAGCACCATCATAACCGATCACCGTTGATTCCTTGAGTTCCAATCGCATTCGATTTAAGCACTCACTATGCCAGTCCGAAAAATTAAAAGGAACTTCTTCGCCTGCAATCCGCCTAATCTCTTCTCTAAGATCGAGTTCAACACTCCTTGCCTTTGTGATTGACGTGATTCCGGCCTTGCGTCTGCAAACTTGTTTGCCGTTATCACCTCGTCCCTTAACTCGAACTTCATAGTATTTTTTTCCATCTTTAGAATACGGATTAATACTCATACTTGACCTCCATTTAAAATGAAGGTCTTGAGGTCTTTATTTCTAAATCTCAGCCTATTACCAAGTTTGTATGCCTTTATTTTTCCACGACAAACCCAAATGCGTAGAGCATTGGGAGTAATGGAAAGGTAATCAGCGGCCTCCTTGGTAGAAAGCCATTCATCTATTATTCGATTGTCAAAGAGCAACGTCTGGTTAGACCTACAATCATCTGTAGGTTTGCCAGACTCAATATCAGAGTCAAACATAACATTTATCCTTGGTTTTTGCAGGCTGGAAATGCCCAAAATTTGAGTTTTGAGGTGGGAAAAATTGAAGTAAAATTGAATGGTTACAAAGACTCTGGACGAGTCTCATTTGCCGTGCCCTCGATGGCACTTTTTTGATCACTTAGAAGACGGCCCAAGTATTCATCCTTGGAAATTTGCCCATGGGTTTTGCAGTATTCTTGGTAGGAGATTTCAAGTTTGTCGGTGTTTGAGAGTGTTGCATCTCTGATCTCTTCAAGGTGTTTGTCTTCCAACAATGAGAGAGACTTCAAGATAAGATCATCAACTCGTACTTTTCTACCGAATGACTTCTTATCCAGCTTTTGGATCATGCTTTTGAGAGTCTTGGCAGTAGCTTTAAAAACTCGAATGGGAGTGGTGTTTGTTTTTTTTATTTGTTTTTTAGGTGGATTGGGTTTTGATAGTTCCATAGTAAGAACTCCTTGAGAAAGGTGGGAATAATTGAAAGTGGATGAGGGGGAATAGAGAGAAGAGAAAACACTCAAAAGTAGAAGCGCACTCCAAGAGATTGATTGAAAATTTCCTGCTGGGTTTTGAAGTTCTTGTTCATACTAAAGAAGAGAAGATCGAGAGAAACGTCTCTGGCCAAAAACATATTCATGCCAAGACTTCCACCGGCGATAAAAGTAAAATCTGCTTCCTTTGATGTTGGAGTTAAAATCTTGGCGTATCCGATATTAGGCCCAAGATAGAAAGAAATAGGGAATCTGGAATTTTCTCCCGTGACAAGAAAATGTCGGCGAAAAAAGGCAAGCGGCATGAGGGTGACGACTTCACTTATCACTTTATTGTTTGCGTTTTCTTCCCAGTTGATATTGTAACTGAGAGTGATGCCGTATTTGTTAGTTTCGTCGGATAAGATACTGCCAGTCATGGAAAGGCCAAGGTCAAGCGTCTCATCATCTGAAAAAGTATTTTGTCCGTTAAGGTGATAACTCCCTCCAAGAGTATATTCAGAGGCAGCAAAGCTTTTTGGGTTCAGGCAAAATAAAAACAAAGATATAGTGATAGAAGTGAAAAAAATATTTTTCATAAAAAGTTCTCCGATTATTTCTTAATGAGTTAAGGTGAAGTTTTTTTGGTCAGGCCGTCTTCTTACAAGATTCGTGTCTTAAAATGGCCCTCCCGATGAGTTCGGGAATTTGTGGAATGACGGTGTTACCGAGTTGTTTTATTCGCCGATTATTAGCTTGGACCAGTTTTTTGGGTAGCCCATCAACCACTCGACAAACTGAGGGTTCAATCTTCCAGTGAGAGTTGAGTCTTTCAAGATGGCTTTGCCAATGTCCCGATCTCTCAATCTCGCGAAGCTTCTGGGAGAAGATTTCTTGAGCTGTTCGATCTGTTGGAAAAGTCGTTTTTTTGCCTTCATCCAATCTCTCAGTCCCATTTTGAAATAGCTGCATAAGAAAATAACGGTCAACAATGGTGGTCGGTTTCGATGCAGTCCTGTTGGATTTGCCGAGGTCGAATCGTGTGTGAGAGGGGTAGGCAAGAATCCAGATTCTCTCCCTTCTGTGTGGGCAGGAATCAAAGAGGGAAGCTGGTAGTATGTGCCATTCACAGTCATACCCGATCTTCCACAAATCTTTGAGGATTTGGGCAAGTCCGCGAGAGCGAAGGTTGGCGACATTTTCAATGATGGCGTATTTGGGTTTAAGTTCACTAATGAGTCGTTTTGCTTCAATCCATAGTCCACTTTTTTCTCCTTTAAGCCCCTTGCCTTTGATGTTTGCATTGCTTACGTCTTGGCAAGGAAAGCCCGCTGTGATGATGTCAATTTTTGAAATTCCCTGACCCATGAGAATTTCCTTGGTAAGGGTTCTTACGTCCGAAAATATAGGAACCTGGGGCCAGTGTTTTTTTATAACTTGCTGGCAAGTCTGATCCTGTTCGCAAAATGTGACAGTCTTCATTCCCACTCGATCAAGCCCCAGTGAAAATCCTCCAATTCCCGAAAAAAGATCAAGAACAGTAAAATTCACCGGACACCTCCCACAGAGCACGAGTTGTTGTCTTCAAAGTCAGCTATGTAAAGTTGGATCAATTCGTTTTGAGAGATGATGTTTTCGGTATTGAACTGCTTAAAGATCCCGGCTTTTTTCCAATGCCTGAAGTAATCATTGATGGCGGTTTTTGAGCCGTATTCGGCGGGAACGGCTTTCCACGGAAGTTTATTTATTTTAACGTAGAGAATTCCTTCAAAAACTTTTTTAAGTTCCAGCCTTGGGCGGCCTCCTTTGTTTGATGGTTTGTACTTTGGTAGAATTGAAGATAGACGAGTCCATTGCTCGTCTGTAAGAGTGATGTGTTGCATGTGAATGTCCTTGGAATTTTAGATAAATAAAAGAAGGGATTCGGATTTTCTCGTCCGAAAACTAGAAATATTTGAATTAAGAAGGGAGTAAGTTAGCGGTAGAGGTGACGCTTGATATAGGCAAGAGAATTGATGCAACTTTTGAAGGTGTTGGGATCAAGATTGGTATAAAGATCATCAAAGTGAATTCCCCCATAGGTTCCCCAAATATCCATGGCAATAAGAAGAAGGGTTTGCTCACCTGAGCTAAAGCATTTCATTTCTTTTTTGAGCGTTTCGGGCGAGGATGCTAATTGTGATTTCCTTGGGTGAAACAGAAAGTGAATAAACCTTTCGTCATCGTCCAGAAGAATTGATATGGCCTTGAGTCGTTTGAGATCGTCGTTTGATGGTTCTTTCCATTTGAGCATGAACTTCTCCTATGTAATGAGTGGTTTCTATCCGAATATGTAAAGCTAGTTGATTTCCAGCTTGCTACTTAATCGCGATACAGGCACGGGATGCCCCCAGCCACAATTGGCACAAACTGGCTTATGGTGTTTAAGCAAGCACCAAACGGCAAACGGTGTCCAAAAGATGAGCCAGGGGGGGGACCAGAAAAAATGGGAAAATGCCAAAAAAGCAAAGCCACTTCTCGATAGTTTTTGGTTTTTTATTGGGAGTTTCCCGGTGCCCGCATTGGGCACAATTGTGTATTTCGTTGAAATTCATATCTACCCCCTATTCGTTTTTCTGATCTACCAATTCGACAAGCGCTTTAACTTCCTTTTCGAGTTTATTGATTGCCAGAAGAAGGTTTTTCCACGTTTCGGGAAGTTCATCGTCATAGGCTTCGATGTTGATGGTTCGTCTTGTTTGAACTTCAAAGATAAGGTCTTGCAACTTTTTGAGTTTCTTATCTATTTTTACAAGATTGTTTTCCCTTGCTTCTTTTCTTAGTCGTGAATTTAAAGGAAAGTCTTGCAAAGTTAAATAATGGTTTCGCTTTTCAAGCCAAAATGTTGCTTGATCCTTAGTTAAGTCAAACTCGTTGACGAAAAGATCAATCAGTTCATCATCAGAAGAGTTTTCATTATTGGAGAGAGCATCTTCCACAGCTTCTTTTTGAAATGCTGTAAGTTTTTTTACAGATTTACAATTTTTATTTTTCATTTATTCCTCTTTTTTTCATGTTCCATAACTTATTATGTGCTTTAACCAATTTGTCACTTTTGTCTTAAGAAGATTTTTTTATTTCTGAGATCGCATCATAAGGAGCGCGCCAAGTGAAAGTAGAAATTCCCAGCCAGTTACCTATGGTGATACTTTTTTGATTGGAGCGAACAACGGGATACCAACTGCCTCTATATTTTACGAGATCGTCTTTATCGACCGTCTGGGGTGAGGGAATGATTTTTCCATCCTCTTTTTGTTGTTCTATAATTTGATTGCGCTGGCACTTATAGTAGGAGAGCTTTTCTTCAAGCTCTTTCACTCTTGACTCAAAATCTGGATAACCGTTTTTTCCGTATTTAAAGACTTTCTTTAATTGTCTTTCATTTTCAACAATTTTGTTATGAAGATAACCAAGATCAATTTTTTGTTTATCCAGTTTGTACTTGATGCCGGCAGCTCGGTCCTGATAATAATTGGCCTTTTTGTTTTCCTCGATTCCTTTTCTCATATTTGTATCAATTCGTTCAAGATCGCGTCGGTGACGTTTCTCCGAGTGATGGCCAACTAATATAGGTTGCCCCATAGGAATAAGGTCAGAGACTTGGCTTGCGGCATTAAAGCGCATTTCTGATCTTTTGCTGGAGCTGTCCGAATAATTCTCAAAGCGCTCTGCGCGTTTTTCGGCTCTCTCTTCTTTTTTCTCTTGCTGTCCAGTAAAGCTAAGCCTTCCCCCTTCTTTGATTGCCTTAGCAATCTCTATAGTCAGGTCGCCTTCCCAAAAGGAAAACATGCCTCTATACCTACGCCGTGAGCAACCAAGGTCGTGCAGAATATCCTCAAGCCCATTTGTCCGTCCGAATACTTGCCACACCTTGCGCGGACTTTTCCAGGCCTTTTTAGGTGTAGTCATGGTTTGCTCAACCTTTACACCTTCCTTTTCTAAAACTTCCCTGGCCTCTTCAAATGTTAGTTCTTTGCTTTTTTGTTTGGTTGTTTTCGGCCCGGCGGTTTCAGCTTTTAAAATTGGGCCAGCTTCCTTTTTTTCTTTTTTAGGTTTCTCAATAATAGGGATAAACTCGTTAGAATCAAAAGAATGACAGCAAATCGTCACTGCTCCGTTCCCGTTTTTATTTGTCCACCAACCTGAAGGGTCTTCAACAATTTTACGAGCAAAATTGATAGGGTCTGAAATCTCACCCTCTCCAAAATCTTGACCGGTATCATCAAGATGGCGATACTTACAGCGAAGCCCCTTACACTGTCCGTTTACTATCGCTCGGATAACGTGGGGTATGGTCCACTTTTTCGGTTCCATCTTGAGTGGTTTAATTATGGATAGATCAAGCGGCAAAAGGCGCTTTGATTCAACTTCTCGAACATAAAAATTAAGTCTTTCATCAAAATTTAAAGACTCCTCCGGTAACTTCTTGGCAGTTGTAAGCTCAAAGAGCTTGTGCAAATGACTATATAAAAGGTCCAGACATGGGCAGGCGTTTTTGATATAGCGACCATCAATAGAAAGTTCAGGGCAGACTTTGCCACGCTTTCCGGCATCAGTTACGTCAGTAATTACGACATTCTCTCCACCGCTCCAAATTTTTACGCAGTAAAGTCTAGCTCCATGCTTTAAGTATTGGCGCTCTCGGTCATTGAGGTCTACCTTGTTTTTTAGTTCTACTCTTAGCTTTTTCATTTTTTAATCCTTGTTAGTTTTTAGGTTACTCACCCTTTATTTATCGGTGATCACAAGAATTAGTATAGTATTTTTTTACTATAATATAAAGTAAAAAATAGCCTTATGACGATATTTTGTAGTATTTTTTTACTTGAAAATGAACGATGAATAGACGACAATGCATGTATGCTAATCAGTCGAAAGAATGCCTTAAAATCTCTAAAGGAAGAACCTAAAAAAAAATATTCGATTAGAGTCAGCGAGTCTGACCTTCTAAGCTTTGCCAATGCCTGCAAGATGGACGGCCAAAAGAAATTTTCGCTAGTCCTTGAAAATTTACTGATTCAATTTTTAGAGAAGGCCGAAAAGGGGAAGATTGAAGACTTATCAATACCTAAGCGTGATGACAGAAAGACGAGCAGCTTTACTTGTAACCCTAACCTTTATAAAAAGTTTGACCTGATGGCGAAAAAGATTAACTCAAGGCCTGCCCATGTTATCGAGTTGTTATTTCGTGATTACATAGATCAGGCAGAAAAAGAATATGGTCAAAAAATTGAACCTTAGTTACAATTTTTTTTATGCTTCACTTTTCCTTGAAGTGAGAAACAAAGGGGAATGAATCTTTTTAAGGCTCATTCCCCTTTTGTTTTATCACCAAGTTTTCATTCTTCCCCTTCGACATATTCAACCGAAGCACTGACGGTAAACTCTTGAACCGTTTGCACTGTCGCATTTGATGAATCTATGGGGCCAGTAGTTTTAAAGTTTCTCCTCCCGTTTCCATCACATGAACCAAACCCAATGAAGCCCACTTTCACACTGTAGGCATCATGCCTTTGTATAATAAGCTTCGCTTCCCGTTCTTGGGTGAGCATTTCTTGAGTCAAGAGGAGCTTCGCTAAAATTTTATTTTCCTCTCGTTTTACAATTTCACCAAGGGGAAAAGTCTTGTCACCGATCACAAGTTTGAGTTTTAGATTTTCCAGATCGTTATTGATTGCAATTTCCTGAACCCTATCAGCTACACGATCCCGAAACCTATGGCGACAATTTCCCGGCACCGTTACATAGCGGCAACCTCTTTTATTAAAGTCAGGCCTTGGCGGTATCGGAGGAATTGGAGGAAAAGGCGGACGAGGAAAATCTCTCACAGGAAAATCAACAAGAGGACAGAAAAGCTCCTTCCAGCTTGAAGCATACGATCTTTCATAGATGCCGGAAAATTGTGGGACTATTTCGACACCTTCAATTTCAAAATGTAGCATATCATCGGGCTTCACAATTCCAAGGTAGACACTATTTGTAATCAGCTCACTCTCTAAAAGTCGCTCGGTGATTGTTCGGGAGTCGTCACCGTCGCCATTGTCTTGGCCACCTCCACCGCTGCCGGAATCATCACCGGGACCATTGCCGCCTCCATTGTTTGTCGAATTCGGCGTTTCACTTTGAATTTGACAAGAGTCGCCACCATTTTTATCACAACGTCCACAGCCAACAACGTTTGTCATCACTACGGTCATAAATAATAGGCAGGTGATATTTTTAAAAAGGTGATTAACAGTATAAAATTGACTCGGTTTTTTATCGGAAAGTTTGTCAGTTGGATTTTTACTTTGATTCATTTTGTTTTGTCTCCTGTAATTAGAGGTTTGATTTATTAATTCATTTGATCTTTGGGAAACTTCATTTTTTTGCTGAAATTCATCAGAAATATTTTGTCCGTGGTAAGTTTCATGAACATTTGAGATATGTTGATTAGTCATTACGGTTGGAAAGAGGAAGGATAGATCGTGATAGTAAGGAGGATGAGAAGGTAATTATAAGAGATCAGACAATAGAGCTATAAAACACGGAAAAAACAGTGCAAGTACATACAGTCAGAATTTTTCCGGCGGTGGCGGAAGTCCAAAAAGATAATGATAACAGGTGATTAACTTCATTTTTTTAAAATTGGCTATTTCCAGGCCTGGAACCGGATTGGAACTCATTTTTTGCTTCATCCTTGTACTCCAAGATTTATCACTTCTCCCTTCCAATTGATAAACTTTGATTCTTTTTTCTGAACCAATTTTTCAAAAGTAGTGTAAAAGAATTTGCCGAGACATTTTCTATCCATTGTTTTTTCAATGTCCATGATCTTTTTCAAATCATTACTTGATTCAACAACGTATAGAACTCGCGTAACCTCACTTTCAAGGTAGTATTTTCTGATGGTCTCTTGGTAGCGAGTTTCGGTTTTTAAGGATAGCTCATATTCTAAAGCAAAGAATATGGAAGTCTGGCTAACGGTGATCTGGGCGGCAGCGTCCGAATTGGAAATGACAAAAGGTTCGATCTCCTTTCCTAACAAATCCGAAGACCAGGTTTGAAGCGAGTTTTCAGGAATGAATCTGGTTACACGATCAAGATTTAAAAGAGCGTAACGAATCTCAACCAGCCCCAAGTCATGCTTGATAGCATCGCTTTTGAGTTCCTTTCGTTTTACATGAGCGTTTGAAAGATACTTTCTAAACGCTTTTCTGGTTATGCTGTACACCTTCCTGTGGCCTGAACTGGAAGTGATGCTCCCTTGCACCAGCCCCTCATTTTGAAGCATCTGAAGCCTTTTGTAGAGGGCCCACTTTTTTAAAAGAGGGTAGGCATCCCTGCCTACCTGCTCTATAGTTGCGGCTTTAACAGAATGGAGAAAAAAGAAGAAATCGACATCATTCTGTCTTATCTCTATCCTGTTTTTTTGTTTCATCTGAAAATCCTTTGTTCATCAGCCCTTTGAGAACTTCTTTAGACTCTTCACTTTCCGAGTGATCGAGTTCATCAATCATGTCGTTAAAGAGAAATCTCTCGTTTGCTTCAAATTCATTGGCAATGCGTTTACACCTTCTTTTGATCTCTTCATCACTTATGAAGGGTGCCTGAACAATCATTTTCTGATTTCCAACATTCCAAATTCCCCGGCCTGGAGTTTTTGGAAGTTCAGCGGCGTCTTTACTGCCGAGAACCACGAGACTTCCTTGCAGGGAGTTGGCACGAAAGGCCATGCGTCCCGAAATGTTTTCGCTGACAGAAACTGGAATAACTGTTCGATCTAATTTCTGGGTCGCCAGTAGTAAATGAATGGATGCTGCACGAGACAATTTGGAGATTGAATCGGCCAGTTTTCTGGCCTCAAGAGCAATCTTAAAGTCGTCGTCATAGCGACTTCTCTCCATATAGAGGACACTCGCTTCATCCACCGCCACAACGATGCGATCTTTCTTGTCACGGCCAGGAACAATCGTTTTAAGGGCGTTGTTTTCAAGGAACTTGAAGCGATCCTTCATTTCTTTTTCAACCTGGCGCAAAAGCATGACGGCTTCTTGCATCGTCTTGACGATCTTTACATTGGGAGCGTCCTTAAAGTCGATGGCCTCAAGCCCGCCTTTTAGGTCGATGATGTAGAGCTGAAGGTGCTTGGTTGATTCGAGTAGTCCCACCAAACATTGCTTGAAAAAGACCGACTTCCCGGAACCCGTAGTTCCCGCCACAAGCATGTGAGGGAGATCAGAAATTTTTTGAGTCACCACTCCTTCTACTGAGTGGCCGACATAAAATGAATCTGGTGCAAGCACTTTTTCTTCGCTAACGTCTTGATACGAAACGGTTTCAGGAAACTTCCTCTTATTGAACGTAATAAGTGCGCGTCCTGGATTCTTACCCATCTTGATTGATTCAACTTCCATTCCAAACTGCGCTTCAATTCGCTCTTGCTTGTCTTTAAATTCGCTGAGTCCGACTCCATTGGCGTCAAAATCATACTGAACTCGAAATTTATCGAGTTTGTTTCGGCCTACAAGTTTGGGTGTGTCGCCTTTACCATTGGTAAGTCCTGCTGTGATAAAAATCTTGATGAACTTTGTGCGAACATAACGCAGTTTAAATCCCAATGAGACGCACACAATGAAAAGAATCATTAATAGGAAGGCAAAATGGTGCTGGTTGAGAGAAAACTGTAGAAACCAATCCAGTTTTTCAGGGGTGAAGACGGTTGGTGCTGACTTGTAAAGCAATTCAAGGTGCCATGAATCTTTGATTACTATGCGAGTGAACACATAGATTGCATAGAGGGCCGTCAGAGAAAAGACGTGAAAGCGAACAAGAAGTCGAACGAGCTGACTCAGGCCAATGCCAAACATGACAATGCTTTCTTGGGCCAGATCAATAAACATCATGACACCTTCATCAAAGGTTTTCATGAGAGTGCCACCGGACGAGGGTGAAGGTGATTGAGGGGTAGGTTTTTGCTTTTGCATAAATCTCCTGAGAATGAATCAAGTTAAAAATCTTCCCGAAATGGGAAGCCATGAAAGTGATGAATTAAATTTATAAAGATGAATTTTCGGATTATAAAAGAAGAAAAAAGGCGTCATCTTTAGTGACGCCTTTTGTGTATGTGTAAATCACCCTAACTATCTTTGGAGGGCAATCCTTTGGGACGATAACCAGTCTTGCTGGCGGCCGTTTTGATACCTGCACTCGCTCCTGCTGTGACACCGGCAGATGCTCCACCTGTAACAGTGGCACCGGCAACGGAAGCAACCGTTGAAATGCCCTCTGGTGATGATTCCTGTTCAGAATCACGCAAAACCCCAGTAAACATGCCCCAGGCAAGAAAAACGGTTGGTAAGGGCCCTACAATAATTTGGAGCCAGGAATAGATGGCGTAGAATTGGTAGATTTTATTGGTGATGAGTTGGGATGAGTAGAGGGATACCCCGTCATTCAGTCTACCAAAAGATGCCATTACATCAGTTGAAAGGGCAATGCTACTCATCAGATGATAAAGAAGTGCCCAGAGAGGGGTCCATAAAAGTACACTGGCATATACCGCCCACCAAGCAATGATAATGTGCCACTTACCGGCAAAAATAAAAAAGATGAGCCACGGAAACATGGCAATCAGAAAAAGCTTTACCATGCCCTTAAGGTGCGGAGCACGTTTTAGATACTCATTAAATTGGAGTGCTCGATCGGCCGTAAGACTGGCACCTTCCAAGTGTTCATTGCCAAGAAAACTTAAAAACCCGTCCCAACTCCAAAAACGTTTCCAACCGAGCAGAAACTTGGCAAAGCCTCCTGAGGGGATTTCAGCTCCCTTTTGAATATTGAACCAATAGGTTTCCGCTTTTTCGTTGAAATAATTATTCAATGAAGAAGATGTCATTTCGTTTAAGAGGTTACGGTTAATCTTAAGAGAGATATTGCTCTCGTAGAGTGCCAGTTTTCCTTGAATTTTTCGGGAATGATTGTGAAGTTCAAGCCCCACTTTTTCTTTTAGATCATAACAAGTGACCTTGGTTCCTTTGCTGGTGGTGATAACAATGCCTTTGAGCGCCTGATCGACAGTGCCGTGAGAAGGACGAAAGAACTCCGAAATTTTATCCATTTTTTTGGCGTTTTCAATTTGAGGGATCACCTTGTCAAAACACTGGACAGAATAGAGGTCAATCAGTGAGCGCAATGCGGGTTCTTCAATAGAAACGGAGCCGGCATACATAATTGCCTTGTAGAAAGAAGAAGGCGCGTGAAGCTCCGAATTGGTTCGCTCAAAAAGCTTATCCACAACCATGCTGAAAAATTTCGCCAACTCCTCCGCTGATTGGGTCATCAAATCAAAAACAAAACTCACCTTGTAAGTTTCTTGAAGGTTGGGAATCTTGGTTTCAATATAGTCATTATGATGCCAAGAGACGCGTTTGTAATCCTTGACCTCTCCAAAGGAGCCAACCTTTAGAAGCGAAACTCCCAAAAGAAAAGAGGCGATCAGTTTAACAAAAGTGGCAAGATTCGCCCCTCTTCCTCCTCCTAAAGAGCCGGGCAAATATTTTTTAAAATATCCCCATACGGCAAAGAAGAAAGCTGCACCGAAAGTGAGTGCCAAGATACCCGCCAATACAGCTTGGGAGGTTATGATTTGAATCGAAGCCTCATGAAAGTGAAGCCCAATAATGGTATAGAACGCCTCATAGGCAGTTGAGGAAAACATAAAGGCCCCCCTGGGAGTGTTTTAGTTGGTAAGGTTAATAATTGTCTTTGTGGCAACCGATCCGGTCAGCACAATCAAAGAAAAGACTGTCAAGGCGTTTAGTAAGTCCCGTATTGCGGTCAATACTCAATTCTTCTTCAACCACGACGCCTTGATATTTTTCGCCTTCTTTGTTGATTTGATAAAGCACTTGGTTGAGAGGATCGGAATTGTGTTTTTCAAGTGCGAGGGCCATCTCAATTTGATCTTTCAACACTTTGCTTTTTCTGACTGCCTCCGCTTGCCTTTTATTTGGCAAATGCGGATTGGTGGTCAGTTTTGACGATGTGAAATCAAGTGTTCTTCCCATATCATCGGAGAAGACAGTCATAGAAATGGCATCCGAGAGTTTTTTGCAGGCCACTTCTCTTTTGCTGTGAGGAAGGTAAGCAAGCGAGAGAATAGTTTGGCGGTCAACCAGATGGTGATCGGCGCTGCCGCTCAAACTATCCAGGTCTTTATCTGACACCAATTGATAAACATTTGAACGATAACCACCTTTTTTAACAATGCGTTTCACCAGTCCATCACAGAGCTTGGTATAGGTGTCTTTTCTTATGTCCATTAAATAGGTGCGAGGAGTGAGCTGAACTCGGCGAGGCCCATAATCAATGCTGATGCTCCCTCGCTTGATAACGGTGTCACCGATAAAGGCCTTGGTAAGGTTGACGACTCTTTCTGCTTTTTTTCCTTGAAATCCGGCCCATTTAGCCGTGCTTTCAATCAGACGATTCTCAGAGGATTTACCATCACCAGACCAGTCTGCAATGTCTGCATCCCAATAATTTTTACAAGACTCCATCGACTGTTCAAAGTTACCGCCCGATTTTTGATTGGCGTTACGAACACATTCTGCTCGTTGTTCATAAAACTCATTTACTTTCGAATCAGTATAGGAGTCGATGGCCTTACACTGATTCATTCTGAGTTGAGCCAGAAAATTGGCCCGTATTCTGGAATGTTTTAAAATACTGCACCATGTAGGGCTAAAGTAACAGGTAAGAAGCATGGGACTCGCGGCAAGAATGTCCTTTCCCATGTCACCAAGATAGCGAGCATCGAGAATATTTTGAAGCGCCGCTTTCATGGTGTTTTTGACGGAGATACGTCCGCAATCTGCACCTAGTCCCAAGTCCAGATTCAGATCAATCGTGCGGTATTCATCAAATACCGGGTCTTTCCGCCTTCCGTGGGAGCCCAAGAGATAATCTGAGGGAGAGAAGTTTTCGACATTTTGATAGTCGAGATTTTCTCCTGCAAATAAAGTAATTGGGTTTATTACCACTACAAACAGTAGTAAAATAACTTTCATTGAATCTCCCTTGAAAAATTAGAGGTTGAAAATGGCATCAAAGATGGATGAACTATTTGAGGCAATTTATGGGTATAAACCGAAAAAAGATGGCACCGCTTATGAAATGCTCGCCGCTGCTGCGATCAAGCTGATTCAGAATTCCTCTGAAATCAAGCACGATCAATTTTTAAAGGGACTGTATAGCGATGACAAATACCAAATTGATGTGTTGATAAAGGAACAGTTTAAGACTTTTCTAGAGGCCAAAGACTATACTAACTCAAATAAAAAAGTAGGTCGTCCTGATGTTCAAAAACTTGCTGGGGGGGTGCAAAACTTAGAGGTCGACAAGGGGATTATGGCCTCTGCAACAGATTTTACGGCCCCTGCAAAGAAATACTCCGAGGCTTCCAAGATAAACCCCAATTCAAAACCAATATCTATTTATCATATTCGGCCAAGTAGTGAGGAAGATGAGAAAGGAAGGATAAAGAAGATTATCATCAATATTCATTTTCAATTTCCTGAGTTTGAAAAGGCACAGTGGAACCCCATTTTTAAAAAGGAAGGGGCGAAAATGTTAGAGTCTATGTACGACAAAAACGAGCAGATAACTTTTGGAATGGAAGAGATTTATAGAGTTGATGGCAGCGTACTTACAACAGCAAAGAATATAGGATTAGAAATACAAAAGAATCACAAAAATGGAGACGATTTTGTTGAAGGAAGTTGGAAATCCAATGGAGACGCCTTTGTTAAAATCAAAAGCCAGCTCATTCCTATAATTTCTCTCAATTACAAGGTTCCTTATAATTCATTTACTCACGAGTTAATTGTTGAGGCCAATGGAAAAGCTTGTCTTTTAGTAAAATCGGAAGAGGAAAATGTCGACAAACTCATTACAGACTTCGACTTGAAAAAAGTTAATTTTAAAGATGGTGGTGATGTTGAAATAAAATGAAAAAACTTACTTTGTGATGATGCCAATAAAGTCCAAGGAAGAACGGGTTAAACGGTTTCGGATTTTAAGTGAGATCATTCGTCCTGCCGTTTTAAATGAGTAGCTCTAATTTAACTCTGTTTTTAGCACTTCCTCACTTTATTGGCTCCGCTCCAATGTGGTAAAAAGGATATTAAACTATTTGTAAATCTGTATAATTATATTTATGGAGAACTCAACGAGAAAGATATGTTCTAATTGTCAATATTTAAGAGATTTTGGAATCTTTGATCTTGGCTTCCGATGTATGAATGTAAATAATAGTCCTCGGAAAGGAGATTTTTTAGAGGTTAGTAAGCTGGATTACACATGTACTTTTTTTAAAGCAATGGATCAGTTTAATCCAATTGAGTTCGATCCTATTAAAGATAATAAAAATCGTGAGAAGCATGGCATTTCCTTAGGGCGAGCAATTGATATTTTAAAAGATCTTCGAATATTTCAAATGGTTTCAACAAAAGATAAATGGGAAGACTTTTCGAAAGTTGACTTTGAAGAGTTAGCTATAGAGAAAAACACAGGAAATACCGACCCTCTTAGAGGGATGGTATTTGGGCATATTGATGGAGAATTATATATGTTCGCCTATACCTTCCGTCATGAAATTGGAGACATGAAGTACAGAGTAATTTCCTTACGAAAGGCAAATGAAAAAGAAAGACAAATGTATCAAGAAATGCAAAACTTAGCTGATGAAGAGTAAGTTTTTAATTTAACAATCTTCTGGAAGAAATGTTCTCGAAGGCATTATGGGATCAGGAATCATCGAAATTTTAAAGCAAAACAAAAAAACTCCCTTGGTACAATCAAGGGAGTTTTTTATTAAAATTAGTTCAAACTACTTTTTAAATACTTAAGTGCCTCCCACTTATCGTCAAACTTCTCAAGCGCAGTCAGGGCTTTTTTCGTGTCTTTGGCATTGGTCGGACTCATCCAGCGCGCTGAAGGAGTCTGGCGATAACGAAACGCCCCCTGTTTGGTCTTGTTTTTATTAATGTGGAATATCTCGGCAAATTCTCCGTTGATGGTTTTAAGAGAACGGACAATTTCACTACTTGCCTCATCAAGAAGAGACGAGTTTTCCACAATAAAGTCCACGTTATCCCCATTCATTTGAAGAAAGACGTAGTTGGAGGCCACTGACCAAAACGCCTTTCCCACTTCAAGGTCGAAGTAGTTTTGTGGGCGTGGCGTCAGAGTGATAAGCCAGCACCCCCGCTTTCGCATAGTCTCAGCAAAGTCTATGGCAAAGTCCCGAAACGCCGGGTTGTTTCTTCCAAGCATGGCAAACTCTTCCATTACCAAAAATCCAGCCCTGCCTTGATTTTCTGGAAGAGAGAGAATACAGCGAATCTCTTCAATCACCGCCATGGTCATAAGCGTTTGTAAAGTAGGATCACCGTCCAAGGCATCAAGGTCATAAACGTAAAAGAGCTTGGACTTTTTATTTGTACTTTTTGATCCTCTAAAGAACTTGGCGTACACCCCATCGTCGTAAAATGGCCTGAGCTTTGAAAGAAGTGGATCAACCACCTCACGCATCCTTTCACTTTTACCGTCGGTCAGAGAACCAAGCTCCACCACAAAATCTTCCATGGTGAGTTCGACTTCCTCATCCGAGTCTTGTCTTAAAAGCTCACCATCAAGATAACTAAGCCCCTGGCGGTCACACTTTTTGATATAGGCCAGCTTAAGCGCCATGGTTATTGCCGCCTGATGTTCACTTTCAAGAGCAAAACTTGGTGAAGTCAGATGAATAGCCGAAGAGATCAGCTTGGTTAAAAAGGCAATCTTTTCTTCATCGTAAACACCCCTGAAAGGAGAAAAGGGAACCTCTTTGTTTCGGTCAAAAACAGTAAGATCCCCATCATAGTATTCTGAGAGCATTGAATAGGAGGATTTCTTATCAATGATGAACACTAACGGCTCAGGCGACATGCGTTTTGCCGCTACGATGCAGTCAATAACAAATGCCGATTTGCCCGAACCCGTATCAGCGAGAACCGCCGTGTGGTTGGAGGTTTCATTTTCAAGTAGGGAAAATGGAACCAGATTGTTTTCACGGGAGAGAAAGACTGACAGTGGATTCTTGAGCCCCCTAAAAGAATCAAAAATGGGCAAAAACTTGACCGCATCCGATCTAAAAATGCGAATCGCTCTTTGGGTGGAGTAATCGGCATCAGGAACATAAGAAAGTGGAAGGGAATTGAGTGCCAGCCCCAGGCCTATGTCATTTTCAGTGATGACTTCGGTGTCCAGATCATTATTAAAAATGTGGCAGATTTCTTTTTCCCGATTGTCCAGTTCTTCTTCACTCTCACCCTCAATGATAACGTTGAATGTGAGATTCAAGCATCGATCATTGCGCGCAAGACGATCCTGAACTTCCTTGATTTCTTCGCGTTGAACTCTTGCTTTGGCCGTCGCTCCATGTTCCAAAAAGAACTCTTTGGTGTCAAAAAAGAGTTTGGTTTTGTATTTTGAAGGAAACGAAAAATTAAGTGAGAGCTTGAATGGAAACGGAATTTTGAGAAAATATGCCATGCCACCGGGATAGGCGTAGAGTGGGCACGTTTTAAGAGTCAATGTACGACTCTTGATCCCTTCCCGTTCAATCCCCGGATAATCAAGAACGGGTGAATTGTAAAGAAACTGCTTGGAAAGCGAGATATTCTTATTAAAGGGGGCGAACGATCTTTTATAGTATGTCTTGGGATTAAAAAAGTGCCTCAGAACATCAAGCAAAGATTCTGCTCCCAGACGGACCAATTTCAAGGGGGAGGCGGTTTCAATGCCTTTTAAGATACCTTTGAAGTTTTTAAGTTCCGTGACAAATTCCGAAAGTTCCCTGTAGAGAGTGACTTCCCCGCGATCAAGGTAGTCTTTGACTTTTCTGCTCCCCGCTATCTTTGGAAAATATCGAATGGAAAGGTAGAGCTTGCGCCTGAAAGGAGATTTTTTGCCAAACGCACGACACGATTCTTTAAGAGCGGCCACTTTTTCATCAAAAAGAAGCTGACTCACTGAATGAGCGTCTGGGTAACTTGATTCAATCTCACAAAGTTCTTTATCAAAAGAAGAAAACGCCGACTGGTCAAAGAGAAATTGCAGTGTGCAGTTTTCAGGAAGATTAAAAAGAGGTTTAAGTCCCTCGACGGCATTAATAATCTGTTTGGATGCCATAGGTTCGTGCTCCAATAGCTCGACTTCATAGACTGCTCCCAGAGAGCCGTCTTTTTGTAAAAAAAGCTGCTCCTTCTCAAGAACTTCATCGTAAGAAAGAAGTGCCGAGAGTGAATCGGGGCGTGAAAAAAGCGCATTGGTGAAAGTTTCACGATTGGATAGTGCTTTTGAGATTGGATCAGGAAGATCGACAAGTTTTCTTGCTTTCAAGAGAGTGTCTCCTTTTTAAGAATTGAGAAAAAAATGGAAAGAAAAAAGAATGAATAGGGTTAACGGCGATCTTTTGAACTTTGCATGAGTTTGGGAGTCTCGCGTTTTTTTCGCTTTGGTGCCGATTCGTTTTTCTTCCTGATTTCTTCTTTAACAGGCGGTGCTTCGACTTTGGTGAGTTCCCATTGGCTGCCTTCTACCACTGAGCGGATAAATCCTCCCCGAAAGTAATCTCCATGGATGGTTTCATGGGGGTGAATGTAAATATCGACTTCTTGGGGCTTGGTTTTTTGGGGTACAAACAGTGGTGAACCATCATCAAGCATGGTTTTAAGTTCGACCTCTCCATTATAGTCAGCACGTCTTTCCAACATATTGATGCTGGGCGCGCGCATAGTGGAACAAGAGGCAAGGAAAAGAGTGAATATCGTCATAAAGGTAAATCTCATATTAATTCTCCGGTAATTTTTAAGTTGTTAGTCGATCAAACGAGCCAGATAAGAATAGCTACCCGAATTTTGCGATAAATTTTTAGGCCTTTTGAAATACCAATTGGGAAGGTCCACCGTATCTTGCAGAATGATCCACACATCTTGTCCCGACCCCACATTGATGGTGGGGAGTAAATTCTGGGCGTGTTTGAGATACCAGTTAGTCACCAGTGAGGCGGCATTGCTGGCACCACCGGCAGCAAGGTATTTGGCCTGACTTCCGGTGACAATCGAGCTTGAGCCTCCAAGGGCATTGGTTTGAGTGGTGGTTTGCGCCTGCTGGATAGCATTTCCAATTCCCTGAACGATAGAAGAAAGAAAGGCCATAGAAGCTACACGGGACTGCTTGGAGTTGACGATTCCTTCAATCCCAAAACTTGAATCAGTACCATCGGCCACAAAACCGTTCAAACTTCGCTCAAACATTTTTCCCGACTTTGAAACACAGGAAATTTTCGTGGCCTGCATTTCCACCCGTTCAATGGAGAGATTGCCTTTGGACTTGGCGATAATAAAACAGCCTGAGAGGTCAATTTTGCTTTTATTAGGGCCCACAAAAAAGTAATCCGCCTGCAAAAGGACAGGAACCGGACGTGCTTCACTGGCCTCAACTCCGGTCAAAAGTTTGGCCTTGAGATACGATCCGGCCGGAACTTTAACCCCCATCCTTTCGGGTTTCTTTGTTGATTGAACCGGAAATGAAATCACCGATGGGCCTCTTACCCTCCTTTTTGAAAAATGCTTTCTTTTGGAAAGATTGAGGGGGCGAACCCCCTCAATCGAAGGAGACGCACCGTAGGAGGTATGGGTGCGGCGAATTTGAAGATCACTAGGTGGATCATCAAGTGTGATTTCATCATCAGGTTTTTGAGGGTCTTTCTTGTCTTTAATTGGCACCTTGTTTACTTCAGAATTTGTGGATTCACTTTCTTTTGATGCTTCCTTTTCTTTGGAAGGATTTTGAAGCGAATCGAGCTTACCTTGGGTTTCAAGAAGCTCCTCATTGATCTTGGTAAAGGCATGAGTTAGCGTTTTAAGAGACTTTTCAACATTACCGAGACGGTTGGAAACGATCTTTTCTTTTCTCTCATAAATCGCTTTACCGCTATTAATGATTCGTCCACCCTCAATATTAATGCTTTCTTTTTGATGGAAGACATGGGTTTGTCTATCCATCATCTGGGCATATAGATAAATAACAAGTATGCAGATGGATACCAAAGCGTAAGGGAGGTATTTTTTGTAGTTTGGGAAAATACTTTCAAGTTCCCGCTTGGCGCGAAGATAGTATTCTTTGATCTTATTCAAATTGAACTCCTTGAATTTTAAAATGGAAAAAGAAGCGGACTATTCAGATTGAACCGCGCCTACCGGGAGATTGACGTTGTAGTAAATTGAAGTGGGCTTGGCCACGATGCGGAGAAACGTCGCTTCATTGGGTTTTAAGAGTTTCTTGTCAACTTGCGAGAGAAGCGCCTGATTTGGCCTTCCAAGGGAAAGAGAACGAATGCCAACTGCATATTCTTTCTTTTTAGAAAGGTTTCGGATTTTAAAGACGTAGCCGTTGAACTTGGCACCGGTATAAACTCTTACAAGTTTTGCTGAAAGGTCTGCATTTCCCGTCATAACAGTACGAATGAGGGAGCGCTCTTTAATGCCGACAATCTCTTCCCAACGAATCATGGCCTTCATCAGCTCCAAGTCGGAAATGGCGGGCCCGGCATTAGCTTCCTTTTCAATAAGGGATTTTTTAGGCAGAAAGTCGTAAAAGTTTTCAACCTTTTCAGGAAGCTCCTTTAAAACGGTCACGATTTTTGTTGTAACCACTGCACCATTGGCAAGCAAAAAGGTCACTTTACCCACCCCTCTGGTAAAACGCGGTGTGACCGAGAGAACGGCGTAGTCGGGATTATTGCTATCGGAAGGCGCTATGGTAAACCTTGAGGCACGACTGATGGTCTTTACAGATTCGTTAAACCGAAATATCGTCTCAGCGCCGTAGGAAACTGTTACGGTTTCTGTTTCTGATCCGTAGTAGATGGTTCTCGCCTCACACTTACTCATGCCAATATAGATTCCGGCATAGATCAAAATAAAATGACTGACGATGATAAGAAAAGCGCGGTAAAGATCATAGCCGACGCGCTTGGCGATAGACTTGATTTTTTTAAGTCGTTTAGAGTACATAGAATTTCCTTGTTTTAATTGATTTAAGATGAATGAGTTTAAGTTTGTACAAATAGAGAAAAAGATTATTTGGCAGTACCTTTTGAGAGGTCAGTTTTGACCTTAAAAGCGTCAGCTTTTGACAATGACAGTGAGGTGATTTGCAAATACCAGCGCTTGCCTTTTTTGGGAGATGTGAGTTGAAGGGCCATTTCAATCACCTGATCTTCATGCCCTAAATACTGCCCAGAGGCATAAAAATCTGCTCTTGCTGTAGCAATCACTCTATAGTTGCCCTCTTCATCGGTTTTGATTTCTTTTTCGATGACAGTAAGAATCTGGGAGATGCCCTCGCTTTTGACTTGCTCCACCCAATCGCCGGTTTCCATTTCAAATGTCACTTTGAGTTTGTCACTCATAAAGCGTTTGAGAATATTGTACTGCTCGTCAATATTATTGGCACTGACATTGCCAAGATCGGAGAGAAAATCCGTTACTGCATCATTGACATAGGAATCCGGCACTGCTTGGGGAGAAGCGGTGGTAAAATCCAGAACACCTGGTGCCAGGATATACTCTTTTTCTCTCAGCTTTTTGTGAAGGGAAGCTACCTCAAAGCGTGTGCCGAAGTAGTGAAAGCAAAAGAGAATGAGAAGAATGGCCATCACTGTCTTTAAAGTCATCTTCTCTTTTAGAAGAGATGCTTTATATGAAATAAAGCGTGGCAAGAGGCGAAGGTCTACTCCTTCATAAGTTCCATTAGGTGGTGTTTGAATCTGGCCTTTTTCCATGCCCTTTTCCTTTGGCCCAATCATAGACGATTTGAAAAATTCTTTAAGAGATTTGAGTTTATTATTCATTGGTTCTCCATAAGCTTTAATTATTAGTCCGAGTATCTTTTGGGCCCTTTCGGATTGATAAGGCCTGGCAGAGACATTTGAAGTTTTCTGTAGGGCCTATGAAAGAAGATTCCTTTTAGGTTTTTTCTTCTGACTTGTGGAACTACACCAAGGATAATTCCCAAAGACAAAAACATAAGCCCCCAAGAGTAGAAAATCACTCCAAAGATCAGCATGACAAAAAGAGCGGCAAAAACCTCAGTCAATTCAAAGTAATCAAAGACCAAAATGGGACTGTCGATGGTTTGGCTGACTTTGGTGCCATAATTTTCTTTGAGGGATTCATAACTATGCATAGAATCCTCCGAAAGAAGCGAGCATGGAAAAGAGTGTGCCGCCACCCATGTCAAAAATGTTTTTCACCCACAATGGGGCCGTTCCCACAATAATGGCACCTATCACACTGATAAAGGCCAGACCGAAGGCCTGATTTTTAAGTGAGACTCCGGCGTTTAAGATGAGAAGACCGGCAAAAATACGCGCTCCCCACGAAAAGAGAGCACTGTCGATGATGCGAAGGAGTGTGCCCGCCGCTTGAAGTTTGTCGCTTTGATCTGAGCCTGGAAGTCTTGGAATTGCGGCAAAAGCATCAGCTCCATAAAACCACGTCAAAAGAATGGCGATAATCAAAAGTAAAGGCCAAATAGGAATCTTGGGATTAGGGCCGCCCCGACCCACTTCATTGTGCAGCTCTTTCATGCGTTCTTTAACGAGATAATAGTTGGTATGGGGATCAAACATGATTCCTCCTCCTTGCAAAGGTTGATTTTAAAATATTTAAGAAATGCTTAAACTCAGCGTGATTGAATGGCCGAGATAACGTCTGTGGTTGAGCGATAGCCGTTTAACCGGTAAACTACTTTTTTCTTGAGATCGCCCACGAAAAGAACCGGCCATGAGCTGATTTTTTTATTTTTAAGCTCTTCCTTGGAGGCGCGAGTAACCGAAAAAGGCAGCATACGACGAACCTTTTGGTTATCATCAATTTGTTTGAGTTCCACAAAATATCCCATCTCTTGCAGCTCCTTCATGGTCTGAAACATACGCTTGCAATGAGGACAAGAAGATTCAAAGTACATACGAAAACGAAAGCGCTTATAATCGTCATTACTTTGAGGAAGCTCACTTACAGTAGTTTTAAGGTTTATTTTTTCTTCTGGTTTGAGTTTTTTATTCTTGCGGACATATTCTGCAATTCTTTGGCCCAGTCTTTGGGAGAGCAGATTTTTCTTCTCGACCAGAGAAAACCAATTTTTAATATTTTTATCGCTGGGGTTTCTCGCCAGTTCCATAAAGGCGGCGGGTGGCGTATAATCACCCTCTTTGAAAAATTCATCATTCTTAGGGTTGAGTTGTTTTTTCCAGTCAAAAGAAGATTTTTTCTTTTCTTCGGATTTGTTCTCATCTTTTATTGAAGTTCCCTTGATGGCATTGGGAGTTGACTGTTGAATATTTTTTGATTCATTCCAATAATCAATGTCCGAATCAAAAAAATCAAAGGCATACACATGGCCAGAATTCAGATACAGAAATATCATCATAATTATAAATAAAAATCTCATAAAAACCTCTTAAAGAATCAGGTGAAAGACAAAACTTCAAAAACATCTATTCTGCCTTCTTCCGCCAACACGAGAGCTGCACTTTTAAGTGAGTGCTTGGGAATGATACCCCCATGGATGGAATTACCAAGAAAATGATTGATTTCGCCTTTGTCCATATATTCAAGAATGGCCTTGCGATCTTTAATGCCACTTTGGCAATGTGAACAACCTTCGGTGTTAATTTTCCTCAAGGGGGAAAGATCACGTCCATCAAGATGGCCTTTAATTTCTCTTATGTCTTCGTCGCTCAAAGAAAGAGCGCAATTATTGCAAAGTAGTGGAACCAGGCGTTGAGCGGCGCTAAGGCAAAGATTACTTTTTATGGTAAAGGTATCAATCCCAAGATTTACAAGCCTTTCCACAACTTCTTTGGCACCATTGGCATGAACAGTGGAAAAGACCAAATGCCCTGTGGATGCCGCTTTAAAAGCAAGACTTGCGGTTTCGTGGTCCCTGATTTCTCCGACTAAAATAACATCGGGGTCTTGGCGCATAAGTGCCCGAAGGGATGACTCAAAAGTGAGAATACCATTTTCACTAATGTTCACCTGATTGATACCAGGTAGTTCATACTCCACCGGATTTTCCAAAGTGGAGATATTGAGTCGGTCACGGGGCAGCTCGTTCAATAGCGAATAGAGAGTGGTTGTTTTTCCCGATCCGGTTGGCCCGGAAATAAGTACAAGCCCATCTCTTTTCCTGGAAGCGGCCCTCAAGGCATGAAGGGAGTCTTGATTCAATCCTGAGGCCTCAAGTCGAAAATCACGTTCTTGGTCAAGCAATCGCAAAACCAACTTTTCGCCATAAAGTTTGGGAAGCGAGCTTGCCCGTACATCGACTTTAAAAGTTTTAAAAGACGCTCTGGAATCCTGGGGCCTACCCACGATTGCTAAATCCATATTGACGATGCTTTTAACGGTCGTGATAAGTCCCTCACGGTGATCTTTCGTAAGCGACTTGTAAGCGTAAAGATTTCCGAAAAGGCGAAAGCGAATCGTCACCCCCTTGTCTGTCGGCTCGATATGAATATCACTGACTGAGCGCTTCTTGGCCTCGGAAAGTGCTTCTTTAAAGAGCTTCGCATAAGGGGAGATTCCAGCAAGCTTGTCATCATCTGAAAGAGTTTGTGTCACCACAATTTTTGAATGGGCGGGACCTTCGACTCTTGCAGATTGGTGGAGATAATCAAATATTTCTTTTGAAACAAGATGGCAGCATGACTCTTTTTGAGTACGCCCTTCGGTTTCAAGTAGCAGCTCATCGTCAACAAGATCAACTCTCAAGTATTGAACGCTTTTGTGATCCTCTTTAAAGACAATTGCCTTATACCTTTTAGCAAGCATCATGGTTGTGCTTGAGGGATAGGTTTTGGCAACGATGCTTTGAAGTTCCAGCGCCGTTTTATTTAGTTTTGGATTCAAATACCTGGTTAGTGCCAGATTGAGAGATTCTTTTTGTAAATACCCAAGTTCAATCAGGAGTCTTCCAATTTTTTGCTTTTTTAGTCGCTTTTGCACCGCCAGGGTATCATCAAGAGCATCAATACTTATCAGGCCTTCTTGAATTAAAAATTTACCGAATTTCATTTTGTACCTCTACAGGCAGCCTGAATAATGGATGGCCAGGCGTGAGTGGATGCATAATAAGGAAGATCGCGGGTGCATCCGACTCGTTTCCACACTACATACAGATAATTTTTAAGTTTTCCGCTCCAAAGGCGTCCAAGTTCACTGACCCGTTTGGCACGCAAAAGGGCCACGTTTTGCCCCTCCCGAAAACAAGAACTCGATTGCGGGTAAATCATTTGCCACTTTTCATCATGAAAAGTTGGAACCGATTGAAATACCTCCGAACCAAGACTTCTCATTCTTGAAGCAATCACCAATGAGGCAGTATTTTGGTCTGAACTGGTAACTGTGCCATAGCGAGGAAAAACGATCCCCCAGCCATTGCATACGGGCTGATTACTTGGTGGATACTTTTTCATCCAGCTTCTATCGGCTGAACACATGGCAGAGTGATTTGGGTATCCGGTTGGAATAGAACCGCCCGTTGTGGAAGTCACAGCACCTTTAATTAGGCATGCCTTCGGAGCGGCACTCCAGGCAAGCCATGCCGGTTGAAGAGAGTCGGCAAGTCCCGTCTTCCAATTGCTACCCAAATGCTCCGACATCGAAGTGAAGCACATATTATCCCACTGCGCTCCACCACATGGCATCCCTGAGAATCCCCACATAGTAAAAGGTACATTGATAGTGTGAGCGTGAAAGGAATAGGCTCCTTCATCATTTTCGGCACCAAAGGGAACGACCTCTTTTGTTGTCGCTAGTTGTGCTGCCGTGCCTGGAAGCCCTGTGAAAAACGATTCCTTGGGGTTACTCACCACCTCAACATAGTATTGCGGCACATAGTAGGAAAAGTGTATGCACGGCCTTGGTACAGGCCATCCACACATGGAGATATTGCTTGTGAGTCCCAAGCAACTACGAAAACTTGGCGAGTTGACGACACTGCACACACTTGGAAAAGCGTGCGCAAGTGTCGAAGTACCTAGCAGAATAAGAACGAACCAACCTTTCAATGTTTGCTCCCTTAAAATTGATTTTGTTTTAATTTTTATTATTGGATAACGGTTTTTTAATTGCCGGCCATTTGATAGGGCTTTTCTTCGATTTCCCACTCGGGTTCAAGATCCACTAGTTCTTCAATCATCTTCTGCCTAAGCATTGAGATTCCTCTGGACAGCACTTTTTCTACACAATTTCGGCGAATCCCGGTTTGCTGTGAGATTTCATCAAAATCCATGTCGTGCCAGAACTTGAGCCTGATAACTTTCCTCTCCCGTGGAGGAAGCTTATCAACAAAGGTTTCAAGAAGTGTAGGCTCGTCACATTGGTTGAGCGTTTTTAGATACTCATTGCTTACTTGGCGGTCAGATAACCTTTTTAGACATTCGGGGCTTAGAATGGTTTCAATCATGCACATACTCCTGGAACAATGTAGTCGAGAAAAAATTGTTGGTTCTCTTCGATCATGGGAACAGATCGAAGAAGATTTTTTAAATAACGATGCTCAAAACGCACACAATAATCAAAGCGCTCACTAAAAAAGATCACCCGTCCATCAATAAGGCGATACTCTTCACAGTTATAGGCAGCGAGCATTTGAGCGATCTTGTGTTGAACGCCAAGAGCAAGTTCAGAAAACAAGTTTCCGTGATTGTCCTCAAAAAAATCATCTTCCAGGACTTTGGTGGAATTAAGACGGATGGTCTGATTGATGAAATCATGATTGAGCACTTGCCCGTTCATGTAATCAATTGTGATTCCCAAATTGCCATGAAATCCGTTGGATTCCTCATCAACATCAATCGAGAAACTGAGATATGGAAGTTTGCCGTCTTTAACGGCCAGGAAAATATCTCTTTCAACGTAAAGTTTTAGCTCCGATAACGTTAGACTACGGGTGTCCTTGAATTGATTGCCGACAATCAACAATTCTTTTTTGGTATTGTTGGCGACCCTGTGGGTATGTAAATAGAGATCGTCAAATACGTCACTTGTAACGAGATGCTTCATCATTCCTCCTGATAAATAATTGGCCCATAATTTTCTCCATCAAAAAAATTGTCCTCTCACTAGTTAAAGGGAAACCGCTAACTCAATGTTAACGAACCGGAGTAAAGCCATTGTTTTTGTTCATTTATGATGCTTTCAAGCTTTCCCTTTCGTTTGAGGGTCGCAAGCTTCTTGCGAAACTTTTTACTTGGAAGAATTTTACTGATTTTATTGATTGCTCGTGACTTTAGAACACGGATCGAACCATAAGTGCTGGACAGTTTTATTGCCAAGTCCTGGTCGCATAGCCCTTGCCAATATGCTCCCTTGATTATTGATCTTTCCATAGCAGAAAGATCGAGCATAGCGAGTAAGAGTGCTGGTTCAATTTCTTCATAAATATCATGTTCTTCAAGAAGTTCAGATACCTGGGCACGTTCAAGCATGGCCTCGGTATCCATGTCGAAATAAAACATCAAACTTTCGTCTTCAATTGTTCCAATGTCGGCCTTTAGATATTGATCCCAAGTTTGTGCCGACCAGTTTCTCCCGAGTTCTTTGATTTCATCATCACTTTTTAAAGTTCCATCTTCATTGAGCCATGGACGGGTGAAGACTTTTTGATCACGTTTTGAAGAGCCCGTTAACTTGCTATTAACGGATTTCCTTTTACTAGTGAGAGGGTGTGTTTTTTCTGGTGATGACTTTCTCTCACCAAGTTCATCGGATGTTTGAGTTTGTTCGATTTCAATGTTCATGCTTCCCCCTTTTGAAAAGCTGTTTGTTATTGTTTTGAAAGAAACTTCCAAAGTGTGAACTCAATAGAGCAATAGAAAAGCCAAAGTTGGCATGAGGCCATCCAGATCATTTTGAGAGGAAATAAAACGAATAAAGACAATACATTAGAAATAAAATGGCGAGACATATTCTCTGTCTTGTGCTGGCAATATTAAAACAGCTTTTGACGACTGATCGCCACTGTTTACTGTTTAAATTGGGTGATTCATTATAAATTTTAGGAACTTAAAAATAGTGACGAGATTTTTTGATTTGGCTTGATCTCGTCACTTCATTCTTGCGGTGATAATCTGTGATTGAATAAGAAATAACGAGAGGAGGAAAAAATCAGTGAAATCCAAAATGCTAGTAAGACAAAATGACTTTGAACCCATTTTAATAGATTACGGTGATGAATTTTTCCCAAATGGGATTTTTGAGTTCAACATCACAAAAATGATTGCCTTCATAGAAGATCAAAAGAGCAAGATCATCTTTGAGAATGTAGAAGTAAAACTTTATCCCAATTACTCTTCAGATCATTTGGATGAGTCCACAATCAAGACCGCCAATCTTTCTGTTCCAATTATTTTGGCCGAGATTGCTCCAAGCAGATATAACGTCATTGATGGGCACCATCGAATAGAAAAGGCTATCAGGATCGGTATTGAAAAACTTCCTGCTTATAAGCTTTCAGTTATCCAACACATAGGTTTCTTAACCTCGCAGCAAGCGTATTTTTCTTTCGTTGATTACTGGAATTCAAAGCTGTGTGGCGAATAAACGTCATTAGAAAATTGTCCATAACTTCCAACAGTTAGGTGTAGATCACACCCATTTTCCCTCAATACGTGACGAGTTTAAGTCATTTTCTTTTTTAGAGGGCAACTGATTGATATTCCAAAAGTTTTACAAGAGAAAATGAGAAACCCTGTAAAAAAGTGACGAAGTATCGGCACTGTTTTGCCCCAAATAAACAAATATGCTAGATTGCGTCACTTGTAATGCCTTGAAAATAAGCGGTTTTTATAGTTGGCACGATGGTTGCTCAAGGGGGTTGTGTAAATATATTACCCAAAGGGTGGAAACGATGAATAAGCGACAAAAAATTTTGATAGTTGATGACCATGAAAAGGTCTTGGATTCCTATAGAGAATTTTTAAAAGATGAAAAATACTTTATTGAGTATTATTCCTCTGGCTCCAAAGCCTATCAACAATTTCTCACATCTCCAGGTGAGTATGTCATTGCCTTTATTGACTACAACCTAATGTCGGCAGACGGTCTATTTTCCGATGGGAGTGAGTTGATCCGTCAGCTCAAGAAAGTCAATGAAGACTTAGTGGTTGTGATTGTCTCCGCTGATACTTCGGAGGATGCTTACAAGAGATGGCTTGAGGTTGATACCGACAAGGTTTTATATAAGCCGATTACAAAACAAAAAGTCGTAGCTAATATCAAATCAGCTATTTCAAAACATATTCAAGAAACTATTCTCGGACAACGAATAGATAATAAGGACTATGCAAAGCTCATTAACATGATCGGCGTCTCCGCAGACTTCCAGCGAATTGCAAAGAGCGTATTGCGCTACGCTGAGGTGGATTCCGATGTATTGATTTTGGGCGAGACAGGTATCGGCAAGGAGCTTGTTGCCAAGGCCGTCCACAATAATTCAAGAAGGGCCAAGCGGGGCCAATTTATTGCAGTAAACTGTTCTTCTTTTAAGGGAGACTCTTCTTTGATGGAGTCGGAATTATTTGGCCATGAAAAAGGCGCTTTCACTGGTGCCATTAAGCAAAAGGCGGGAGTCTTTGAAGCGGCCCATGGGGGAACGGTTTTTCTTGATGAAATTCACCATCTTGGTAGGGATGCTCAGGCAAAACTTTTACGTGCGGTTCAAGAAAAGAAAATAAAGCGTGTTGGTAGTAACAAGGAGTTTGGAGTTGATTTCCGCTTAGTCTGTGCCGGAAAGCCTAAGCTTAAAGAAATGTGCCGGGGGAACGATCCCGACTTTCTACCTGATCTTTACTTTCGCATTTCTACGCTGGATTTGGAAATTCTACCACTAAGGGAGAGAACCGAGGATATTGAACCTCTTCTCATGCACTTCAAAGAAATAACGGAAAACAAGTTCAAGATGCAAAAGGACTTCTCATCATCTACCATCAGGGCCCTAAAAGGTCATAGTTGGCCGGGAAATGTTCGCGAGTTGGAAAATCTTGTTGAAAGGTTGTATGTGCAAGTAGAAGAAAAAATCATCAGGAAAAAACACCTTCCAGACGATATTTTGGAGTCCAATTCCATCAGTGATGCCATCATTAATTTGAATTTGGAAACTTTGGAGAGATTACAACGCGAGCAGGTAAAACGACTGATTCTCACCACTTTAAAAACCAAGGGGCATAATATCAAGCAAGCGGCTATCGACTTGAGAGTTAAGAGAACTACTCTCAACTCACGGATGAAATCGCTTGGAATATTTGATTATGGCCCCGAGGAAAGAAACAATTTACTCAAAACTTTAATGGATAATTTTTCAAGCTTAAGAATTTAATAGGGGAACAATATGAAAAAGAAAATTTTAACACTTACGATTTTATCTTCGGCACTCAACATCAATTATGCTCAGGCAAATGAGCTTGTTAGGGCCACACCAGATTGCAAGATCAATGTATTGGGAGACAAGTCTCTTCTATCATTAAACTGTCTTCAAGTAACAGAGCTATCCAACAAAGAACTACGAGGACAAATTGAAAAGGCTGTAGCCAATCTGGTGACAGCTAGTCAAATAAAGCCTTTGGATAAAGAAGATGGGAAAAAGGGGGAGGAATTGGAGAAGGCCCTCCTTACTTTGAAAGACCATGTTTCAATGGTTGACAAGAATAGCCCCGAAATTTCTTATAAAGTTAAATCGAAAATTCTTGGTGAGCTTCTTCGGACTGGAATTGTAGAGATTGATAAAGAAGAATTGGAAAGAAGCGATAATGTGCAATTGGATTTGAATGACTCGATTGTCCGTGAACTTGAAAGACGAGGCAATATTCGTGATGTCGTTTCACGAGGGGGGACAATTTGTTTTTAAAGAACAAGCTTTCCCTGTCATTATTCGTAACCATTTTATTAATTGGAGGATACATCGCCATTAAGATTCAAGTATCCCAAAAGGACAAAAAAGATATGAAGTTAAGAGTTGCATTTCCCTACGATAAACCGGCTTCTCATTATGAGCCCACTCGCATTCACCTTGGACCGGAATATATTTTTCTTGAAAATATTTATAGTCCATTGGTTGAACTGTCCAATGCCAATGGCCAGCCTATTGGCGGTGTCGCCGAAAAATTTCAATGGGACGAAAAAACCAGCGAATACTATCTTCATATTAGAAAAGGGCTTAAAACTATAGATGGATATGAAATCACCGCATTTGATGCCGAATTTTCTTTAAAAAGGTTACTCGTCAATTCAAGCAATACTCATGGCAACTTCAAGGACATTATTTGTCCAGATTCAGAATTGGAAACGATTGAGTCTCCCTGTGATGGTATTGAGGTGAAAGATAAATACACTCTTATTTTGAGGCCAGGAGAGAAAAAACCTTTTTTAACTCATATTTTGACTGCCATTGATTTTGCGGTAATCCCTAAAACCTCGGTTGATCCAAAGACTTTGGCCATTATTGATTATAGAAATACTTCCGGGCCTTATTATGTTGATTCTTCAAGTGAAGATGGAAAGATACTTCTTCGAGTGAATCCCAACCACTATCACTATAGTGATGCACTTCCCCAAGAAGTCGAGTTTATCCCTAGTGGCATCGGAACTCATAAGTCTTCGATTGATTTGTACAAGGAAGGGAAGGTCGATCATATAACAACAATCGACAAGCTAAACCCCGAGAAGATCATTAATCTTTCAAAAGAAGTCAATGATGCATCTTTGCATACAACAATGGACATTAGGACATTTGCCGTTTTCTTTACAGAAAGAGGTCTTAAAGAATTTAGCTCAGATGAAAGATTAGCATATGGGATGGCCATAAAAGACGCCCTTTCGTCATATTTTCTCTCCCAACCGGGCTATCAAGATAGAAAACAGTTTTTACCTCCATTTGGAGATGGGCAGCTTTCAGAGGATCAAAAAGAAACTGTAGAGCAAAAAATCAAGAATATGAAAACGGATATTCGAGGAGAAAAGCTTAAGCTGGCCCTTCTTCGCGTTGGCTCCATTGAAAATTATCAAAAACCTCTTGAAAAGGCGCTACCTGGAATTGAAATTTATGAAAGCAATAAAATTCCGGCCCTTACAAATTATAGTTCATTAGAAGAAATGCCTCACGCCTTTATTGGAGGGCCGGACATTACATTTAATGAGGATATTTCTCTCATTACCTATTCGATCAATGCCGGAGTCTTTGGAATGAGCAAAGTAGAGCGCCAGCAATGGATTGCCAAATATATGTCGATCATTGAAAAATCGGCCCGCCTTGATATGCTTCAAAAATTGCACTTTAAATCATTGATGGATGGAATCATCTATCCTTTGGCATCTTCGCCATATATTGCACTATTAAGAAAACCTTGGAAGAGTCATCTTCCACAAATTTTTGCGAATAACCCGATATGGACGATTACAAAGAATTAAACAAATGGATATTAGCCCATTCAAAGTCTCTTGATCTTCAAGTTGAGAGACTTAATTGGGTTAATGACTGGCTTCCCGAATACCACGACTTTCGCGTTACGGGAAAAGCTTTTAGACGGACTTTTGTAGGGAGAGGTACGGATAAAAATGAAGAGACTGCTTTTTATAAGTCTTTTTCCGAATTGGTTGAGAGAATTTATTGCTTTGGCAACAAGTTAAACAGTAACGGCGTGGCGACTCACGTACGCAAGACACAAGCAGTGGCCAATGCAAAAAAGGAACTCATTGAGAGGGATGCTATACTTTGTCACTATTTAACCAAGAATCCTTTTCACAGTCATGAAAAATTTTTAATACCCAATGAATTTGAAGAATTGTCTTCACGCTTAAAAGAAGACGGAATTACTTTAAATTTTGGATGGGCCCATTCCATAAGCGATAATTACCATGTGGCCATTTGTCATGCTGATGGAGGAGAGCATTTTGGAACTTTGTGCGGATTTGGTTGTGATGAAAGTTCAGTTCATTCTATTGAAAGTGCTATTCTTGAATGCATGATTAATGTCGTGGCCCATTTGAATGGCAACCTGGACTTGCTTCCGCTCTCTCCAAACGAACTTTATGAGTTGAATTCAGCAAAGGGCCTGGACCACAAAAGAGTCCATTTTTCATATAAGCTCTTTGAATTAAATATAGGCAAAGTTGATTTTGGTCCTTCCGTAAAAATGGAAGAGCATGAGTTTGAGATTCAAACTTTAAAAGCACCTCTACCTCTCTTTGATAATATTCCTCTTTATGTGGCAAGGGCCACGTCTGTGAGGTTACAAAATATGTATTATGGACAAAATCAAAAGCAAAACATCAATCTTGAGAGGTTGAGTGCTTTTGCTGGAAGAGAGGTGTCTCTTGGCATGTTACCCATAGCACCGCACCCAATTGGATAGAGTATGAAAAATCAAAAGAAGCTTACCCGACATTTTATTTCTCTTTCGGTCATTGTTTGCCTCGGTCTGTTTGTTATTACTTCGATTTTGGGACTGTACTATGTCTACAGCATCAAACAAGAAAGCGCTTTTAATGTCTCCAAGGTAGTCGAGGGAATGCTCAAGTCCCATCAATACAGGGAGGCCATCTATTCGTTGTCCAACGCCAAATTGGGGAGCTTTGAGGCCATTGGCTATTATGACTTTGAAGGAAACCGGGTTTTCGTTCTCCCCCCGAGCCTTGGGCCAGATTATTTCAAGGAAGATCGTGGGATATTATCGAGGCTAACAACGACCAATATTTCGGTGGATATTTTCTTTGATGAAAACCAAAAACAACGCGCTGGAACAATCACCTATGCCTACACCCATGCTAGCGCGGGCAAGGCCGTGCTGATTTTTTGTGTAATTGGCATCATGTTCCTTCTGCCCGTTATGTATAAATACAAAACCCTTATCAAGAAGAGCTTTGAGCGCGACTTACTTGAAGAAAAAAATAAAGGAATCAAGGAAACCGTAAGCCAAGTATGGCACGATCTTAATCAGCCAATGCAACTTTTGTATGCTCTGGCAGAAAATAATAATAATGTGGTTCATGATGAACGTCAGAAAATTAAAAGTGCATGTGACGATATGGCATCAATCCTTGATGACCTAAAAGAAAAGCGGGATCAATTCAGCCGGGGAAAAACAGCGTCAGTTTGTCTGGCGGCAACGGTTAAAGAAATTATTGAGAAAGAAAACTTTAAATTGTTTAGGAAAGAACAGCGAGTGTCTTTTGAGATTGTGAAAGATGCTCTTACTGCTTTTTCCAATGTTAATGAAAGTATGTTAAAACGCATTTTGGGAAACATTGTTGATAATGCCTCAAAGGCCAGCGAAAATGGTGCTGAGATAAGAGTTATCCTGTCTCAAGAAAATGAGGGAAATATAATTGAAGTTAAAGATCAGGGTCATGGAATTAGACCAGAGCAATTGAGTCTGATCGGTAAACGGGGTGTGTCTTTTCGAGAAGGTGGGCATGGGCTTGGGATTAGTTTTGCCATGGAAAAGGTGGAAGAGTGGGGCGGGAAAGTTGCAATAATTTCCAAAGTTGACATTGGAACAACGGTGAGAATATCTCTTCTCAAGGAGAAGGTTCCCAAATGGTTTAGTGGGAAATTGAGTTTAGAAAATATCAAGGAGTTTATCCTTACGGATGATCGTCCGGTCATACATTCACTTGTCAAAGATTCGTTGGAGAAAAACAATAACAGCATAAAAAAATATTTTTATCAAACTCCTGAAGAGTTTGAAGCATGGTACGACAAAAATCAGAAGGAGTTGATTTCCCCCATTTTTGTATTCGATTATGATCTGGGCGATAATTCAAGAACTGGAATAGATTTGATTCAAGACTTTAACCTTGAATCAAAGTCGATCTTGTTGACCAATTATTATGACGATCTTTTAGTTCAAACAAAGGCGCTTAATGCCAATGTCAAAATTTTCCCCAAGGGGTTGATTGAGTATCTGGGAAGAGAGGAAAGTTTTACTTGATGTTAAGGTCTTTTTTCCCCTCTCGCATGACTTTATTCCTTTGAAGTCCAAATTCGATAAGGTCGTTGGTCAAGGCGAGTTCTTCTTCGGTCATTTGTTCCATGTTATAGTATAATTTTTTCTTGGACTCACTCAGCGTATCGAGTTTGTTCATGATATAGGGATAGGCTCTGAGAAATTTGATAACCTCTTCTTGATTAATTTTCAAGATGAACTCAGCCGCTTTGAAGAATTGTTGAAGACTGCCCTGGCCATAGAGATACATATTTTTAAGTGTTTGCTCTGTACGGCCAAGATGCTTGGCCAGAATTTTTCGTCTCTTTGCCTTTTCATCGTTACTGAGAACTTCTCCCTCCTTACCGACCAGATATTCAGCAATCATTAGCTGCATAAAGATTTCAATATTTGTATCCCTTTCAGGATTTTCCCTGAGTCCCTCAACAACATTAGGCCTTCTTCCCCGTCCGGGCCTTTTCTTTTGAATCATTTTCTTTTTTGCCACGCCACATTTCCACTTTCACTTAAAGTTTGCACTTTTTTGCCATCCTATATCATTTTTCAAACTTAGTTAATCTCTAAATGCTCAAATTTACGCTGACTTATTCCTCTCCTCTCGTAACTTAGGTATTTTACCGATTTAAGTTTGATTTTTGCTTATTTTTGTTTAATAAGTTATATAAATCAAACTTAATGATTTAAAGAAATGGCGGAGTGAATGGGAGATAGCAAAAAACCAGAGAAAAATGGCGAAAGGGAGGGAACTCCACTGGCCAGTATGATGAAGGCCTTTCTCAGTAACCTTGAGGTCAATATTCCGACCAATGAAATTCCTGTGGACTTTTTCGGCATTATTTTTGAGAGGTTCTACAACCACTTTTATGACAAGGGTAAAGGCGAAAGTGGTGACACCGCATTTAAAAGAATTACAGAAGTTAGTGGAATCAAAGTCGAATTCGAGAAAGGTATTTCGTTGCCATATAGCAAAAAGGATCGTAGCGGAGGAAAGTACCGAATTATCGTTTTGCCGGACAAAGGTGAGACACAAGAGGAAAAAGATTTGAGGACTTTTCAAGTCTTGAAAGAGTTTGACTGTCTTGAAGCTTTGGGAACATATCAACTGATTTTGTCCATGCTCAATTCATATCTCCACCATCCACAGAACCTCATTGATTTTTTAAAGAAAAATGATCCCAACCCATCTTCTGAAATGCAAAAAATTTATAGCAGTATGTTTGAGTGGCTTGAACAAAAATGCCCTCAACTTAAAGGCGTAAAATTATGATTGAGTTGGCTGACGTAAATAACGCAATCACTTCTGCAAAGGAAACCATCGGACTTAGCGACAAAAAATTCAATAAGCTGCTCTCCTCTTGTGAGATACCGCATTCTTTTGATGCCATAAGAATTCCTTGTCATCAGTTTTATTCTCTGTGGAAGTCTTTATATCTTCCTGAATGGACGCTTTACTCAGGATATAAGCAAGAAGATCATCTCAGAGTCATTTGCCATCAAATTGAAATTCGAAACTATCCATTTAAAAAGTCAAAAATCGTAAGACAGAACTGGAAAGTATTTGGTCAAGAGCAATGGGATTTTGAATCGAAGTATTATGGTGTGCGATTGAGATGGAAGATTCGGTTTAAACGCCTACTTTTAAAAAATATTCTCTTAAAAAATTATCTAAAAAAATGCAAATAAAAGGACCGTTATGAACACTCTCGATAGAAACAAATTTGTACTCCATGTAGACGATGAAGTTCTTATATTAAAAACATATCGAGAGATTTTTGAAAATTCAGGATTTCAGGTTGATTCATTTGTTGATCCAGTTGGAGCATTGGATGCCATAAAGGATTCTCCAGAGAAGTATTCTCTTGTCGTTAGTGATTACAATATGGCACCGATGAATGGAATCGATTTTTTTAAAGAGCTTAAGGCCCATAATTATTTCGGTATCAAATATCGGGCCATTATTTCAGGGGAAGTCGGGGCTGGCTATTTTAATAGCCTATGCAGAAAATACTTTGATCTATCATCGGAGGAACTAATTCTCTTTAGCAAAACCGACATTAGAGGACTTACCTCATTTTTAGAGAGAATTTCCTATCAGTATCCTATTGGGAATGAAGGCCTTAAAGAGTTTTACCGACTGGAAAAACAGGCGCTCATGAAGGGATATCGACCTGAGGAGGATTTTATATTGGAAGATTGTCTCTTTGAAGACGGACAAAATATTTTGGATGCAGGGTGCGGTTCAGGGGTTGTTTGCCGGATGCTTGCTCTTCTTAATGCGAAAAAGAGTATAAATATTCACGGGATTGAAATTTCAAAAGGCACAGCGGAACTTGCCCAAAAAAGAATCGAAGGAATTGAGGCCTTTTCCAATATTGAATTTCAAAATGCAAATCTTGAAGAGATTCCCCATCCTGACTCATTTTTTGATGTAATCATATGTCGTTATGTATATGAACACATGGCAAGACCACAAAAAATTACAGATGAACTTTTCCGAGTTCTGAAGCCTGGTGGGATTTTGATAGTTGTTGATACCAACGGACTCCTCATCAATATTCGATCTGCATATTATCCAGAGCTGGATAACTACCAATACAAGCTGCAAGAAAGAGGAATTCCCAATTTCGATTTCTTCATTAATGACAACTTGCCCGCTTATCTAAACGAAGCGGGATTTGAGGTTGATAATTGTATGAGCTTTCGTGACCTCCCTATACTTTTTAATGATGATGAATCAAGGCTAATCGAAAAGACTCGTTTGAGAGAAGTATTTGAAAACGCGCAAGGTGTCCTTGCTCCTGTTTTTGGTGGGGACAAAGAGCTTGGCCAATATGTTGATTTGGTCAATTCCGTGTTGGATGATTCGAGGACTAAGTTTAAATACGATAAGCGTGTTTGGAAAATCAGAAAATCTTAGAACGTATAACCAAACCCTAATCCCACTCTGGCAATGTGTAGAGCTGTCGCGCCTTCAAGATCATGTTGCTTATAAAAGCCATGGTAGAACCAATCTTTACTGGCCTTCATGTTGAGATAAAGGATAAATTTTGTTCCTTCAAACTCCTGGGGATTGATTTTACTTGGTCTACTTTGTGAACTCATGATTGAACTGCTATAACTTGCCTTTGCCAAAAACTGTTTTCCAAACCATTCAAATTTTTTGGAGATTCCCAAAGTTAAAAATGTCAGCGTGTGCTCTCGGGTTGTTAGTGGTTCACCTGATGGAAGCTCTTCTGTGTTGTATGAAGAAAAGCGTTCATGATCCAATCCTGTATAGACTTCGAGTGGCCAATTCTCCCGTTGGTATCCCATATAGGAGTTTAGACCGTATTCCCAAGGGAGAGAGACACTTTCATTTTGATCGGAGAGACCACCGTCAAGTTTTGAAAGATACAAACTTCCCGAATAATTAAAATCATAGGACAGTCTTTTAAAGGTCGAAAAACCCAAGGTTAGGGGCGAATCCTGACTTGACTCGGTGGAGATATTAGAATTGGGGATGCCTTCTTGAAGTGAGCCTCTGGATAGCGCATAGAATAGAGAATAATTCCATCTGTCCGCCCTTTCCTTGTCATCATCTCTGTCGATGGCCGCTACGAGTTTTTGATTTTCGTTTATAATAGATGCGGTTTTTCTCTGTGATTTTTGAGAAAGTGTCTGTCCCACATTTAAATTTTTTCTTTTCGACCTTGAGTTTGGTGTGAGTACCACTCGATACGGTACTTCCACGTAGACACGTTCGCCGGGCATGAGTGAGGAGGAGTTTTCAAGAGAAGAATTCCAGCGTTTGATTTTTTCAAAGTAGCCACCTTCATCCAAAACATGGCCTGGAATGCCGACCTTACTTTCAAGTAGTTCTCTTAGAGATTCCCCGCCATGAGCATAAACATGGCCGGTTTTAATAAGCGGACTTCCGGCCAAGGCACAGGTCGCAAACACAGAAAAAAGAATGGGTAAAAAATACCTCTTATACAGCTCCACAATATTATTTTACACTAAAAGGGATGGATATTAGGATGGGGAAAATTTTATCACTACTGATCCTCTTTCCAATTCTCATAACCTTCCAGTCTTGTATTGGAACTGATGGGATACTTGGAAAGAAGAGCATCTATGAAGATTCTGGCTTTATCGTTGAAGATGCTGGTTTTATCATCAGTGACGACGACGATGATCTCTATACCGTAGAAGACCGCCAAAAGTTGGAACATGCCAAGCTTTTAAATACCTTGGAAGACTCTGTTTCTGAAGGTGTGGCGGCGACTCAAAGATTACCAGAAACGTCGGAAGAAATTCTCGAATATCAGACTAAGAAAAATGAAACTCTGATGCTTGTCGCTTTTAGTATTTATGGGGATTATAGGAAGTGGCGAGAACTTTATTCATTAAATAAAGACGTTCTCGGAGATAGCTATGACCTTTCGCATCGTCCAATTTTAAAGTATAAAAAACCTCTTCGGCCCTACACTCCTCCGATGGGGAATCCCTATCTTATTAAATCTGGTGACTCTCTAAGTCTCATCAGTAAAAAGGTCTATGGAGACTGGCGCGAATGGCCCGCTATTCATAAAAACAATCCTCAGCAGATTCGTGATCCCAATCTTATTTTTGCCGGATTTACCCTCTATTATTTACCGCTGAACAAAATAGCGCTTCAGTTATATTAGAATATTTGTCCGTAATTTAAGGTAGTACGATAAACGTGTTTAGAAAATAATAAAATTTTAGAGCGTATGGCCAAATCCTAATCCGACTCGGGAAATCTGTAGAGCTGTCGCACCTTCAAGATCGTGTTGCTTGTAAAAGCCATGATAGAACCAATCCTTACTGGCCTTCATGTTGAGGTAAAGGATAAATTTTGTTCCTTCAAACTCCTGGGGATTTATTTTACTTGATCTACTTTGTGAACTCATGACTGAGCTACTATAACTTGCTTTTGCCAAAAACTGTTCTCCAAACCATTCAAATTTTTTGGAGACTCCCAAAGTTAAAAATGTCAGCGTGTGCTCTCGGGTTTCTAGTGGTTCACCGGATGGAAGCTCTTCTGTGTTGTATGAAGAAAAGCGTTCATGATCGAATCCAGTGTAGACTTCGAGTGGCCAATTCTCTCGTTGGTAGCCAACATAAGAGTTTAGACCGTATTCCCATGGAAGAGAGACGCTTTCGTTTTGATCGGAGAGACCACCGTCAAGTTTTGAAAGGTATAAACTTCCCGAGTAATTAAAATCATAGGACAGTTTTTTTAGAACTGAAAATCCCAAGGTTAGGGGTGAGTCCTGACTTGACTCGGTGGTGATATTGGAATCGGGAACGCTTTCTTGAAGGGAGCCTCTGGATAGCGCATAAAATAGAGAATAATTCCATTTGTCGGCCCTTTCCTTGTTATCATTTCTATCTCTATAAAAGGCCGCCACGCGTTTTTTGTCCAATAAATCACTCCTGACATAAAGTCTGAACTTCTCTCCTTCTTTTAGATTCGCCCAATTTTTAATTTGTGGATTATTCATTCTTGTTTTCAAAACCATGGGAGTTTTAGCGGAAATAATTGAAGTTGGTTTTACAAATTTTTTAATTATTAGAGAAAATGTGTCTCTTTTTGAAACCGTATAATCAAAATAATAATAAACGAGTCTTTTCTTAGCTTGCTCTGAAGTCGCTTTGTCTTTGGAGAACAAGAGAGGAGAAAAGGAAAGAAACAAAACTGCCAACAGTAGTTTCATACCTAAATTTCGATAGCGGATTTATCGAGAAATCCAAATTTTTCTTTTAACATTATTCTCCAAGAAAAATATGTTGCCTATGAACACACCTTAATTTTAAATTAAAAGGTTCACCAAATCCAGAAATTGAAATAAGTGACATTGCAAATCCTGTCCTCATTAAAATTCTTTCTTAATGGTGCCCAAATGAAGATGGATAAAGCATAAGATCGCAAATCCCACGCTCAATAGATGTTTGTCAATTATTTAAGGTAGTTATGTTTCCATATTGAGCTTTTCATAGAAAAACCCCAAAACAGCTTTTATGGAAATAACGGAAACTACAACGGAGTTTTCGTCAACAATAACGACGTGCCGAAAACCGCCAAGACTCATGCATTGCATGACCTGTTCAAGTGTAGAGGTCAACTCAACAGTCGTTGGATGAGGTGTCATAAATTTGTCAATTGTGGAGTTTTTAACATCAACAGCGGTATCACAAACTTTGAACAGAAAGTCCCTTTCTGTGATGATCCCGGCAGCTCGTCCTTTATCATCGAGGACAATAACACTACCAACATGAAGCTTTTTCATGGCGTCCAAAACTTTTCGAAGAGAAGTTCCAGGCCTGCAGCTTAGAAGTTCCTTGGGGAGTTCCAATTCTATAATTGGTGTGTTGAGTATTTTGGTGTAGGAATTCATAGATTAGAATTATAGGTGAAGTTTCAATAACATCTAAGTTAAATATGTTTCCACTTGATATGATGTACGCTTAAGTGGCTCAGTCTGTAAGAAATCGCCTAACCAGTAAGTTATTGAATATTGATAAGGTGAATTGAAAATTGCCTTTCAAATGCCACAGTTTATTCTCACTTCACTCGCCTCGTCGAAATCGGAACATACTCCAACTTATTAAAATTACACCAATAAAGAGTATTGCTCTAAACATATCCTAAAATAGTACGAAAAGGGTTGGGGAAACCCTCATAAAAAAGGTGAATTTTTGATAAAAAGTATTTTCTTATCCTTATTGCTCATCTTATCCGGTTGTTTTTTTCAGCCAGATAAAGTTGAGACATTTGGACTTGATAGGAACAGCGCCGGCGCTAATGTCGCCAAAGCGAGCGTTTCATCGGTTTCCATTATTAACGATCAACTGGTCATTAATGGTACTGCTCTTGATGGCGTCAATAATGTACGAATCACAGGTCCATCCGGCTTTGATCAGACCTTTGCCATTGAGTCTAAAAGTACTTCAAACCTTGTAGCGAATGGACTTCAGAATATCTCTTTTGCTATTGGTGCTGTGTTCAGTTTAATTATTTCGGATGCCCATGGCGCCGCGACCTTTGCTGTCACTTTTACCTTGCAAGATGGGGCGGTAACAGCTTCAAAGCTTGCCAGCATGGGCGCGGGTGTCGGGCAAATTTTAAAATACAATGGTACGACTTGGGTTCCAAGTGATCTTGGCGGACTCACCTATGCAGGGAATTGGGATGCGAATGCAAATACTCCGGACTTGAGCATCGGAGGTAATCCCGGTGAATATTATATCGTTAATACGGCCGGTAATTATGATCTTCTAGGTGGCTCTGGAACAGATTCTTGGGCATTAAGTGACTGGGTGGTTTGGAACAATGTTCTCGCTCAATGGGAAAAAATTGATAACGCTACCAATGTTCAAAGTTTTAATAGCAGAAGTGGGGCGGTTACTCCGCAATCAGGGGATTACACTTGGGCACAAATAAATAAAACCACTTCTTCCATAAATGACATTGCCGATGTTGATACTGCCGGAATTGCTTCGGGGAAAATTCTCAAATGGGATGGAGCTAAATGGGCAATAAGTGACGATCTTTCAGGAGGAGGAGCTGGCTCAGTGACTTCAACAGAAATCGCTGATGGAACCATAACCAATATTGATATATCAGGAACAGCGGCAATCGCTCAAAGTAAAATTGCCAACCTCACGACAGACCTGTCAAGTAAACTTCCAATTGCGGGAGGTACGATGACCGGGAACATTGCGATGGGAGCAAATAATATCACCTTTTCTACCGGGCTTGTAGATGGAGTTGATGTTAGTGCTCTCAGTTCCCAGGTCTCTACCAACGCGACAAATATATCAGGGAAACAAAACGCCATCACTACTGGAACGACCGCCCAGTACTTTAAAGGTGACCTCTCTCTCGGAACATTTGCCACGGATGTGCGGGGAACTGATCTTGCGGGTTTCGTTTCTGGAGCGGGAGCTGTCACCACCGCCGATACATTTCTTTCGGCAATCAACAAACTTGACGGCAATATAGCTGGCAAAGAACCAACTCTCACTAAGGGCAACCTGACCGAAGCGACTTCATCGGTTCTTACGATTACGGGAGGAACCACTGCGGTAATTGGAGCAGGTGCCTCCATTGAAGTCAAGCAAGCGAACACTACCACAAGTGGTTATCTCTCAAGTGCCGACTGGAATACTTTTAATAATAAACAAACTGACATCACCGGCTCGACAGACCTCACCGTAAACTCTGTTACATCAACTGCCCAAGGTGGCGTTAATGCTTCCCCTTACGGAACGCTTGCGGGTGAGACCGGGGAGTTTCGTTTTTATGAGCTAACGGCAAACGGAGCAAACTATGTAGGCTTTAAGGCGCCAGATGATGCCGGAGCAGTGAACACCATCTGGACGTTACCCGCAGCAGATGGAACTAGCGGACAAGTTCTTTCCTCTGATGGTTCTGGAGTTCTCTCATGGATAACCCCTGCAACAGGGACAGGTGACATAACCGAAGTCGTGGCAGGAACAGGAATGACAGGTGGAGCGACAGCAGGTAGTGCGACTTTGAATGTTGATGTAGGAACAGCAGCTAACAAAATTGTTCAACTTGACGGAACAGCTAAACTCCCAGCGATTGATGGCTCTCAACTAACAAATCTTCCCAACCCAACGACTTCAACTGTTTTAAGCGGCTTTGTGACGGGAGCAGACTCCACTGTCACCAATACGGATACGGTGGAAACCTCTATTGAGAAGTTGCAAGGTCAGATCGGTGGCAATAATACGGATATTTCAACCAACGCCACAGCGATAGCCGGCAAAGAGCCAACTCTCACCAAAGGGAATCTGACCGAAGCAACCTCATCGGTTCTTACGATTACGGGAGGAACCACTGCGGTTATCGGAACAGGTGCCTCTATTGAAGTCAAACAATCAAATACGACGACAAGTGGCTATCTCTCAAATACTGATTGGAATACTTTTAATAATAAACTTGGAACCAGTAATGTTGATAACGCTACCATTGAAGTGAACGGTGGAAATCTTCAAGTAAAAGACAGTGGCGTCACCACCGCAAAGATCGCCGACGGGGCGATCACAGGTGTTAAGATATCTCAAACGCTTGAAGCCAAGGCAGCCGATTACACTGTGGCAACAACAGACAACAATAAGGTCTTCCTCGCCTCAGGGACAACAACACTAACCCTTCCCGCCGCAGCGACAGCGGGAAGCGGATTCAGCATCACCGTAAAAAATACGGATGCCACAAACACAATCACCATCGACGGAAATGGTACAGAAACCATTGATGGAAACGAAGTCTCAGAACTCAAGAGTCAATATGCCTACGAGCAAATTGTAAGCGATGGCTCAAACTGGTATATCATCGCACAAAACGGAACCTTGGGAACCGGAACGCTTGCCTGCCCCACTGGCTTTGTGCCGGTTACCGGAAACGCCACCCTGGGAACATCAGACTTCTGCGTGATGAAGTACGAAGCTAAAAATGATGGTGGTGGTAATGCCATCTCTCAAGCTTCTGGCAACCCATGGGTGAGTATTAACGCCACCACCGCTCAATCAACTTGTGAAGCAATGACAGAGGGCGGATTCACCGGCACTTTCACTTTGATTTCCAATCCTGAATGGATGACCATTGCCCGCGATCTCGAAGCAGTTGCCACCAACTGGTCCAGCGGCACAGTGGGGACAGGGAACCTTGCCAGAGGCTGGTCAGCAGCGACAGGAGATGATGGCTTTCAAAACTCGGCAGTAGCACCTTCCACAGGGGCAGGCTGCCTCTATAACAGTGCTGCCAATACCTGTGCTTCCACAGGCACCCATAAGCTGAGACGTACTCACCAACTCTCAAATGGAAGCGAAGTCTGGGACTTCGCCGGAAATGTTTGGGAATGGGCGGACTGGAATACAACAGCAGGCTTTACCAGCGGTCCTACAGATGGCACGGCTGCATGGCAGGAGCTTTCCAGCTTATCAGGATCAGTTACCGCAGACGACCTTCAATCTAATGGCGGATATACTTCTACTCAGCAAGCAGGGCGTTGGTATGGAGGTTCTGGGGGCGCTGCTTTTCGCGGCGGTAGTTGGAACTATGGGACGGGCGCCGGTGCGTTCACGCTCAGTTTGGGCGCTGCTCCGTCGAACACGGTCTCGTACATTGGCTTTCGCTGCGTTTTCCGCCCATAGCGTCAAATTTTCTCAGTTAGCACAGTCTTAAGTCGGCAGGCAATTGGACTCTTGGTTCTTGGTCCTTGGAATTTAAAAATAAATCTAATTTGAAACATCAGGCCA